>SWBY01005112.1_pt2 | contig 13161 bp, 11 predicted proteins | sample 4693071 | NCBI WGS metagenome assembly SWBY01 (sample SAMN10267273, study PRJNA491770) | bioreactor metagenome | isolation source: DHS bioreactor inoculated with marine methane seep sediment | place: Japan: Omine Ridge, Nankai Trough | collected 2006-05-06 | reverse complement strand
GAACAGCTGACAGTCTCCGCTGTTCCACTGTAATTTAAGGGTCTGTAGGAAAACAACATGGTTGATATTACGCTTAGATTTGGGTTATATTTGGATGTTGCGATTGAGAAAAACCGCAGGCATAGCTGGGCTACGTTGAGGATTTTACGATTGAACAACATGCAAAGATGAGCCGAAGCTAAGATGTAAGATCGGCCATGGTATTTTCTTACAGACCCTAAGCCACTATGAAATCAAATACCCTCTATATCTCCTCCCTGGAACCGGAAGCCGGAAAACTGCTTGTAACCATGGGAATCATGGAAATGCTCAGTCGCCACATGGGCAGAGTCGGTTTCTTCCGACCGGTTATCGAAAGCCACACGGGAAAAGATCTGGATATTGCTCTTATCCTCGATCGCTACTGCCCGAGTATGCAATATGAGAACAGTTTTGGTTTTCGGGCAGCAGAGGTGAAAAATCTTGTTGCCGAAGATCGGGTTAAATTCTTCCTTGAAGAACTGATTAAAAAACTTGCCCTGTTAAAGGCAGAGTACGATTTTGTCCTCTGTGAAGGTTTAAATAATTCTGCTTTTCTCTCCGCCTTTGACGTTGATATCAATATGGAGATTGCAAAAAACCTGGGCTGTCCCTTTATCGGGGTGATGAACGGCATGGATCAATCCCCCAGAGAGATTGCAAAAGAGCTGAAAATCAGCAGTGATGCCATCAAGGAGGCAGGCTGCAGTCACTTTGCCACCTTTATCAACCGCATGGCTGGAGACACCCTGGGTGTTCTGGAAGTTGAACTGGAAGAACCGGAGGAAACCAAGGGAGTACCGGTATTTCTCCTTCCGGAAAATGAAGAGTTGGACAAACCATCCTTAAATGATATCGCAGGAGCTCTGGGAACGAAGATACTCTCAGGGAGCCGGGAGGAGCTCAACAGAATTGTCAAACAGTTCAAGATAGCAGCAATGACCGTCGAGCATTTTCTTGACTATATAGAGGATGGAGATCTTATCGTTGTCCCCGGTGACAGAGATGATATTATCCTTGCCTCCCTTTCCACTCTGGCCTGTAAAAATTACCCCAATATCGCAGGAATCCTGTTAACCGGTGGCCTTGAGCCAGGAGCGAATACCAACAAATTACTGGAGGGTAATAAACAGTTAGCGCCGATTTTGGGAGTGGCATCCGACACCTACTCCACCATCAAAGCGATCGATGCGGTTCCCGCAGTGATCCACCCAGACGATGAACGAAAGATCGCCCTTGCCCTCGGCCTCTTTGAAAAAAATGTCAATGTCGAACTTTTGCGAAAAAGGGCCAGCCTCAGCACTCATACCACCACTGTCACCCCTCTTATGTTTGAGTACAGCCTCTTTGAACGAGCCCGGACGGAAAAGAAACACATCATCTTACCTGAGGCCAGTGACGTCAGAATCCTTCGGGCTGCTGAAATCTTACTGAGAAGAGATGTGGTGGATCTGACCCTTCTTGGCAATCCGGATGATATTAAGACTCAAAGTGCAGCCCTGGGCCTTGATCTGAAAAAGGCCGCCGTGGTTGATCCAGTCTCTTCCGAGTACCTTGAGGAATTCACTGCCAGCTACTTTGAACTGCGAAAGCATAAAAACATGACCAGAGACGGGGCAAAAGATGCCATGGGCAACCTTTCCGCCTTTGCCACCATGATGGTTTATGCGGGTCTCGCCGACGGCATGGTCTCCGGTGCCATCCATACCACCGCGGACACCATTCGCCCGGCATTACAGATTATCAAAACGAACCCTGGTATTTCCGTTGTCTCCAGTGTCTTTTTCATGTGCCTTGACACCCGGGTACTGGTTTACGGTGACTGCGCGGTCAATCCCGATCCCAATGCCGCCCAACTGGCAGAAATTGGAATCAGCTCGGCAGATACCGCTGCCATGTTCGGTATCGAACCGCGAGTGGCCATGCTTTCCTACTCCACCGGAAGTTCAGGATCCGGAGCAGAAGTTGAAAAAGTCAGAGAAGCCACTGCTCTCGTCAGAAAAAAACGCCCCGACATCCTCATTGAAGGCCCAATCCAGTATGATGCCGCCATTGAACCAAGTGTTGCTAAAACCAAAATGCCGGAAAGTGAAGTGGCAGGAACTGCAACAGTCTTTATCTTCCCCGATCTCAACACCGGCAACAATACCTATAAAGCGGTGCAACGCTCTTCCGGAGCAGTGGCCATCGGCCCGGTTCTCCAGGGCCTGAAAAAACCGGTCAATGACCTCAGCCGGGGCTGTCTGGTAGCAGACATCATCAACACGGTTGCCATAACAGCCATTCAGGCCCAGACAGTAAAAACTGAAAAAACTCCGCAGGATTCCCATTCGAATTCTGCAAGAGGATAAATGGAAGCTTTTTGGAGCGTCATCCAGTAAGATTTCGTAGCATTTTCTCAATTTATATCGCCTTGAAACGTATCTTTTTTTGCGAGGAACTCGCATGATACGTTTCAAGGGGATATAAATTTGAAAATCAAGAAATTTACTGTTAAAGCGGAAAAAAGCTTCCATTTATCCGGACTGAATACCTTGCACATTCCAAGCCGGACACTTTTAAATACTATGCAAAGTAACACATGAGCTCTCTGAAAAACTTTAGAACCAGGCCGGGACAACGTCATCCTCCAGGAGCAAGCGTTGATGATGACGGCATAAATTTCTGTATATTCTCCAGGCATGCAACAGTTGTTGAACTTCTCCTCTACGAAAAGCCGGATTCCACAAAACCCTTTCAACAAATTACCCTGGACAAAAAGATTAACCGCTCCTTTTTCTTCTGGCATGTCTATGTTGAAGGACTAAATGGCCCGGTTTCCTATACCTGGCGGGTTAATGGCCCCCGAGACTCGTACCTCGCCGGTCTTCGTTTTGATCATAACAAAGAGCTTCTTGACCCCTGGGCAAAAGCAGTCACTAATGTTTTCTGGGATCGCAAAGCCAACAGTGATCCGAACAAATCAAAAAACCCTGCCATGCGAGCCATGGTACAAAATGGTACCCCCTACGACTGGGAAGGAGATCAACCCCTTCATCAGACTGCAGAAGATGAAATTATCTACGAGATGCACGTGGGTGGTTTTACCCGTCACCCCAGTGCCGAGGTCAAACACCCGGGAACCTTCTATGGAATCATAGAAAAGATTCCCTACCTGAAAGAACTTGGCATTACTGCGGTGGAACTCTTACCTGTTATGGCCTTTGATGAGCAGGATGTTCCTGAATCAGTCTCTAAAAAAGGTCTTTTCAATTACTGGGGCTACTCCACCCACAGTTTTTTCTGTCCCCATCCCGGTTATTGTCCAAGTCCTGCCACCGGGAAGCACGGTGAGGCCTTTAAAAATATGGTAAAAGCCCTTCACCGGGCAGGGATAAGTGTTATCCTTGATGTCGTCTATAACCATACCGCGGAAGGTGGTCATGATGGCCCGACCATCAACTTTAAGGGCTTTATGAACCGAGCCTTCTATCACCTTGAAGAGCACGATCCTACTCGTTATAAAAATTTCTCCGGCTGTGGAAATACGGTAAACTGTAATCACCCCTTTGTTGCCCGTTTTATTCTCGAATCCCTTGAATACTGGGTAAAAGAATTCCATGTGGATGGTTTCCGTTTTGATCTCGCAAGTATTTTAGCAAGGGGCGAAGATGGCGCCCCCATGTACCATGCCCCTATAGTCTGGAATATCGAGTTCTCGGATATTCTGGTTGGCACCAGGCTCATTGCCGAAGCCTGGGATGCAGGGGGGCTCTACCAGGTCGGTGGTTTTCAAGGCTATCGCTGGGCCGAATGGAATGGACGGTATCGTGACATCATTCGCCAGTTTGTCGGCGGCAAAAAGGGAATCGTCGGAGAATTTGCCACCCGCTTGACCGGAAGCAGTGATCTATACCAACATGCGGACCGACTGCCAGCCACTTCAATTAACTTTATTACCTGTCATGACGGCTTTACCCTGAACGACCTTGTCAGCTTTGAAAAAAAACACAACCAGGCAAATGGGGAAGAAAATCGTGACGGTGATAACCACAATTTCAGTTTTAACTGTGGTGTAGAAGGGGAAACCAGAAACAACCAAATCCTGTCCCTGCGCAGGCAACAGGCAAAAAACTGTATTGCCATCCTGATGCTCAGCCAGGGGGTGCCCATGCTCCTGGCTGGAGATGAAATTCTGCGCAGCCAACAGGGAAACAACAACTGTTACTGCCAGGATAATGAACTGAGCTGGTTTGACTGGACATTGCTTGAAAAAAACAGCGATATGTTCTCCTTCACCCGGGAAATGATCCACTTCAGAAAGCGTCATCCCTGCCTGAGGCGCAAACATTTCTTCAGTGGTTCACAAAAACCTCTGCATGTCTTTCCCGATATCAGCTGGCACGGCAAAGAACTCCACCAGCCTCTCTGGTCAGATAAGGATAATCAACTCATTGCCTGCACCCTTGGACGGGTTGAAGAAGCAGAAGAAGATCTCCATATCATAATGAATATGGCTTTACGAGCTCAAACAGTTACTCTACCTGAACTGACTGATTCCCATTGGCATCTGGCCATCGATACCAGTAGGAAAGGAGAAAAAGCTATCTTGACTCCAGTGAAACAAGAGAGAGTCTTGGCCGGCACAGTAAAAGTCTTAGCTCACTCTATTCTGGTCTTTGAGAACCGCAGCACTGCTTAAAAGGTCATTGCTTACCTTAAAAGGCCACCTTTCCAGTTGAATAAAATCCTCTTTTCCCGTAGATTGCCCCGACAATAAAAGACTTCACTCCTTCAACATAAGGACAACTCACTATGTCTGATTCACAACAGGCCCCCAGCATCCAGGCCATGGTCTGGTACAAAAAAGAAGACTGGGACGGTCTGATGAAACTCTTTCCCGACAGCCATCTGCTTCCTAAAACTTACGATGATTGGCTTGTCCGAGCCGAAGAAATGCAAAAAAAAGTGGAAAAAGCCGGTGATATTGTGATAAAGGTGTTTATCGATCCGGTGAACTTTCCTGCCTGGTGTAAAGAAAGAGGGAAACAACCGGATATGGAGGCCCGAACTCAACTTGCCATAGAAGTGGCAAGCAAACAGCAGTTCGGCAGTAAAACCTGAACCGGTATTGACGTTTACCGGTGAACACCTCAAGCTCCTCGGCCATCCCACTCTGCCAGTCCAGCCGACGAATCAGACAAACCGCAGAAAATGGATCCAGGCTGAAGGTCTCCGGGAAGTACTCCTGTTGCCGAATCTTTATGTTTTCACTTCCCTTCTTTCTACAAATCTCAGTAGTTTTGACGTGACCATTCTCTAAAAAATCGATACTGCTACAAACATTGCTAGGAGTCTGTCGGACTTAGAAAATCGTAACGAAAAATGAATGAATTGAGGCCAGATTTCCATAAATTTTTAGCGAATAGTTGTACTATTTAATGAAAATCTATGGGAATATGGGCCAATTCAGGCATTTTGCAGTAGATTCCCCTCTAAGTCCGACAGGCTCCTAGAATAAGTTTTTTCATTTTTCTCTTTCTACCGAATGTGTTTTCCTACACGCAGATCATATATCTTTCTTTCTAAATCCCGCAGTTATTCACTTTTTTCCCCACTTTCACGCCCTTGGCTCATTTTATCCGAAAGGAGAGTATAGGCGATATAGTATTTAAAAATGTTACTTACATACTGAACAGTTTCCCTGCCGATGCGTTTAGCGGCAACCACCTCCACATTACGAAACCAGACATTGGGATCAAGTCCCATCTTTTCTGCTTCCGCACGTAATTTTGCCACTTTTGCAGGACCGGCATTATAGGATGCTATGGCAAAAAACTGCTGATTCACCCTGCTCATTTTGGGATCATTAAAGTAACGATCCTCAAGGAAACGCAGATACTTGGAGCCCGCATGAATATTGGGTTCAAGCTTCTTTATATCGGGAATATTCACATTCCTGTCTTTAGCGGTACTCGGAAGGATCTGCATAACACCAACAGCGCCCACATGGCTCTTGGTCGTTTGAATGAGTCTTGACTCCTGATATCCAAGAGCAGCAAGCATCAGATAATCAAAGTCATATTTTCCACCGTATTTTTCAAAATAGACCACCATCTTCTGAAAACGTTTCATCTCTTTTCCATGAGTGGAATCGGTGATATACTTTGTCTCCTTCAGGTACCTGTTAAAAAGAATATTGCCAAGCAATGAGCCCTTCTTGTTCTTTTTTACAAATCCGTTGATCACTTGTTTGAGCTGGGGACTTTTTTTACGGATGGCCCAGGCAATTCTGCCATCCGAGCGTAATTTAATCTCTTCATGAAATTTGATTTTTTTAAAGATTTTTTGCCAAAATTTCCCCTTATGGCTGTCTATAACAGTCAAAGGGACAAGGCCAGCCTCGACCATCTCTAAAATATCCTCATCCTCCAGGTTATCATCAGCCGCTATGATTTTAACCGGTTGTTTGCCACTTCCTTTTAATACCTCATTTAATTGGACCAGACTCTCATAATAACTGGAGGATTTTCTCACCATTACCTCTTTGCCCGCAAGAGCAAAAGGGTTCTTTAACTCTGGAGCATCTAAACCACTGACAAGTATTTCATCAACACCTGTAAGTAAAGGATCGGCAAAATCTACCACTTTTTGACGATCCTCCGTAATGGTCAGATTGCCCACAACTACATCACCCCGCCCCTCTGTCAGGTAATCAAGAAGATTTTCTCTGGCCGTCGGTATAATAAGGGCATGAACCTTCAGATGCCTGGTTTTCAGCTGTTTATTAATCTCTTTTTCAAATTGGCTGATTGCTTCATAGGAGAGACCTCGAGGTGTGGCACCATCAAAAAAATAGAAGGTCTTGCTGTAGGGAACAAGAAAACGGATAACCCTTCTTTCCACCATTTTCTCATAATCACCAAGCCATTTCTTTCCCAGTGCCTCTTTATAGCTGGCAGAATCCGCGAGAACCAGGGAAGTTGGCATTAAAAAAACTGCCCCTATGACCAATAGCTGGAAAATAAGCTTTTTCATTTTCTCACCACAATTCTACCATTGACAGTCTTATCCTCAGCTACAAACAGAAAATCCCCGAAAAACGTGGTAAGCTTCCCGGGGATTAACAACTTTTCTATTATGCACGCATTGCCTTTCGCCAACCTTCTGTTTTCAACCGTTCAATCCGCTCAACAGCCCAGGAAGAAATGGCGGTCAGATACTCCTTGGGATTGTCCTCTTTCATGGCAATAATCTTTTCCCTCTCACCCGCGATATCTTTGGTCTCACCGGGATACATTTCACGCCAGGTCACATACCCCTCGTCAAAGATAAATTCGGGTTTTACATGGGCAGGATCCATGGTCAACTTGGTGATTGCATACATTCTGGCAAGATCCATGTCATACTCGATCATCCAGCCGTTGTCCTTGACCATGGTCTCACGATCCTGTTTAATTTCCCCTGAACATTGCGGGCAAAAGAGACGATCAATAACCTCTTGGCTCATGACGTTATCACGCAGATGAAAAGATGCATTTTTCTGCCCACAATTACAAATTCTGTTAATCTCCTGACACATAAAACTACCCTCCTATAAAAATATAAATAAATTTTATTAAAAGTTAATACTGTGCCAGTACAATGCATCTTTTTTCTACTTTTGTAAAGTAATATTGATAATCATTCTTTATTTTTTATTCGCTCTTCTCATCTATCCTCTGCAGACCCTCCATAATCATCCCCATAAAACTGCCAATTGGAGGTATATGTTCTAAATCGGGCGTTATCCCTTTTGTATAACTGAAATGGCCCTCTTTTATAGCCATAAGTTCAAACAAAGCATCCTTATCAATAAATTCAAGATAACCGACTTGAATAATTTCCCCCTCTGAAAAAGAAACAGTCGCCGTACCTGTATTGAGGGTCAGGTCAACAGTACCGGTCTTCTGGCTGGAATTAATCAGCTGAAGAAGATCCACTGTATTTATCTCAGCAAGATCTCCGGTCATGCCGGATGTAATATGACCTGAACGAAGGGTCATTGTCTGGGCGCGATCCACCAGCAGCTTTAAAAGAAAGAGTTGTAAAACAGGATATTTTTTTAGGACATGCTTGAAATTCTTACTGCTCAGCATGGCGACTTGTGTCTCTTCGATGGTGTGAATGGAATTGGTTACCGCTTCTCCGGAAAGCAGGCTCATCTCTCCAAATATTTCACCACTTTCTATCTCGGCGATATGCTGGCCATCATCTGCCATCACCGCCACCTTGCCGGATAGAATGATAAAAAGATGGGTGCCTGGCTCATCTTTTTTGAGAACCACTTTGTTAACCGGAATGGTCTTTAATTCCAACAATAAGGTCAGGTCACTTAAGGCATCATCGTCAAGGGATTCAAAAATATCAAGTTGACGCAATACTCCAAAAAATTTATCCAGATGACGTCTTCGGCGACGATCTTCCGCCTCATTCAGCAGTTTCATCTGCAACGTGGCGAAATCCTTTTCCTTTTTGTATTCAAAACGAATCAGGCCGGCACAGCCACCGCAGTCGAATCTCGACTTCTGTATCCCGCCGAATTTAGAAAATCCGCCGAAACTATCTCGAGAGCTGGTAATATTTATTATTTCCTCTGCTAAAAACAGACAGACTGATTTAAACGACGGTACAGTGATGCTGGAATCTTCTACTTTCAGCTCCTCACCGACATTATAAAAAGGACAAAATTTTTCTTCAGTTACAATAAAGATTACATCACGAATTTTTTTATTCTGTTTGGCCACACTATTCTCCTGGAAAGATCTCTGGACAAGAGAGTATATTGAAAAATAAAACTCTCTACTTTCATCAACAAGTCAGAGAGTTACCAAACCACATACCAAACAATACGTTTTTCAAGATAAGAGGTCAAGGCATTCTATCAGGAAAGGAAACAATGGTCGTGTTCAACATGCTGTATCATCAACGTTGCGTTTGCTCAAAAAACAAAACTCACTTCATTCCATGATATTTTGAGTTTTAAATGACACTGGAAGTTCTTTTTTTGCCTTCACTCCGAGCTCCCGAAAACCGATTGCCTGGGAGACCAGGCTCCCCCGACCACTTATCAATTTTGTTACAGCAGAATCGTAGCTATTTTGTACAGTAGCCAACTGTTTGCCGACTCTTTCCAGATCTTCAGCAAAGCCACAGAATTTATCATACATGGCCGCTGCCCTCCGGGCTATCTCCAGGGTATTTTTATTTTGCTGCTCAGTTCGCCACAAATTTTCAATGGTTTTCAAGGTGGCAAGTAAAGTAGTCGGGCTGACAATGACAATCTTTTTGTCAAGGGCAAGGGGAAGAAGGGTGTCATCAGAATGCAGAGCCACCTGGCAGGCTGCCTCGATGGGTAAAAACATCAAGACAAAATCAATTGTATGCATTTCGGGCAGGCTGGAATAATCTTTTTCACTCAAAGTGAAAATATGTTTTCTGATTGCTGCAACATGGCTCTTTAATTCCTGCTCGGACCCGGCTTCATTATCACTGTTGACATAGCGCTCCCACGCAGAAAGCGAGACCTTGGAATCGATAATCACATCCCGATCGCCAGGAAGGTGAACGATGGCATCCGGTCGAAAAAGGCGGTTCTCCTGATCACGAAACCCTCCCTGGACATCGTATTCCTGACCTTTACGTAAACCCGACATCTCCAAAACCCTTTCAAGGACCAATTCCCCCCAGCTTCCCTGTACTTTTTTATCCCCTTTCAAAGCGTTTGTTAGCTGCACTGCCTCTTTGCTGATACGACTATTGAGGTCACGAAGCTGTTCCAACTCCTTTTTCAACAGACTTCGCTCACGTATATCATCGATATGAATGTCTTCAACTTTTTTACGAAAGTCATCCAGGTCTTTTTTAAAGGGTTCTATGGTCTCTTGCAGTCCTTGCCGGTTAATGCTTGCAAGGGAAGTATTTCTTTCTTCAAATACCTGCCCCGCAAGATTTTTAAACTGACGAAGCAGCTCATCACGGGCCGAGACAACAAGAGTAAGCTTTTCCTCTGCCTGCTGTTCTTCAAGCTGTAGTCTGGTGGTCAGTTCAGTCATTTTTAACTGTTGCTGCTGGTAGCGTTTTTGGAGACTGAAGAGCTCTTCTTTTTTCTTCGCCAGGGCAGCACCATAGATACGTTTTACTCGCGTCACTGCCATATGAAGATGCCGGAAAATGAAATACCTGGCAAGGAAAAAAAGAAAAATGAGACATACCGAGGCCAGAAGTGAGGCAGCGGTTGTGGGAGTGATATATGCTGATAAAAGTTTCACGTCACTGTTTCCGATTGAGAGCCAGGCTTTCTTCCGGCATATAGACTATAAGCAGAGTCTTCTGTAATTTTTTTGACACAGAGTCAACCAGGGAGCCGAAGAAAAATTTCTGGATAACCCGGGTTCGTGTCGCCCCCATCACCACAAGATCATAGTGCCTGGACTCCTGAAGAATACTCTCCACTCGAGAATCTGTGGCAATGGCCTGAACGGTAATGGCCACCTGTTTCTGCTGCTCTTTCAGCCAATGGCAGACTGTCTGCTCCTGCTTTTTCATGACCTCTTCCGACACATCCGACTGAAGAAGGTAAAGAAGATGCGCCTGGTGCTCTCCTATGGAATCAAGGGCAGCAACAACCGGATAAACTTCTTCCAAATCCTCCATTGTCGTTATGGGGATTAAAATGCGCTCCGTATGTAACTCTCCAAAAAAACGGACAACAATAACCGGGCAGGTAACATTACCGGCCACCTTTTCCAATACTTCAGGAAAGTTGGAATCTCTATCCCCTACCGGATAACCAAGCACAACACCCCGGGCATTGTTATACTCAACCCCGGAGACCAGTCCTGAGGCCACATCTTTATCTTGAACCAGTTGAGTAAGCATGGGGTAACCCAAGCTGTTGACCTCTTCACTTTCCAGACGAAATAGTCCGGGAGCAACCTGTTTTTCAGGAGCCTCTACCCGAATAGCAAGTGGCAAAGAGTCAACATGGTGGGCCAGGATGGTGGCAAAACGGGCAAGTCCTGCAACAGTTTCCCTTTGCCCGACTCCAAAGGCGACAACTCCCCGGGGTATCGGTGCGGAGTTCAGTTTTTCCCAGGTCCAGGGAACAATACTTACTCCCTGGGCAGAACGCAGTAGCTTGTCCTGTTCTTCCTCAGAAAGTCCATTACTGTTTTTTTTCTTCTCTTCGAGCAAGGCATGGGCCTCGCCAGCCTGGCTCATGGCAAACTTAGCTGCAACCGGCCCGATGAGCTCGGACAGAAAGACCCCTGTCAGAACCACAGGAGTAATAACAACTGAATACATTTCAAGTCTTGGGTCACTGGCAATAAGAAAAATAAGACCAATTGCCACTCCTGCCTGTGGTACCAGGGTAAAACCAAGATAGCGTTGAACTATTAAGGGTGATCGACCAAAGCGGGCACCACAGGCCACTCCAATAATCTTTCCAGCCACCCGGGAAACAAAATAAACAGTGCCCAGTACTCCGGCTGTCCCAAGACTTCTCACATCCAGATGGGTTGCGGCAAGGGTAAAAAAAAGAATAATAACAGGTGGCTCAAATTTATTTAAGGTCCGAAATATTCTGACATCACGCTCTGCCCGGTTTACCAGAATAAAGCCGGCCGCCATACCGGCAAGAAGAGGCGAAAGATTCAGATATATGGCAAACTCACTGCACAACAGAAGCAGGGCAAGGGCACCGGTCATCATTTCCCCCTCACTCTTCAGCCTCTTCAAGGTTATATCCAGTAAAATACCGGTAAAAATCCCCAGAAGCAGAGAAAGACCAATTTCACGTAAGCCCGAACCGACCACCAGAAAAAACGCACTCTCCCCCTGCCCTACAATCTGATGGGCAAGGGAAACAGCAAGCCCGAAAAGCATGATGGCAAGCCCGTTGTCAATGGCCACCGTGGCAAGAAGTGTTGAGGTGAGCGGACCACTTGCCCGTAACTCCCGAACGACTATAAGAGTTGCCGCCGGTGCTGTAGCAATGCCGATAGTCCCCAAAAGAAGGGCAATAACAAGATAGTCTCTGAGCTGCCAGTTTGCCATTTCAAAGCCGGTCAGTCTCATGGTTACAAAGACCAGAACGCTAATAAGACAAAAGACAACCAGAGCCTCAGATAAAACAATCCAGGTAAGACTTTTTGCGTGCTCCCTCAATTTGGTCAATTCTATATGTTCACCAATCCCAAAGGCAATGAGCATAAGCGCTATGTGGGTAAAGTGTTCCAGTTCATGGCCCACCCGTGCCTCGTTAATCAGATTAAAGCCGCTGGGACCAAGGAGAAGTCCGGCAAGGACATAGCCGGTAACAGATGGCAGGCGCAGTCGCTGGCATAGCTTTGCCGCCAAAAGACCTGTACCCAGGAGGATTGCAAGACCGAGTGTAACCATAGTGAAAGGGTCAGAGCTTACAATTAAGCCCTTTAATTTTCTCCTGGAGTAAGAACATTAAATTCTGATCGGAACTCAGAGAAAGGAGTCCGGACAAGGTGGTATCGACAAAAGTATCAGGGTTGTGGCGCTTTCCTTCACTCATTTCAACCAGGATGATGGTTTTCACCGTATCCAGCATCTCCTGATCTTCTAAAAGAACAGCTCCCCAGAAAAGATGTTCCACCTTTGGATTGCGTTTGGGATCCGTCTCCCAATAGGTGGGTGGTTGCTGAACCAATGCCAGTTTCTTGACCATGGCCGCATGTAATCGCCCACGCAAAAGTGACAAATCCGGTAAATGACCAGCGGCCAGGGTTTTAACCATTTCGGTGAACATGGAATCCCCAGCTATTTACTACTTCAAATAGGTAAAGGTTAGCTTCTTGTTACGCAAACCAATCTTCACTGTACCACCTTTTACCAGTTCACCAAAGAGGATCTCATCGGTCAGGGTATCACCAATTTCCGTCAAAATCAAACGCCTGAGTGGCCGTGCCCCATATTCCGGTTTATAGCCCTTCGTTGCCAGCCATGATCTGGCCTTGACTGTCAACTTTATGGAGACCTTTTTTTCCGCCAGTTGCTCCTGAAGCTCAGCGATCATCTTATCCACCACCAGTTCTACGGAATCACTTTCCAACTGAGCAAAGGAGATGGTCGCATCCAGACGATTACGAA
>SWBY01010150.1_pt1 | contig 13186 bp, 8 predicted proteins | sample 4693071 | NCBI WGS metagenome assembly SWBY01 (sample SAMN10267273, study PRJNA491770) | bioreactor metagenome | isolation source: DHS bioreactor inoculated with marine methane seep sediment | place: Japan: Omine Ridge, Nankai Trough | collected 2006-05-06 | reverse complement strand
TCCTCAGCTCTCCTTCTTGCCTCTTCTGTCTCCCCAAAATCAGCCTGTGCGTGTTGCTGAGCCTCCTGCAACTCCTTCAATTCAGTCTCGGCTTGCTGACGAGAATTCTGCGCCTCACCTAACCCGGCTTCTGCATTCTGTAGTGCCTGCTTCACCTGCTCCAGTTCAGAACTGGTTCCTTCATATTTATTTTTGCTGGCATCCAATTCAGCCCTTATCTGCGCAAGTTGGCCCTCCATGTCTGAGAAGGCGGTGTCACTCTGTTCCATACCCTCCTGTCGAGCGCGCAATTTCTCAATGGATTTTGCCAGGGCCTCCCGTTCCGCCACCACCTCTTCCACTCGGCCTCTGGATGTACCCAGCTCTTCCTGTAATACGCCCAGCTGCTGTTCATGGCTCTGTTGCAGTTGCGCAACTTTTTCTTCTGCCTCCTGCCGTAGGCCTTCCCCTAACTCCTTCTGTTCCTTTTCGCTTTGACTCAGTTGCTGCTGCTCCTGCAGAACCTTGTCCATCTGTCTCTGGAGGTCATCTCTCTGCTCGAAAATTGTGCGGTTTTTCCCTTGCTCAGCTTGCAGCTTGGCCGCGTATTCCGCGACACTGTTTTTGGTCTGATTGAGTTCTTCAACTGCTGCTGCCAGGGATTCATTTGTCGCTTCCGATCCCTGTTCCATCTGCTCTGCCGCTAATCTATCTACATTCCTTTTTACCCTGAGTTCTTCCAGCCTGTTCCTGGTTTTATCCAGTATGGCCTTCTGAGCTTTAAGCTCTGCCTGACGCTGCGCTTCCTCTTTCTGTTGCTTATCTCGATAACTCTGAAACCGGGCACCCAGATCCTTGATTCGATTGTTTGCCGCAGTGAGTTTCTCTCTCAGGTCATCCAGCTCTTTTGCGCCCTGGCCCGGACCTGCGTCCTCAACCATCTCCTCACCGGAATGCAAGTTGATGACCTTGGCGCTGGTCTCTGTTCCCTTAGTCTCTTCTTTGACCAGGATCTCTTTTGGGGCAGATATAAGACCGCCCTCAAGCACAGAAACGCTGTAACCACGATCAGTCAGAAGAAAGGCGGCCGTTGCACTAAGCTGACCGTCATCACAACAAATAACATAGCGCTGGTCTGTGGCAAGATTGCGCGCTTGGTATCGCAGGGTGTCCAGTGGAAGGCTGACACTGTTTCCGATGTGCCCGATTGCGTAAACTTCAGGAGACCTTACATCCAACCACACGGCCCCGCTGTTAACTTGTGACACGGCCTCATCGTAACTTACCCCTATGGCCAGCGGGCGCTTTACAAATTCGATAAAGTCTTCTTTAGCGAGTCGCAACAGGACGCCCTTGGTGAGCATGCACACGGTGCTATTACGTGGGCTGTCAGATAACAATGCCTCTTCACCAAAGCTATCTCCCGGACCAAGCTTGGCCAATTCTACCGGTTCTTTTTCCCCCTCTGCCTTACGTAGAACCGCGCATTGACCCTGATGTATTAGATAGAAGTAATCTCCCTCACCGCCCTGCTTGATTACATTCTCTCCCCGTTTAACTTCAACCTCTTCCATGCGCATTATTACGCCCTGGATATTTGCAGCGGGTATCTGCTGAAATACGTTGGATTGGAGCAGTTGCGCCATCCAGTCATCGGTGGAATTTACATTCAGGTCAGCTACCTTGTAATCATCCTCATTGGAACGAACCAATAGCTCACTGAGTTTGCGGTTATCGATGCACACGTACTCTACCCGCCCGATGGCGCGTGCAGAGTTTTTTCTGGGAATCTGGTGTGCCAACGGGAAACGAGCCATCTCACTGCCCGCAGTGATCCTATCCACCTCTCTCATCTTGTCGAGGAGAGCAACCTGACCGGAAATCAGATATACGTTGTGATAATCAGTGTCACCCTGGCGAAACAGGTAGGTACCGGCGTTGTCCTTATTGAAGCTTGCAGTCTGCAGCAACTGCTCAAGATCTTCATCTGAAAGCAGATTTAGTGGGACCAGCTTTTTAAGCATCTGTCGGTTATTTTGACTTGGCACCACGCCCATACCATTTCCTTTCCAGGTCCGAATATCGCGATCTTTCTCTGATACAGTAAATCATAGACTCAATGCCGTGACAGCAGGGAGTTCAGACCATCTCCCAATTGGAGAATTCCGCCAGAAACCGCCAGTTTAGCGCAATTATTTACGCAATCAGGGTGCAAACAGCTACTATAGCCTTAACTTTTGAAGTAAAAACATGAACGCGTTCACACCATTCCAATATCAACCAGGGAACAAATATTCACTCCCGACAACTACCTTATATTAGAGTCTGGTACAAAATCTCGGATTGTACGAATTATAATGAAAAAAAACCCCGGAGTCGTAGCTGCCGGACACCATGATACCGCCAGCGCCGCCGCAACCATTCTGAAGGCTGGAGGAAATGCCTTTGATGCTGTCCTGGCAGCACTTTTTTCCAGCTGCGTTTCGGAACCTGTACTATCCTCGCTCGGTGGTGGCGGCTTTTTGCTGGCGCACTCAAACCACAGCGATTCCATTCTGTATGATTTTTTTTCCCACACCCCAAGGCAAAAACCTCCGGTAGAAGAGTTGGACTTCCGCCCGATCACCGCTGATTTCGGGACCGCTCAGCAGGAATTCCATATAGGCATGGGCTCCATTGCCGTACCGGGAGTAGTGCGGGGAATCTTCAGAATACACCGCGATCTCTGCACTCTTCCTCTTGAGGTAATAGTAGAACCCGCACTGCGGCTCGCCAGGGAGGGGGTCAGAGTAAACAGTTTCCAGCATTACATCTCAACCATCGTATCTCCAATAATAGAGTCTAGCCCCGCAGCACTGCGCCTGCACACATGTGATGACCATCCTGAGAGAATTGCACCCCATAACCAGACGGTAAAACAACCGGACATGGCCGACCTATTTTCCGCCTTGGTGCGGGAGGGCGAGGATCTTTTTTACAAAGGAGAGTTGGCGCAAAGGCTGGTAGCTGACTGCAACAGCAGGGGCGGGGCCATTCGCCAGGTAGATCTGGATAGATATCAAGTTGAACCCAGAACACCTCTCTCCTTAAACTATAGAGATACCCGACTTGTTACCAATCCGGCCCCTTCGATCGGAGGAACCCTGATTGCTTTCACCCTCTCTCTGCTGGAACAACAGGGTCTGGCTGACAGGCAATTCCATTCTACCGATCATCTGCGCAATTTGGCCCATGCGATGCGGATAACCCAGCAGGTTCGTCATGGCCACAAGATTGATTCAGACCTGGATACATCCACCAGCCAACGGCTACTCTCCAACAGTTTTCTCCAGACTTACCGAGATACCCTGCGCAAACATGCATCCTGCGTGCGCGGAACAACGCAGGTAAGCATAGCTGATGGCAAGGGCAACATCGCCAGCATGACCCTGTCGAATGGAGAAGGCTCAGGTTACGTACTGCCTGGTACCGGCATAATGCTCAACAACATGTTGGGCGAAGAGGATATCAACCCTCTTGGTTTTCACCGCTGGCCTGAAAATCGCCGCATAGCCTCGATGATGGCTCCAACACTTGCCTTGATGCCAAATGGCGATAGGATTGCAACCGGATCTGGTGGATCAAACAGAATCCGCAGCGCAATATTGCAGGTGCTGATAAATCTGATCGATTTTAATATGGGAGCGGCCGAGGCCGTGGAGCTGCCCAGAATCCATCTTGAGAGCGGCCTGCTCAATCTTGAACATGGTATACCCGATCAGACAATTGCAAATCTCACCCAAGAATTCCCAAAATATCACCTGTGGCCAGAAAGGAATCTTTTTTTTGGCGGGGCACACACGGTCATACACAAACACGATGACACTCTGCGCGGACATGGAGACAGTCGACGCGGGGGAGCTTGCATCCAGGTCTAGCGCAAATTACCTACAATAGACATCCATTATCCATCCGTGGTTAGCAATCATCCGTTCATGTTACTATCCGTTCCGTTTCTTCCATATACCATCCGGAGTTTTTACAATGGCAGTTAAAAAGAGAGCACCTAAGAAAAGCGTTAGCAAAAAGACTATCGCCAAAGCACCCGTAAAGAGGACCGTCACCAAGAAGAAGGTGGCTCCAAAGAAAAAGGCTGCGGCAAAATCTCCTGCAGCAACCCGCAAAAAGCTAACATCCATAAGTGCCAAACAGACCAAAACACAAATCATTCAGGCCATTGCGGAAGATACGGAATTGACCAGAAAACAGGTTAGTGAAGTTTTCGATTCACTGGCGGAACTGATCCAGCGCAATATGCAAAGACGTGGATCAGGTGAATTCACCATCCCCCAGACCGGCGTTAAGATCCGCCGTGTGCGCAAACCTGCTCGAAAGGCACGCATGGGCCGTAACCCAGCCACAGGCGAAACCATCAAGATCGCCGCCAAACCGGCCTCAACCGTGATCAAGGTAGCTGCACTCAAGGCGCTTAAAGACACTATTAACTAGGTCCCGGCCGAGTTTTCGTGGCATCGCAGATTGTGTGATGCCGCGACTAGCTATGTGGAAGCTTGTACGCTCAGTGCTGACGCAGCAACAGATGTTTACCACGTTGCTCCATATCAAGTTGCTGCAAAAAACTCATCCCCAACAGAACTTCATCTCCATCTAAGCTGGGCAGGATACTGGCCCTGACATCACGCAGACTTATATCTCCAATACTTACCCCTGACAGAGTGGTCTGCCATGCGGTGACGGTACCATTCGCGGTCCGGCTGTTGATAGGCATCCCTTGACGCAAGCCTAGACTATTAGCAAGCTCATCTGATACTGCAACATCAGTGGCTCCGGTATCCAATAGAAAGGTAACCGCCTTACCATTGATCATGCCGCTGGCAACATAATGTCCCGAACGGTTTCTCTTTAGTACCACCTCTTTGACCGAGCCTGTGGTGAATGTTTCAGGATTAGAATTGGGATTGTTTTGGCGTTCTAAATATGAGTTGAAGAACAATGTCAAAATCAGCAACAGGAATATCCACGCGCCAATAATCATGCCCTTGCCAATACGCGTTTGACCTGCGTACTCCCGGTTGTCATCTGTGTTTTTCATGCTGTTCGCATATCGAGTAATGTAGAAGTTGAGGGGCGGTGTGACAGGGAGCAGTTAACACCTGCACGTGCGGTTAGGTTTATTTTAGATATCCAAATCATCCCATATTGTATTGAACAGATCATCTGAAGCGGAGTGTTTTGTTGAACCTGCCTCAACAACTCCACCGGCATCTGTCTTAATCGTGAAACGCATTATCGCGTCAGTACACTCTATAATCTGGTCTGGAACAATTGAAATCCGCTCGCCCTTTTTTCCTAGTACAAATCTGTCCTTATCTCCAATATAGAATGGATATGTAATGGTGCTCTCGACCTTGCCATTAACCACTTGCTGGAATCCAAGCATGATATCTGCCTTGGCATCATTATCATACCAACGCTCGATTCTGATAGGCTCAATATCCCCATCCAGAAGTTCAATACCAAATCCCATGATCCCATTCTTCCGAACATGCGCCCAACGAATAATACCCAAACTCCAGGCTCCACTCAGATCCAGATTTTCTCTGGAGTTTATTCCAATCAGCTCACCTACATGTGCCTTATATTCATTCTGTTCCGGCCAGGTGAGGTAATAACCTTTTTCACTCGAATTGATCAAAATACACTCCACACCCTTGGACTCATCAATTGGGGATAAATTGATCAGTTCCAGCTCAACCTCCTCCTCATGCACCTGTTCAGACTCAGTAGACAACCCCGATAACAACTCCTCGTCGACGTCAATGATAAACTCATCATGACCGATTGGTTTCACCGCCTGATCAATCTCTTCCGCCTCAATGGTATAAAAAGATGAACCCTGCTTGCCAGCTAACGCTTGCGGAAACTGTTCACCATCGAACAGTTGATACAGCCATGATATACCGCAGGTCACTTCCATCATGGCCGTTTCCTGCTTGCGCTCTTCCCTCTCGGCAATCCTGCGCTCCCATGCGGCACGCAGCTTAGTAATCAGCTTTATTGAAATCGCATCCGTCGGACGAAGCTGTCCAAAGGCGTCACTCTCCATCGCTTGTATTTTATGCTCCAGGATCTCGTCTAGAACGTCTGTAACCAGAATCCACCCAATCTTGACTTGATCTCTATCAGATATGTCTTCCGGACAAGGTGGGGCATCCTTGGTTGCGTCAACCAGAAAATTGGGATGGACGAAGGCATCGTCATCGACCGGAGCAATGGTTACATGCGGCAACCACTGAATCAGTGCCTCATTGACCTTCCTCACCTCTCCTCTAAGCAGACTATTGGGGTCTGCCACGGCAAGCAAAAGGATCCGCTTGTAGATATCCATGAGACTTAAATGGTCACACGGATCATCCTCAGGGGCATCAATCTGCTTATACAGCAGATCATTTTGTACTGCGTAATAATAGACGCCGTGTATCTCTTTCCAGACAAATCTGGGACTACTCCTGTAGATTGAATATTCATGCAGAAGTATCTCACCTAAAAAATATAAAATGCGACGCGACGCTTCCGATCTTGCGTGCTTGTGCAGGATATAGCCGGTAAACGAGTCATCATGAAACTGTGCCAAAACCGTTTTGTAGCCGACAACTACTCTTACCAATAACTCCAGATGCATCCTAGCCACCAATCTATTCTTCTTCGAAAGTGGAATAGGTTCGGTTGCGAAATAATCGTGCAGTTGTTCTAGCACAAACCCCATAGAAGGATGCACCAGCTCAAGCGCGCCAAAGCGTTCCAGCGGCGATATTTCAAGACGATTCAATCTATCCGTCTCATTGTATAAGGCATGCGCAATCTTGCTGACATTGCCTATGGTGAGATCAGAGACCCATTGCTCGAATCTCTTATGGTCATACTCTTCTTCCAGACTAGTCGGAGTTAATCTTTCTGGAAGGATGAATGGATTCTTATGCTCTATAACTGTCATCGTCTTACTCACCTACATCCTGGCGTGCCAATCCAGATACTTTGTTCAACCTATCTTGTTTTAAGTATAGACACATGAAGGCATCAATGATGCTTGTGCCATAACCAGGATGGATTTATTCAGAACACAGCTAATGCAGACCGGAAGGTTGTTCGAACTGAAAGCGCACAAAGGAGTCTGTACTCTCAATAATATGCATCAACTCAACAGGACGCCTTTCACCTTGTCCTATCACCCTGAAGCGGTCTTCATCATCCACATAGAAAGGAGGAGTAATTAGGCTAACAGAGCTTCTGCCTTCATGGTGCAAAAGTCCTTTCATACTTTCAGCCTTGCTGGCCCCCTTGCTTTTCCGTTGCAGGATTATAGGTTCAACCAGCCCATTCAATAGCTCTACTCCCATCCCCAAAAAACCTGGCCGCTCAACCCGTATCCAGCGAACAACACCAAGGCTCACATCCACACCAGAATTCCTTCCGCTCATGGGACTGACTCCCACAATCTCGCCTACATGGGTACCACTCTCGCCGTTCTCAGGCCAGCTCAGATGGTATCCGTTTTCACTTCTGTTAGTGGTGACACACTCCTTATATTCGACGTCCAACATATTTATTTCCAGTGGAGTTGCAGCGGCCCAGTCTGTTATCTGGCTCTGAAGGGTGCCTAACCTATCCTCAACTACGAACTCATCATTATCCAGTAACACAGAACCAACCTTCGCATATCTTGAATTAGTTGAAAACGCCACCGGGCTCGACGACTTTTTATTCGCTCCTATTAAGCTCATACCCCCATGTATTCGATACAGCGGCTCCAATCCACAGACAACCTCCACCATATCTGAAGTATGGCTGCGAACCTCTCTCGGTCTAATCTCCTGTGTCCATGCGGCTTTCAGCTTATTTAGCAATCTCTCAGAAACTGCGTCTGCTGGACGCAACATTTTACTTTTCAGATGCTCAGTCCCTACCGCCTTGATCTCTTTTTCCAGCAACATAACCAAGCTGTCTGTGGTCAACGCCCAGCCTAAATCTATCTTATCTCTCTCGCATAAATTTGGTGCACATGGCTCTGCATCGATCTGTGCATCAATCAGGAAAAAGGACTTGGCCCAAACCTGTTCTTTAATAGCAACCAGCTCGGCCGATGTTACCCATTGCGCCAAAGCAGTACGAACCTTCTCCGCCTCACCTCTCAACAGTGAGTGAGGGTTAACCAGGGCCAGTAACAATATCTGCTTATACAGGTCTATTATATTGAGTCTTTGTTCCTTTTCCTTATCTGGCTCTTCCTGCCTAGTAAGATGCAACTCATTACTAATCGAGTAGTAATAGATGCCATGCAACTCTTTCCACACATAATCTGGGCAAGGCTGGTACACAAGATACGAGTGCATCAGGATTTCTCCTAGATAGTAGAGTGCATCTCGCAACGCCCATGATCTGGTATGTTTGTGCAGCAGAAATCCGGTTATTGAGTCATCATGGAATTGGGCCAACACAACCTTATAACCGATGACTGCATGGATTAAGGTCTCAAGTCGCATATCCGCAGCCAGACGAGCCTTTGTACCGAGTGGGATCGCACTTCCCATACAACTGCGTTTTAGTGTATCAAGGACAAAACTAAGTGGAGTCTGCAACAGGCCAAGGATTTCAAACCTATCTATAGGGGGGATATTAGATCGATTCAGCCGTTCCAGTTTGCCGCTGAGTTCATAGGATACTCTCGCAAAATCCCCTATGGGCAAAGCATCCACCCACTCTTTTATCTTCCTGCGACTAAACTCGCCCTCTGACCCAGCTGAGCCATACCTCTTTGGCAGCAAGAATGGATTGTCTCTTAAGGTACTGGCCACATCCTCTCTCCCAGAATTACACATGAACTCAAAATGTAAAGATTTTCAGTACACCCTCTGAAATAACTTGGGATCATCGACCCAATATATAAAGTATAGACTGCAAACGGCCCCATACAACAATGCGTTCCAGCTATACGACGTCCATCGCATCAACCGGGAATAGACACAATTACCGCTACCGCCAGCGCAATAACAGAGAGCTGCGACCTGATTAATATATATCGCCTCTATTAGTACATTTGAAAATTCGATAACATTAATGCGGCTTTTTTATGGCGAGACAATGCGAAGCAGGGTATCTTAACCTGTCTAGATTTCTGGGCAGATCTAAATTAGACCCAGGACGCTGATAAGGCCTGCTTCGGCACCAAAAAGGTGCATACGCCCCTGGCTAACCAGCATTTTTTTAAGACCTCGTTCCGCAACGGAGGAAAATCCATGACGGAAGTAATCGCAACCAACCAGACTATCCTGGTGGTTGGCGGCGGGATTAGCGGCTTGACCGCTGCCCTCGAAGCCGCTGAGACAGGAAAGCAGGTAGTGCTGGTTGAAAAGCGCCCCTATGTAGGCGGACGCGTAGCACAACTATATAAATATTTTCCAAAGCTATGCTTTCCAACCTGCGGTCTGGAGATAAACCAGCGCCGAGCCAAAATGAATCCCAATCTCAAGATCATCAGCATGGCTGAGGTAACGGATATTCAGGGAGCAGCTGGCGACTACACCGCCACGATCAAGATCAGCCCCCGTTACGTAAACGACAGCTGCACCGCCTGCGGAGACTGCAACGGCGTTGTAGAGGCTGAATTTGCCGACGAACACAACTACGGCATGGGCCAGCGCAAAGGCGCTTATCTGCCCTACCGCATGGCCTATCCTCAGCAATATGTGATCGATCCACAGATCATCGGAACCGATGATGCCGACAAGGCCAAGGCGGCCTGCAAGGTAAATGCGGTAGATCTGGAGATGCAGGAAGAGACCGTATCATTCAAGGTTGGCGCCGTAATCTGGGCCACCGGCTGGCAACCATACGATGCCAACAAGATCCAGCCCTATGGCTACGACCGCTTTGACAACGTGATCACCAATGTCGAGTTTGAGCGTATGGCCGATCCCAATGGCCCTACCGGCGGCAAGATCCAGCGCCCATCTGACGGCGGTGAGGCGAAAAACGTTGCCTTTATTCAGTGCGCCGGCTCGCGCGATCACAATCATCTGCTGCACTGCTCACGCATCTGCTGTATGGCCACCCTGAAACAGACCCACTATGTGCAGGAAGCCCTGGGTGATGAAGGCAAATCGACCATCTACTATATAGATATCCGCGCCATCGACCGGTTTGAAGAGTTTTACGCCAAGGTCAAGGCCAATCCTAACGTCACCTTTATCAAGTCCAAGGTCGCCTCTATCGTACAAAATAACGATAACGGCAGCCCGATCCTGCACGGAGTTAATACCGAGGGCTACGATCGTTACGCCAACGAGCACGATCTGGTGGTCCTGGCCGTAGGCATGCAGCCGAGTGTGGATAAAGATGCCTTTCCGGTCGATATCCAGATCAATCAAGAGGGCTTTATCGAGCCTGCTCCAGAGAACGGTGGTGTATTTGCCGCCGGCTGTGCCTCAGACGCGCTGGATGTGAACCGCGCGGTCCAACAGGCCACCGGCGCCGCTCTGCGCGCCGTCCAAGTTGTCAACCGCGTTAGCGGAACGGAGGGTTAATACCGTGGCAGAAGATAAGAAAACAGCTGCATATATCTGCACCGGATGTGGCATTGGCGAGCGCCTGGATGCCGGGCAGTTGGAGACCACCGCAACCCGCGATGGCAAGATGCAGTCCTGTAAACAGCACGAGATGTTATGTAACGCGGAAGGCGTACAGATGATCCGGGATGACATTGCCAACGAAGACATCACCCACATCACGATCGCCGCCTGCTCCCGCCGCGCTAAGGTAGAGGCATTCAACTTTACCGACGTTGCCATGTCTCGCACCAATCTGCGCGAGGGTGTGATCTGGATACGCCCGGACAGCGATGAGAATCGGGAGACCACCCAGGAGATGGCGGATGACTATATCCGCATGGGCTGTGCCGAGCTCAAATCCATGTCCATTCCATCCATGTCAGGCGAACAACAACTGAATAAGCACATTATGGTTGTAGGTGGTGGCGTCACCGGCATGACCGCAGCCCTTGAGGCCACGGCAGCAGGCTACCCGGCCACCATCGTGGAGAAAGCTGGGCAGCTTGGCGGCCATGCGGCCAACTACTACAAATCCATCCCAACCCGCGCCCCTTATGCTGCACCGCAGGATACTGGCGTAGCTGAGATGATCGCCGCAGTGGAAGCCAACTCCCAGATCACGGTGCATCTGAATAGCACCCTGACCAAGACCGAGGGTGCACCAGGCCGGTTTAAGGCACATATTGCGACTGAATCCGGCAGTGTGAGTGAAGCCACATTTGGCGCCATCATTCAGGCTACCGGTTTCAATCTGTTTGATCCGTCTGAACTGAGCCAATACAACTACAGCAACAGCGTGGACATCATCACCAATGAGGAGTTTGAGAAGCTGGCCTTGGAGGCAAATGGCGGCCCGATCAAACGTCCGTCCGATGGTCGTGAGGTCACCGCAGTATCCTTCATTCAGAACGTGGGCCAGTGCTCCGGTGAAGGTGGCCAGCTGAAATACCATTCCGGCATTGGCGATCTGATCGCGATCAAACAGGCCATGTACCTGAAAGAGCTGAATGGCGATTGCGACACCACCATCTTCTTCAACAATCTGCGCACCCCGGGTGCTCCGGGCGAGGACTTCTATCGTGCAGCCCAAGAGCAGATGGTTACCTTCACTAAGGGTGACGTAGCAGCGGTTACTCCAGGTGACACCATTGCGGTCAAGTTTAAGGATCTGATCCTGAACGAGGACACCGAGATGGTGGCTGACCTAGTGGTTCTGGATGTTGGTATGATGCCGAATACCGGCCCCGATCCCTACGCCCTGATGGAGCTGGAGGATATCGAGGACAAGGAAGAGCGTGAGACAAAGAAGCAAGAGATCATTGCAGTCGCACCACCCTCCGTCCTAAACCTCGACTACCGTCAAGGCACGGATCTGCCACATCTGAGTAACGGCTTTACCGACTCTCACTTCATCTGCTTTCCATACGAGACCCGCCGCACCGGCATCTATGCCGCCGGACCAGTGCGTCGTCCCATGGATATGCGCCAAGCCACAGATGATGCTGCCGGTGCCGCCATGAAGGCAATCCAGGCCGCTGAGAATGCTGGCCAGGGCCGTGCCGCTCATCCCAGGGTCGGAGACCTCTCCTATCCCATATTCCGCAAGGAAGGCTGCACCCAGTGCAAACGCTGCACCGTGGAGTGCCCCTTCGGCGCCATCAATGAGGATGAAGAGACCTATCCGGTATTCAACGAGTCCCGCTGCCGCCGCTGCGGTACCTGTATGGGCGCCTGCCCGGTACGGGTAATCTCCTTCGAAAACTACTCGGTCGAGACCGTTAACCAGCAGATCAAGAACTGTGATATCCCGGAAGAGTGGGATGAGAAACCACGCATCCTGGTCCTGGCCTGTGAAAACGACGCCTATCCAGCACTGGATCAGGCCGGCATGAACGGGGTTGAGGTCAATCCATGGGCCCGGGTCATCCCGGTACGCTGTCTGGGTTCTGTCAGCCTCTCTTGGGTGACCGATGCGCTCAACAGCGGCTATGACGGCATTGTTATGATGGGTTGTCAGAAAGGTGATGACTACCAGTGTCACTTCGTGCGCGGTTCCGCCATGGCGGCCGAGCGCATGAGCAAGGTAGGCGATACCCTGGAGACCCTGAATCTGGAACCGGAACGCGTTGTTGTATATGAAGTGGCCATCACCGACGTGGAGCGGGCACCTAAGCTGATCAACGACATGGCGGAAACCATCGAGAAGATCGGCCTGAGCCCATTCAAATTTTAGGGTAGAGCACAAACCGCCGGACCAGATGTCCGGAACATGGGCTTCATCAGAAGCACCGGATTAAGCCACGGAAGGCGGATTGAGAGGAACAGAATATGAGCGACATGAACATTGCTATGTCCAACAAGTATCGCACCAGCTTCCTGAAAGAGGTTGAGGCAAATGTGGAAGAGGGTCAATGGGTTAAGATGTGCATGCAGTGCGGCGTCTGCGCCGGCTCCTGCCCCTTCGGCAAACACTGGGACCACCCGCCCCAGGAACTCTTCATGATGATCCGCGCTGGCAAACGTGAAGAGGTTCTAAGCTCTGAATCCATGTGGATGTGTACCTCATGCTATAACTGCATCGCACGCTGCCCCCGCGGCCTGCC
>SWBY01003169.1_pt1 | contig 13226 bp, 10 predicted proteins | sample 4693071 | NCBI WGS metagenome assembly SWBY01 (sample SAMN10267273, study PRJNA491770) | bioreactor metagenome | isolation source: DHS bioreactor inoculated with marine methane seep sediment | place: Japan: Omine Ridge, Nankai Trough | collected 2006-05-06 | reverse complement strand
TCCCGATCATTTTCCAACAGATCCCGACACCCTTCGAGGGTATTACTGATACCGACGAAATCTCTCGAGTTGCCTGCGGAAATAATCATAAAAAAAATAATTACTGAACATCCGAACCATTTCACCGGCTGTCATCTCCTTCACTGTCAAGTTGATACTGTGTGCGGGATTGAATGGTACCCCACTCACTGCATTTGGGACATCGCCACTCCAGGATCGGCATCAATTCCCCGCAGCGGTGACAGACAAACCGGTCATTTGTGACAAGAGACGACATGACCCGTCGCGCCACTTTTGATGCCAACTCGTACTCTCCCAGGGTTTCCGCTGTTTCCACCAGCCGCAGCAGGATTTCATGCGACAGATTTGATGGATCGATTGCCTGAATCAATCGTACTGCCTGACTGCTGTCACCCATGGAGTGAAGCCATGCGGCAAACCGGACAGCCACCCGAGGTTTGTGTGCCTGGGCTTTCATGAGATCCAGAAAAAAGGTTTTCAACCCTTCATTTCCCGTTTCAAGAATTATTGATTCCAGGGAATCGGCGATCACACCGGTCAGATCCACACGGATTCCCTGAAGTTTTTCATAGTATTGTACCGCCTGTTTTACCTTTCCCATCCGGGCATAAATCTCAGCCAGACATAAATATGCTGCGGGATTGTTCCGGTCGACTTTCAGGGCTTGGTTGAACCATCTGACCGCTTTTTTTAACTCATTTTCCTTCAGGAGCCGTTTCGCTTCCATTACCCGGCAGAAAGCCAGGTTATTCTGGAACTTCTCTGAAGAACCCGCGTTGGACCAGGCCTCACCAGCATGCACCCATTCCGCAGTGGATTCATAAAGCCGGGCAAGAATGGCGAACTCTTCCGGCATGGCGTTTTTCTTATCAAGCACTTCCTGAATGGCATCGATGGCCCGGCCCATGAGACCGGCTTCTTCGAAATCCCGGGAGAGTGCAATCATTGCCTGACGTCGTCTAAGAGGATCCAGCATAGGCCGGGAAAGGAGTCTTCGGTGAATATCCACCGCCCGCCGGAACCAGCCTTTACGCCGGTACAAGATCCCCAATGTCAGATACGCATCCAGTTCCTCAGTATCCCGGGCTACCACATTGGTCAGCATTTTCAGAGCGGAATCCCGGTCACCATCCGCCAATGCAGTAACAGCCTCTCCCAGCGTCTGATTCCGGATACGGCCGTTATCATCCAGTTTACCGCTGATCCGGAACACCCAACCCACGCCAAGTCCCAGAAAACATCCACCCAGAAAAATCAGTAAATATACCCAATCCATAATTGTTTAACCGCCAATATCCTCAACCACTGTCATCCCCCCAACTACTCCCCCAAGGTCATCCTCCAACTTGTCCCGGTACCCGATGTCATCCTCCGTCCCCGTACCCAATGTCATCCTCCGTCCCGACGCAGGAGGGTACGGGGGATCTCATCCATGGTTGTCTCCTCCGGAACCTTTTCAACACAGTTCCCTCTCACCCGCCATCCTGTCCCGGTCGTGTGCGCCATCGGCGATGTATCCACGTCCACTGCGCCGGATCCTCCATAATCTGTTCGCTGATAATCCTGTTGAACAGATCGGTGTTCACTTGCAGGTCATGGCCCCGGTCCCCGGTCTTTGTGATTTCCAGAGGTCCAGTGAACCGGATACTGTAAATGCCGTCTGTTTCACGATAAATAAAGCCGGCATAAACGTCAAACCATCCCTTGATAGCAATGGCGGCCGGGCCGCTGGGTGTTTTGGCTGGAACCCCAAGAAACGGCGAATATATACTTGCGACACGCGTGTCAACATCCATGAGAATACCCAGGATATGACCGCCTTCCATACCGATCTGTTTAATAATACGACCGGCACGGCGGTCGTCACGGTCCACAACACGGACATCAGTAGAGCCACGCATCTCGTCGATGAGTTCCTGAATCCACGGATTGGAGTTGGTCCGTGCCAACACCGTGAGCGGGGCAATTTGCAACATACTGGAAACGAACAGTTCCCAGTTGCTGTAATGCGCGGTAATAATCATGGCGGATCTGCCTTTTGACAGTGTGTTTTCCTGAAGAATCCGCTCCGCATCGCCGGATTCCGTCAATTCCACGAATTCGTCCGAGGTCATGGATTGCGCTTTCAAACTGACACAGAGGTTGATTCCGAAATTCCGGAACATGTTTTGAGCCAGTGCGTATTGTTCCGCCGGGGATAGAACCTTCCCCTGAGCAATCTTAATATTATCTATGGTACGACGCCGGAACTTCCCGGACAGGAAAAACGCAAGATCTCCCAGTATCCGCCCGAAATACTCAGCTGTTGACAGATTGAGACTGCGTGTAATTTTTCGAATAAGTATAAGTATGGAACCTGCCAGTCGCCGCTTGAGTTGTTTACCGGGATGATGACTCAACGCCTGCCTCTTTGACTGCCAGGGCTGCCCGCACAAAATCCACAAACAGGGGATGAGGCACCCGGGGTGTAGACTTGAATTCCGGATGGAACTGGACCGCCAGGAACCAGGGATGGTCCTTGAGTTCCACTATCTCAACAAGATTGCCCTCAGGGCAGACACCACTCACCGTAAGACCATTTTCTTCAAGATTTTCCTGGAACTGGTTGTTGAACTCATACCGGTGCCGGTGCCGCTCACGAATCATTTCCTGGCGGTATGCGCCATGGGCCAGGGAATTCTCCCGGAGCACACAGTTATAGGCTCCCAACCGGAGTGTCCCACCCAAATTCTTAACATCTTTCTGCCAGGGCAGCAGATCAATAACGGGATACGGGGTTTCCGGATCAAATTCCGCGCTGTTGGCACCTTCCATGCCACAGACGTGCCGGGCAAACTCGATGACAGCACACTGCATTCCCAGGCAAATACCGAAATACGGTATATTGTTTTCCCGGGCAAACCGAACCGTTTCCAGTTTCCCTTCGATACCCCGATCACCAAACCCGCCAGGCACCAGAATACCCTGGTAATTTTTCAGAACAGCTTCCGCGCCATTAGCTTCCACTAAAGCGGAATCAATCCAGTCCAGATCCAATTCCGCTTCATTGCCAATCCCGCCGTGAATAAAAGCTTCCGCTAGACTTTTATAGGAATCCTTGAGTTGAATATATTTCCCGACCACAGCAATTTTCACGTGATGTTTGGGGAAGCGCAGCCGGTGAACAATTTGCTCCCAGGACGACAGATCCATCGGTCTGTCCGGCAGTCCCAACTCACCGATGACCAGCTTATCCAGTTCCTCCTCAGCATATTCCACCGGCACTTCATAGATGGACCGCACGTCCCGGGCGGCAATAACAGACCGGGTATCCACATTACAGAAAAGTGCGATTTTCGCTTTCAGACTGTCATCCAGATCCATTTCCGTACGGCACAGGAGGATATCCGGTTGAATACCGATTTCCCGCAGGTTTTTCACACTGTGCTGGGTCGGTTTCGTTTTCAATTCACGGGCTGCCCGGATATACGGCACCAGGGTCAGGTGAATATAGAGCGTGTTTGCACGACCCACATCGAACTGAAACTGCCGGATAGCTTCCAGAAACGGGAGACTTTCAATATCACCCACAGTGCCGCCTAACTCAACAATAACCACATCCACGCCATCAGCCAGTTTGGCGATCCGGCTCTTTATCTCATCTGTGACGTGAGGTACCACCTGGACCGTTCCTCCCAGGTAATCACCCCGACGTTCTTTGGTCAGGATGGTATGATAGATGGCGCCGGCCGTGACATTGTTTATCTGGCTCATGGGCGCATGGGTAAATCGTTCATAATGGCCGAGATCCAGATCGGTTTCCGCACCATCATCGGTAACGAAAACTTCACCATGCTGGAACGGACTCATGGTGCCGGGATCCACATTGAGATAGGGATCGCATTTCATATGAGTAACCGTGAACCCACGGCATTCCAGCAATGCGCCGATAGATGCCGAAGCAATCCCTTTCCCCAATGATGAAACAACCCCGCCTGTGACAAAAATGTATTTAGTCGTCATGATCCATTTCCCCACTCAACCCCGAACCCTCAGAGGTTCAGGTAATCCTGATTCTCCTCCAGTTTCTTAAGATCCTCCGGTGTATCCACACCCACCGGTGAATGGTCCACATCCACCACTCGGATATCATCCCCGGCATCCAGAACCCTGAGTTGCTCCAATCGCTCGGTTTTCTCGGAAAAACTCTGAGCCATCTTCACATACCGCAACAGGTACGGAGTCCGGAAAAAATAAATCCCAACGTGTCGACGGTATTTCCGGATCTGTTCTATCCGAAGATTTGCCTGATTGCCGGGATACGGAATGGGAACCCGGGAAAAATATACCGCATCGCCACGCCGATTAACCAGCACTTTTACAACGTTTGGATCCCATAACTCTGATTCCGATTGAACAGGCGCTGCCAGTGTGGCCATGGAAATCCCCGGATTCCGTAGAAGTACATCAATTCCGGCATCAATATGACCGGGATCAATGAACGGCTCATCACCCTGAAGATTCACCACAATATTTTCCGGCGCATCCCGGGCCACAACTGCCACACGATCGCTTCCCGATGGAATTTCCGGGTCGGTCATCACGGAAAATCCACCGGCGGCAGTAACAACGTCTCGGATTCGAACATCGTCAGTGGCCACAACAACACGATCCACACGGGTGGCGGCCATCGCACGGTTCACTGTCTGGATGATCATTGGTTTTCCGTGTATTTTCGCGAGTGGTTTCCCTGGAAACCGCGTAGAAGCGTACCGGGCGGGAATAATGGCCAGGACCCGGTGGTTAACGGCTTTCATCAGGATATAAACACCTTCATGGCTTTCCTGATCTCCGGAAGAGTGGCCGTGGCAGTCCCGACCTTACCGACAACAACACCCGCAGCAAAATTGGCCAGCACGGCGGCCTCCCGGGGAGTCATCCCGGCGGAAAGTGCCAGTGTCAAAGCACTGATTACGGTATCCCCGGCGCCAGTGACATCATAAACGCTCCGAGCAACCGTATCGATCATTTCCATTTTCCGACCCGTTTCGAACAACGCCATCCCCTGCTCACCACACGTCACCAGAACTGAATCTGTTTCCAGGTTTTCCAGAAGCTTCTCCCCGGCTTTCTGAATGGCCCACTCATCATCAACAGGTACACCCGTGATCTGTGAAGCCTCCAGATGATTCGGCGTTATAATGGTGCAGCCCTTGTAATAATCAATGTTTCGAATTTTGGGATCCACCGCACAGATTTTACCCGTCACTTCCGCCTGATCAATCACGGCTCGAGCCAGATTTTTTGTGATGGCACCCTTGGCATAATCCGAAATCACCACACCATCCACATCCTCCATCTTCTGAATACAGAATTCGATGAGACGAGCTTCAACGGAACTGTCAATAGGTGAAATCGTTTCCCGATCCACACGGACAATCTGCTGGTTGTGGGCAACAATCCGGGTCTTCCGAATCGTCAGATGATTTTCCGACTGAATAATACCATCGCTGTTAATACCCAGTTTATCCAGCGCGGTAATCACCCGCCTGCCAAGATCATCGGTGCCGACAACACCCACAAGAATTACCTCGGCGTCCAAAGAACGCAGGTTGTTTACCACATTGGCAGCTCCACCCAACTGCATGGTCTCACTCTTAACATGCACCACCGGAACCGGGGCTTCCGGACTGATCCGGTTGACCTTCCCCCAGATATATTCGTCCACCATGACATCACCGATCACAAGGATCCTGTTGCCCTGCAGAGTATCACAATGGCGAAGCATGTTCTGATACCGGATAATGGAACTGATATGATTATCTTCGTGTGACACGGTTCAAACCTCCGAAAGATAGAAATGCTATATCAGATAACAGGAAATTTGAATAGAGAAATTGTCGGGGCGATTCTTGTATTCGACCATTCACCACTCTCCCACTCATTCCCGTACAGACGGAAACCCATATGCCGGAAATAACCACCATCGAAACCCTGCTCAGACTATTATCCCTGTACAGGCGAGAATCCATTTACCGCAATCATCCCTAATGAATACACATAAAATGCATATAGCATGTTCGAAAATTGCACAACAACATACTGTTCATCCCAGGTTTACCTTCTTGAATACTTGATAATACTGGATCTGACTATTGGCATCCAAATTGCTGTATAATAAGACAGGATCTCAATTTTATGTGAAATCCGTCTTTCAGGAGGTGATCCATGGAACCCATCCTTTTCCTTTTGCTGGTCATTGTCATTATAGCCGTGATCCGGTCAAACCATTCTGTGACACGCCGGTTGGACAAGATCCAGGACGGTCAGTCCCGGCTGACCACCCGGCTTAACCGGTTACTCATGAACCTGACACACTCACCGGAACATCCGGAACCAATGGACGGGAAAGCCCCGGCCACAGCGCCACAGGCCCTCACCCCGGTGAAACAGCAGCCGGAACCACCGGCAGAGACCGAACCGCCTCAGGAACCGCCCGTGAAAATCACACCGGCAGAACCCGAGCTACCAATAACAATACCGGACCCTCCTCCCATTGAAATCATTCCGGAACCACCGGAGCCCGTATCCGCCATAGCCGTATCGGAATCCGCATCTCCCCTGTCCCCGCAGAACACGATGTCATCCTCAGACTTGCCCGGGGGATCTCATCCAGAGTTACCGGCGAAATCCCCACTTAAACCAGGCAGAGATGAACGCACCGCGGATCCATCCGAAACCGTGGGACCATCCCAGCTTGTGGAAACAGTCCGGGAAATTTTTATTAAAATCTGGAACTGGATTCTGGTGGGTGAGGAGCACCGTCCCACGGGAGTCACCGCGGAATATGCCATTGCCAGCACATGGCTCCTGCGGGTGGGTATTGCCGCCATCGTCATGTGCGTGGCATACTTCCTTAAATGGTCCATTGATCGGGAACTGCTGGGTCCCGCGGCCCGGGTCGCCCTGAGTATGATCACCGGGTTGGGTATGGTCATTTCAGGCATGCGGCTGATCCGGACCAAATACCACATGATCGGTCAGGGATTGATGGGCGGCGGTATCCTCGTCCTCTATTTCAGCGTATTTGCCGCGTCATCCCTCTACGCTCTCATCGGACTGCCCCTGGCATTCGCACTGATGATTCTGGTGACGGTCACCGCAGGATTTCTAGCGGTGCGCACCAATGCCATGCTCATCGCCATTCTCGGTATTGCCGGTGGATTTCTGACACCCGTGATTCTTCATGCCCCCACACTCAGTCTTCCGGGACTGTATTCCTATATGCTCCTTCTGAGTTTCGGCATCCTGGGTATCGCCCACTACCGCCAATGGCGGCTCCTGAATTATCTGGGTTTCTTCTTCACCTATGCCCTTTTCTTCCAATCCCTTCAGAGTTACCGTTCCGAAGATTTCCCGTTTGCCATGAGTTTTCTTACGGCACTCTTTGTCGTCCATGCTTCCATCGTCTATATCCACAATGTAGTCCGCGGCAAACCATCGGGCACAATGGATATCCTGCATCTCACCGGTAACGCCCTGATATTCGCACTCACCGGATACGGATTAATCAATCACGAATTCGGACGGCCCTACCCCGCCATTCTCTCTGTCGGTCTCGCCATTTTCTTCATCGCGCATGCCATGGTGTTTCTCAGAAAAAAACAGGTGGACCGGAACATGAGCATCACCCTCATTGCTCTGGCCGGTGCATTCACCGCCTGGACGCTCCCACTTATTTTTGACGGCGGATCCCTCACCATCGCCATGGCCATCCTCGCCCTGACATTTCTGTGGACAGGCCTGAAAATGGGGAGTCAATTCCTGCAACACCTTGCTTACGGGTTATACGCTGTTATCGGTTACCGGCTGCTCTTCATGGAGATGCCCGGTTACTTCCGATACGTGCCCCACGCTTTCCAGGAGGATTTCGGGTATTACTGGCGTCACATGCTGCCGAGGTTCTGGACATTCGGCACGGCCATCGCGTCCATGATCGGCGCGCATTTTCTTCAGGGACGAGCCGGACTCACCGCACCTGCCCGTCTCATCGCACCGGAAAATGATATTCCGGAGTGGATCGGCACCACCGTCATTCGGCGACTCTTTTACGGGACCGGTGCTGCTCTTGTCTTTATTTTCATCTATCTTGAATTCAACACCATGCTGACCTGTTTCCAGCCGCTCCGTCTGCCGGTCCTGTCCATACTCTGGTGCGGACTCGCTGTCTGGCTCCTGAACCGATGTCGAAAATCCGCCAAACCCACGAAATTTCTCCTCTGGGGTATCCAGACCGTCCTGCTCGTGGTCATCGCCAAACTCGTCCTGTTCGATATTGGAACCTGGCAACTCAACGACCATTTCGTGTATATGACCCCATACAGTTTCCTCACCGCCACTATGCGATTCATCGATTTCGGGTTTATCATCGGAACTTGCCTGATCATCTGGAAAGCCTTTGAACGAAACCCCTGGCAAACGCGATCACCCCGGATATTCGCATGGACCGGCGCCATTATCTTTTTCCTTTACGCCACGTTTGAAATCAACAGCCTCCTCTACTGGCAACTGCCGGAGTTTCAGCGGGGCGGCGTCTCCGTCCTCTGGGCCATCTTCGCCATCTCACTCATCGGAAACGGTATCTGGAAAAATCTGCGGCCGGTAAGGATCACCGGACTGGCCCTCTTCACCGTGGTCAGTTTCAAAATATTCTTCTGGGACATGTCTCATATGCCCATGATCTACCGGGTTCTCGCATTCCTGATCGTGGGAATCACCCTGATGCTGGGCTCCTTCGCATACATCCATTCCAGCCGGAAATTTCAACACGACGACGGTTCCAATAAAGATCTTTCTTCCGGAGGGCCCGTCACATGATCTACTTCGTAATTTTTTTCACCATTATCCTGAACGGAGTCCTGCCGCCGGTGCACGGCGAAACCGACACCACCCCGTTTCCCTTCTATAAAACTTTCCACCCGGAAAGCACGCCCCACGGTGAGATCGCATCCTTTATTCTTGATGAAGATCTTCTTGTGCACACGGCTGATGACTTTTCAAATCTTCGTATTCTGGATGGGGAGGGTCAGGAAACACCCTTCCTCATGCGCCACCGGAAAGAGACGGAAACCGTGACCACGGAAACACCGGTTCGCTTCACCACCACATCCCTGAACATCCTCCCGGACAACCGGATGGAAATCACCCTGGAAAAAGATGAGAGAGACCGGGATATAACCCCGGAAATTATCACGCTTCACACCCCGGCGAAAAACTATGAGAAACAGGTCTCGGTGTATAGCAGTCACAACGGCGAAACATGGCGTCTAATCACGGAAAATACACCCATCTTCGATTACTCACGCTTCATCGACGTCCGGAACAACCGGATTAAGGTTCCGCCGGTGACGGATCCGTTTATCAGAATCGTGGTGACCGGTATGTCTGAGACTTATGAATCACCCCTGAAACAGATTGTCCGGGAGTCGCATGATGGGGAAATTTCAAAAGTGGTGGAAAAAATTCAATTGAATCAGATCGATTTCCGCATCGATCGGATAACATTCTCTCAGAAAAACACCCGTGATCTCCGCACAAATACCGTCACTCAATCATATACTGTCCTGAATCTTGATACTATCCAGGATCCTGACACCGGCAACACCATCGTCACATTTGAGACCCACCGGGCTCCCGTCACGGAAATCAAAATTCTTACCGACACATCCAATTTTCACCGAACATGCCGGGTGGACGTTTTCCGGGAAACACCACAGAAAAGTTACTGGCACAATATTGCTGCCGGTACTATCTCCCGGATTCGGTCCGGCTCATACCTTCAGGAAACTCTCATTCTCCATCCCCGGCTCAACCAAAGCATAAAGAAATACCGTATCATAATCAGGAACAACGATAACCCGCCCCTGAACATTGCCGGCATACTCATCAGGGGATTCGTTTGGGAGGGCATGTTTTTCAGCCGTCCGGATCAAAAGTATACCATTTACTATGGCGGAGACCGCATGGAAGCACCGATCTATGATATTGCCGGAGTGATCCGTAAATCCGGTGACATCAAACCGGATATTTATGTCCCCGGTGAGGAAAAACCCAATCCCGGATTCAGCACACCGGAAAACCCATGGCCCATGGAGGGGAAAACAGTGCTCACCATCGTCATGATTCTTATGGTGATCATCCTTGGTGGGGTGATTTTTGCTACGGTGCGGAAGTTGGAATAAAGACGTTGCAACCCGCCATAGCCATCAGTAGGGACGGGTCTTGTGCCCGTCCTCAATGATGGTGATGAATCCGTGGAAAATGGTCCCATTGATGGTGATAAAACCAACGCAGACACGTCGGAAAATGATATTGCCGTATCCGGGAGGACGAACAATGATATTGCCGCGTCCGAAAGGATGGGCACAAGACCCATCCCTACACCGTTGTACGACATGATCGGAACGTTCAATCCCATAACATATATCGTTACCTGGGCAGGAATAACGGTGGTCACAACAGGTATCGAGTGTTTTATTCTCTGGCTCATTTTCGGGATGCCCTGGAAACGCAGATGGGTGATGGTCGTGCTTGCTGCCAATGCAATAACCGTCTTGATGGCGGCGGTAACGGCATTACTTTATTAGGGGATATTGTTCATCAGCATCTCGAATTGACATCCCTCGGATTGGACGGGATAATTGGTGAAATGAACTGGTTGCAGAATAATACTGTTAACTGTCCAAGGCCGTGATTGAATGGGATATGATCCTGAAAGGCACAAGCGGAAATCCAATCGATTAAAAGGGTATGATTATTCCCAAAATGGCATATATTACATAACGATTTGTACCCGGGATCGCAAACCCCTTTTGGTAAAAATCAAGGACAATGGAGGGGTAGGGCTTGCCCCTACCCTCAATGATGCGGCAACCCCTATTTTAACCCGGATTGGTGAGATTATCGATCGAAATTGGAACGAATTACCCAACATTTTTCCCAATGTTGACATTGATGAATACGTCATAATGCCAAACCATTTTCATGGGATATTGATAATCAAATCCGTAAACAAAGAAGATGCCGCATCCGAAAGGGCGCCGGCAAGCGACGCCCCTCCATTGACGTTAGGATCCGTCATAGGTTCGTTCAAATCCAGATGTGTTCTTGATAATTTGACATGTATCAAGGAAAATAAATTGGATGAAATCGGAAAAATCTGGCAGAGAAATTATCACGATCAGATTATTCGAAACGAAAACGATTTGAACCGGATCAGAAATCACATTTTGGATAATCCGAAAAACTGGTTGGATGATGCAAACAATCCGGAGAATTTTGGGAAAGACAAAGAGAAGGACAGTTAACAATCGGATGAACCGGACAGAAAAATAGTGATTCAGAAAAATCAAAACGAACCCTCTGCAGATTATCCTTAACCGTTCAGAGCTTGAACTCTGTCATCAAAATTTCATTTCATGTTCAGGGTAACGGATCCGCGCACAAACCCGTTCCCATAACGACACTGAAAATAGCCTGGGCATCCCCGGCAGTAATCGCTAAATCATTATTGCAATCTGCTGCACATTCCTGTTCCGGATCCACGGTAATAATCATCAGAACCACTTCAAATGCCATTTGCGAATCACTTGCTGTGATAGACCCATTGAGATTCACATCACCATGATGGATACAGGGATAGGGTGTGTTCGTCGGAGTGGGTGTAGAGGTTGGCGTAGCCGTTGGAACAATATACCAGATATCGAACGAAGCAACGGGTCCGCAGTTACCGGCCTCATCAATTGCACGCACATAAATGGTATGCTCACCTTCAGAAATGGCATCCGTCGGAAATGCATAACTGTTTTCAGAGAAATCCGGTTGGCATGGAGGTTGATCATCCACACGGATTGAATATCCTTCTATGGGGGAAATCGTGCCGGCCGTGTCCCAGGTTATCCAGGGATCATTATCCGTCTGCCAGGTACCCTCCGGTATCATACTCCCGCCTTCCTCACTGAACACCTGGAGATTTGAAACAATGTCTTCCGACCAGTCAATACTGACAGACAGGATTGCAGGTATTGAACTGCGGCGGGCAAGATCGGAAGAATCAGCATATACCATACATGTGTCAAGACCCTGAACATCGGCATAACCACTGGGTCCCACTGTCACAATATCGCTGCCACTGCATGTCCGGGATGTCCAGTCGAGTGTGACCCCACCATCACTGATCACACGCCATCTGCATTCTGTCGGATTGAGACCCACGCCATCATCGGAATCCGAAAAATCAAGCGAGAAATTGGCGTTTTGCCAGGACGATTGGGATGGTCCTGAAATCAAAGTCACCGGATCAACAAGATCAACTATTGTATGGACATTTTCGGACCAATCAGTCCCCGGGTTGACTATCCCTGGAAGATCACCGTTTATGGCTCCAACTTGAAACCGGTACTCATGATTGTGTTCCGGTACCATCATCGCGTCGCATTCGGCAGGACACAACGCGATGTTCTCACCTGCCGGCACCGGTTCCGAATCATAAATATAAAACCCGTCAGTGACATCATAGATGGAAAACAGATACCCGGAAATGCCCGTGTCGGGATCAGTGGCAGGCAACCAGGTAAAGTCCAGCCGGGTATCATTGTCGTATATCGTATCAGTTATTAAATCATCCGTATGCAAAGGATCCGCTGTCATTTGCGGAGGTGTATCATCCTCAAACCAGATTCTGTGAAGTAAATAATAATTATTAGCCCAACCTCCCCCTTCTGTTCCACCACCACAATCAGGTGCAAACCACCCAATAGCACCGTTATTGTTCCAAACAAAAGCCGAACTGGTCATGGAGTTCGTCCGAGACATCCAATGATTCCCCACGGCATCCATTTGTTCCAAAAAATCATAATCATAAATACTGAAACAGAATGAAGCACCGCTGTTTGCGGGTATTTTCTTTACTAAGGTGTTGTCAGGGAAATCCCAGTCACCGCAAAGGTCTGTCGTATAACTGCAATAATCATAATACACGTCATCCACTGAATCGATAATTGATACGCGATAAACAGGTTCAGGAGCCTCCCCCAATGGCCATTGATCGTAATCAGCATGGGCATAGCAAAGAGCAACAATCCGCTGGATTTTGAAGTGTGCAGTCGTCGACGCATCAGTAATTGAATTGAATGTATATACGATAAACAAACACAGAGCGATTGAAA
>SWBY01008206.1_pt1 | contig 13245 bp, 9 predicted proteins | sample 4693071 | NCBI WGS metagenome assembly SWBY01 (sample SAMN10267273, study PRJNA491770) | bioreactor metagenome | isolation source: DHS bioreactor inoculated with marine methane seep sediment | place: Japan: Omine Ridge, Nankai Trough | collected 2006-05-06 | reverse complement strand
AAAAAACACGCTGTCGCTACCGCACCACTCAGATAGGGTTTGCACCAATGCGACCAACAGCAAATCGTCAACGCTGGTGCGGTAAGTAATAAGGGTGTCGCGCAGCAAAGCCTGCGTACCGGCTTCGCTTAATTCATCGCTACAGCTTGCGGTAACGCCTTCGAGGCGCGCTCCCTCGGGGTGATCGACAGGTAAAGAGGCGGGATTCGCCGCAATGCTATCGAGCCAATAGTCGGCCTCGCTTTGCAAAGCTCCGCTTTTGGCAAACGCATTGAGTTGCTCCGCCCAGTGTTTAAAGGAAGTGGTTTTGGCCGGCAATACGGCTGTTTTAGCCGTCGACAATTGAAAATAAACGCTTTGCAGATCGTCCAGCAGGATGCGCCAGGATACCCCGTCTACTACCAAATGATGGATAACGATAAACAGACGGGCGCTTTGATGCTCGCCCCGGTCGAACCAAATCGCTTGCAACAAGGGGCCTTGACTCACATCCAGGCTGGCTTGGCTGCGGTTACACTCCGCGTCCATAAAGCCGGCCTTATCCGCTTCGGGCACCGCGCTCATATCCACTCGCCGTAACAACGAATGTTCCTTATTCTGCCCGCTCGCCTGATGCCAGACGCCGTCTTTCCGGTTGAAACGAAGCCTTAACGCATCGTGATGAGAAACCAGGCAATCAAAAGCCTTTTCCAATAAGGCCATATCCAAAGTCGTTTTCACTTCCAACAGAACCGATTGATTCCAATGGTTGGGATTGGCAAAGTTCTGTTCGAAAAACCAGTGTTGAATCGGCGTCAATGGCGCATCGTCGTAGGTATCGTCTTGCTCAAAATTCCTCGGCCTGCTTTGAGTTATCGCTTCCGCCAGCTCAGCGACCGTTTGCAGCTCGAACAGTTGACGCGGCACGAATGCCAGTCCCGCCTGCCGCGCCCGTCCAGCGACCTGGATCGCCAGAATGGAATCCCCGCCCAGGGCGAAAAAATTATCGTGAATACCGATCCGTTCGATCCTCAACACATCCGACCAAATCCGAGCCAAAACTTTTTCCGCTTCATTCCGAGGAGCCTCATATTGATCGGCGAATTGCAGGTCAAAATCCAGTGCCGGCAAGGCTTTACGATCCAGCTTGCCGTTACCTGTCAGAGGCAGGCGCTCCAATTCCATCAATACCGTCGGAATCATGTAATCGGGCAGACGCGCCTTAAGAAAGTCTTGCAATACGTCCATGTCCGGCACGGATGACTGGTTGCTCACCCAATATGCCGCCAAATACTTGTCGCCGGGGCCGTCTTCGCGGACGATTACGGCAGCTTCGCTAACGGCAGGGTGTTGCAGCAGCACGGCTTCGATTTCGCCTAATTCAATCCGGAAACCGCGTATCTTTACCTGGTGGTCGATGCGTCCTAAATAATCGATGACGCCGTTCCGGCGGTAGCGGGCCAGATCGCCGGTGCGATACAAACGCTCACCCGTTTCGGCGAATGGATTCGGCACAAATCGTTCGGCGCTTAAACCGGGCTGATTCAAATAGCCACGCGCCAATTGAATGCCGCCGAGGTAAATCTCACCGGCAACACCCACCGGTACCGGATTCAAATGACTGTCCAATAGATAAACCTGTGTGTTGGCAATGGGACGGCCGATCGGCATCGGGGTTTCGGATTGGCTGGGCCGGCAGCGCCATACGGTAACGTCAATGGACGCTTCGGTCGGCCCGTAAAGATTGAAAAGTCCGGCATCGATGCATTGGTAAAAGCGTTTTTGCAAATCGGCCGTCAACACCTCGCCACTACAAATGACCCGGCCCAAGGAGCCGCAGCGGTCAAAATCGGCCACGTTGAGGAAGGCGCCCAGCATCGAAGGTACAAAGTGCAGTGTCGTGACAGCATGCCGTTCGATCAGCTCCACCAGTCGTTCAGGATCTTTGTGGTCGCCGGGTGCGGCCATGACCAGTCGTGCACCGGACAGCAACGGCCAGAAAAATTCCCACACCGAAACATCGAAGGTATAAGGCGTTTTTTGCAGCACGGCATCGCCCGCATCAAGGCCGAAGTAGTCCTGCATCCACAGGAGACGGTTACGAACGCCTTTGTGCGGCACGCCGACGCCTTTAGGCCGCCCCGTAGAGCCGGACGTGAACAGCACATAGGCCAAAGTCTCATCGCCGATTCGCACATCCGGGTTCCGCTCGGAATAGCCGGTAAAATCCGTTAGCCCGGCATCGAGGCGATAAATCGCTCCGGTAAAACCCGAAAAGATAGGCGCGAATTCCGGCTGGGCCAAAATCAGCGGCGCATCGGCGTCGTTCAACATAGCCGAAAGGCGTTCTTGCGGATATTCGGGATCGAGCGGCAGGTAGGCGCAGCCCGCCTTCAGTATACCCAACAAACCCACCACCATTTCCAATGACCGCTCGGCGCAAATACCGATCGGGGTATCCGGCCCGAATTTTGCCGCAATCAATGCATTGGCCAAACGGTTGCTGCGGGCATTCAATTCCCGATAAGTGAGTTGCCGATCCTGATAGATCAAGGCTATCTGATCCGGGATTTTTTCCACTTGTGCCTCAAACAAGCGATGCAAGCAACACGTACCTGAATAGTCGGTTTCCGTGGCATTCCATGCAACCAGCCGGTTCCGTTCGTCCGCCGAAAGCAACGGCAAATCGTCCAATTTCATATCACAATCGGCTACGATACCGGCAAGCAATCGTTGAAAATGCCCTCCCCAATTGGTAATCGTGTCTTTCTCAAACAAATCGCAGCGATACTGGAAGGAAAACTGCAAGCCATCTTGGCATTCTGCCGCCATCAGTTTGACATCGAAATTCTCGACCCGCTGCTGTATCGCCAACGGACCGGCCCGCATCGTTCCCCAATCCGAAAATTCGCCATCCTCCCCCAAAGCGAGTTGCGCCAAGTCCGTATCGAAACCGGCCTGAGCCTGCTGCAACACGAACAACGTCTGGTAAATCGGCCAATGATCAGCGACACGTTCGGGTTGCAGGCGTTCCACCAGCCGGGAAAATGGGAAATCCTGGTGTTCCAGCGCACCTAACAAAGCACCGTTGACTTCCGCCAAATAGGCCGAAAAGGCTTTGTTACCGGAAGGGCTGCTGCGTAAGGGCAGCGGGTTGACAAAATTGCCAACGACCGAAGCGAAACGTGCTTGAGGGCGTCCGCTGGCGGGAACGCCGACGATCAGATCCTGTTGGTAGGTATAGCGATGCAACAATACTTTGTAGGCGGTGAGCAGTAATGCAAATAGTGTCACACCTTGCTGTCCAGCCAGCTTTTTGAGTCGTTCGGTTTCGTCACGGTCCAACCGGAACGCTACCGAAGCACCGCGATACAAATCCGCCGGGAGCGAATTTGTATTTACCCGCAGGGTGTCGGGCAGGACAGCCCGGCATGACTCCGCAACCACCGGTCTTGGGCGGTCGGTCGGCAGAGAAAGCAGCGGGAGTTCTCCGGTCAATTGCCGTTGCCAGTAAGTCCAGGCTTTATCACAGGACGGACTTTTCAGATACTGCCGTTGCCAGACTGCAAAATCGGTGTAGCTTGAGTTGAGGTTGTTTAATCTGGGCTCCTGTCCAAGGGACAAATCGGCATAGATTGTTTTCAGTTCGCTGACGAGAATGAGCACGGACCATAGATCGACAGCGATATGGTGGGCACAGATTAAAAGAATGTTGCCAGTTTCAGTGAGTAAAGATTGACCATCGGTATCTCGACCCGATCTTGTCTTTCCCTGTTGATAATATGTGGTACGAAACAGCGGCCCGGCTTCCAGATCAAAAGGTTCTCTAGCCCGCCGGGCCATATCATCCTGAAGTCGAGATTCCGTCCAAGCGGATGCGTCGATGGCTGTAAAAAATTCCGGTAGCTCGGACGTCGGCAGCACCTGTTGAATGATTTCGTTATTGGCGTCGGCACGGTATAACGTGCGCAGTAGGGGATGACGATCCATCAGGTAACGAAAAGCATGTTTTAAGCGTTCCTGATCGAGAGTCCCGGCGATGCGAAGTGCCAGATGGAGATTGTAGACGATACTGTTCGGCTCCAATTGCTGCATCGTCCACATGGAAAATTGGGTTGCGGACAGTCCTGAGCGGGAATGTACACTGATCTCGGTATGTCCCATGGAAACCTGCGCGGTGGAATCCCCTGCTGTAAATTCGGCGATTTCAGATAGTATTTCGGCTATTTTTTCCAGCGAATCATCAGATAGAAACAACGACAAAGGCGCATCGATGCCTAACAACTCATCTGCCTCGTGCTTAAGCTCGACCGCCTTGAGCGAGTCGAGTCCCAATGCGCGTAAGGATGAATCGGCAGGCAGGGCCGATGCTTCAATTTTTAACAACAGAGCAATTTTCTGGCTAAGAAAACGGGTAATTAATACCGTACGTTGCGCTTGAGGAACAGCTAATAGCGCCTGTTGCAGAATTTGAAATTGAGGGATCCCTCCATGGACGGCCGCTACGCGCCCCACTTCGCTCCCGGCGAAATGGAGCTGTGACGACAAAGAGCCGCTTTCTACCATGGTTTTAGAATGAGTAGCTCCGCCCTCACCCGAACGAAACAACACAGGCAATGAATTTTCCAAATACATTTGTTTACAGGGTTGGCGACGAATTTTACCGCTGGATGTTTTGAGAACCGTACCGGGTTGTACCAGAACACATTCGGCGGCGGCCAGTTCGCAGACTTCGGCAAGAACTTTTCGCATTGCAGCGGCAATCGCCTCGTAGTCGCCCGAGCGCATTGCCGCACGCGTTATCTCGGCGACGACGATCAGTTGCTCTTCGTCTTCATGGTTTATCGAAAAAGCTACGCAGCCGTCGGGGATAAGCGCCTGGATTTCCTCGACCAGTGCTTGCTCGATGTCTTGCGGGTAGACATTCCGGCCACGAATGATGATCAAATCCTTGATACGGCCGGTTATATGAAGTCGGCCGTTGTGGAGAAAACCCAAGTCGCCGGTACGGAGGAAAGCTTGCTCGGTGTTTTTTTCCGTAGAGAATCGAGCGCCGATATTTTGATGATCTGCGTCCTCCGTATCGATCGTTCGCGCTCGAAACGTGTGTTCCGATTCATCGGGCCGATTCCAATAGCCTTGGGCTATACTGGGTCCGGCCACCCGGATTTCACCGACATGCCCTTCCCGGCAAAGACTGCCTGTTTCAGGGTCGACAATGCGGATTTCGTGATGATGGGACGTTGCACCACAAGAAACCGGGCGGTTTATCGGCTTGTCTTCGGCGTGCTGCGCGTCTCCTTCGGAGGGCAGATGCGCGCCTGACACAAACAGCGTGGCTTCGGCTAAACCATAGCAAGGGAAAAAGCTTTCCCTACGAAAACCCCGGTCGGCAAACTTTTCTGCAAAACGCTCCATTGTAGCGGCGTGCACCGGTTCCGAACCGTTGAATGCCAAGGTCCAGGCACTCAAGTCCAACTCTTGCATTTGTTCCGCAGTCACCTTGCGAAGACAAAGATCGTAAGCGAAATTAGGGCCGCCCGACGTGTTCGCCCGGTAGTTTGAAATGGCCTTGAGCCAGCGGACGGGTTTTTCCAGAAACGCCATAGGCGGCATTAAGATGGCGGTGGTTCCCAGATAAAGCGGCTGCAGCAAATTTCCGATCAATCCCATATCATGATACAAGGGCAGCCAGCCGACGACTGTGGTGTGTTCGGTATGCTCGAAACCTTGTTTTATCGCCTTCTGGTTGGCCATCAGGTTGCCGTGGCTGACCATCACCCCTTTAGGATCTCCGGTAGAACCGGAGGTGTATTGAAGGAAAGCCAGGCTGTTGGCGTTGAGTGCAGGCTTGACCCAATCTCCGGCAGATTCGGCTTCGAGGTTATCCGTGGCGAACCATGCGGGTTCCGGTATCGTGGGAGCGACGCCTTCGTCGCGACTTGCAGCTTTAGTCGCGACGAAGGCGTCGCTCCCACAGGCGAATTCATTGCGGAATTTCACTGCAAGATCCGTTGTGGTCATGATAACGGCCGGTGCGGCGTCGTTAAACACGGCCAAAAGCCGGGATCTCTGCCGACGCGCGGGCGGGCTGGCAGGAACTGCGACTACGCCGGCATATAAACAACCGAAAAAACCCACGATATAATCAAGCCCGGGCGGATACAGCAACAAGGCCCGTTCGCCGGTCATGCCCATGCTTTGAAGCTTGGCGGCAACAGCACGGGCGCGCCGATCCAGTTGCGCAAACGTTAATCGGCCGCTTTCGTTTTCACCGTCCTGTAGAAAAACGTAGGCCGTCCGGTCGGGCTTTTCATCCGCCCTACTACACGTCAATTCAACAAAGTTGGAATAGCTTATTTGAACACTACCCGTCAATCCGGATTCTTCAATGAAGCGCACAATGATCTCCTTATGAGACGTAGTTCAGATATGACCGGTACCAGGGAAGCACGCGTCTGGCCGGTTGTCCGGTGCATTGCCCAAGGGCGATGACCGCATTGTAATAAACGTTCTTGAGGGGCATTCCCCGTTTCAATGCCAAAATCCCCTGAATAGCGCTGCCGCGCGTATGCCAGTCCACATTGAAGGACATCGAGCAGTCGAGACTGCGGACGTGGTGAAGCATTCCCGACGGCATGTACAGCATGTCTCCGGGCTCTACAATACATTCTTGAATCTGCGCGTCCCGGTAAAGAGGATGGCGTATAAAATCGGGCGTTTCGGCATCCACCTCGCACCAGCGCCATTTGTAGCGATAACAGAACGGCAGTTGATCGTGATGCAATAAAATGAAGCGTTTGCGCCCTCTGACCTGAAAGAACAGGTTGTGAGTGAGCAGGCAATCGAAATGCAAGGGCGTTAAACTCTGGCTCGGCCCAAGAAAGAATTGGGCGAATTTAAGCCAATCGGCCCGATACCAGTCCGGAAAATAGTCGGAAGGAAATCCGTCAAGATCATCCGCCGCATCCGGCAATACCGACAACAACGGCAGATCGTGCAAATAAGGGGGCCTATCCTTGGCCAATACCTCATTCCGTTGCAGCCGGGTTTCGAAAAGCGCCATACAATCCAGATAATCACTCAATTGTGATGTGATGGTCTTCAGCCCGGTGACTCCTTCCTCGTTCAGGCCTTGCTTGAGTATGACGGTGCGGGAGCCGACAACCTCTCGAAGATAATCGTCCGTCCAGCAGGAGAGCGCCCGACAATGTTTTAACGCTTTGGGGACCACCACAGGACGATTCTTTACCACAAAATCGGAAAAGAAATTTGTCGAAGATAGGTTCTCCCTGCTTGCTACCACTGGATATCGTTTTTTTAATAGTGCCGACTCCAAAGGCAGCACTACCGGTAAATCAGCGGTCGACCCCATCGTCTCCCTCGGCAACCGCTCCATGCGTTGCCCTACCTCCTGCACCCATGCTGTCGTACCGATTGCTACACTTTCTCCATCCTTGGCAGTTGAATTTAATCCCATTAAATTTTCCATTTTACCTCCAACGGAGTTCTCTCTAATCGCGCCGGAGGCACCGCTCCAGCGATTGGCTATACTGCACAGCAGCGGCGCGTCGTTCACGGTTAGCATAGCCACGAAATCCGATCGACCGACACAGCACCCGCTGTCAGGCTGTTTGTTCGATAGCCGAACGGGAGTCGGATTTTCGAGCCATCCCAAAAGCACATCAAAGGCGTCTAACTAAAAATATGCGCCGCACCCTTGATAAGGGGCTTCTTACGCGTCCACCCATGTAAGAAGGTTTCCGCTTTTTCATCTTCCAGGATTTCGCCCAGTTTCGCCTGATCCTTCACAGAAAACACGATCAGCGACAATTGCGACTAAGCTAGGCCCTTGTTAAGCGGCTCTGTGTCATGCCTGTTTGAATACGGTTGGCAAATGCATAGACCGCTGAATTAGCTGTGTGGGAAAGATTAAATTCCAATCCGCTCCGGCCAATGAATCGGCTAAATGAGGCTTTCCGTTGGTTCCGTAAGAGAAACAAACATGCTCAGGAGCCATACCTAGGTAATGTCCCAACAAGTCTTGCAAGATTCGGCGTGCGATAAGGTATCGGTTTCTGTCGCGTTCATGAACGAAGCTTTCCGCTCGTTTGCGATCATCCGTCGATAACGATCCATAAAAAACACCAAATTTATTTTGCGACGAAATCAGCAGGGTCGACCAAACTTGAACTTCACCGAGCTTCGGGAGCTTTTGAGTCTCGTCTTCAAGCGACAAAGGACCGTAGAAGATGCGATCAGCTTGCCCGGCCTCTAACCGTCCGGCGGCCCGGATGAGCGTTGCCATTAACAGTTCGTTGCACCGATGTCGCTAAGCTCTGCGTTTTCCGCCATTGCTTTGCGCAAACTCAAAGGACGCATATCCGTCCAAACGTCTTTGATGTAATCCAGGCATTCCTGTTTCTGTCCGGTTCTGCCGACAGTTTTCCAGCCTTTAGGCACTGTCTTGTACTCCGGCCAAATGGAGTATTGCTCCTCGTGATTAACAACCACATGATAAGTCGTCGTATCTTCGTCTTCGTCCCAAGCCATACTCCACCCACTTTTATTAGCATCTAAGAATGGCGCTGAATTGACCGCGCCAGGCTTCGTTGAACAAAATTCCCAAAAAGAGCGGCCATGAGATAACGCCGCTTGGAAAAGGTCTATGAACTCTTCAAAGAGTCGGGAGGGATGTTAGGCAGCGAAGAAAGGAAACAAAATGCGACAAAATGTCGCAGGATAAATTGTCGCATCTTAAAAAGTAAAAACTATGTCATATGACACAACTCCCAAAATTTTTTATGGCATATGCCGCACTTTATAAAAGTCAGCTGTATTTTTATTTAAAAAATATTTTTACAAACCGCAATCATTGCGGTTAACACTGTAATGATTATTTTTATGCCAGTGCCGGCAAAGCCAGTGGATTATCGGCTCCGGCCATTCTGCTGAATTTGTGGTACCTGCTGAAACTGGAGCTTCTGCCTTGGCTTTACTCGGAGGCATCTCAACAGGGGATTCCTCTGATGATCATCGGTTCCTTAGAACGACCAAAAACCAAGCATTGCGGCAATCGGACGACCACCTTAGCGATGGCGTTCAAAAAAATTGATGTGTCAACACTTTTCCGGACACACGGTTAAGCCGCTTTATGCCGCAATTCGTAATTCACGGGCGACCTATAGCCATTGGCTGAATATAATCGCTCGCGGTTGTAAAAGATCTCAATATATTCAAATATCGCCTGCCTAGCCTCAGCCCGGGTTTGATAGGTCTGATGATGCACCAGCTCGGTTTTCAAGGTATGGAAGAAGCTTTCCGAAACCGCATTTTCCCAGCAGTTGCCCTTACGGCTCATGCTTTGCCTTGTGTCATGCCGGGCTAATAGTGCCCGGTGGCTTTCCGAGGCATATTGACTGCCGCGATCGGTATGCCATAACAAGCCTTTGTCGGGCTTGCGCTGCCAAATAGCCATCAAGAGCGCATCATTCACCAGCTTGGCCCGCATATGCTCGGCCCTTGTGCCCTATGGGTAATCGACCAACCGGCCACTAGTCGGAAAACAGATCAATCACCACCGCCAGATACAGCCAGCCTTCCTGAGTATGAATGTAGTTGATGTCGCCGACATAAGCCTGATTAGGTTGATTCACGGTAAATTGACGGTCCAGATGGTTCGATGCAATGGGTAGATCATGCCGGGAATCCGTAGTCGCCTTGAATTTGCGTTTGGATTTACAGGCCAGATTGGCTTCCCGCATCAAACGGCCTATGCGCCGCCGGCTCACCATCCGCTGATGGCCGAGCAATATATGCTTCAGGCGCCGAGTGCCATAGGTCGCCCGGCTTTTGTCAAACTCGGTGCGGATGAGGCTCGTCAAAGCGGCATCGTCTTTCTCGGCCTCTGTTTGCCCGCGCTGTAACCAGGCATAATAAGCGCTACGGGACACCTTCAGGAACCGGCACATCGCATCCACTGAAAAGCCATTCGTATGTTGCTTGATCCAGGCGTACTTCTCGGCAACTGCTCCTGCGTTGCCTACAGGGATGTAGGTACTTAGCGTGAGCAGGAGCGGAAGCTGCGCCTAAAGCGCCTACTGTTGGTGCTCTACCTCCTGCATCCATGCAGTCGACCGGGTTTCCCTGGCAAAGTACGCCGCCGCCTTTTTTAGTAAATCGCGCTCCTCAGTGAGTCGGGCCACCTCTTTCTTCAGCCGCTTTAATTCATCGTAAAGATGCTCGTCAGTGCGTACCGCTTTGTCGCTGGTTTTGGGCCGGCTGTATTTGCTGATCCAGGTATGCAACCTATTGACATTGATGCCGAGATCCTTGGCGGTCTGAGCAATCGACTGGTCCGACTCGTTCGCCAGTTTAACGGCTGACGCTCTGAATTCCGCACTATAGACTTTTTGTTTTTCTTGATTCATTTTGGGCACACGTTTTCTGTTCACTTTATTTTAAATTGTGTGTCCGGTTTAATGTAGCCATATCAGTCGCAGAATTTAGGAGTTTTGCGACATGCTGACTTCGACCTCGAAGATTTGCAACGTGTTGCCAGCTGGTTTAAACGCTACTGACAGCCACTTTGAAAAGTGGCAATAGCAGTCGTCATTCTGAAAATAACGCAGGCGGCTGCGGCGGGAACGCATTAAATAACCGCTTGTCTTGTAGACCGGTAAAATAATGGTATAGTATCAAAAAGTAATACCTAGTAATAACGAGGGTTTCAGCATGGCGACATCGGTCAAACTAGACGACGATTTGAAAAACCGTATCCAGCACCTGGCTGAGATACGGCACCGTTCAGCGCACTGGATCATGCGTGAAGCGATCCGCGACTACGTCGAACGCGAGGAAGCGAGGGAATCTTTCAAACAAGAGGCCTTGGCATCCTGGACAGCTTATCAAGAAACCGGACAGCACTTGACTGGCCAGGAAGTGCGTGACTGGTTGAAGACCTGGGGAACCGATAAAGAGGCCGAGATTCCGCCGTGCCACGAGTGATCGTCACGGAAGGAGCGGTCCAGGGCTTGGAGCGCTGTCGGCGTTTTCTGGCGGAAAAGAATCCTCAGGCCTCAATGAGGGCTGGACAAGTAATCGCCAGCCGATTTTCTTTGCTGGAAACAGAAACGGGCATAGGCAGACCGATCGATGAGCTTCCCGAATTGCGCGAGCTGATCATTCCCTTTGGGGATTCAGGCTATGTCGCGCTCTACCGCGTTGATGCAAGCGCCGATGCCGTCTATGTGCTGGCTTTCCGGCACCAGAAAGAAGCGGGTTACAGCTCATGAACACAGCCAAGCATGACCGCCCATGAAAAATTTCTGCCCCAACGCCAGCGCTATCAGCCAGTTACCCTGCCGCAGGATTTCTCCGATGAGGAAATGGTCAGAGACTGGACGCTTTCGGATACCGGTAGTGGTCAGGATTCTTGACCTTGTAGCCCGTAATTTGTTATGAGATAAGATGAAATAGACACCGGGATATTCGCCGCCATAGGTTATCCTGCCAAGAATAGGTCTTCGTCTGGATCAGACGCGAGTCGTCGCACTGCTTCTCGTGATCATAACCATTGTTTAGCCAGTATTCATGGGACGAAACAATAGCCTCCTCCATTGCGAAAAGGGTATACGCCCTACCGAGTTTCTTCGCAAAAAATGTCAAAACAAGTAGTTCATTTGTTGGCATGATGAATTCACCTTCTTTGAGGAGATGTCGATGAGCGAATATGGTGTAAGGATAAATCGGGCTTTGAACTATGCTCAGGAAAAACTTCCTGAAAATGTTGAACTTGATGATGTGGCTCAGATAGCCGCCTTTTCACCATATCATTTTCATCGTGTTTTTATGCTTGTGGTTGGTGAAAATTTCGCCAGCTTTATACGCAAAAGACGATTAGAATGGGCGGCGATGGAATTACTAAACACGAAGCGCCGTATCTTAGATATCTCCTTGGATGTTGGTTATGAAACCCAAGAGAGCTTTAGTAGGGCTTTCAAGCTCCAATTTAATACTACACCGAGTAAGTTTCGGAATAAGGTGAGAAGCCCGAACGAAGGTTTTATTGGATTGAAATCAGCTTTTGAAATCCATATAGGAGAGCTTATGAAACATGAAATTGTTGAACGTAATGGCTTTGAAGTAATTGGTATACAAAAGGACTATGACTCCCCAGATTTTTCTGGTGCGTTATCTCAATGGCAAGAGTTATGGTCTAGAAGTAACGAGGTTAAGTCCAAAGAAAACAACTGCTATTATGGCCTAACAGTGGTGCCGACTAAGACACGGCAAAAAAATGATTGTTCCGGGGTCTTCCGGTACATGGCTGCAAAGGAAGCAGATGAAGGAGAAATAGTACCCGCAGGGATGATCAAGATGACCGTTCCTGCTCAAAAATATGCAAAGTATACATACAATGGGCCAATATCTGGCTTTCAGGCGTTTATTATGAATGTTTGGACCCGTTATTTGCCGGAATCGGGCTTGGAAGTTATTGAATCGCCAGAAATTGAAGTATATGACGAGCGTTTTAGCTTGGATTCACATGAGAGTGAAATGGATTATTTAGTGCCTGTTAAGTAGCTGGACTAGTTCTCAGTGAGTTTGCATAACTGGGGAGGCGGCTAGTTTTGTGCTGCCTCTTCTTGTTTTTATGAATTAAAGTGACCTTACACATTGCAATAAAGTATACAGAAAGTGCATATAACAATAGGCTGTATCGGGACTCAAACAGCTCCGCCCGTTTTTGTGCATTCCGCTACACTACATTTTACACAGCTGTTTTTTGGTCGGAATACTCAATTCGTTAGGGCCTCGACTAACCCGGCATGGCTACAATGCCAAGGCCCTGGCTGAACTGCTCGATACCAAACCCGCTGAAATACGGTCATTCTTGCAAGGCAACCTGACTCCAGCCCGGACGCAGGAATTGCAGAACAGCCTGTTGGCGATTGGGATTCCTCTCTGATTCCTTATTGGCACACAATGTGGGCCCTGAGCGATGTTTGCAGGCTGTTGGCAAATAATGCCGGTCTATTCTCATTTAATTCGGGTCGAACGCATCGGCTATTGGCAGTTAATCCGGGGCGAAAAAATGGCTGTTTGCAGGTCCTGTGGTTTATATTTGCAGGCCCCCACACATATCTATTAATTGTAGTTTCTTGATTTCATAATCGCGATTTCTTGCACTTATCCGGCTTTTTTATCTCGGATTAATTGATTTTATAAAATCAGTTTTTCTCGCATTAGCTGTCCCTGTTTTTT
>SWBY01000004.1_pt1 | contig 13268 bp, 10 predicted proteins | sample 4693071 | NCBI WGS metagenome assembly SWBY01 (sample SAMN10267273, study PRJNA491770) | bioreactor metagenome | isolation source: DHS bioreactor inoculated with marine methane seep sediment | place: Japan: Omine Ridge, Nankai Trough | collected 2006-05-06 | reverse complement strand
CGGAACAGGAGTCGTATTTTTTATAGAACGAAAACGAATGCCATTGCCCCCCGGCCCCCCTCCATGTGCTTCGCAATGGAAGGGGGAGTGACATGGGCTACCATATGATCCGGTTTAGTCATGATGTTGGTGTCAATTCATTAGACAGGGTTCTCCAAAAAATTGTTAATCTCGCCAAAATAATCATGATCTCTTAGCCCCTTCCATCGCATCAGAAGTTTCCGCAGGAAACTTCATCATCAACCGGCCACAGAAGGTTGAGGAACGATACCTTCGAGCAGGCCCGGCCAGTAAGCCATGATGATCCCAGCGCATGGAGGGGGATGGGGGAGGTTTTGAGTAAACATTTTGATGCCACCGGCGGGTTGGGGAAGGTATTAGTTCATTTTCCCGAATGCTTACTGGGGTGAAATTCCACTTTTCAGAGAAATCTTATTTCACATTTCCTTGTTTCACATATCTTGGCTTGGGGGAAACTTATCTTCCTGTCCCGCCGAAGCCTTGCGCGAAGGTGGAAGGTCGCTTTCTCGTCCCTTGTCAATTGTGGCTTCACGAACTACGCAAATAGCTCACTGGAATTCATCCCGTCCGGGTTTCATCCACGATGGGCGTAAAGGAGGGTTCGGTTGTCGGTGTCGCCGTGGGGGTGGGCGTCACCGTGGAAATCGGTGACGGGGTGGGTGTCACCGTGGGAGTCAGCGACGGAGTGGGTGTGGGTTTTGTGGTGGGATCATCCGACCAGCCGAATTCCCAGCTCTGGATTTCACCCAAAATCTCGTTTGTCCCCCCACTGAGTAACGCGCCGTAAAAAATAATATCTTCAGCGTTTCCCGCATTTTCGGGCCACTCAAAATCCGGAATTACAACCTTCTCGATACCGCCCGCCGGGATTGAAAGATTTTCAAAATCCACTTCAAATCCCCATGAGGGCCAGAAGTAATACTCCCCATACACATCCAGCACGATATAGAGATTAATATTTTCGCGACCCGCTCCTGTATTCAAACATAATGCGGTGAGTCGGCACATGTCTCCGGGCCAGAACATGTGCGCAGGCATGGACAGTGTCATGGAAACTTCACCGCCGGTTGTATATTCATCGGCGCCTACATCAAAACCATCGCCGAACGGGCGGCTTTCTCCATCATAATCACCGTATACGTTATAGTCGAAACCGGCATCGATACAGGGGGAGTCCGACGCCAGATGGTAATTTCCGGAACCGATGAAGCCGGGCTCAATAGAGAAATTTCCGGGACCCATATCTGTAAGATCAACGGAGGAGTCAGTGTACTCGGCGTATAAAATGCCCTCCTCCTGAAAATAGAACTCCCAATCCGGATGCCATATGATACACCCATAGAATTTCGGATGAGAAAACAGAAAAGATCCCACACCGTCAGCACCGCCATCAGACATATTTCCGGTAATGGTGCAGAAATAAAAATCCGGTGCGGCGTGGTCACGGCAAAGGACGCCGCCGGCATACTCAATGGTGGTGTTATCCACAATAAACGTATTTGTGATCACCGGTGACGATGCCTCCACACGGATACCGCCTCCGCTGGAATATTCATTCCGGTTGGAGGCAATAAAACAGCGATTCACAGTGGCGTTAGACTGTGCATAAATTCCAAGACCGCCGGAAAAACTCAATTCCGATGCCTGATTGAAGGTTATCTGACTATCCTCAATCAGGGGAGAACAATCCACCTGTATCATCATCCCGGAGCCTTTATTGTTATCGATGGTACATCTTCGAATCACCGGATTCGAGTTCTCAAGAAGACTGAAACCACCCCCCTGAACAGCTTCACAATCCTGTATAATGCAATCCGTGATTGTGGGACTGGAACCCAGACATCGGATCCCGCCCCCTTCACCCACCGGGTTTACTCGAGTGGCTTTTCCCCGGACAATGACACAGTCCCGCATGGTGACCGGTGAGTTCCTGTGAAAATTAACAGCACCCATCTCAAGTCCAACACAATCGATGAATGAAAAGCCCACGACTTCCATCTCATTGTTTTCAATGTCGCGGAACCCCCAGCCCCTGCGATTTTCCCGGCCATTGATAATGGTCTCACCGGGCCCGTTGAGGGAATAAATTTTGACACTTTTCATGTGAAAAATCACTTCTGTCCAACCCTCGCCATGATAGGTTCCGGGAAGCACCAGGAGGGTATCACCGCTGTCGGCAGCCAGGTATGCGTCCTGTATAGTGGCATACTCCCCGGGGACCGTGATCACCGCTGCTCCGGCAGCCAGAGCAAATGTCATTATCAGACCGGCGATTCCAATGATTCGAATCATGAGGACCAAGTCATCGATGTCATGTTGGAACTGACATAACCAGCTGATATTGCACCACCTTGCGATTGACGACACGGGACCCTCCACAGAAATTTCGCTTTTATTGAGCGGACCAGCCGAAACCCACCGAATCCAGATTCCCGCAAATCTGTGTCAAACCAGGATTCATGAAGCACGAATAAAACACAATTCCACTGGCAGAACCCGCGCCGGCCGGCCATGCGAATGCCGGCAGAATCGAAACGGTTTTTCCACCGGCGGGTATATCCGTCATCCGGTAATCAAGCCCATGCCGCCATGACGGCCAAAATAAAAATTCTCCATAAATATCAAGCGCCACCAGCAGGGGAATACCGCTCCGCGCAGGTCCGGTGTTTGTGCAGGCAACATTGAGATAAAACGTATCTCCAGGACGGTAATTCGTCCCGGGCATCTGCAGATCAACACCAACACTGCCGGAAAAGGGAACTTCATCCGCTCCCACATCCACGCCACATGACTGGGGACGGGAATCTCCGTCGTAATCGTCGACAACACCATAATCAAACCCACGATCAATACATGGTGATGTCGTTGCGAGATGGTAATTACCGGAACCGATGAAACCGGGTTCCAGAGAAAAGTTTCCCGGCCCCACTCCGGTAAGATCCACAGTGGAATTACAATATTCCCCATACATTATTCCGTTATCCTGGAAATGGAACTCCCAGTCCGGATGCCAGATAATGCAATTGTAAAATGTTGGATTGGAATAAAGATAAGATCCAATGCCGTCGGCCTTCCTGGACGCAGTGTTCCCGGCCATGGTGCAGGAGATAAATACCGGATTTCCCCGGTCACGGCAAAGGAGAGCGCCGGCATCTTCAAAGGTGTCATTATCCAATATAAACGTGTTTGTGATCACCGGTGATGATGCTTCCACCCGGATACCGCCTCCGCTGGTATAATCGTTTCTGTTGTTTGCGATAAAACAGCGGTTCACGATCGCATTGGATCGCGCGTAAATACCCATACCACCGGCGTAACTCAAATCCGAAGCCTGATTAAAGGTAATCTGGCAATCCTCAATCAGAGGGTCGCAATCCTCCTGCATCAATACCCCGGTACCCCAACTGTTATTAGTGATGACACATCTTCGAATCACCGGATTTGCGTTCTCAAGAAGACTAAAACCCCCTCCCTGAAGTGCCTCGCATTCCTGAATAATGCAATCCGTGATTGTGGGACTGGACCCCCAGCATCGGATCCCCCCCCCTTCACCTACCGCTTCCGGGTTTGTCCGGGTGGCTTTTCCCCGGACAATAACACAGTTCCGCATGGTGACAGGCGAATTCCTGTGAAAATTAACGGCACCAATCTCAAATCCAACGCAATCGATGAATGAGAACCCCACCACTTCCATCCGGCTGTTTTCAATTTCCCGGAACCCCCAGCCCTTGCGACTTCCCTGGCCATTTATAATGGTTTCACCGGGACCATTCTGGGAATAGATTTTTACGCTTTTTATATAAAAAATGACTTCTGTCCAGCCTTCGCCATGATACGTCCCCGGCGCTACCAGCAAGGTATCCCCGCTGTCGGCAGCCATGTATGCGTCCAGAATAGTGGCATATTGACCCGGCACCAAAATAACGGCACCGAACATTGGCGTTATCATCAGGACAATTCCGAAAAATATTATAAAAAGTTTTCTCATGGGCGATTACCTCCAGCCTGCTTCAATTATACGAATTTTGTACGAGAATATAAATTATCGGGTTTTGACATCGGGATATTCCTGGATGTATAATTCGGCGGATTTACTTGATAGGAGGCAGAAATGAAGAAAATCATTATCAGTTTACTCATTATTATGATGAGTGTATGTTTCATGGCATGTGAAGAAACCGAGGAAGGCGTTGATAACGAAAATGATATCATCGTCCGGAACTATAGCGACTGGGATCTCTGGATCATGATAGACGGTTCCCGGCGGGGTGAACTTGAAAATAATGGTATCGCCAAAACCATGTGGGATGATATCGACAACGGCACTCACAGGATCGAAGCCTATTACAATGACGATTACACCGGACTTCATTGTGACGTGACAACAGATTTCCTCGATGGTGACGAAGATTTCCGCTGGTATCTTGAGGATGATTTTGAGTATGGCGGTACCAAGAGCGGGAACTGCTGATCCGTTCCGTCATTTATAGCGATTAAAAGCTTTTTTGGGTCAGGATCTGCGTTTTCGACGTCGTGATCGTCGTTTGGGTTCTGATCCGAATCTCAGAGTATCAATCAGTTGTTGTCTGTACTCTGGTGAGATGTCTGCATTTTCCAGTCTCTGCTGCCATTTCGTGCGTTGTTCACTCCATTTTTCCGGTTCAATACTCATTCGTATGGCTGCCAGGGTGAGTGTTTCTGCAAAAAAGTTTCTCTGGATAAAAGCCATGGGCCGGAATCGACGGTTATTGGGTGATGTGAACCAGCGCTGCGCAAGACAGATCTGTGTCAACCGGTCCAGAATCCGCCGTGACAGCTTGAATTGACGGGCAAATTGAGTAAAACAGTCATCCACACGATCCCGGAGATCTTCCCCGGACCGAAACTGTTCCGTCGCCTCCCGAACAACCGGAAAAAACAGAGTGGCCAGCATCAGTGAAGGTGACCGGAAGGGATGATCAAGGGGCAATCGATCGAACTGTTGAAGCAGCGTCATGGATCTTTGAGAAAAATCCGGGTTATCCCATAATTCCGACAGACCCGGCATCATCGTTTTCATCAGGCCGGACTGGTGCATAAGCATCATGGACGGAGCTGCAGCCCCGTATTTCATCAGGTGAAATATTTCTTCAATATTCCGTGCAGGTGCACATTTGAGAATTTCCTGTCTGAATTCCTGAATCGCCGACCAGGTGGTATCGTGAATTTTAAGATTGATTCTGGCGGCAATCCGGATGGCACGAATCATTCTGACCGGATCTTCCTGAAACCGGATTTCAGGATCTCCAATTGTTCTCACAAGCCTGTTTTTCAGATCATCAAGTCCACCTACATAATCAATGATGGAAAAATCAGCGATATTATAGAACAGACCGTTCACCGTAAAATCACGACGTTTTGCATCTTCTTCCGGTGTTCCAAACGTATTTTCCCGGCGGATCAGCAGATCACCATTCCCGTTCCCCACGGGTTTCGGTGTCCGCCGGAATGTGGCCGTCTCAATAATCTTGTCTTTGAATTTGACATGAACCAGCCGAAACCGCCTGCCGATGAGAAAAGAATTCCGGAACAGTCTTTTCACCCGGTTTGGACGGGCATCGGTCACGATATCAAAATCTTTGGGTGTGACTCCCAGCATTAAATCGCGGACACTGCCCCCAACCATGTACGCAAGAAACCCGGACCGATGAAGACGATATAGAACTTTTATAGCCGCCGGATCGATGTTTTTTCTGGAAATCGTATGCTGATTTCTCGGAAGAACTTTTGCACACATTAACTCAAACGACTCCTCCCCGGAGTGAATTCAGGCGAAATACCCCCGTTTCCTTTTTTACCAGTAATCGACTGTTTTTGAAACTGTAATTTTGAAATTTGACCCTGTCAAAGCGTTTTAAATCCAGAATTATCCGATTTTCCGGACTGATTCGCTTTTTTTCCAGAACCACTGTCCATTTCGTGCCGGACCCTGATTCTTCCGCGGAGGATGCACCACACACATGGATTTCATATTTGCCTTTCATTTTTAACAGGTCGGAAACCACCCGAAATGTCTGATCCGGTTCGATCAACTCCGAAACCGGTGATTGAGACGTATTCCGGGCAACTATATAAGTAAAGTTGAGCAGCCGTTTTTTAAATCCCGCCTGTTTGTCTACACAGACCAGAAACTCAGGCGGATCCCAGGGAAGACGGTGATGGCACCAATCCCGGGAAACCTTCATTGCCGGGCACGGATAATTCCCCGGGCATGGCGCCGTTACCGTCCACTGTTCTGCGCAAAGCGTATCTCTTACCGCCAGAACTCGCCGGGCGGTCCAGTGAAGCGCCGGCGCCATAAGAAGCAGATACCCCCGGGGTTTAACTTTGGAAACAATGGTGCTTACCGCTGTTTCCAGCCGGGAGTCAGGAATTTCTCCCAATACATTCGAGGCTATAACCAGAGAAAACCTCCCCGGAACCGCCAGTTGTCCCCTCCCGATATCACCAACGGAAAATCCGGTATCTACGGGTTGATTCATTGCCCCGGAGAAGGCCGTAACCAGATAACGGGCCAGTTTTGTGAAGCCTCGGCTGTTGTCTACACCCGTAACGGATGCATCCGTTCTGATGCCGTTGCGATGACGAGCCATTAGCCAGCCGAGAATCGCTGTGCCCGGGCCCGTGCCGAGATCCAGCACCTCGGAACTCCGCATAAGATCACCAGGGGTGTTTTCAAGGATATACACGATTTTAGGTAGATTTTTCAGAAGATAATAGAAAGCGTATCCCCCTCGGGTGGAATGGTGATCGCCATACATACCGAACTTTGAAGATTTTCCCGATTCAGGAATCGATTTTGTTACAAACAGTTGAGTCAACGCTTTAACACCGGCAGCGGTCTCCCGAATAAAAACCGGATCCTTCAGATCAATCTCCAGCATCTCTGCCAGATGATCCAGCCAGGGACCGTCCCATGAAAAAATATCGTGCGTTTCCATTATTTCCCCCGTTCCCAGGCTCCCATAAGCATTCAATCCAATTCCGTAATCATCAGAACCTTCAGATTCCATGGTTTTCCGGGTGCGGAATTCTGCCACTGACCCTCTGGAAACCGTTTTTTAAGCACGGGTCTCAGTTCTGTTTCACCGGGAAACTCCGTTTGGCTTATAAACACGGTAAAAGGCGGTTCCACTTGATTCAAAAATTGCCAGGCACGTATTTCAAATGATCTCAAATAATAAAACCGGTCACCCATACCGTACGCATCCATCACAGTATCCACACAAACCATAAATGAACGCGCATTCTGGATGTATACAATCGGATATTCACCCTCCAGTTTTTCACTCATCCTGACAAGCTCAGAGGTGGTTCCATCTCCAAATCCGTGATGACGGTATGCCATATCCTGCCAGAGACCCGCCGGGTTGAGCACAACGGGGATCATGATCAGTAAGGCGCCGATAGTTCCGGGAATCAGCGGGTGATGGGGTACTGTTTTCTTCAGAAGTCTGATGGCGGATTCCATTGCCAGAGCGGCCGGAATCACCAGGATAGGCATCATAAACATCAACCGGGTCAGCGGCGGACGGCTGTATGGGGATGTACTTCCCACCACAAGTGCAGATAAGACCGTCGATACAGTCAGAAACCGGCTGGAATGCGAACGCCGGCAGAACAGCATCACCAGCCATAGCCCCACCAACATCGCCGTGGCGGAAACCGGATCCATTATCGGATTTCTTTGAAAATGATGGGGATCTTTGAACCAGACCCCAAAAGTCAAACTCATGAACCAGTGCCCGGCCAGACGCAGAGCATTGTCCGTTGTGATATGGATCTCTTGCAATGCCTGGAGAATTTCTCCATCTCCCATGTCCCGGGCGGTGGCCACGCTGGTCTGTTGGACCATATTGACCAGCATAGTATCCGCATGCAGAAGAAGCGGCATGATGGTCAGCATTATTCCCAGGCCCAGGGCAACTGCGGCAACGCGGCCCCGCCGGATAATCGGGAAATATCCGCCGGTAAGCGCCAGAAAAACCAGGAGTACCGGAATCCAACGACCGGTATAATACGTATAAAATCCCAACCCGGCGGCGACCCCGGCCAGATACTGCCCCAGAAGGTTCCGACGTTTCATGGAATAGAGACCCAATCCCAGTGAAACGGTCAAGATCGGATAAACCTGAATGTTATTGTACCCGAAATGCCCGAAACTCAGCGCCAGGGATGACGTTGCCAGTAACACCGCCGCAAAAATTCCGGCACGGCGGTTCAATAATTCCCGGACAAACAGATACAGGAACGGAACAGATACAGCCAGGGCAACTGCTGAAGACAGTTTCCAGCCCAAAATATCAGCCCCAAACAGCTTCATGAAAAAAACCTGGTACAATGTCGACAAGACCGGATGATACCCGAAAACACCGTTCTCCGAGAGAATAAAATGTGAGCCCGGCCCGTGTTCCGCTATCTTCTTTGCCAGAACAAAAAACATGGTTTCATCCGGAGTGCCCATCCATCGCCAGTGAATGAGATCCCAACCGACGAGTGCAAATGTTCCCAGAAAAAGCGCCACGACAATGAACCACTCGGATTTGCCTGAAAACGGCAGGGAAATCATGGTGCCCCGATCTTTATCCTGTTTCAGGAAATACAAACCGATGATGATCAGACCCAGACACCAGACAGCAACGGATCCGGTTCCCGGATTCAATTGCATCATCAGTAATCCCGAACACCCCACAAGAGTCAGACCCACAGTCAGAACACCGTTTTTCCACCGGCTTGACGGTGTGAAATGTGAGTTTATCGGTGTCTCGGACTCCGCAACAAAGTGAATATCCCCGGGACAGGTGTTGCGCAGGCGATATGCCAGAATAAGTGTACCCGGAATAATGAACAGAAATCCTAAAATGACAGCCGGCGTGTACAATGATCCTTCATTAATAATCGGTGTAAGCTTCAGGATCTGGACAATTGAATCTCCAAAGGCGAAAAACGCGTGCGGCGGATAGATAGCGACGAATCCCGTGACAACAAGAACGGCTCCGGCAAAAAGCCAGAGAATTTCACGGATGCGAGTTGTCATCTGAATTCAATCACTCAACCAGATGCAGCCAGTCTCCCAGTAAAAATTGAATCCGGCCGATGAGCAGCGAGACACGGGCCATAACCGTATATCCGAATGACGCACCAAAACCGATCATAATAACCCAGATACCGAAAGTGGCGGTTTTACCCACAACACCTTTGTGTTCCAACGAGAAAAAGAAATAGACCAGTCCCGCCACAACCATGAACATAACCAGGAGTGTCTGAAGACCGATCCAGGAAGTGAAGTTCACCGGCTGTATGGTTGCTTCCACCTGCCGTAGAACAAAGGTCTGCAGGAAAAGCGGTATGGCGATTCCTGATCCGATCCCGATATATAACGAGAGAGGGTACCGGGCCAGCCAGCCCCATTTTCTATTGAACCGGGTATACATCATCAGTCCGAGAATCCCGGGAATGAGATATATATACCGATGTTCGTGAACAATCATGTCCCAGAATTTCGGACGGAAACTCGTCCAGAGCAGAAGAATGGTAAAGTAACCGGCAGCGATACCCACAACAATGGATTCGGCAAACTTGTATAGCGGGTTGTCCTTGTACAGGAACGAGAATATAGCAATGGTAAAAAACGCTGCGATAGTGTTCCAGATCACCGTTTCCATTATTATACTCCTTTTTTCGTTGACCGGCGGGTCATGAAAAATGCAACATTTCCAACAATGGTGAACAACACAATGAGGATATGCACAAAGTTCTGAACGTTCATTCCCTGAATCGCTCGGAGGGTCACCCCCAGCCGTTTATATTCGTCCCTCAACAATGATTCGTATTCCGCCGCACCTTTCAATCCGCCCAAAAGACCGAAAATCTGTCCGGCATCAAGGTTGGCGTAATACTGAGGTCCGGAAACGGCGGTGACTGCCAGGGCCAGTTTTGCTTTGTAGCGTTCATGAGCGTATGTGATCCAGTACGTGGATACATTACCGCCGCCGATCTGAACAATGGCTTCCACGTCATCATAGTTCTTGACGTTTTGCATGATGGGCAGATCATCCAGTTTGACGTTGTAGTAATCTGCCGGGTAACTCAGCCGGAAATCCTGCCCCATGGCCATGATAATCACAGCTGGATAGGGTTTGTATCCCAGGTATGCGTAGTCGATACCATTCTTTTTATCGTATTCTTCTGAGATGTTCTGGATCAGCATTTCAACCAGGGCTGCCCCATCCTGGGACAAGGTGCTGATAACAACTTTTAGATTCTTTTTGAACATGTGCCGGAGAAGAACTTCGGCCTGTGGACCATTTTCCGCCATGGTTTGCGGGTCGTAATCCGCAGCCAGCATGATTGTGCTGCCTTCCGGAAGACCTTCCAGAAGATCATACACGGATTGAACCTCATCGGTGACATGCATTTTAAAATCCACCGGGACGATAAACGGGATAATCGTGACGACAAATACCAGAACATAAATCACGCGCCGGTCGATTGTCAGCAGTTTTTCAGCGTAACTCATGATTCCAACCCCATGTAGGATCGTTCTATTCCCAGAACGATTTTAATTGCCGTTGATGCCGCACCGAGACCCAGGCCGATATAAATAGCCCGTTGTGCTGCCATATTGGGCACTTTCATGACCCAGTCCGCCAGCGCAGGAACGAACGGATGAATCGCCTCCCCGATGGGTACCCGCCCGATCATCACGATGACGGCAGACAGAAGAACAATGGTTGCCATGGCATTCCGGGCGCGAAACGCCCGGTATGCAGCGGATGCGATATAAAAAGCCAGCAAAGAAAACATGGTGGCTTGAATCGGAATATACACAAACTCAAACAGCTTCATAAACCATGAGCCGTTCTCCAGACAGGCCGGACTGTATCCCAGCCCCAGCATGGTAAAGAGACTGACCAGGGATACCACAGAATATCCCCATCCTTCGGATTTCCGCTTCACTTTGATCATCTGCATGTGAACCATGGAATAAATACCCAGAGGCATGGCGAATATGCCAATAATTACCAGCCAGTCCAGAGCCACGGTATAAACCGCATCACTAAAATGATGTGGTATGAAATACTGAATAGCGAGAATAATGCCGGTGATGGAAACAATCATCATTGGAACTTTACGTTTCATGACTGCACCTCTCTACAACGTCACTCGGATCAGTGAAATGATCCAGTCGATATCGAATGAAATAAGAATAGTACCGAGCACAATCAGAATCATAACGATAGCCTTGGCCAGATCCTGTGCTTTCAGGGAGCCCAAAAGAAGGGGGTCCCGGCCCAGATACGCGGATGCCGCATAGAGCTCCTCACCAATCAACGTGTAATCGCAGGTGGTGATAAAAAACGGGAGTTGCGCCACTTCGTCGGTTCCGGCCACCTGAATGGATCCCGCAATATTCCCGGTTTCCGACAAAAGAAGTGATTCCGCATAAAATTTTCCGAAATAACAGTTGGTGGCCGTGCGTTCCCGAAGAATGATTCCGTTTACCGCCGCCACATACGCAAACTGCATGGAGGTGACAAAGAAAACCATCTCATCACTGTATTCATCCGGATGACCGGCTTCGAGATAGGCGTTCCTGACGATTTCCTGGGCAATGGTCATCACAATGGGTTCATTACAGGGAACAATCAGTTGAGTCCGGTATTCCGCTGTCTTTTTTGCCACTCTGGCCAGGATGGTATACGAGGCGATGGTGGCAATATCGTCGGGGGTGCCCAGACCCAGAATGTATAGAATTGGGCGACCCATTTCAGTGGCACGACCGATGGCATTATCGATCTCACCCATCCCGGCAATGGGACGCACATACATCTCCCGACCGGTTCGTGCGACCTGGATAAAACCCAACACCAGAACAAAGAACAGGATTGATGAGACCAGGACCGGTACTTTCCCGGAATGAAACCATTGGGACTCCGCGCTGACGGGTCCTGTTTGATTTGATACTGCCTGTCTTCCATTCACCAGAGCAACGGCAGTCACCCGGTAGTAGTAATCCCTGCCCCGTTTAAACTCGGGCGGATCATCGGGACTGCCGGTGGAAGCGGTTTTCTGATCCGTGTATGAATCCGTTCCCGCATCAACTCGCCCGATCCGTGCAAAGGGACCGGAAGGCGCTTCAGCCCGTTCCAGGACATATTCCTTCACTATCCCGGTGGTTTCCCCGGGGGACAACTCCCAATTCAGCATGATACTGCTGCCGTCATCATTGGGTGTATCCGCTGCTGTCAGGTTTCCGGGCGGCGGTATGGGTGGTTCCTGGGTCATGGCGGGTACGGTCATACTGATAAGGCATGCCAGCGTGATAATAACCCCGCACACCGAGCGTATTCTGCTCAATGCCATGGTTCAGCCCTCCTAATTATGTTTCGAGAATTTCAACGTTGGCCCGGGGAACAATTTGTTCCCGACCATCTTTAAATTTTACTTTTAATACCCGGGCCAGAGTTCCGGATTCCAGCCGTGTCAGATCAGACGGAAGATCGATAACCTCCCCGATATGTCCGAAGTTCGGTTCCCGGATCACCCGGATGGGTGTCCCTGTCTTCAGTGCGCCGGCCGGTACTGCCGCCACATCCTCCAGTTCACTTTCAGCCATGGGAATCACCACCTCCGGGCGAATCACACCGGCCCGAATCTGGGTGGCCCCATTGGCACAGGCCAGTTTACCTTCGTATCGTTTAAGCAAATCAAATGTCCGACTCGTCATGGGAATTTCCCCGAACCCTTCTGTGACCACCAGAGTGATGCCCTTTTTCTCGGAACCTGTAATGGCCACGCCCAGATCGTATCCCAGGAAACTTCGAAGATCCTGGTCGTTCATCCCTCCAACAACAATGGCTCTGACCTTGTGTTCTACGGCCTTTTTTAAAGCAGCAGCTGTCACGATGCTGCCGCCAACAACGATGCAGCCCTTGAAATCCGGTGATATTTTCTCCGGAGTAAGCGGTTCTGTCTCCGAGTCACAGGCCATTCGAATCACACCGTGGGTTTCCCCGCCGATACCGAAAATCCCCTGGGCAAATGCTGCCCAGCATTGGACGGAAACGCCTTCCCGCGGAAAAACCTCAGTGATATGACCATCCACGTAAGCCGTCACTTCAACCGGGAGCGGCATTTCCCTGAGAAGCACCTTTCCCGTTATTGTGGAAATACTCTCTAACTGGAAAGCTGCAATGGCCACGCCC
>SWBY01010014.1_pt2 | contig 13273 bp, 12 predicted proteins | sample 4693071 | NCBI WGS metagenome assembly SWBY01 (sample SAMN10267273, study PRJNA491770) | bioreactor metagenome | isolation source: DHS bioreactor inoculated with marine methane seep sediment | place: Japan: Omine Ridge, Nankai Trough | collected 2006-05-06 | reverse complement strand
TTCATTGCCAATGAAATATCAAGGGAGAGTTATGTGAATATTATGCTTCAGTACAGGCCAGCATATCGTGCATTGGAATTTGAGGATATTAACAGGGCTGTGTACATTAAGGAATATTATAATGTGCTGGATATGGCCAGGGGACTGGGGCTGCATAGGGGATTCCCTAACGAGTGAATTGCCTGGCAGGGAAGTATCCAATGATTGTATATGATGTACACGAATTTTGGCAATAAATTTTCGTTTGAATTAGTCAAAACTAAAGGTAGAAGGTAAAAATGGCCTTAATTTGATAGGCATAATATCGTCTAAATTTTCAATATCTTTAGGCATTAATTCAATGAGATTTTTATCATGTTTTTTGTAGAAACTTTTTTTCAACTCTTTTCGTCTTTGATATTTTTCTTCTTCTTCGATACCCCAAAATTCAATCCAAACTTTTTGTCCGATAGGTACAAAGAAGTCACAGTAAACCTCTTCTTCAATTGGTACTCGCCTTTCGTATGCATGAACAATACCTTTGTGATATAACCAGTTGTCAATAATCTGTTCTGCCCTTGACCTCACAAGATGTCCATCTTCAGCTCTGAGTTTTGCTGGAAACTTACTCCTAAAATTAGTTTCTTCTGTTTCAACCTCAGAATTAGTACCACTTGTTTTTTTATTTTTTAACCAGCACTCATAACATAAAGGCTTATCACCTTTCTTCCAAATTCCACATTCCTGGCACTTGGTTACTTTCCCTTCTTCCTTGAGTTTGTTGCATTCTTTGCATAATGGGTAAAAACCTGATTTTTCTCCACATATTTGACATGCCATGGTTTATTAATTATCAATTATTTATTTAAGCATGTTGATTTAAATTTAATAAGTGAAAATAATATAGATGTGCTTTGCTTTATTATCCTCTATTTTACCACCCACTCTCGCCCCTCCCGCTCTACCCCACAACCTGCGCCCGGATGCTCTGCGTGCTGGCGGCGGCTTCGGGTGGTGGTTGGTGCTGCCGGGGGCGGACATGGCTGTTAAAATATATAATTTATCTGATTTTTAAGCCACAGAGCACACAGAGTGCACAGAGCCTTGTTGCTTTTCTCTGTGTCCTCTGTGCTCTTGGTGGCTAATATTGAAATGACCCCATCCCACACGCCTTCTTTCGCCCTACCACCGCCCATCTATCCCGCAACTTATTAAACCCGTAAAACGTTATGTAAAAGTGCACTATAATAATCATTAAAGGAGGTAAAGCCATATGGGAAGCACCTTTACCGCAATATTTGAGAAAGCCGATGATTGGTATATCGGATACGTTGAAGAATTGTCTGGAGCTAACACCCAGGGAAGAACTCTCGAAGAAACTCGTGGAAATCTTCGCGAAGCAATCGAATTGGTCTTGGTCTCCAACAGAGAACTTGCAGAGATGGGCTTAACAGGCAAGCAATTCGTTCGAGAAGAAATCAAGGTTGCTGTCTGATGAAGCGACGGAAACTACTTCGCCATACCGAGATTATGGATGCTCTTGCTAAAAAGATCTGCAAGGACCTGGAAGTACCACAGCCCTAAATCATGAGCAACATCGTATAACACGGTGTATGCGGCCCACACTTTCAGCACCCGCTCAACCCCCTCACTCCTTCCAGAACCCTGGTATCAGCAACACCAGCACCGTGAAAATCTCAAGCCTGCCGATCCACATATTTGCGATAAGCACAAGTTTCCCCATATCAGGTATAGTACTGAAATTGGACCACGGTCCCACAAGATCAAACCCTGGTCCGATATTGCCCAGCGTCACAATGGACGCCGAAGCAGCGCTGAGCGCATCAATACCCAACTCGCCCAATATGAATGTGCTGGCCATGAACACCAGTATATACAGGATAATGAACGAGAAGATACTGTTCATCACATCCTCAGGCACTACCCGTTCACCTAGCCGGATGGGCCGCACCATCTTTGGCTGGAGTGACCTGAACAGTTCCCGGTACGCGTACTTCAACATCAACAGCAGTCGCACCACCTTGATCCCGCCTGCAGTGGAACCTGCACTGCCTCCAATGAACATGAGCATAAACAGGACCATGCGAGACGAGTCCGGCCACGTATTAAAATCATGGGTGGCATAGCCCGTTGTGGTCAGTATAGACAACGCCTGGAATATAGCAAACCTGAAAGATGTGCCAATCTCCTCAAACGTCCCCGTCCTCCAGAGTGTCCAGGTCAGCGCCGCAGTGGAAGAGACCACAATGAAACTGTAGAACTTGAACTCGCCATCCTTCAACAAACTTCTATGATCCACATATATCAGCCTGTAATGCAGTGCAAAATTAGCACCTGCCACGAACATGAAAAAGACGATGATCCCCTCGATAAGGGGACTGTTGAAAGCTGCAATGGAATCGGCCCGGGGTGAAAACCCGCCGCATGCCATAGTAGTGAAGGTATGGGTCAGGCTGTCGTACACCCCCATACCGGCCAACAGCAGTGCAATGAACTCAACTGCTGAAATGACCACATATACCATCCACAGTATCTTAGCCGTCTCTTTGAGCCTGGGCTTGAGTTTATCTTCAGTGGGCCCGGGCGCCTCTGCCTTGAATAACTGGCGGCCCGCCACTGCAAGTTTGGGCAGGATGGCCAAAAACAGCATAATGATACCCATGCCGCCCAGCCACTGCATAAAACAACGCCAGAACAGCAAGGCCTTTGAATATGACTCGATATCTGTCATAATGGTTGCGCCGGTGGTTGTAAAGCCTGACATGGACTCGAACAGGGCATCGACTGGCTGCATCCCGCTCATCAGGAAAGGCAAAGCACCAAATATTGCTGCCAGGAGCCAGGCAAAAGCCACGATGCCAAAACTCTCGCGGTTCCTGAACTCATCGCTGCTGCGATTGGTATATTGCAGCGCAAGCCCCACTGAAGTGGTGACCAAAAACGAATATATGAATACCATAACAGATGGGAACTGGGCCGGGTCATGCAGGGAATAATAATATCCCACAAGTGCCGGGATAAGCATTAAGATCCCCAGGTATTTCAGGATAATTCCCAGGGTATTAAGGACCACTTTATATCTCATTGTATAACCCATTCTTTACGTAATTTATATGATAAGTTCTTTATCCAAAACGCCGCAGCAGTAACTTGAAAGTCACAATAATGGGTATGATCTCAAGCCTGCCGATCCACATATTGAATATCAGCATCAGTTTACCAATCCACAACATATCAGGCGACGTTATGCCTGTGGACAATCCCACATTGCTCTGTGCCGATACCACCTCAAATATGACATCATCAACATAGTACGGCGGTGGTGCGATATGCAGCATCACGAAAATACCCATGAACAGGAATAACACCCACAAGAACGAGATGATCGCAGCCTCATTGAGCTGTGCGCCCATTTCATCATCAGACAGTACCTTATCCCCGAACTTCTGGACCACCACTACCTCATGGGGCAGAGAGAGTTTCCTGTACCACCACCCAATTCCTGCGAAAAGGGCGGCGGCCCTCACTATCTTGATACCCCCGGCAGTGGAACCCGCAGCCCCTCCGATCAGCATCAATAGAATGACTATAAGCTTGGCATTGGGCGCCCAGGTGTGTACAGTGGCGGTCTGCAGGCCTGTACAGGTCAAACCTGACACCGCCTGGAACATAGAATACCGAAAAGCCTCTGACAACCAGCCGTAACTGAGGAAGTTCTCTGCCACAAGCAGTCCCCCTCCCAGGAATAGCAGGATTAACAGGTTACGGGACTGCACATCTTTAAAGAAGGCACTCACATTCCCTTTCAGGACCTTGTAATGTACCAGGAATGGAATTGCACCCATTACCATTATCGGTATCAGGGCAAGTTCTATAAGTGGATTATCATAAGACGCAATACTTGAGTCCTTTACTGAAAAGCCGCCTGTGGATATGGTGGTCATGCCGTGGTTTATGGAATCCCACAGGGGCATTCCGGCCACGAGCAGGATTAAAATGGAAAGGATCGTCAACAGGAAATATATCCACCATATCATTCTTACAGTGGTCATGATGCGGGGGAATATCTTTTCTTCCCGTCCTTCGGCACGGTACAGATGGTACATACTGGTGCCGGGCCGGGTTATGATGCTGATGATCAGCACAATCACCCCAACTCCGCCGATCCACTGGGTAAGCGACCTCCAGAACTGGATGGTATGGGTAAGTTGTGATGGGGCCGTTATCATAGTGAGCCCTGTGCCCGTCCATCCCGAAGTGGATTCAAATACCGAATTTAAGGGGGACATGCCTTCGATTAGGATATACGGGATGCTGCCCAATAAGGGGATTACCAGCCATGCAATGGATGATATGGCCATGGCATGCGTCAGTTGTATCTCACCCTCGGTCTTGCCTATGAATTTTAGCCCCAGTCCTGCAATACCAGCCAGGACTGACGTGACCAGCATAGCATAAATGGCTTCATATTCCCCGAATACCAGGGGCACTGCAATGGATACCAGTGCAAGCAGGCTTACTATCAGTAAGAGGCTGCCCACATCCCTTAAAATAATCTTGAAGTCATTCCATGACAAAGGCGATCCGCCCTACTTGAAAAGTTCCTCCACCTTTGAAACCATTTCCAATTTGGTGAAGACAATAACCTTATCACTTGGTTGTATCTGAACATTACCGTCAGGTACAATTATGTTACTTTCGCGTACTATTGTGCTGACAATTGCATCTTTTGGGAACTTGACACTTTTCAGTGGCTTTTTTACTATTTTTGAACCTGCCTTGGCAGTAAGTTCAAGCACTTCAGCTTTTTCACCTTCCAGTGTGGCAATGGATTGGATGCCTGTCTTGAGCAGCGTGGTCTTGAGCACCTCGTTGATGGTAGCTTCCCTGGAACTCATGGCCACATCCACACCCACCATCTCGAACAACTGGGTGTATTCGGTCCTTTCCACCCGGGCCATGACCTTAATTGCACCCAACTGCCTGGCAAGCAGGGAGCATAGCAGGTTCTTCTCATCACTATTGGTAACAGAAACCACTGCATCCATACCAGGGACATTTACTTCTTCCAGTATCTTCATATCAGTGCCATCACCGTTTATGACCATGATATTTGGCAGGGACTCGGCAATCATTTCACAACGTTTCAAGTCCTTCTCGACAAGTGTGATGTTAAAGTCTTTCTTACGAAGCAGCTCAATCAGGTAGAACCCTACAGTGCCGCCCCCCACTATCAGCACTTTTTTACTCTGGTTGTTGACCTCGAACCATTTCCTTATCTCCTGTATGGCCTCTTCCTTGCCAATCAGTACCACCCTATCACCTGAGAGGATGATATCGTCCCCTCCCGGAATGATGATATCATTATCCCTGAATATGGCTGCGATCATGCTGCACTGGGGAAATTGTATCTCTTTGAGGGTCTTGTTCACCAGCACATTTCCATCATCTACCTTGAACTCGATCATCTTGACCATTCCTCCCACAAAATCTTGGACATCAACAGCCGAAGGTATTGAGAGTATCTGGTACATTTCATAGGCAAGGGAAAGTTCGGGACATATCATGATGTTCATGCCTATCTGTTCACGCATGGTCACAGGTTCATTTATGTAATCGGGGTTGCTGACCATTGCAATGGTCTTGGTTCCATTCTTTGTCAGCAGCTTGGCTGCCATACTTGCCACGATATTGAGTTCATCATGATTAGTTACAGCCACCACCAGGTCTGAATTTTCCACTCCCGCTTGTTTCAGGACCTTAACATTGGCACCATTGCCCTGGATAACCTGTACATCGAGACCCATTACCAGCTCTAAGGCATCTTCATCCTTTTCAATAATCACCACTTCGTGGTCCTGATATACAGCTTTGGCAAGATGATATCCAACATCACCGGCACCGATGATAATTATGTGCAAAATGTTCACCTGAAAATATGTAATGAAAACGTGTAATGTAAATGTCTAAAGTAAATGTATAATGTAAATATGTAATGTAAATGTGTAAAGTAACTTTTTACATTCTTATAAGATATCAAGGATTATCATCATATGTTAAAAGCCTATCTATGAATGATGTAACTTATTTAAAATCTTTGAGGTTTTGTTGTGCTTTAACATTTCCTGTAAAGTCACTCGATTTTCTATCAACATCAATCCCGAGCTGCTTAAGGGTATTATCAGCTATCTTTGGACCGATAATATCAGCCAGTGCTTTGAATTCAGCCTTCCTGATAACTTCGATATCCTTGTATCCTGCATTATACAGCTTCCTTGCCCGCACACGCCCGATACCCTTTATCTTGATAATGGGCAGCAGTTCCTTAGCTGCACCATAGGATATGCGCTCCACCAGTTCCTGTGCAAAACCTGCATGTTCGCTGCCGAGATAAGCAAATATGCGGGCAGTGGAATGCATAAGCCACTGGGCAGTGTCCGCCTGTGCCCTTATATCACCAGGACCGATATTGAACCTGCTTGTAATATCATCTTCCTTACTTTCAGATATCCATTCCAGCAGTAACACGGCTGTCTTTACTTCAGACATGAACCACTCATACTCGCTGCTGTGCGGGGGAGGAGGAGCTACAAATTCATCGTTGTGCTGCTGCACATAATCATCCAGCCAGCCATAATCGTTATTTCTCAGGTACAGGGGCCGCATATCCGGGGTATTGCAGATTAGCTGGAGCAGTGTCAGTTCGGTCACGTTCACCCTGCCCAGGTGCCCCTGTCCGTCCAGAATGGTACTTGCGGACATGGGGTCAATGTACAACCTGGTCACCAGTTCGCCCAGTTCGCTCGGGTGCAGCCCGTCACTGTCTATTATCAAGTTGTTCATCGCAAGGAACTCTATCACTTCATCGACTACAGCCGCCAGCTTCCAGGTATCCTGCTGGTGAGCGAAAAAAGTACGGCCTAAAAAATCCATCAGTTCTTCCCTGCTTTTTACAAGCCCGGTGGATATTATTGAAAGGATGTGGGTGCGCAGGGCGCTTTCAGTACCGAGTTTGGAATAGATATCCTCGGCATCGTTATTCACATACTGTTCAATAAGTAACTCCATTTCCTCATCAGATTTTGATATCAGCACCGACTCACCGTACGGGTCAAGTCCGGGACGGCCTGCCCGGCCTGCCATCTGTTTGTATTCCAGCACAGGTATGGGCACCATCCCGTAGTTGGGGTCGTACCGCCTGTAACCCCTGATAATAACGCGCCTGGCAGGCATGTTCAGTCCTGCGGCAAGTGTGGGCGTGGATGAAAGTACCTTGATAAGGTTGTTCCTGAACCCGTCCTCTATCAGTTTTCTCTGCTCTGACAGCAGTCCGGCATGGTGGAATGCTGCCCCGCCCCTGACGCATTGTGCCAGCCGCCTTGTAATCTCGGTCTCACCAGTATCCAGGACCTGGTTGGCCAGGCCATCCAGTTTTACGTTGTATTCATGTCCGGGGCTTCCAGAGCTTTCTAAGCTTCCAGGGCTTCCTGAGATTCCTAAGCTTTTACCAAGGGTCTGGCCAAGCCGCCTGGCACTGGCCTCAGCATTCCGCCGGCTGCTCTCGAATACAAGACATTGGCCCCCTTCATTAAGGGTATCATAGACCAGGTCTGTCAGTTCATCTTTGTACTTATGCTCCACAGTACGCAGGGAATTTTGGAATTTTATTTTACCACTAAAAAATACTCCCTCCTGCAGTTCGATCGGCCGCCACTTACTCTCAACCAGTGCAGCATCAAGCCAGTGCGCCATCTCCTGTGCATTTCCCACTGTGGCAGAGAGTGCGATTATCTGGGCATCCGGGTTCATTTGCATGAGCCGTGCAAGGGTGACCTCCAGGGTCGGGCCCCTGTCAGGTGAATCCAGCAGGTGCACCTCATCTGGCACAATTACTGTAATATCCTTTATCCAGGGTGCACCGTTGCGTATCAGTGAATCTGTCTTCTCTGAGGTTGCAACAATAATATCCTTCCTGCCCAGCCATTCTTCCCTGGAATCCAGGTCGCCTGTGGAAACTCCTGCCTGAACGCCCAGTTCCCGGAATTCCTTAAACCGTGCATATTTCTCTGATGCCAATGCCCTGAGGGGCACGATATACAGGCACTTCCCGCCATTGATGATGGACTTTAGCATTGCCATCTCAGCCATCATGGTCTTGCCTGACGCCGTGGGCACGGCTGCCAGTATATTTCGCCCTTCAAGCAGTCCGGCTTTAACAGCCTTTTCCTGGGGCGGATAAAGTTCAGAGATGCCGGACTCTATGTAAAATCCTTTTACAGCATCGGGAATGTCGATCTCAGAGATTTTCATAAATAGTGTAACTTAAAGGTTTAAGTAGATATAAAGACATTTTGCAATTCAGTTCAAGCACTTTATTTTATCATTTACCAAAGGTGAAACCAATGTACTCAGAAAGGATCAACAATCTCCCACCGTATCTTTTTGCAGCCATAGATGAGGCAAAGGCCAAAGTAATTGAAAAAGGCGTGGATGTGATAGACCTGGGTGTTGGTGACCCGGATATGCCCACACCTGATAATGTCATCCAGGCCCTGTATAGATCAGCCCAAAACCCAAACAGGCATAAATACCCTTCATATACCGGCATGCTGTCCTTCAGGGAAGCCGCAGCAAAGTGGTACAAGGAACACCTGGGTATTGAACTGGACCCTGTCTCCCAGGTGCTGACCCTGATTGGTTCAAAGGAGGGGATCGCTCATATACCACTGGCATTCATAAACCCGGGAGAGATTGCCCTGGTTCCGGACCCTGGATATCCTGTGTATAAAATAGGCACGTTATTTGCTGATGGAAAGCCCTGTATTATGCCTCTGCTTGAAGAAAATGGCTTTCTGCCTGACCTCGATGCAATCCCTAAGGATGTAGCAAAACTGGCAAAACTAATGTTTTTGAACTACCCGAATAACCCCACATCGGCCATAGCACCTGATAAGTTCTTTGAAGATGTCATTGAGTTCGCAAAGGAGAATGAGGTCATCATCGTCCATGACAATGCTTACAGTGAGATGACATTTGACGGTTATAAGGCACCAAGTTTCATGAAATTCGACGGCGCCATGGATGTGGGTATTGAGCTGCATTCCCTGTCAAAGACCTATAATATGACCGGATGGAGGATAGGGTTCGCTGTGGGCAATGCCGAGATCCTGGACGGCCTGGGTAGGGTCAAGACCAATATGGATTCCGGGGCCTTTGAAGCGGTACAGGAGGCAGGGATCGAGGCAATGCAGGGCCCCCAGCAGTGTATCAGTGACATGAACAAGCTATACACACAGAGACGGGATGCCCTGATGGTGGGATTAAAGGAATTGGGCATTGATGTCCAGCCGCCTAAGGCTACATTCTATATCTGGGCCCCGGTACCTGAGGGTCATGATTCAATGGGCTTATCAAAGATACTACTGGAAGAAGCAGGTATCGTGGCCACACCAGGCGTGGGTTTCGGTGATTATGGTGAAGGGTATGTGCGTTTTTCCCTGACTCAGTCAGTGGAGCGGATAAATGAGGCCGTTGAACGAATGGGACAACTGAAAATATAAAGTATATTTTGTGTTTTTGATAGAAAATTTCATTATGAAGTTTTTGATAGAAAATTTCATAATGAAGTATGTTAATATGTTAGTTGGTTCAAATGACAATCAAGAATGAAATTTTGGATAGGGTGGATTCAGGAATCACTGGTTACAATGATTTGTTGAACGGTGGCTATTTCAAAAAGACAGTAAATGTAGTTTCCGGGGAATCAGGGACTGGTAAAACTGTATTTGGCTCTCAATTTCTGCATCATGGCGTCCAGAACAATGAAAAATCCCTTTGTATTATGACTTCCGAATCAGCCGAATCCCTGAAAAAAGAGATGTATTCTTCATTCAAATGGGATTTCTGGGATATGGAGGAATCGGGTAAGATAACATTTGTTGATATTGCCGACCCTGAACTCAGGTTACAGAAGACTATTGACATGGCACCTATGGAACTTATCATGAGCTTTAAGAAGCTCCTTGTCCGTAAGATCGAAGAGGTCAAACCTGACAGGGTATTTATTGATGCCATTGAAGCCATGTTACTTGCAATTGATTCTCCTTACAAATTAAAGACACTTGTAGATGACCTGTTCGGTGTGCTAAGAGGATATGATATTACTTCTATCGTCACTGTAGGGACGACTTTCCATGTTGAGTCTGTTGTAGAATACGGCGCAGACTCGGTGACACGCCTTGGCCGGGTAGTTTCAGGTAACAATTTACAGCGTTCCATCTATGTAGCAAAACTAAGGGGTTCGGGTACATTGAACGAGATACGTGTGCTGAACATATCTGATAATGGTATCAGTATACTGGACCAATCACCCTATACGTCTACTGTTTAGGATTTATCTAAACCTTGGATTACTACATAATTTGTACACGTATAGGAAAGTATATACTTTCCTGTAGGCTTAGAAAATGCGAACGAAGTGAGCATTTTCTTGTAGTATATCAAGTATAACTTGATGTACTCAAGAAAATCCGACCGAAAGGAGGATTTTGTTCATCTGTCGATTGCAATATGCTGTCATAGCGACAGTAATAGCTTAGTTTTATATATCTACGTGCCAATTTATGTAAAAATAATGTAACGGTTCATTATCAGAGGAAATCATGTGAATATCTGTTTTTCTCTTTTTATATAGAGGTGTTAATCTGAGTATTCATAGGAAAAAACCACCAGAACAGAATGAAGTAGTAAGAGTAAGGGTCCCCCGCAAACAGGACAGAGAGATTTTAGGTAAAGTTGAAAGTATGCTTGGTGCTAATAAGATCAGAGTACGGTGCATGGATGGAGTAGTAAGACTCGGAAGGATTCCGGGAAAGATGAAAAAACGTACGTGGATTCGAGCAGGTGATATTGTTATTGTGGTACCGTGGGATTTCCAGGATGAGAAGTCAGATGTTGTATGGCGATACACCAGACCACAAGTGGACTGGCTGGAAAGAAGAGGATACCTGAAAGGATAATCCATGATGGTCGACCTGGACATTACTACTTCAAAAAAACTGAGAAAGTTTGACGAGAAGATCGATGAGTTCAGGAAGAAGATCAAGAATTCTGAAGATTTTAAGGTCAAGGATGAGGTTTTCGATACAGCTACGCTGATGGCCCTGTACAAGCTTTCATCAAAGGGATACCTGGATGCACTCGGGGGTACAGTAAGTACAGGGAAGGAGGCCAACATCTTCCATGCAATAAGAACACAGGATGATGAACTGCAGGAGTTGGCTATCAAAATCTATCGTATAAGTAACAGTAATTTCAGGGCCATGCAGGAGTACCTGATCGGTGATGTGAGGTTCAGGAACATAAGACACACCAAAAAGGATATTGTACTGGCATGGACCCGTAAGGAATTCAGGAATTTAAGCAGGGCAAAGGAGGCGGGGTTGAATGTACCCATGCCTCTTATAACCAACAGGAACATACTGGTTATGGAGTTTATCGGAGAGGAAAATATTCCATTCCCGCAACTTCGTGATCTTAACCTGGATAAAGAACAGGCATCATTCGTATATGATGCTGTTGAGGATTTCCTTGTGCGGTTGTACAGGGATGCACAACTGGTACACGGCGACCTGAGCGAATATAATATTCTGGTAGACCCTGATTCCCTGATTCCGGTATTTATTGATATGGGCCAGTCTGTGACCCTTGACCACCTGAATTCAGACGAATTCCTGCAGAGGGATATCGACAATATGGCAAGGTTCTTCGCCAGGTCCAAAGTGGTCGTGGATACCAACGAGCTTTATGAAAAGGTAATTCGGTCCGGGCTCGACCATCAATAATATGTGCTATTAAGTATTTTATGGGGGCTGGTATGATAGATAGCAAAACATCCACTTACATTAAAGTTCCCATGGACAGGGTCGGCGCAATAATCGGACCTGAAGGGAGCATTAAAGATATTATTGAGAATAAGTCCACTTCAAAACTTGACATTGACAGTAATACTGGGAGTGTTGAGATCATTAGTCCCGAAGACCCGCTGATGGCAATGAGGGCTGCAGAGGTAATAAAGGCTATAGGGAGGGGTTTTAGTCCTGAGAAGGCCCTGCGCCTGTTTGATGATGATATGCTGATATTGGAAATTATTGATCTGAGTCATATAGCTAATACGCCCAAGGAAATGAAACGGTTTAAGGGGCGGATAATAGGTAAGAACGGCAAGACAAGGGAGATATTCGAGAACCTGACAGGTAGTAAGATATCGGTTATGGGGAAAACAGTGAGCTTGATGGGGTACCCTGACCAGGTACTGGTAGTACGTACCGGTATCGAGATGCTGCTCAAGGGTTCTCCGCACGGTCCGGTATACTCTTTCCTTGAAAAGAAACGAAGGGAATTAAAAGAGAGCAGATGGTAGGGTCCATCTGCTTGATTTAAATCTTATCTAAGTCTTTCATACTGGGAAGAAAATTCTTTCTATCGCTACATATTTCAGGATGGAAAGTGCAGAGTTTCCAGGATATATGATAATTTTTTCAGATCTGTATCCATTTAAGACAACTTTAATAGTATAACTTCCCCAATTCCCAAATAGGTTCCCTTCATAATGATCAAGCCATGATTTTAACATATTGGCATTGACTACTGATGGGGAATCATCACCCTGTATTGCATCACTGGGGAAATCTTTACCAATCATCCAATTATACATTTCGTCTCTGGTGATTTTCTTTTCGGGATCATCTTTATATAAAATATATTCATCTGTAGATAATTTTCTTAGGGTATCCACATCAATAATGATCATCCTGTCAAGTACACCGTAGTTCTTCTGGGCAGATTCAAAAAAGAGTTTCCTGTTGGATATTTTTTCCAGCTCAGTAACTTCGATAATCTCTGATTCTCCTGTATCTTTATGATATATACTCGCTGCTTCAGCTTCCTTGAAAACCACAACAATAAGATAGTCATTGTCGTCTCTCAAATCATCCATACCAGAGGTCCAGGCATACATGGTGCCTGCAAGTGCCAGTGCGGTTACCAGGAAAATTACAAGTGCTGTTCGCTTAATCTTTTTAACGAACTTGTTGGGTTTTTTCTCCACTTCCTTTATGATCACCACTTCTTTAGGTGGCGCCTCTTTTGGCTCTACTTTGATCACATGAGATGGTTCAGGTGATATTTCAGGCTCTTTTTCAACTGGAATCTCTTCTTTCGCAGGTGTTTCCGGTTCCACTTCAACTTCTTCCTCTGGCTCTTTATCAGAAAC
>SWBY01009810.1_pt1 | contig 13305 bp, 12 predicted proteins | sample 4693071 | NCBI WGS metagenome assembly SWBY01 (sample SAMN10267273, study PRJNA491770) | bioreactor metagenome | isolation source: DHS bioreactor inoculated with marine methane seep sediment | place: Japan: Omine Ridge, Nankai Trough | collected 2006-05-06 | reverse complement strand
ATTACATTTAAACTATTTAAATATTGTCACTAATTCAGGGACACGACCCAAAAAAGAAACTCGAAGAAGAAAAACTCACTAAAATAAACGTTACCGATAACGATGCCAAAATTATGAAACATAAAGGTGGCAATAAAAAGCCATCCTATAACGGTCAAGTTGCTGTTGATGATAAGGAACAGGTGATTGTTGCAGCTGATCTTGTTGATGATGAAAATGATGTGCATCAAGTCGATCCAATGATACTACACATCTGGGCAACATTGGGTTACAAGCCTACAATATTATTGGCTGATGCTGGATATTTCTCATATGATAATCTTGAGTTTTTGAAAAGAATGGGGATTGATGCATACATTCCAGACAATTTTTTCAAGGTGGAGGAACGTGGAAAAAGCAAATGGTTCAGGAAGTCGATATTTAGATTCGATGAAGAAAAGGATTGTTATTATTGCCCTGCAGGCATCTTGATGCCGTTTACAAGGATTCAAAAAAGAAAGGATAAACCTGACCTGAAACAATACGTCTGCGATTTTTGTTCAGATTGTATATTTAAAAAAGCATGCACTAAAGCAGAAAATAGAATAATTTCAAGAGACCCACGAGAACATTTATTGGATGAGATGAGAGGGAAACTAAGGACGGTTGAAGGGGGGGAACTATATCAAGAGCGAATGTACACGGCAGAACCTGTTTTTGGCCAGATGAAACAGAATAGAGGGTTTAGGGAGTTTCTTTTGAGGGGGAAGGAAAAAGCAAATGTGGAATTTCTGATGATGTGTATTGTGCATAATATTGGGAAAAATGAGGGGTTTGTGAAAAGGGAAGGTAAAAACTTTAAAGAAATACTGAAAAACGGGATTGAAGGGGCAAATCAGTTCGTTGTGGACACGAAAAATGTTGTAATTGGTGTTTTAAAACACGTTTTTGGTGAACTTTCGGTGAAATATGTGGATTTCCATGCAGGTATGCACAAAATTTAAGGAAATTAAGATTTTAATTTTGTGTGTTGGAAACTCTCAGAACTTCAAGGTGTCGTGAAAGTTGTTTTTGGGACAGCCTGCATAACACAATCCGAGTTGATGAAAAACAGATGAATGCGAACCTGGATGATGGCGAATTGCCAGCGGTTTCCCTACACACAAACATCTACGATGAACTTGAATATATTGCAAACCAGGTCTATACTCATATTCAAAACGGCACCACCCCTAACAGGATAGCTGTGCTTGCCCGAACATTACAGATTAGCAGGGTCGGGATACATCATTTCCTTGGCACGCGGCTACTCTCATACGGGATACAGTACGTGGTATTCGGTGGAAAAGACTTGTTTGAATCGAAACATCTGCGTGACTTTATTGCATTTTTGGAACTCATCTATAACCCCCAGAACATGATTGCATGGGAAAGATTCCTTGGCATATTGCCAGGAATAGGTTCGAAAAGTGCAAAGACTATAATTTCACATCTTCAAAATGACCCGGGCAAGCGTCTTATCGACATACCACTAAAAGGTGCAAAAGCAAAAGAATCCATTGAATTGCTAAATAATGCATTGACCGAAGCCAGGACGCGGGCACAACAACCGAACGTATCCATGATGGATTATCTGGAACCATTTTTGGAACTATATGCATTATTCTCCTCAGCAAAAGAAGAAGATTATGCAATGCGGGTAAAGGAACTCGAAGAGACCATGCAGGAACTAAACGACATGCCCATCGATGAGTTTTTACATGAAGTCCAGCTCAAGAGCAAAAGTAAGGCGAATAAAGCGAACGTACCTGCCGACCATGTTATCATATCCACGATACATCAGGCTAAGGGTCTTGAATGGGATGTTGTCCACATAGCCGGATGCAATGAGGATATCCTGCCACATTATCGTTCAATCATTGAAGAAAACGTGGTAGTAGATTCGGTGGAACGCGAAAACAAAGACGAATCAGAGATTATGGTCAGCAACAATCCAATCGAAGAAGAACGCCGACTCTTCTACGTGGCCGTGACCCGTGCAAAGAAGGTACTTGAACTGACAATGAGCGAATCGACTCCATGGGGTTATCCATTATCCCCCAGCAGGTTCGTCTTGGAAGTTCATGAGACAGACCCAGGTGCATTCGAACTCGGTTCAGGTGATTTCTTATCTATATGATTCATATCTGATTACTACTTTTACGTCGACAAATGCTGAACTTACATTCTTGAGGGTGCTGTCATGGGCGGTGGTATTGCTGTCAAGTAGATGGATGAAGGTGAATGAGATGCTTACATGCTCACAAGTCTGGACATGATTTCAAGGGAGATCTCCCCAGGGCGACCAAGGAAAATTCAAATTTCCTCGCCGTACCAATTAGAAAGGCCTGAGTTTATAAAAAACCTACTATACAGTTAGGTACATGAATGTTGATTGATTGGTTAACTCTCTTTCATCCCTTCACGTAATATTTTTGCAATCATAGATTGAGTCTCAGGGTCTGCCATTAACAGAGATAGTGCATCCGGGATTTGTTTACTCGTTTTAGTGATTTACTTTGCCATTCCCTGATTAAGCACCAAGCTGCATTGTGAACAGAATCGATCAGAAGGTTTTAGAACATTGTTACATCGTGGACAACGTTCGAGTGTAACTTGGCATTTATTCTCAGTCTTCAATCAGTACCGCTCGAAAATCTTGTTATTTATCTCCTCGTCAGTGAAATTTGCATATATCTTTAGCATCTGCATCGAACCGCGGGACCAACCGACCCGGTTCACTGTTACCGACCGACATCCATTAAAACAAGGGTGCAACGCTGTTTATTTCATAAGTTAAAATACCTCAGAATGTGGGCTTTTTGTACATTAGGTCATAAAAGCCTCGGGGGGGATTTGAACCCCCGACCTAGTGATTACAAATCACTCGCTCTGCCGGGCTGAGCCACCAAGGCGCTGTTTTGTCTGATAAAAGTGGACGCTTGAAGGTTATAATGGCACATAAAATCTTCGGTGTTCTGTCCTAAAACATTGCATATGATTGTAATTCATATTTATATTTGATTGCGAAGTAGTGTCGTTTGGAGTACAGTCTGCCTGACAGCAGGAATATCCGGATGACAGAAATGGGTGGGATATATTTTAGCGAAATATGCGGTACAGAGATTGAAATATTGTTTCATGGGAATGACCTATAAATATGATGCGGTCTTGAGATGATCGAAAAAAGAAGAATATTACAAAGAATGGATGAGCCGTCAAGAAAATGGAAATTTCAGACAGGATTGACAGGATTGACATGATACGATCTAATCCTGTAAATCATGTCAAAAGATTTGATTGAAACTGCGAAAATGACCTATATCGATATCGAAATGCGTTTATAATTTCCAATACAGACTGTCCCAAAACACCTATAAATAAACGTCACCGACAACGATGCTAAAATTATGAAACATAAAGGTGGCACTTAAAAGCCAACCTATAATGGTCAAGTTGCTGTTGATGATAAGGAACAGGGGATTTTTACACAGCCGTTGACATCTACCACATGGGTATTGCCCACGGTGGGATAATGGTCATAACGCTGGAACATTCAGTATTCTGACATCTTTATTGTATCTGAGATCTGGATTATTGTCAGCTATTGGGATACATTTTGGCTGGAATGTGATGCAGTATCATGTATTTTCCCTGCAGCCCAGATTTACCGGTTTGCTGGATATCAAATATACATCTGAAAGTATTATCTTGGGAGGGACTCCGGGGCAGGAAGCGGGGCTTTTAGGAGTAGCGGTGCTAGTGGGTGGAATTGTGCTAATTTTAATGATAAAATTCCAGTATAAAAATCAGTTCATCAAAATAAATCAAAATAAATATTAATAATTATTAAAAATCAATGGGGTCATTATCATAGATTTTGCAAAAGGTATATATATTAAAAATAATTAATATTGTTTTATTGAAAGAATGTGGGTGAAATTAACTTTCAAAATTCAGGAGTGAGCAATTTTGCTATGATACTTCTTTTAAATAGATAAATCTTTATATTTATTTAAAAATAAGGGGGAGGATTTTATGATTTTATGTGAATGCGGTGAGTTTATCGAAGGTAATACATTCAAAGATTATATTAAAACATCAGCAAATCCTTCAACATCGGCAATAGGACATTCTAAATGTGGGTTGATATTTAATTTTATTGATAATGAAAAACCAAAAAAATATTCCACAAGGAAAGAGCTTAAAAGAATCGCATTTAAATATGCTGAAATTCATAATTTTAATTATGAAATCATTGAAAGATTATTAATGGAAGTAGATCGGTTAAAATCAACTGGAAAGCTTTCCGATTACGATATATTGGTAGAAGCAATTCAAAGAATATGAATAATCGAAAAACATTGATGGAAAATCCGTTAACATTGTGAATTAACATCAATTACTAATAATCCAATATAACTCAATAAAGTAAGTGGATAAGATTTATTCCAGCAAAATGAAACACTTCGGATGGTAAATCGTGGCTGAAGACTTATTAACCAGTTCTCTGACAAATATTTATGCCATTGTGCACGGAATAGGGGAAAAAATAGCTGGATTGTTTCAGAATATTTCAGGAGTTGCATTGCCCCAAGTAATGATAGAAGCCATCGGATTGCTAGTAATTTTAGCAATTCTTTTAGTATTTGCTATAGTGGCAAACAAGTCAATAAAAAGAAAAAAGTCGAAAAATGATACATCTACAAAACCAAAGAATGAACAACAGCATATTGATGAAAAAGAAACTGAGACGATAATTACCGAAATGACGGATAATAAATTACCAGCATATAACACAATATCCGAACCGCGAATTGATGAAAAAGAAACTGATAAAATTTCAAGACCTAAGAATTACCGGGGATCAAATTTATCAGGGGGGATTAAGACCAAGGATGGAAATAATCTTGAGAATTTAATTAATGAACTTCGAAGAATTGATTTGATAATAAGACTTTATTATGAGAAATGGAGGAAAGAACATAGTAAAGATGATGATAATTTACTGGGTTTATGCATCACAGAAAACGAAGTAAATGCTATTATGGAAGCCCAGACCTACGAACTTGAAGCGAACTCAATGAATGAGAAAATCCAAACTATATGCCGGGAGATATATAAAAGCCTTGAAAAAGAAAAATCCTTGAGGCTTCACGATCTTCAAAAATTATTCGATCTTGATTCTTTCGAGGTCGGCACCCTTTTGATCTGTCTTGCCTCTGAGCTGGACATGAAATGTGAAAAACTGTGCTCTTATCTTCAGAACGACATCACCAAAAAACGTCCTATAGTAAATCTGGTAATCAACATGCTCTGCCCATCCTTGGAAGAGAAGTTCAAAGCACGGGAATATTTTTCACCAGCAGCTCCTTTGATCAGGAATCGCCTCATTTATCTCAGAGATGATGAAACAGAAGGGCACATCCCGCTTTTATCCAGATCCATTAAGATAGATGAACGAATTATCAATTATCTGCTTGGGTTGGATGAAATAGATCAGAGAATAAGAACCTATTCAACAATGAAAAACGAGCTAATAAGGTCTTTTGATGATTTGATTATTCCTGATAGTAAAAAAAAGGCATTCGTGGAGCTATTAAAACATCGCGCAAATATCGGCAATCCGATATTCTATTTCCACGGGGCATACGGCACTGGAAAGAAATTGACCGCGGGGATAATCTGCAAAGAACTAGGAATGCCTCTGCTTGTGGTGGATTCAAACGTATTCATGAAAGAAGATCCTCTGGATACTCTAAGGATTATTATCCGTGAAGCCCGTCTGCAGAATTCACTATTATATCTCGAGGGATTTGGTGTTTTACTTGAGCAAGAAGCAGAAATTAATGTTGCTGGTCTGTTTCAGGAGCTTGAACTCTTTGAAAACTGGATATTTCTGGCAGGTGAGCTGCCTTATACGCCAGCAAGTGTTTTGGAGAAACATGGCTTTATTTCCGAGGCATTTCCCATTCCTTCATATGAATTTCGCAAAAAGTTGTGGAAGAAATTATTAAAAGAGAAAGTCCCTTATAATGAGAACATTTCTGATTTGGATATTGACGCTCTTGCCAGCAAATTCAACTTCAGCGGTGGTCAGATAGAAGATGCCATATCCTCAGCTCGCAATCTCGCAATGGTGAAGAACCCTGAAAATCCTGCCATATCCATGGATGATCTCTATCGCGGTTGCAAAGCTCAGTCAAATAAGAGCCTTTCTGCTTTTGCAAAAAATATCCCTCCGCGCTATAAGTGGGAGGATATCGTACTTCCAAAGGATATTGAAGCACAATTAAGAGAAGTATCCGGATACATCAAACACAAAGGAAAGGTTTATACTGACTGGGGATTTGATGTGAAATTATCCCTTGGCAAAGGATTAAATGTCCTTTTTTCAGGATCCTCAGGTGCCGGCAAGACCATGGCAGCCGAAGTCATAGCGAAAGAGTCTGGGCTGGATCTCTATAAGATCGACCTGTCCACTGTGGTCAGCAAGTATATCGGAGAAACAGAGAAGATTCTCAAGAAGATCTTTCTTGAGGCTGAAACCAGCAATGCTATCCTGTTCTTTGATGAGGCGGATGCCCTTTTCGGCAAGCGATCCGAGGTAAAGGATGCACATGACCGCTATGCGAATATTGAGACAAATTATCTGTTGCAGAAGATGGAGGAGCATGAAGGGATAGTAATCCTTGCAAGTAATTTTAAAGCCAACATCGATGAGGCTTTTCTTCGCAGGATGCATTTTGCAGTAGAATTTACTTCTCCTGAGGAGGATCTCAGAGAAAGAATATGGACACACATATTCCCCAAAAAGACGAAAATGAGCCCCGATGTTGATTTCAGCTTCCTTTCTAAATTCAAGATTACAGGTGGAAACATTAAAAATATAGCCCTGAATGCAGCTTTTTTGGCTGCAGGTGATAATTCAGATGAGGTCAAGATGGAGCATATTATAAGAGCCACTAAACGGGAATTCCAGAAGATGGGGAAGCTGTGTACCTTTGGTGACTTTGGAGAGTATTACGCACTGGTAAAATGAGGAAATATATCTATTAAATCACCACACAATTAGATATTTTAGAAAGCAAAAAAGGATATTATCCTGAGAATGAGAGGGCTTATTTATGTATGAATATACAGCAATAGCTGACGTTGGCATAACATTGATTGAACTACTGGGTGAGCAAATGCCTGACATTAAGGATTCAATCATGCTTATTTCTCCTGGTGAGATTGAAACTACCGATGATGTACTTTTGTCGATGTTTCTATATCAAATCAATGAAAATGTTTATATGAAAAATCAAAATGTGCGAATGCCAGTGTCTACACAATGGCAGAAATATCCTCCGCTACAGCTCGATCTTTATTACATTTTAACATCTCATCCTTCTGGGATTCCCGATAAGACTGAAAGAACAAAACAACAACACAGCATTCTTGGCAGGGCTATGCAGGTATTATATGATAATTCTATAATGAAGGGAGAACACCTGAGAGGAACTCTGAACCAGAATGAAGAAGATGAATTACATGTTACTATTTGTCCACTCAATCTGGATGATATTACCAAAATCTGGACGACTTTTCAGGATAAGACTTACAAAACATCAGTTTGCTATCTGGTTACACCTGTTAGAATCGATTCATATCAGGAAAGGGAGACTATACGGGTTACATCGAAAAAATTGGAACAGTCATATATGGTACCCAAGGGAGTGAATATGTAATGGCTTTTTCCTGGCCGTATGAGACAGATACATTTATTGCATATCGTGATGGTGAAGGCAGAGAGACTCGTTTATCTTTCGCTCTTAAACTGATAGATGAAGTTACGCAGAAAGAACCTTTTGGTCATACCAGGGTCAAGATAGATAAGCTATATCCTAAAGTGATGAAAAATAAAGTAGTAAAAAATCCCAGTGGCTTTTACGTTTTTACTGATCTCGATGACGGAATCTATACTGTACTTATAAAATCTGACTGGTATCAACCGAAAAAAATAACCATTGATACATCTACAATAAAAACGGATAATATACCATTAAATTTTATAAGCGGCCCAAAATCTGATGCTACAAATGTAGCTGTTACTGATGTTTCAAAGTTGCATATACATGATGTGATCGAATTCCATAATCCTTTTGATGAAATAGAATCGAGTCCTGATGATGGTGAGTTGGAAATAAGAGATATAACAGGTATCGCCGGCAATACAATATCATGGTCAAGAGGACTTCATCACAACTTCAATAAATCAAACAGCACAATTGTTGTTCTGGGATACCTTGTTCTAGCAATATTACAGCGAGAACTAAACTACCCATTTTAGTGATCGTACTGCAGAAATAATAACTTATGCTCAAATTTAAAATATTTGAAGTGTTCCAGTTAAGATTGTGAACCTGGATTCGGAATCAACATCTGATAACAATATTATTTTCAGGAATTAATTAAACACCGATTTTCGTCAGCCGTTTATAATCCACAAGGTAAATACCATTTTAGAAAAAAAACATTTATGACAGTAACGTTTTTCAGGAAATATAGCTCTAGAATATGTTCCGTATATGGAACATAAAAATTCTGAGATCCAGCTATTAGTTTACGTCCCGAGTCAATTATGGCATAGAAATAAGCACAAAATAGACCTTAAACCCTCCTATTTACGATGATTGTGAAGATTTAACAATAAATATTTGATATTATAAATTCCATAATTTATACATATTTCAAATCAAATGAGGTTTTTCACAAATCGTATCTCATACCATGTTTAGGCAACAAAAAACTTCGATTTTGGATATCCTGACCATTGATCAATTATGGGACATAAACACTTGACGAAAATCGGTGTTAAAAGAACATTAGGAATGTATGAATCAATTATTGGAAATCTTAAATTTTCAAGACTTTTAACTACATTCCACATTTATTTTTAATGAGGTTGAAATAATTTCGAAAATAATCAGAGTGAATTGAAGGATATTGAAAATGAACTTGATTCTAAGGAGGATGAAATAATGTCGAAAAACAATCAGATTGAATTGAAGGATATTGAGAATGAACTTGACTTAAAGGAGGTTTAAATAATGTCGAAAAATAATCAGAATGAATTGAATGATATTGATAATAAACTTGAGCATATGGGAATTAAGATAGAAACTCTAAATAGAGAACAGGATAAATTACAGGCGAGATCAAAGAAATTACAGACTGTTTTGACTGATCAGGATACGTCACAAAAGGAAATAGATACAATTGTTCAAAATTATGAAAGCAAATCTGATAGCAATAGTTTTGAAACTGATCAGATAGAAAGCGAATACAATGGCTGGAAAACACAAATCGATTTAACTGAAAAAAAACCGGTGTGTGACGAACGGGAAAATTTAGATGAGTATATACAATTCCTTGGAAATAAAGTAAATAGTCTTGAAGGAGTAAAAAGTGATGCACTGTTTACCTGGGAAGATATTCCCACTGATAAAGCTGAATTACCGGATAACATCAAGAATTTTCTGATATGGAATTTTGATGTAAATCTGGAAGAATGGATTAATGATGAGCATGTGAAAATTGTAAGACTGGCCAACAAAATAACAATATCTGATCAAAATAACAGTAAAAAAATTATTTTTGAACTTCTGAATTCGAATGTTACAGTGACCCTCGATGACAGCAGAACCGGCCAGTTTATTGCCAAGAATAATGGCCAAAATCATGATATCTATTTCAAATCACTAATTGACATCGAAAATGAATATAAGACTGCTTTACAAAATAAAACTGATAAAGCAGAGCAATTTACCAAATTAAAAGATAAACAAAAATTAATAGATGATTTGGTGAAAAAATGTAAAGAATCCATTAAATCAATCGAAGATGAATCCAAAAAGGGTAAAGATAAGAATAATGCCCACATGATTTTTTATCTGGCTGAATTAAAAAGAGATAAAGATAAATTAAATGTAGAAGTGGAAGACAATTCGAATGATTTTAAAATTTTATTAGACACTGCATTGAATGAATTGATACCAAAGATGAATTATCTGGGGATTATTGAAGTGGAACAGACTATGCTGAAGTCAGAGCTTGCTGCAATAAAAACCAAGTTTAACGAAGCAATAAAAAATCGAAATAGCAAAATCCTGAAACAATTTACCAAATAGGAGAAAGGAGGATTTATCATGCCAGAATATTTAACACCAGGAGTGTATATGGAAGAGTTTGAGATCGGTGCCAAACCGATCGAGGGAGTAAGTACCAGTACTGTGGGATTCTTAGGCCGGACAGAACGCGGACCTACCATACCCCTCAGATTTGTTGACAGTTTTACCAAATTCTCACGGATTTATGGCGAATATATTGAGGGATCTTACCTCGCCTATGCTGTGAACGGGTTTTTCGGTAACGGAGGACTGCGTTGTTACATTGGCCGTATTGTCCAGGATAGTGCAGAAGCTGCAAGTAAGACAGTGGATGATCTGGAATTTGAAGCTGTGGGTGAGGGCAGCTGGGGGAACAGGGTCGCTCTGAGGATTTCAGATGCTTCAGACGGTGATCCTGAAAAATTTAAACTGACACTGGCATACTGGAGTAGTAATGTCCCGGTCTCAGAATTTGGTGACGAACCCACTGACCGTAATATCAGGGAGATCTTGGAAACTGCCAGCTATGTTGAACAATTCGATGACCTGTCAAGTGACCCTAGCAAACCTGATCATTACATTAAAAAATTAGGTGATCCACTGAAAAACCTTTCAAACCTGGTCCTATTAAAGGGGACCGGTCGCCCCTCAAATTCCAGTGATATTTTTGAGCTCCTGGAAAATGGCAGTGAACCTGCAGAACCTCTGACCCGGGAAGATTTTCTGGGAGATCCTGCCGCACTGCCAGGCAAAAAAAGAGGGTTGACCGCCTTTTATGATATCGACGAGATCTCAATAATCAATGTTCCTGACCTGCATACCATTCAAGATACTCAGGGAGTCGAAAAACTCTTTGATGACATCCTTGCACAATGCGAAAACCTGAAAGACCGGTTTGCAATTCTTGATACTCCCAGTCGTCAGAATAATATCTCCAATCTGGATATTGTGCCGGTGGTGGGAAGGGAATCCAAATACGGGGCTCTCTATTATCCATGGATCAAAGTGTACAACCCGATCACCAAGGCCACGATAGATTTGCCGCCTGGAGGACATATTGCCGGCATCTATGCACGAAGTGACACGGAAAGAGGGGTTCATAAAGCTCCTGCCAATGAAGTGGTCAGAGGAGCCAATGATGTGGAATTCAATATTACCAAAGGAGAGCAAGCACTGCTAAATCCACGGGGGGTCAATGTGATCAGATCATTCCCTGCACGGGGAATCCGGGTCTGGGGCGCACGAAATATAATCAAGGATCCCCTCTGGAAATATATCAATGTCCGCCGCCTTTTCATCTATATTGAAGAATCCATAGAAAAGGGTACCCAGTGGGTGGTCTTTGAACCAAATGATGAGAAACTCTGGGCCAGGGTGAGGGCAACTGTCAACCAGTTCCTGACCGGTGTCTGGAGAGGCGGTGCCTTAATGGGGACAAAGGCTGAGGAAGCGTTCTTTGTCAAATGCGACAGAACAACCATGACCCAGGATGATATTGACAACGGGAGGTTGATATGCGTAATAGGTATTGCTCCTGTCAAACCGGCAGAGTTCGTGATATTCCGCATTGCCCAGTGGACAGGCGGGTCTGCAGTAAGTGAATGATTTGAGGAGGGAAAAATTATGGCACGAAATGATCCATATAGACAATTCAGGTTCCGGCTTGATGGAATTGATGAAGCAGGATTTAATGAAGTTAGTTTTGCTGATACCACAACCGATCCTGTTGAGTATCGAGAGGGAAATGAAATACCAAGGTTCCGAAAATTGTCAGGATTGACAAAATACGGAAATATTACCCTGAAGTGGGGAATTACTGATTCAATGAAACTCTATGAATGGAGGCAGCGGGTCATAGATCATGGCGCTGAAGGAGAGCGGAAAACTGTTTCCATAGTCCTGATCGATGAGGCTGGAACTGATAAAGCACTATGGGAAATTGAAGAGGCATGGCCAACTAAATACGACCCACCTGATTTCAGTGCAAAGGGAAATGAAGTTGCAATCGAGACATTGGAACTTGTCCATGAGGGTTTCAAACGCGTTTCCTGAGTTAAGGAGGTTACTTTTTGACATTTCAGACAGAATTTGAATTTACTTTGCCAAAAGGATATGTTGACGAGGAGGGAACCCTTCACAAAAAAGGAATTATGCGCCTTGCAACAGCAGCAGATGAGATACTTCCCATGAAAGATGCCAGGGTGCAGTCAAATCCCGCTTACCTGACAGTTATCCTGCTCTCAAGGGTTATTTCAAAGCTTGGAGATTTACAGACCATCAATACAAAAACGATAGAAAATCTCTTTGCTTCTGATCTGGCCTACCTCCAGGAATTCTATAGACAGATCAACGAAACTGGTACGGGCAAAGTTGAAACTATCTGTCCCAAATGTGAACACAGATTTGAGTTTGAGGTAGTACCGCAGGGGGAATAATAAGCTACCCCCTCGATAGGTTGTATGAGGAGGTAGCTTTTATTGCATACCATTTTCACTGGTCTTCTAGGGAGATTATGAACATGGAACACAGGGAAAGACAGAGGTGGTGTGAAGAGATTTCCAGGATCAATCAACACATGAGCGAAGACAAGCAAAGAAGTATCCTTGAGGTATAGTCAAATGACAGGAAAAAAACCATATCCATACCCATCTTTTAGATTTCGCATAGAAATTGGAGGTATTACCGTTGCCCAGGTTTCCGATGTTACCGGTCTTCAGATTGAAACAGAGACCGAACCTTTTGAAGAGGGAGGAGTTAATGATTTTGTGCATCAACTCCCTAAGAGGACAAAATATCAGAATATCACTCTGAAGCGAGGCATTACTGATCTTGATGAAATGTGGAACTGGTACCAGAGCGTTGTTATTGGGAAATTTATTCGAAAAAACGGATCTATTGTATTGATGGATGCTGCGGGCGAAGATAAATGGTGCTGGAATTTCCATGGAGCATTTCCTGTAAAATGGACAGGGCCTGATCTTAAAAGTGATGGTAATACTGTGGCATTTGAATCTATTGAACTTGCCCATCATGGTATCTGGAAGGGGTAGAGATAGATGTCCGGTTCCATTGCAAAATCCGTTATTCCTCTTTCTGATTCGTTCTTTCATCAAAAAATTATGAATAAGTACCG
>SWBY01004686.1_pt1 | contig 13353 bp, 8 predicted proteins | sample 4693071 | NCBI WGS metagenome assembly SWBY01 (sample SAMN10267273, study PRJNA491770) | bioreactor metagenome | isolation source: DHS bioreactor inoculated with marine methane seep sediment | place: Japan: Omine Ridge, Nankai Trough | collected 2006-05-06 | reverse complement strand
TACTCTATGCCGGTTTATCCCGGCGACTCTGCTCGTGCTCGTAATCGTAATCGATTGAATTCATTGATGAAGATTTTAATATCATCCATTAATTTGATCGAATATTGACCGTTCCAGTTTCCCTTCAATTTTTCCAACCGATTTGCCGGACGTGCTCTCAACACCCCGGATCAACTGTCCGTCGAAGCCTCCGGCGAAGGAGGAACGGATGCATCCGGATAATTGGACCCTGAACGCGTTAACCGTCCTATTCACGCGCAGTTGTCGATTTGTAAACCCAATTGTCGAGTTTCAGCTGAGGTATTCGAGAAAATTCTTTGGTAATATTCGTAACCAAGATTAGGTTTCTTGTAAGTGCCTGGGCGGCAATTTGCATATCATACGGGCCGATCACTTGCCCCCTTCTTTCCAATTCCGCTCTTAATAGACCGAAGATTTCAGCATCGTGCGCATTAAACGAAACAATATCAAAAGCTGACACAAAGTGTATGAGCGCTTCGCGGTTTCTGTCTCTATGTAAACTTTTTGAAACTCCGTACTCTAACTCAGCCAATGAAACGGATGAAAGCTTCACCTGGTTGTGCGCCAGCTGTTTAACTTTTTCAACAACATGTTCTGGACTTTTTTTGATGATGTAAATGCAGATATTAGTGTCCAATAAATACATCAAATAGGGTCTCGATGTTGTTGGTTAGGCTGGTTGCGGCCATCCACCATAAAATCATCGGAAAATTCGCTTAGACTTTTCTCAAATAGCTCCCAAGGGTTGTTTTTCGGGAAAAGAATAATTGTATTGCCGATTTTTTGAATGACAAGTTCTTCATCTTCAACACGATATTCTTTGGGAAGCCTGATTGCCTGGCTATTTCCGCTTTTAAAAACTTTCGAAATAAGCATTTTTTCCACCTCCACTTAAAGTATATACACTAGTAGATACGTAAGCAAATCGAAGGATATTCTGCAATTCAGGAACTTCGCGGTAAACCTCTTTAAAACCATCGCCTCGGTTAAATACTTCTTCGTAGAGCACTTGTCCCGGTTTCCAATTCGATGGATCAGATTTGTGTGCACATCCAGTATAGCAAAAAATTAGTAATGCCAGGAGGAGCGGTCCACCCACAATAGAACCATGCACGTTATTAGATCCTCGTTGCGCTTTAATAAGGTTCACGTGTCAGTCTCCGGTAAACAGCCATGTGTTCCGAAAATCATTCATGCGATGATACCGTGCAAATGGGCGGTGCGCAAACCCGGGTCGCCGTAGAAACCGGGTCACAGGAAAGAGCTGAATGCGCGAAGGGTGTAAATTACTCTCAATTCGTGTAATTCTTTTAAAACTATTTGAATCAGTTTTTCGCACCATGTTGAACCAGGAATTCAGCTAAATCCTTATGATTTGCTTCCAAAGCCCACTTGAGAGGCGTATCCCCGTTTTTATCCTTGATACTTGGATTCGCTTTATGATCGATAAGTGCACGCACTATACCAATATCGCCTTTCCAGGCGGCTATATGGAGAGCAGTATCACCATCTTTGTCAATCGCATTTACATCGGCCCCGTTCTCAAGAATTGTTGTGACAGCTTCAAGATTTTCACCCTCCACTGCGTAATGTAAAGGCGTCATACCAGAAATTGCTTTCACAGTGACATCAGCGCCGTTTTCAATTAAGAACCGAACGACATTTCCATGCCCATTTTTTGCAGCCCACCCGATTGGAGTTACATTTTCTTTTTGCATGGCATTAACTTCCGCACCCTTCGCCAGTAAAACTCTTGCTATATCTAATCGCCCCTTCCAGGCAGCCATATGCATAGGTGTAAATTCATGACGATCTCGAGCATTTACATCTGCACCATTCGCAAGCAGCAACTCCACAATCTTGAGATTCGGTTCCCAAATTGCGCCAAAAAGCGGCAGATTTTTTATTTTATCCCGAGAATGTATGTCTGCTCCCTGTGATATCAGAAACTTTGCGATCGGGTAGTTTCCTGCCCACACTGCACAGTGAAGGGGTGTCCGTCCGGTAATGTTTGAAACCTCCAGGTCAGCGCCTTTACCAGATAGGTTTTTTACTTCCCCAAGGTTATCACTCATCACCGCAGTGATGAGAGGAGGATCTTCCGATGGCACGAGGTCAATTCTTTGAGCGGAGAAAGGCCTATCTTCCAGGAAACTCAGGTCGTTATTCTCAAGTTTCTTCCGGATGTCTGAAACAATCTCGACAGGAGGATCGTTGACGACACCATATTTCCAGCCGTCAGACTCTTTCTCAAACTGGATGATAAGAAACCTGTCCTCTGCCCGGGTCTTGCGAAGAAATCCGTTCATATCTCCCATGTAGATCAGATTTGCGTACTCAGGAGACTGGGTGGTTGCGATGAATCGGAACTTGTCAACCGGGGGCATACTTGGCGATAGCATCTTGACCACCGCAAAATAGTCATCCGGGAAGGTCGTCCCATTCATTTTGAACGCTTGCTTGAGTTGAGCAATACGAGCAGAAGAAAGCACGGACAACAAGAGTTCCGAATTCTCGTGTTGAATAGAACTCAAATAATCCGCATAGACCTTCTCAAGTTGTTCTCTCAACCGGGATGCATGTTGATTTTGATCTTCCGAAACCACCGGCGGCTCAAAAACAGCACAGGATACAAATACAATGCACATCACAAATAGGACGATTGTCTTCATTATCTCACCAGCCTGACATCCGAATCACCGACAAAGGGGAACTGCCTGGGATCCTTTAGTAAGAAAGTTTTCAGCCATTTTATCATATTATCTTGTAGATTGATCAGAACATGGTCCTTTTGAAAAAGGGTCATTGGTACAAAGATCAAATGCACAGTTTGAATCAATAATAAGCACACTTATTATTTTACTGTCAGCTTTTTGCGTTATCATCCAGCGTGGAGGTACTTTTGCGATTCCAATTCCTTCTAATTCTTGACCTTTGTAATTATACATAACTATCATCGCTTGGTCACCGATCACAATTCGCAGTTCAAAAGTACGCTGTTTACCAGAAAATGTCTCTGTTACATCCTTGAAGGCTGATTCGATGGCTTTATCACAAACATCCAACCCGGATTCAGCAAGTTTCTTCGTCGCGGCCTCAGATCGAAGTTTCCACGCATTTCCAATCGGATCAGAAGACGTACCTTTTTCAGCCTGGACCATCGTGAATGCATGTAGAATAATGAACAGACCTATTAAAATCGTAGCGACATGTTTACTCATGTTTATCATCCAAGTTTCCTTTCTTACGTTTAAGGATAACCGGCCATACCGGCTCATCATCTTCCCCGTAAAGGTGCCCAATGCACACCTCCTTGAGCGCATTATAATCGAACTGCAACTCAAGCCAATTGTCCCAGAATGTATGGCTTTCCCACTCACCGAAATCCTCGGCTTCAGGCTCCTCCCGGATGTGCTGCATAAGAAAGTTCATCACATCGTCCTTGGACTGCCCATGGAGTTTCTCTCCGAAGATGGTGAGATCCGAATGGGCGCAACGAATCCAGTGAAGACGATCATCTCGGAACCAGAAGGCACACCGCATATCATGGTAGCAGAGCCGATGATCACCATCGTCTGACAGATATGTCTTGTCGCAGGGACCAAGTTTACTCAAGATGACCGATTCACTGCATCCAAAGAGGATGTCATCAATACCTCTGCCAATAACTATGTCCATCGTCTCTCCAATTTGTTCAACAATATTAGAGTTTAAAACGAGTTTCAAAAGCAATTTGCATTGTAATTCTGTTTTCTGTCTGAGTCAATTTCCCTGGAGTGTTCTCGACCCAGCAAAGTAAAACATTTCTTTCACTGATCTGATCGAATGGTTTCAGGCTGATCTTGTGATTATCATGGTCAGAAGGTAAATCATCCGATTTGTTTTATTCTCGATTACGATTACGAGCACCGCTTCGCTGAGCACGAGCACGATTTTTGACATAGAACATCTTTTTCGGCATCACCTTCGACGGTTACCTCCACATCGGACAGTTCTAATTATAGGTCTCCGATATGAATTGGCATTGCAGGCCGGCGTCAGAACCGCCGCACATCTTCACTCCATGGGACTGAAAAAGCATCAATCCCGGAACCCGAATTCCCAGGAATCGGCAGTCCCGATAATCCGGGTGATTGCCATATCCGTGAGAGCGCCGTGAAAATAGAGATCTGATGCGGTTGAACCGGTTACCGGCCAGGTGAACGGTTCCAGGACGGTGATGGTTGTTTCACTTCCCGGCGGTATGTCATTGAGATCGTACCAGGAGGGTGTCTGGCTCCAGTCCGGAGCGAACCAGTAGGCGCCATAAACGTCCAGGAAGACAAACATGAGCACCGGTTCCGTGGTGCTGCCGGGACGGCACGCCCGTGCAGTGAGCCGGCATGGATCACCTGTAGAAAAGAGGTGTGACGGCATCTCCAGGGTGACACCGGGATTCTGACAGAATGGTGTGGGAGTTGTGGTGGGCGTGGCTGTGGGGGGGGCCGGTGTCGGTGTGCCGGGTTTCGGTGTGGCACTGGGTTGCGGGGTAGCCGTTGGTGCGCCGCACACTCGAAAGTATGAGACCTCCACATCATCAATGTTCCAGCCGCAGTAGGTCCAGCCGGAATCGGTTTCACCCATGGTCCACCGGATATAGATCGTGGGTTCACCATCGGCCCACTCCGAAATATCATATTTCACGTGTACCCAGGCATCATCCATGATCTCACCGGTATTTTCCCAGACTGTTTCCCAGCTTTCCTGATCCGTGGAGATACTGATGGACGCATGATCGAAATCCGGGGATTCCACACCCAGCCACCGGTAAAATTCCAGGATGCTGCCGTTGGCATACGTCATATCGATACCCGATGTGATGAGATGGTGCCGGGGCATGTTGTTGGTGTAATCGCCGTTGAGGTTATACCCGTACACATTGGCGCCGGTAAAACCCGACCATGGATCAGAGTAACCGTACTGACCGCCCTGGCCCGTGGGTTCACCGAATCCCCACAACCCGCCGGTGATCTCCCATCCGGGGTTGGTATCCATAGACGCATTCAGTTGAACCATCCGCTCCATTGTTGTGAAGGCATAGTAGGCCCCCTCATTGGAATCAATACAGATGTTTCCGGCACTGTCGCCGCACATCACTTCAAAGATGTAGTCGGTGCAGCCCGTGAGATTTTCCAGGAGAATTTCATGGTCGGTTTTCAGGGACATTTCCTCAGCTATCTGATCAGGAACCGTCTCACCGTATGTCACTGTAGAGGTTGCGGGTTCATCGGTGGTCCAATGGATCAGAGCCGTGATATCGGTCAGCGCAGTAACGGTAACGTCTGAGATCACCGGTGGTACGCAGTCCGTTAAAACCTCAGCTGTGGAACTCAGAGGTGCGTAAAAAGCGGTAATGATATCCCCATCATTGACACTCACCTGGCCGTCACCCGGCGTGGGTGAACCGGGGATCAACGCCACATTGCCTTGAAACAAACCCGGTTCCAATTCAGATAGAATGATAATTTCCGGAACCGGTTCCGTCTCAGATGAGATTTCCACCGTCACTGATCCTGACGCTGTTTCATCCCGGACCGTAAGAACGGCCGCATCCATACAGGCGTAGACCGGTCGGTCGAAAAAGACACCGTTGACATTAAACACGGGATGTTGAAGAAGCAGGTTGAGATCCGGCCGGGTCCCGATGTATTGATAGACGGGGTCCGGCTGGGGTGCACCGGTTTCGGTAATAGCGGCCCGGAGGGTTTCCGGATCGATGAAGCTGCCGCCGGTGAGATCCCGGTATACTGACTGAGCCACACAACTGACGCCGGCCACCATGGGTGATGCACCGGATGTGCCGCCGAACTCATCGGTATAATAAAAATTCTCACCTTCAGCGCTGTATAAATCCCCGTATCCGGCTGTCACGATTTGGGAGCCCCAGCCGTTGGCATCAATGCGGCTCCCGTAACATGTGAAATACTCGGGATACATGCTGTAAGGTGTTCCGGCAGCCACGATTACGGCCAGTGAATCCCTGACGGAGCGGTTGAATTTTCCCTCATAGATTGGATCGTCGAAATCCGCACCGCCGTTCCCGGCAGCCTGGATGCAGACCCGGCCCTGGGCCGTGGAATTGGCGATGGCATCGTAGTTACCCTGCCACCATTCCATGCAGATATAGCTACCGCCGGGACCGGGCGCATGCAGTTCAATGAGCCATACATCGCCGGGTTCCAGGGCAGCCGACGCCATATCGAACCAGGATGCCAGATTGCCGGGATAATCGTTTATATCAATGGCAACGCCACCCGCAGCGGTTTCCGGCGCAATCCCGATGACGCCTGATTCGTTGTCCTGACCGACAACCTCCGCCATGACGGCGGTGCCGTGATCCCGGTAGGAGACGTCCGGGGACATGTTGCCGCCCAGGTAGAAGGGATCGGGAAGGTCATGGTGCGTCCACAGCCATGCCAGTTCCACGTCAATGAACTGTGCAAACTCACCCCGTCCCCCGGGCACGTTCCATGCACTGTACGCGTCCACGCCAACCGGGGAAGGTCCCAGATACTCCTGATCCATCTCGAAATCCGGCGGTGTCAATATATCCGGGAGTTCCATGACGGCAACCTCGGGAATGGGTTCCGGATAGATGCATTCCACCAGATCCAGTGTGTTGAGATCGTTAAGAAGCCATAGGGCACTAAGCCGGTCAGTCGGTCCCAGGGCATAATAGAGGTTCAGGTCCGCCAACTCCCGGCCGGTACGGGTTTCGCCGGCTATTTTTTCCAGCTCATAATCCGTTTCCGGGCGGGAGAACAGTCTGTGAAACCGGGTGCCGGGATACTGATTCAGAACCGCGAGGGTATCGGTGAGATCGGCGTTGTTCCGGCTGATGAACCGGCCCTCCCGAAGGCGGACATCCGAGCCCTCCACAAATTTCACCACCAGAAGATCCCACCGGTCACATGCACGGATTTCAAGTTGGTCCGGTTTATTGAATGTTGTCCGGGGTACCAGGCCATGGACAGTTGCCGCCATTATCAGAATAGCCAGGCCAATAATAATTATGTGACGGTTCACTTCAAGAATCTCCCTGTTCCGGTTCCCATCACCGGAAACTACCGTTGTTTCAGATTTTTCGTTAAAGTCAGTGTTGGATCCGGGAAAGAATAGCTCCCGAAATTTTCGTTTATGGATACCATGAAATATGAGGGTGAGTCATAGACTCCGACACCGGGCAAACCGATTCTCTGAATGGAACCCGGACCGCCGTTTCCGGCATACATGGACCAGTCAATGGCGTATGTCTCGTACATTTCCTGAGTGACCTCATCGGGACCCGTCCACCAGCCCCGGAACCCCATGGCCAGTGTTGTCGTGGGTTGTGTGAGTTTGGACATATCCAGAGATTCGTTGGTGGATCCGATCCCGCTGCCGTTGTGCCAGTAAATACCGTCACGAATCCTGCCATCGGTATTCCGGACCATACAACTGTCTTCCAGGGACGACAGCCCCACCATGGAACGCGAAGTGATATAGAGACCATATGCGGTTTCCGTCACGGTTTCCTCGCCATGGTAACCAACAATCTCGATGACAGCCACTTTCCGGGGGCCTAGAACGGCGTCCTGATTGACAAAAGGCCGGTCGTACCCGTCGAGATCACCGATGGTCCATCCCTTGAGATTCACTGCCAGGGCAATTTCCAGGTTGGCGATTTCCACCCGGTCACCGGCTGTTCCGGACATTTCAATATCGGGTTTGACTTCGGTAATGATGATATCGCCGTCATCCCCGGCTTCCGGCAGGGAAAACGTGCCGTCACAGGGCAGAAGGTTCCATCCCGTCACCGTGCAGGGAGCCGGTTCCGTAATATCACCCATATACACCTGACAGCCGCCGCCACTGTCTGTGACATAAACCCGCTGCTCGTTATCTTTCAGGAAACAGACCTGTGCATTGGGTAATTTTCTACCCTCGGTATCAATTACGACGATACCCTCACCGCGGGAATTGGGGCACCACGCATTGTAAACCTCGGCAGTTATCGGCGGGCTGGTCCGCCACCAGAGATCCGGGTTTCCGAAAAGGACGTATTCCTTGATATGCGTCGGCACATCGTTGGTCATATATGGTGTCCCCAGAAAATGGTTATGCATGTAGGTTTTACCATAATTGTATACGGCGGAAGATCGGGTAATGTCATGATAGCAGAATCCCCGGTACATCCCCCGGTCCAGCCAGTTATTCACGGTTGTCCGAGTATTATAAGTGGGACCCATGAAAGCGACGGCGCCCTGCATATTTCCCGGTGATCCATGGACCATCCAGGAATGCCCGAAACAGTCGGAATACCCATCAAACATGGCCACTCCGCATCCAATAGACGTAATCACCGGCATCATATCACCGTTATGAAGGGAGTAGACTTCCCCGGTATGGAACCCGTATGCATGGGCGGGGTTCCAGCCGGACTGCCAGCCTTCTCCCCGGTAGTTGATGATGGATACACCTTCATTCATCCACTCCAGAACCTGGGAAACGCCCCCGACTGACCAGTCATACATCTCGTTCACCGTGCTGTAATTAAGATCGGTCAGAAGCCGGTCCCGGGTCTGCTCTTTTGTGAGCTGCTGGCTTGCATACAGTCCGGAACAGGCCATGAGGGCCCGACTGTAATATTCACGATCGTCGGAATTGGGGTGGCGCTCGTAATACAGAATTTTCGCCAGCATGGTGGAAAGCTCATCGCCATTCACTGCGGGATACCGGGAAAGAAAGATATCGGCGAATAAATCATCACCATCCAACTGGGAATAGAAAAAATCATTGTCGTAATTACCGCCCATATATGTATCGTATGATTCATAGACGGGAAAATTGTTGGTGCTGCCGATAATACTGGCATAAACCGGACGGTTCGGTCCGTCATAAATGGCCTGGACATACGATTTCACGGTGGCGGCACTGGGGTTGCCGCCCATTTCGGAAAACCGCAGAATATCAACGGCGAATCCCTGCTGTTCCTTCCAGGCAAAGAATCCCTGGCACCGGGATTCAAACTCATCCCGCATAATAAACAGGTAACGCTCGGCAACACCCCGGCTCCGGGATTCGGCATCACTCTCATAATTGGGCACCAGCGCTTTGTAATACGTGTCCCAGGACGGAGAAAACGGGCCGTGACTGTCCAGGATATTCACGGTAGCGCCATCCACCATGCGAATGATCAGGGCGGCTTCGTCTATGACTTCAATCGTTTGGGAGGGTCCGTGATACCGTACCGGATAATAGGCCACCGGCAGCACACGGATATCTCTTATAATGACCGGTCGATCAACAAACACCCGGTTCAGAGGATACCAGTCCGAGTCGGAATAGACGGCCGGGTCAAACGCATCCACAGAGACAATATCGCATATTTCCTGATCTTCCTGGGCAGGGATCAGGGGATACGGAAGTAACTCAGTGTGTGACCGGATCACCTCCACTGAAACCACCGGAACCCGGGTATCGGAAATCTGGTAGATTTTTCCGATCATGGGGACCATAGGTTCACCGGGAGTCATGGTGCTTCCCGCTTCATCCAGGTTGAGACTGCAGTATGTTTCACCATCAATTTCATGGATGGATGTTGTGAGATCCGGAACCTGGATATTGATCACCACTTCTTCTTCCAGTTCACTCACCACGGTTTTAAGAACAAACCCCTCATCCCGGTAGTGCCGCTGCAATTCCATCTCCTCATCAAACGCCATAACGGCGCCATGCACCAGAAAAAGCATGAGAACACAGGCCATAAACCCTTTTAAAATCGATGATTTCATAACAAACTGCCTTTCCTTACGAAATGTCTAGCCCGGAAAATTCGAAAACCCGGTTATTCTGATATCAAAATATGCAATTTTAGTGCCGTAAATGGATTTTTATTGAGAAATCTCGTTACGTGTAACCCCTTATGCCCGACCGGGGACGGTCGGGCTACAAACAATGATTGTTGTCTTTGAACCGCCGGCATGGACCTATGCATTGCAGATCCCGCAAGGTCCATGCCGGCGGTGTCTCAATCGAGGCATTTGCAGGGCACGCCGGAGCAACCGAATTAAAAAATACGAAATTTTTCGTAATGCATCATTCAAAACAACATTATTTAAAAATAATTCAAATTCTCTTGTAATAGTGTTTTTTTTTGCGATTCTGAGAGAGTTATTCTTTTCAGTACTTTAAAAGGGGGTTCAAGTGAACACGTACAAACAGATGTGGGTAACTTTTATTGTGGTTTTGGCTGTGGTATCCTTTTTCGGTATGGTACGGGGTGATTTTTATGCAAAAGATTGTTCCGGATTGATGGAAGGTGATGGCGTCATTAAATACGATAATGGTGTTTATAAAGGTCATTCCGATTCCTTGTGCGGGGTGCCCCGGTGGGGATTCGGCGGTGACAGCGCTTACTCTCAGTTTCCGACCCGAACCGGTCCCGGTGAAAATGAACCGTTCTGGTTGAACATACATGATCCGGAACACTACAAGAACGGTGTTTTTTGGGTGCCGGCTTATGTGGCAAAACCGCTAGAAGGACCCATTTTGCTGTTACGGTATCCGGCATATCAGGGATTTTTTGATGTGGATCTGCCTCCGGAATATTGGGGCGACGCAAGAAGACCGGAAAACCTGGTGAAAGTGCGATTTATGTCTTTGCCGTTTGATGACGACAACGGTAATCCATATAATGATCAGGCGGATGCGCATTTCCGGTTTCGGGTAAAAAAACAGAAAGAGAATGAGTTGCATAATTTCAGATACCTTTTTGACTGGACGCAACCATCGCCGGATATGCTGGGTATCTGGCAAAATGCGTGGTGGGAAGATGCCGCATGTTGGGATTTAGCGGTCTTCCGACCGGTGCACCGTTTTATCATTAACGGTAATCCCACCGCCTGGGAGCGGACGGAACTGGGTATCATTTTCCCGTATAATGATCCGGAGGACCGATCGAATAACAGATGTATGTATACGATTCCATTAGATATTGTTTATGAAGATATGGATTATGAGATTGAAGTGTGTTCATTTATCCCGTACGTGTTGTCTGACCTTGAGGTATTCCTTGACGAAATCGAATCCGATGTTGACACTATCAACAGCAGTGTAGATAACTGGTCGGTGAATCTTCAGACAATCGGTCATGGCGGATTGAAGTACGCCGAGAATTCCTGGGAACAGGAATCAAACCCGATCCAGGTGCTGGAAATCGATTCCCATTTAACGAAACACAGCGTTCTCATTACCGCCGGAGTTCATTATGAACAAACGGGTAATTTTGTGATGGAAGGTTTGATAGAAGAGTTATTGCACAACATTATCGCCGGTAATGCGGCCCCGCTGGATTATATTCTGATTCCCATCACGAATCCCGATGCGTATGAATGGGGAACCGTCCATGCGCGTCCGTACGGCACCCGACCGAATGGTATGGGTGGTTGGGTGAAGGATCCCGTGCTTGAAAACGGTCAGCAATGGTATAGGACCGACGATGGTAATTATACGCAAGATGATGTGGAAGCTGTTGCATTGCGGGCATATATGGCAGGATTAATCAGCAGTACTTCTTTTCAGTGTGATGGCGGCTACGGAACGGTTCCCCTTTTATTCGTGGATCTTCATTGCGATGTCTGTCCCCATCCATCGATGTGGGAGGAACCGCAGGGAAACCCGGGTGATCTATATTACCGGGCGCCGGGAAACTACGGTCAGGCCTTCACCTGGTTTGAACAAGATCTTCTGACACTCAGGGACACTTTTGCCCAGAGGCTGTCGGAAGACAACCCGTTCATGCGGCCCTGGGATGAATGGTGGCGTTTTGAGTTTAACAATGGAATGCCTTCTCAGACGGTCCCCGGGTTTGAAAATTTACTTGCCCGGGTGGCCATTGAGTATGACGAGAATGCACTGTATCAGGATGTGACGGATACCGGCGGACCGACACCGACACCGGCCTGCACGGATTATACACCGGTTTACCGGGAAGGTGAAATCCGTGTGTATCAGACCCCCGGGGATACGTTTGGTCGAATTGAGGTACCCAGAACATACCGTATTTCCTGTTACTTCGATGAGGGTACCACCTATTTTGAGGATATGGGTGTTGATCTGCTGGAAGCCTGCACCGATTTCATCCACACGGCCCGCCCCCTGGGTGTGCCGACACCGACACCGGCGCCGACCTATACCCCGAAACCGACTCCGACCCCCGGCGGCCCCCCGACACCCATTTCCTGGACGCGAAAAATGATCTGATGAGGGTATGAGTGTGGAAATGACAATTATCAATTCACAATTGAAAAGAAGTGTTGGATGGTCTCTGACACTATATTTCCTCCTCCTTCTCCTCTTATCCTCCCTCCCGGCCACCGCCGCAATCATCAATGTGCCATCCATCCCTTACCCTGACATCCAGTCCGGAATCGATGCGTCCGTTGACGGTGATACCATCTTACTGGCACCGGGAACATACACCGGTCCCGGCAACAAAGAAATCATTGTCGATAACCGTGAAATCGTTATCATGTCCGAAGGTGATCCCGAAGATTGCGTTATCGATTGTGAAGGTGACGGTCGGGCGTTTCTATTACAAAATGGTTACGGTAAAGATATCATATTCCAGGGTATATCAATCCGGAATGGATATCGTTGGTACGGTAGTTATGACTCTGGGGGTGCTGTGCGGTTTTGGCCTTCCCATCCCAATGATTACGAAACCGGTTTCTTTATACGGTGTGTGTTTCATAATAATTCTTCCCAGGATCCCGGCGGCGCTTTGTATATGTCTAATTCTTCTCTCTATGTCTCTCAATGCACATTCATCAATAATTTCTCGAATGCTTTCGCAGGCGCCATCAAATCGGGGGCCGGATACAGTACCACGGTCATAGAAGATACCGTCTTCAGCGGGAATAATGCCGGGAGTTCAGCGGTGTTTTCCGGTGATCTTACTGATTACATCGAGTTCACCCGGTGCAGTTTTTATGATAACGGGTATGGGCAGACCAGCGCCCTGCGATTTAACGAGGCAAACACCCTGGTCAAGATCACGGATTGTGAATTTTATGGGAATAACCGGCTGATATTCGGGGGGCGGTCTGATCCCTATGGCAACAGCGTCACAGAAATATCCAACTGTCTGATGACGGGTTCCGGATTAACCATCAATGCCTGGTATTACACCATGGAAGTGTATATTTCCAATTGCACCATTGTGGATAACGGGGAGGGAATCTGGGCGGAAGATCCCAGTTTCATAGAAATAACGGATTCCATCATCCGGGGTAATTATGGTGATTATCAGGT
>SWBY01001563.1_pt1 | contig 13381 bp, 10 predicted proteins | sample 4693071 | NCBI WGS metagenome assembly SWBY01 (sample SAMN10267273, study PRJNA491770) | bioreactor metagenome | isolation source: DHS bioreactor inoculated with marine methane seep sediment | place: Japan: Omine Ridge, Nankai Trough | collected 2006-05-06 | reverse complement strand
AGGGGTCGCAGCATGTAGCCTGACGGCTTTAGTCTCAGGCTGATCCGGGTTTTCAAACCGACTGATCCGGGTTTTCAAACCGACTGATCCGGGTTTTCAAACCGGCGGAGGAAATCATGGCAGGTACGTTTACGAATTTGATTTACCACGTTGTGTTCAGTACCAAATATCGAAAACCACTAATTCTCGGTTCATTTAAAGAGCGGCTCTATGAATACATCGGTGGCATCATTCGCGGAAAAGGTGGCACCCTGTTTACCATCGGGGGTACTCTCGATCACGTCCATCTGGCGGTCAGGTTGAAACCCGCGGAATCTGTATCTAAAGCCATTGGTGATTTGAAAGGTTTGTCATCAAAATGGGTCAACGACGAAAAACTATTGGCTGAGCGTTTCTCCTGGCAAATCGGATTCAGCGCCTTCTCTGTTAGTGAGTCCCAGCTTCATGCGGTTATGAAATACATCGAAACCCAGCAAGAACATCACCAGAGGAATTCTTTTAAGGTCGAGTTCGTGGCAATGCTCAAACATTACAATGTATCTTATGATCCGGCTAGCATTTGGGATTAATTACCCGGGCATGGGAACCCAATGATGGGAACCATAACCCGGATCTGAATGGGTGAATCATGACCTGGATATGGGAACCCGCGGATATGGGAACCCACGGATATGGGAACCCACGGATATGGGAACCCGGGCCTAAAGACCCGAGCTACATGCTGTCGCCCCTTCGGGGCTGGGGGACTATGACACATCGTGATTGGATGTCCTGCGGGTACACCTCGAGGGTGATATTGTTTTCTCTGGTGGTACAATCACGAGGAAATCAATTGATCTTCGGCCCAGTAAGGAAAACGGCCCCGGAGGGGTCGCAGCATGTAGCCTGACGGCTTTAGCCTCAGGTTTCGTTATCCCTCAGGTTTCGTTATCCCTCAGGTTTCGTTATCCCTCAGGTTTCGTTATCCCTCAGGTTTCGTTGTCCCTCTGATATTGGTGTCCCTCAGTCGCCCTGCTGGATCACCTGACAATTACACGAAATTCCTCATCACCGAATTCGACGACATCACCTGAGACGACTTTTTTTCGTTTTCTGGTTTCGATTATTCCATTCAGGCGAACCAGACCTTCAGAAATCACAAATTTTGCCTCACCGCCGCTGGCGACCAGATTTTCGAATTTCAATAATTTGAAGAGTTCTATGGGTTCTTCTAAAATTTCAATTTCTGTCATTTTCTTTTCTCGTTTCCTTCTGCAATCTCATCCTCACCCCGGGTATCGGATGACCATACATATTTCCCACAAACTCATCAAATACTTCAAATCCAAGGCTTGCATAAAGAGTCATTGCCGGTTTATTGGTTTTCATCAGGTTTCGCCAGATCATAGATGGATGAAACCTGTTCCCAGTCCGTCTTTTTGTATGCTCGAATCATATGTTTATTCTATCTCCCTTTAGCTCATTTCGTCAAAAGAAACCGAAACCCCCAGCCGGAAAGAAATGCCATGACAAGAGGCGAAGCCAGTCCCAAAATGAGCCATCTGAAACTGCTTGCTCGGACAAAGACAATAAGCGGGACAATGAGAAAAATGAGAATCCAGAGGGCTGAACCGCTGAGGACATCCCAGAACTGATGGTGAGGTCGGTATGGCAGGGCTGTGGGGGTGCGAGTGCCCAGCCAAAACCCCAGGATTACTACACCTGAAAAAACAAACAGGCGGCCCAGTGAACTTGAAAGTACGGGTGCTATGATATCGATCAATCTGTTCATCTTGTCATGGTCGGACAGGAACAGGGGCAGGGGGTGTCGTGAAATCCACTCTCAAGCATCCTGTGTGGTGAATGCGTCTTTTTCGCCGGTGGAGACAACGATGAGTAACACAACGTGGATAACCAGGCTCAAAAAACCTCCCATCATTACCAATCCCATCAGGGATATGGCAGCCAGAGTGATAATAGCTTTCAGGATCGTGAAGCTGATTATAATACCCGTCGCAGTATAATAAAGTTTGATTGCTGTCGGTTTTACCTGAAGCAGTCTGATAGATGCAAAGATATAGAAACCTGAGATAAAAAGGGCGATGATGCCTGCAACCACGCAGTATGTATCGAACCAGTCCGGAACATTCCACATTTCCTCCATAATCTTGAACATATTATCTGGAATTATCTGCTGCGGATCAGTGGTTTCCTGTGCTTCGAAAAACTCCTGCATGCTTGACAGCATCTCTTTTTGCATCTCTATCATCGCGGGAAACATCATTAACGACCCACCTCCGACAGTACCGAAACACCCGATGACAATTCCGATGATGCCGACGATTGTTGCCCATGTCGGACGACTTCCCTTCAGAGGAATGTCTTCACGGACCCGACCCGAATTTCCCTGCTGGGAACGCGGTTTAATCATTGACGGTACCTCAGAATCATCCACTGAGACAGCGTCTTCGGGAACCCGGACGTTAACCTCGCAGCTCTGACATTTTGCTGATTCGTTAACTTTCAAATATTTGACGAACACAAGCTCACAGCACTCCGGACATTTAAATTTCAGTGCCATATGGTATTTTTCCTGATCTGATAAAATATTTCACACGTTTTCCACATCAGATCAATGAAGGTTCGACGTTTAAAATGCATAAATAAGTATTACCCAGTTTTTTTCCCTTCTCAGCAAGTTAAACAGAATAAGGATTGACCTGCAAGTTTGACAGGCATATTCCCAACTGGATATCCTGGAAAATTGGAACATCTCAATTGCAGCGCGTGAGTGCCATCATCACAATGTAGAAGTAAGAAGTGTTGAATGTTCCAGTAACTTTCCGCTAATCGGTCCTTTTTCGATTACGATTATCCACTGCCGTTGTTCCAGCTTTGGCGGACAGGCAGAGGACGAAGCCGGAGAATTGATCGTACAGTCAAAACAACTCCTGTGATTTCTATACGCACATAGATTCCCGGTAACCGGGGTTCTATCTGAATGAAAACTCCTGGGCAGACACATTACTCACAAGTGAATCCACAGACAGAGTTCCTTCGTTGAACAGGGCGGCATAGAAATAGAGCGGACCTGTTGCACCAACATTCGGCATGGCAAATTCAGGAATAATATTGAGTAAATCCTGAGATCCGGCACGCACACTTATGGTCTTGCAATCGATATTCTCAGCCAGGGAGATCCAGGAGGGATAACACCAGTATTCACCGAATACTTCCAGGAGAACATACAGATCCACGGATCGTGTTGCCCCGGGATTTACTATCTCCAGGTCCAGCCGGAAGATGTCCCCGGTTCCGAAACTCGCGTCGGGCAAGACAAGCTCGATTTCAAATTCCTCCGGTGTTGATGCAACAACTGCTGTAACATCCTCGAGAATGGGCGACCTGGCCGGATCATTGCTTGTCATCAGGATTTTGTACTGAATGTATCTTTCCAGGGATCCGGGCAGGTTTCCCGGTGTGGTGATCGGGTCCGACCAGGCGCCCATATTCCCGGGATCGGATGAATTTTTCAGTCTGAACTGGATTTCGGTATCAGCCGGAGTGGATTCGGTCCATTCAAGGGCAGCATTTTGAGACGGCATTACAGTATCCAGAATGGAGCTGACCAGTTCACCATTGCTGATAAACTCGCTGATCTCCCACCATGAAACTTTATTATTGTTGAAACCGGTGCCGATCACATCCAGGTCACCATCCGCGTCCACATCCCAGACCTCAACACCGTGCGCACCCGGGTAATCACCGGCAACGATATGATGTGTCCAGGACATGGCATCTCCCTCGTTTCTCCACCAGGCAACCTGTTTCGGTCCGAATGCCGTCCCGATAATATCCGGATCCCCATCGCCGTCCATGTCAGCAGTTCTAACGGTCAGAGCATATGCATAGTCAGCCTGGACAATCTGTTCGGTCCAGGTGATGGGATCACCCCCATCATTTCTCATCCATGAGATCCTGCCGGATGTCGAACTCCATGCAGCGCCGACAACATCCGGATCCCCGTCCCGGTCGAGATCACAGACGGATGTATCGTGTGCCCGGTCGTACGTGCTGCTGATAACGTGTTTTGTCCATGTCACGGGTGTGGTGCCGCTGTTGCTCCACCAGCTGATCTCATGTGTGTCTACCACTGCACCCATAACATCGATGTGTCCGTCACCGTTCATGTCACATGGTTCCGCTGAGCGGACTCCCGGCAGGTTACTGCCGATGGTATGCCGGGTCCACTGGATGGGGGAACCGCCCATATTGCGCCACCATGCGATTTCAGCGGACCCGGCGGCGGCACCCAGGATATCGATATCGCCGTCGCTGTCTAAATCGATGGGATGAACTTCATGTGCTTCCGTGAAATTGGAGTCAACTGTCTGTCGGGTCCAGGAAATGGGATTGCCGCCGTCATTACTCCACCAGGCGATGACGTTACCTGCCCAGCCGGCGCCAAGCACATCGGGATCACCATCACCGTCAATATCCGCTGTTCGCACGAATATTGATCCGATAAAGGAATCATCGATCACCTGTTTGGTCCATGCCACGGGCACGCCGCCGTCATTGGACCACCAGGCCATTTCATCCTGGTCCCACCCGGTGGCCAGGAGATCGGTATCGCCGTCCTGATCAATGTCGCATCCCCAGATGGCTGATGCGCCATCAAGATCGCTGATAACGGGATGCTCTATCGGCTCTGTGAGCGGTGTTGACGCAAGCGATAACTGTCCGGGCAGGGAACACCATGAGACACCCGTTGCGCTTTGAAATGCCGTATGCCAGCACGTTACCGGTCCGGGATTGTTATCGCCTCCTGACCAGTCTGTTTGAGTGGCCCCCAGGGTTGGCATTACCGGAACTAACAGAAAGGACATGATCAAAACTAAAATTGTTAATTGCATGAGAGTCTCCTTCCTCTTGAGAATTTTCTCAAGATAAACTGTCCATAATTCATTTATCCGGGCAGATGGAAACCTGTAATTCCACTGACCCGGTGTTTGGCTTGCCCGACCGGTAATTCAGATAAATTTCACGTCGCCATATACCGGTCCGAAGATTTTTCCGATAGATAAAATCAAATAATATTTCCCAGCTTTCACCCAGTAAATTTTGAGGTCCGTCATGCATCATCGACACCATGGTGGTTCCCGGTAAATGCACGAAATCAATCATATTTTTCACAGCCATGTGCGTAACCGGGACACAATACCGGATACGAAGACCCTCACGGGAAAGCTGTTCAGTAAACATACAGAATGGACACCCACAAATCAGGGAATTCAGTTCCTGATAGAGAATATCAAACGCCATCCCTGTATCGGTAATATCCTTTGGTCCGGAGATACAGGCAATGAGGATATCACGGGTCTTTAAAAATGTTGCGGGTTCTTTGGCTGATCCTGAATAGAAATTCACGATATCCTCCTGATGAAATGGAAACCGGACTCTGATTAAAATATGCAGTACCCGGTGTCACAAAACCGTCCCTTTGCCGTTAATCCATTGATTTTTTAGTGGTTTTTCTAAATACTAGAGTGCAAGACAGAACAGGAGATTATTCATTGAGTAAAATTAAATTGCAGCTTTTTGGCAATCCAATGCTTTTGGTGGACGGTTCGGTTGTAGAGTTCAGCCGTCGAAAATCCTTGGCGTTGCTGACATATCTTGCTGTTTCACAGGAACAGCACAGCCGGGAATCACTGGCTGTGTTGTTCTGGCCTGAAAAGGATTCTCTGCGGGCTCAGGCAAACCTGAGGAATGTAATTTATTCCCTGAAGAAATCTCCCGTCGCGGGTATTTTGGATATGAACCGGAAAAATGTATCCATTAATGCGGAGGTAGAAATTTGGGTGGATGTCAACGTTTTTCGCCAATGCCTGGTGGAAAACTATAGGTGTGACCACGGTCCGGATATTATCTGTAAGCAATGTTTGAACCGGTATGCTCAGGCTGTGGAACTCTTCCAGGATACGTTTATGGCCGGGTTTACCGTTCACGACAGCACGGAATTTGAACAGTGGCAGTTCATGGAATCTCAATCGTTGCAGCGGGAGTATTTGAGGGCCGTGGAGAAACTGATCCGTTTTCACGAAACCCACCTGGATTGGGACGCGGTTATCGCGTATGCCAGACGTATCATTGCACTGGATTCTCTTGACGAGTCCGCTCACCGTCGACTCATGACCATATATGCAAAATCCGGTAAGAAATCAGATGCCATTCACCAATACAGGGAGTGCTGTCGAAATCTTGAAAACGAACTCGAAACTGAACCCGACCCGGAAACCACAGCACTTTTTGAACGGATCCGTTCCGGTAAGATTCAAAGTTCCTCAATTAATGAAAGCATTAATAAGCAGAGCTATCGATTGCCGTATCATCCGACACCGTTTGTGGGACGTAAACAGGAATTGGCTCAAATTAATGAAATATTATCTCAACCCGGGCACAGAATACTGACCTTGACCGGTCCCGGCGGGTCAGGAAAGACCCGGTTGGCGCTTCAGGCGGCAGAAGATTTTTCAGAAAACTGGAGTGATGGTGTGGTCTGGATACCTCTGGTGTCTGTGGATTCCGTTGATTTTATTGTATCAACCATTGTCCAGTGTTTGAATCTGCAAATCGCCCGGGTGGATACCGGTGCGGAATCCACATCGCTGCCGGATCTGTCGCAACTGAAAGCGCAACTGATTTTCTACCTTGAGAAAAGACGGATGCTTCTTGTTCTGGACAATTTTGAGCATCTTTCAGAGGGCGCAAATATTTTATCTGATCTGCTTCAGACAGCTCCGAAAGTTCAATTCCTCATCACATCCCGGGAACGATTGAATCTCCATGGCGAGTGGGTGTTCGAAACGCGGGGGTTGACATATCCCGTTGCCGACACCGAGGAGATTCTTGAGGAAAATGATGCTGTCACGCTCTTTGTCCAGTCAGCACAGCAAGCATCGAGTACGTTCAACTTAATGGAAAAAAACAAGGACCATGTGGCACAGATTTGCAGAATAGTCCATGGAATTCCTCTGGCCATTGAACTGTCAGCATCATGGGTAAAAGTGCTCAGTTGCCGGGAAATCGTCCGGGAAATTCAATCGAACCTGGATTTCCTTTCATCCTCACTCCAGGATATACCGCATCGGCATCGAAGCATCCGGGCAGTATTTGAGCAGTCGTGGCGGATGCTGACACCTGAAGGCCGGGCATGTTTCAGAAAACTTGCCGTATTTCGGGGTGGATTCAGCCGGCAGGCCGCCGGGGATATTGCGAAAGCATCATATCAAGCCCTGGCTTCCCTTATGGACAAGTCGATTATCCAGCGTATTACCAACCATCGATTCGAGATCCATGAGTTGCTGAGACAGTATGCCGAAGAAAGATTGGAAAATGTGCCCCGGGAAAGCGAAGTCGTCCGTACCAGACATTCTCAGCATTTCCTGAATCTTTTGAAGAAGATGGAACTTCCGTTAAAACAGGGCGATCAAAAAAATACTGTCCGGACTTTATCCATTGAGATGGAAAACATCCGCACCGCGTGGTTCTGGGCAGCTGAAACCCATAATTACGGGTTATTGCTGGATTCATCCATGGGTCTTTTCCTGTACTATGATCTCAGAAATCAATTCCATGACGGTCAGGAAATGTTCAGAAAAGCGTATCAGGCGTTGGATTCATGGTTACACGACACACGCACGGAAGATGATGACACGGTGGAAGATAAACACGTTCTGGCGGGATTTCTTCTGGGGATTCAGGGTTGGTTCCTGAGATACTCGCAACCGGTAGTGGCGTATGATCATTCCCAACCAGGCATTCCGCACGTTGAAGCCTTCCAGTTGATGAACCAGGGGTTGGGTTTTCTGGAACCATATATTAAACGAGTTGAGTGGGCGGTTATCAATATCCTGGCAATATTTTTGAAGCAGGAATGGACTGAACAGACTGCGATTGACCGGCTTCAGCAATGCCTGAAGATTTTCCGTGCCGACTCCTGGGGTATTTCCCTGACTTATCACACCATGGGATGCTGGTATTGGTACTTTGATCTGGCTCTCTCCGAAGATTATCAGAAAAAAAGCCTGGCGATCCGCAAAAAAACCAACGATCAGTGGGGTGCTGCCATGTCCCATTATCTCCTCGGATTCATTGCGCTGCGTATGGATAAACTTGCTGAAGCGAAGCGCCATTTCCTTGAAAGTCTCGAGATCCGCCGGCGATTGGGTGAAGATCACAACGGACTCATTGAAAGCCTTCAGGAAATGGGAAAAGTGGCGGTTCTTCTGGAAGAATATGACGAAGCTTTCCGCTACTATGAAGAAAGTCTGGTCCTCTCAGAAAAAATGACCAACTTTTATCGAACAGCCCTGATACTGGGCGCAATGGGGACAGGATATTTCAAATGGGGACGGTACCGGGAAGCCGCGGATTATCTCAATCGGTGCCTGACCCTGTGCAGCAGTTCAGGATTTGAAAAACTGCACGCTCAATTTCTGGAAATTTTAAATCAGATCAAACAGTAAGGATCTTCCCGGACAGGTTGTATTCGACATTTAATATGGTTAGCAGCAGATATAAAAAATTCGTCATGCACTTTAATCTCGCAATTTTTTCAGCATGTTTTTAGCTGAAATACTGTCACTGTTCAGTTCCAGGGCTTTCCGATAGTTTCTGATGGCCCCTCCCCGATCTCCGGACTTCATCAGAATTTCACCGTAGCTGTCATACACATTCCAATGATCCGGAAACAGGTCCACATTCAACCGGAACACCTCCTCGGCAACTGGTCTATTATCCATACTGAGGTATCGATAACCGATATTGTTTATGATGTCCACCAATTTCGGGTACCGTGATTTGTATTTGGTTCCCTGGGATTTGATTGCGTTACATACAGTGCTGATATCCACTCGCGGTATAAATCTGAGTGCCAGCAGGTAATCATCAGGTTTCCAGGTGGTTCCATTTTCAACACTCAGCCAATCCGTGATGATATGGCCGATACCCTGGATATATTCATGATGCGAAGCGGAAGTGACGGCATCCACAGGCAGGTCCGGGTTCGGTTGCCAGTCGGCGCCACCGGATGTCACGAACATCAGAATTTTCCCGGGATCAGCCGCATTACGCACGAACTTCTCGGCCTGTCTGTTCAACCGGATCATAAAGGTATTTATAATTACAATCTTGTCCCAGTCAGCGGGATTGACATTTTCCAGGTCTCTTACATCAATCCCACGGATATGTACAGACATTGGTTTCAGGGATTCACAGATTGTCCGGACCAATTCATCTTTAAATTCACTACTCTGGACGGCAAGAAGAATGGTTCGGCTCGGATTGTCCGGCGAGATTTCAAATGGTTCGGCTTTCCGGGGATAATACTGGTATACATAAGTTCCGAATGCAGTCAGAATCATGAGCACAAGACTGCCGATCAAAATCCCGGTGATACGCAATACATGTGTTTTCATCTCACATCGTTCCTCGATTTAATAACCTTTTAACACAGACAATCCTTCAAGCGACTTACACGCCCGGACTATACCCCCACTCAATATCCGTGAAAATAATCAGATCCGAACTGCCGGCATGGAGCAGCGCACCCCAGAATTTCAATCCGGTGATTGATCCGGTGACATCAGGCCAGATAAAGGTCAGAATCTCGTCCGTGCGTTGCGTGGCCGGCGCCAGGGAATAAGTGTCTGAATCTACGGTTTCGGTCCATCCCGGCCAGAACCAGTATTGACCGAACACATCCAGGATAATGTAATCATCCACGGTCAAAGTATCAATATCGGGATTGCCGCAGGTTCGTTCCAGCAGGAATGTGTCCCCGGGGGACAGATCGGTGTTTTCCATGGTGAGGGTGTACCAGACCACGGCAGGTGTAGGGGTCGGTGTCGGCGCCAGGGACCCGGTAAGATCAGGAGCAATAACAAAGGCAAACAGATCGCCATTCTCGTTGTTTATGCTGCCGCCGTTGTAAGTGGGATCGCAGGCATCACCACTCACAGGGAAATCCTCGGAATTTGTGATTCCGGCCACCACCAGCTTGCCGTTTGTGAGTAATCCGGCGGTACCAATCCCATCGGTTCCGGAACCCCCCACAAAAGTGGATGCTTTCAGATCGGTGAGAAGCCCGTCGAACCGGGCAATAAACACATCACCGCCATACATGTATGCGCCACCGCCATGGGTTTCCTGGAACACACCTGATGTGACAGGGAAATCCGAGGACCGGCACTGGCCCGCCACATAGATATCGCCGTCGGGACCGGTGAATACACTGTTGCCGGCGTCCCAGTATTCGCCGCCAATATATGTTGATGCGGTAAGGGTGGTGAGATCCGGAGTAAATTTCGATACAAACACATCATCACCCACATCCACACCGGGGACACCGTTGAATGTGGTTTCCCATGCCGCCGCTGACGTGGGGAAATCTGTGGAGGATGTATGACCGGTAATGATCACATTATCCGCATCATCCAGAGCCAGGGTGTATCCCCAGTCATCCAGATTACCGCCGGCATAGGTTGATGCCAGGAGTATGCTCAGGGAACCGTCCAGTCTGGAAACAAACGCATCCCCCCCCATACCGCCGCTGATTTCGGCATGATCGGTGTTGTATGCGCCGGGTAATGTGGGATAGTTCAACGATCGGGTGGCCCCGGCGATGACAACATCCCCGGAACTGTTCAGGACAAGATGACCGCCATACTCCCAGTCATCTCCGCCAATGAACGTTGAAGCCAGCAGTTCCGTGAGGGCTGAATTGAACCGGGCAATATAGATATCCCCACCGAAAGTGGCCTCGCCAGTACCATTGTATGTTTCGTCGTATGCACCGGCGGTCACAGGAAAGGTCTCGTCCCGGGTGTACCCGCACAGATAGATTTCACCACTATCTGAGATGGCCATTGATGCAGACAAATCATATCCGGGACTGCCAATATACGTGGAGGACAGAACCGTGGTGAGATCGCCGGTGAGCACTGTCACAGTCACATCGTTTCCACCATTATGGGAATCATCATACACACCTGATGTCACCGGGAAATCCGTGGATTTGGACAGTGTGGTGATCACCAGATCACCGGTGGCCGTCAACGCCATGATCCGGTCCCGGCCAATAATCTCATCCTTTGTACCGCCCAGATATGTACAGGCCTGAATCGTCGTGAGATCCGGTGTGAGTTTCACAATGAACACATCGGAACCCCCGTTGTAGCTGGTATCGTATGCGGAAGCCGTGACAGGAATATCGACGGAACGGGTGGGACCCGCCACATACAGGGATCCATCGGGAGCCGGCAGCACCGCGGCGCCACAGAAAAGCCCTTCCCGATCCGAACCGCCCAGAAATGTCCCATGCACCGGGGACTGCGCCAGGACACCTCCGGAAAAACATATGATCATCAAGCCCAGAATACCCGTCCGGGCAATGTTTCTGATGAGATGGTGTGAATTCGAAAGAAAAGACGCTGTTTCCATTATAAATCTCCTTTTTAAAAGTAACCCACTCTTACTCAATACGGGTTGAGGGTCTGTCAAGTTTGATTCTGTTGATGATTTTTTCCTCAGGATGCATCCCGGACGTTTTGGTGTTGACTTCATTCATCCAGCGGAAGTACAAAATAGTGAAGCTTTTCCCCATGAGAAGCTTCGTTACGCATCGTTTAATCCTGAGGGAGCACGTCATGGCAACACTACCGGAAAAAGTCGTAAAACGTTTAACCACTTACAGAAAATTGCTCCAGGATCTGCTGGATGGAACTTCAGACTATATCTATTCACACCATTTGGCGGATCTCGCTGATGTATCCCCGGCTCAGGTGCGCAGAGATCTCATGACCGTTAATGTCACCGGAAACCAGAGTCTGGGTTATGAGATTCAGGCACTGTATGACGGCCTGGAAGATACGCTTAACACCCGAACACCTCAGTCCGTGGCGATTATCGGTCTGGGAAACCTGGGACGTGCACTCACCGCATATCTCCACGGCCGCCGAAAATATCTCGATCTGGCCGCTGTGTTTGATGTGGATCCTGAAAAGACCGGTACCCAGTATCAGGACGTTCAGTGTTACCACATGGATGCTTTTCCCAAAATCGCCGCTGAAAAAAAGATCCGCACCGTGGTCCTCACCGTACCGGATTCAGCCGCCCAGGTGCTTGTCGATTTGATGTCTGAGTGCGGTGTTACCGGTGTTATTGATTTTACCCACCGGAACCTCCGGGTCCCGGAACAGATGTTTTTAAGAAAAATGGATATGATCGGTCTTCTCGAAACAGTCATGTATTTTGCGGGTCAGAAGTGAGAGGTTCCCGGTTCAGAGTTCCCGGTTCAGAATTGAGAGGTTGTCACCCTGAGCGGAGTCGAGAGGAAGTCACCCTGAGCGGAGTCGAAGGGCATAGAAGTTCCCGGTTCAGAGTTCCCCACTTCCATACCCGTATACCGTATAAAACACGGCTTTATCGAAAAATCGGACTATTTTATGGCAGAGTTCATGTTCCTGATATATCTCCAGCGTGGTGTCCCGCAAACCGTGCCGTCTTATGAAATCCACGAGATGAATCCGGGTCAGGAGCAGCGCATAGACGATCTGACTCAGAGGAATGTTATCGGTAAACCGGGATTTCCCCAGATCAATATACCGGGCTTTCACATCATCATCGCTCTTCTGAAGGAGCCACTCCCCCAGGTTCCGGTACACATCGAAAGCCCGATTATAAATCTCCTCAGAAGAAAACCGGTGATATCCCTTTGTATACGGATTGGAACGAATATCCCGGATCAGCTCTTTGTAAATGGCATCCGCATGCCGTTCAATCAAGTCGAGAAGTTTTGAACTCAGCATTGTTCATCTCCTTTCGATTATACCTCTTATTCATGATTATACCGGAAAACGCATAACAGCGGGTGTGATGATTGTCATTTTTTTGGAGGGTCAATGGTATCCGTCTCATGTCAAACACTAAAAAAAGACTTGCACTCCGGCGAAGAAAGGACTATATAATGCGATTGCTACTCAGGTAGCGATTTTCCCCGGTAGCTCAATTGGCAGAGCGGGTGACTGTTAATCACTAGGTTCGCGGTTCAAGTCCGTGCCGGGGAGCTGAATGAGACGATAGGCAGAACTTCTGAATTCAGGGGTTCTGCCTTTTTCTTTGTCAACCCCACAAATTCATGGTATTCTCAAATTGGTCGCCCAAGTGATTGAATAATAGGTCGATATTCAGCGTATAACAAAACCAATCGGGCAAGGAGTTTTATGGTTTTTGAAGCAAATAAGAAGAACCGGACACTGCTTAACTTCATTGATACGCTGCAATCATTCGGCCGGTATACTTTTTCATTCAGAGAATTCTCTGAATGAAAAAGTATACC
>SWBY01001412.1_pt1 | contig 13435 bp, 27 predicted proteins | sample 4693071 | NCBI WGS metagenome assembly SWBY01 (sample SAMN10267273, study PRJNA491770) | bioreactor metagenome | isolation source: DHS bioreactor inoculated with marine methane seep sediment | place: Japan: Omine Ridge, Nankai Trough | collected 2006-05-06 | reverse complement strand
TTTCCTCCCTATTACTTGGAATAATATTCAACGATCAAACGCTCGTCAACATCCAGTTGGATCTGCTCACGCGTCGGGATACTAAGAATTTTTCCTTTGAAATTATCTTTTTCCACTTGGAACCATTCATACACTTCTACTTCTGTAGAAGATTCGATTGCTTCCTGGATCAAAGGCATTTGCCTGCTTTTTTCTTTAATTTCTATTGCATCTTCCGCTTTTACGAGGAAGGATGGAATATTTACTTTTCTACCATTTACAATGATGTGACCGTGACGAATGATCTGACGTGCAGACTTTCGTGAAGGAGCAAAGCCCATTCTAAACACTACATTATCCAGTCTTGTTTCCAGGAATTGCAGCAGGTTTTCACCGGTAACTCCAGATTTTTTTGCAGCCATGGTAAAATATTTGCGGAATTGTCTTTCCAGTATTCCATAAATTCGGCGAACTTTTTGTTTTGCTCTAAGATGAATTCCATAATCGCTAAGTCGTTTGCGGAATCCTTTTCCACTTCCGTGGTCGCCGGGAATATAAGCACGTCGTTCAAACGCACATTTATCAGAGTTGCAGCGTGCACCTTTAATAAAAAGTTTTGCACCTTCTCTTCTACATAATTTACAAGATGGTCCAGTATATCTAGCCATATTTCTACCCTTATATTCTTCTAGTTTTTCTAGGTCTACAACCGTTATGTGGAATTGGTGTAGCGTCTATGATCATAGTGATCTGTAAGCCGTTGGCATCTAATGATCTAATGGCAGATTCGCGTCCGCCGCCCGGGCCTTTCACTATAACTTTTACTTTGTTTATTCCCATTTCCAAAGCAGCTTTTGCCACTTCTTCACCAGCCAGCTGAGCTGCAAATGGAGTACTTTTTTTAGAACCTTTATAGCCAATCTTTCCACCGGAAGACCAGGTGAGAACGTTACCGGCTTTATCTGTAAGAGAAACAATAGTGTTATTGAAACTTGAATGAATGCTGGCTATACCTTCGTTGAAGGACAACCGTACGCGTTTCTTTTTAGCTCTGTTTTTTATTACTTTTGCCATTGTTTGCTCCTATTTCCTTTTACCTGCGCCGGAACCTTTACGACGGCCACGTCGTGTTCTAGCATTGGTATGTGTTCTTTGTCCACGGCAAGGCATTGATTTTTTATGTCGCAGGCCTCTGTAGCAGCCAATTTCCATCAGACGTTTGATGTCCATAGCTACCTGTGTTCTAAGTTCACCTTCTACCATATATTCGTCTTGGATCGCTTCTCTGATAAGTTTTTCTTCTTCCACAGAAAGATCTTTTACTTTTTTATTTTCATCGATACTTACTTTGCTAAGGATTTCACGGGAAACAGAATGTCCAATCCCATAAATATAAGTGAGACCAATAATGACTCTCTTATCCCTAGGTAACTCAACTCCAGATATATGTGCCAAGCTTAGTCCTCCTTTTTATTAGCCTTGACGCTGCTTATGCTTAGGGTTGCTGGAACAGATAACCCTGATCACGCCATTTCTTTTTATAATTTTACAATCTTTACAGATTTTTTTAACAGATGCTTGAACTTTCATCATCTTCTCCTATTTATAACGATAAGTAATTCTTCCCCGATGCAAATCGTAGGGAGATAATTCTACTTTTACTTTATCGCCTGGCAAAATACGTATGTAATGCATTCTCATTTTGCCAGAGCTATGAGCCAGTATTTCGTGTCCGTTTTCTAACTGCACTCTGAAAGTTGTATTCGGTAATGCTTCTGTCACTACCCCTTCAACTTCGATTACACCTTCTTTTGCCATAATTTTCTCTTATTTCCTGTAGGCTTATAAGTTAATTCTTATAAGCGGTTAAAATCTCTGGATCACCATCTGTAATTAATACGGTATTTTCGTAATGTGCCGAAAGTGAGCCATCTTCCACAAAAAATTCCCAACCTTTTTCGATAACTCGATTGGTTCCGATATTTACCATTGGTTCTATTGCCAGTGTCATTCCTTTTTGAAGGCGAGGGCCTTTGCCCTTTGCTCCCCAGTTTGGAATTACCGGATCTTCATGAAGCCGTCGACCTATTCCATGACCAGTAAGACTATCGGCCACAAAATAATTCTGATCTATCACGTAAGATCCAATGGCGTAAGAAATATCACCAACTCTGGCGCCTACTCTGGCTTGAGCCATTCCTCTGTCAAGCGCTTCCATCGTAACCTGCAGAAGCTGTTCAGCTTCGCTGGAAATCTGGCTCACTCGATAAGTTCTGGCTGCATCACCATAAAATCCGTCTTTGTAAACACCCACATCTATTCCGATAATATCGCCTTCCTGCAAGATCTCCGTTTTGGAGGGAATGCCATGAACCACACCTGAGTTCACGGAAGTGCAGAGTGCAGCGGGAAAAGGTGGAAGGCCGGGAACTGAATATCCCTTAAAGGCCGGACGGCCACCTTCGCTTCTTATCAACTGCTCAGCGAATCTATCAAGATCCAGCGTGCTTACGCCAGGTTTGACAATACTTCCAAGTTTATGAAGCAGCATACCGACGATGCGATTTGCTTCCCGCATCTTTTCGATTTCCTGATTGTTTTTTATTGTGATCATACTACTTCTTCTATCACTCTATTTATTTTGTTAAAAAGATCTATCTACGTCTTCCGCGTAATTTACCTTTCTTCATAAATCCTTCGTAGTGACGCATCACCAGATGAGATTCGATCTGCTGAAGTGTATCCAGAGCCACACCAACGATAATGATGAGACCTGTTCCACCAAAGTAGAAAGGAAGATTAGTCCATTTTGACAGAAATTCCGGAATAACAGCGATAATAGCAAAGAATAAAGCACCAGGCAAAGTAATACGAACCAACACACTATTAATATAGTCGGATGTTTTCTTACCGGGTTTACGGCCAGGAATAAATCCACCGTATTTCTTCATATTTTCTGCCATTTCGATCGGATTCATTACCATCGCTGTATAGAAATAAGCGAAGAAAATGATGAATCCCATATAAAGGATCGTATATAACCATTCCCCTGGAGAAAGAATCTGTACTACAGTATTCATGAAATCGCTGTCTTTGAAGAAAGTAGCGATAGTTCTGGGGAACATTAGGATTGCCTGAGCAAAGATGATTGGAATAACACCAGCTGTATTCACCTTAAGGGGAATATGTGTGCTCTGTCCACCATATACTTTACGTCCAACAATTCTTTTGGCATACTGCACAGGTATCTTGCGAAGACCTTCTGTAACAAGAACTACAGAGGCAGTAACTACGATCATTACTACAAGTACAAGAACAGCCATGAAAATAGACATAGCCTGGGCTTGAACCATCTGGAACATTTGATAGAATCCTTGTGGATAACGGGCAATAATACCAGCAAATATAATAAGTGATATTCCGTTACCAATTCCGTGTTCTGTGATCTGCTCTCCTAGCCACATAATGAACATAACACCGGTTACCATAGTAATAACACTGGTGAATATGAACAAGAAACCAGGATGAGGAACTGCACCCTCTACACCGGATTGCAAAAATACACTAATACCAATAGCATTGAAAGATGCAATAGCTACTGTACCATAACGTGTATATTGAGCAATTTTCTTTTGTCCTTCTGCACCTTCTTTCTTCAATCTCTCGAAGAATGGAATTACTCCGCCTAACAGCTGAATAACGATCGAGGTAGTAATATAAGGCATGATTCCAAGTGCAAACACTGAAGCACGTCCCAGATTTCCGCCTACGAACAGGTCGAACATTCCAAATAAGTTTCCACCGGATTTTGCAGCATTGCCCAGGAATTGTTCCAGAGCTGCAGCATTAATGCCGGGGATGGGAATAAAACTTCCCAGTCTATAGATTATCAGGATGAAACCGGTAAAGAGAATTTTCTTTTTCAGATCTGGGATCTTAAAGATATTGGATATGCTCTTTAACACTTTAGATTACCTCCGCTGTACCGCCTGACTTCTCGATCATTTCTTTGGCTGTTTTAGAGAATGCATTAGCTTTCACGATGATCTTCTTATTAAAATCTTCACCGCCGCCGGCAAGGATCTTAACAGGAGCTTTTTCGTTTGCTTTAGCCTTTCTGATGAGATTCAGATCTTCTAGTTTTGCAATATCAAACTCAACATCATCCAAAATCTGTAATGTTTCCAGATTTACAACTCTAAACTGCTTTTTAAAAATATTTGTGAATCCTCTTTTGGGAACACGACGCTGTAAAGGCATCTGGCCACCTTCGAACCAGGCTGGAATACTTCCACCGGAACGAGATTTTTGACCTTTGTGTCCACGGCCGGAAGTTTTACCTTGTCCAGTACCATGACCTTTACCCAAGCGCTTCTTTTTGTGTTTGATCTGAGGACGCTCAATTTTATGAAGTTCCATTATTTCTCCTTATCCCGCTACTTCTTTTCAGCTTCAGGAGCTTTCTTTGTTTTGGGTTTTGACTTAGCTGCAGGCTTTGCTGTAGGTTTTGCCGAAGAGCTTTTCTTAGTCGCAGGTTTTTTTGTTTCGATGGTATCTTCTTTTTTTACAGCTGTTTTTTTAGCCGCAGGTTTCTCAGTAGCTACTGGTTTTGCTGCAGTTTCTTTTTTTGCTGTAGTTTTCTTTGCAGCAGCTTCTTTTTTCACTTCTACTTTTTTAGCAGGAGCTTCTTTTTTTGCTGCCGGCTTCTTAACGGCTGTTTTAGGAGTAGTTTTTTTAGCAACTTTTTCTACGGGTGCTTCTACTTCTTCAACCGATACGAGATGCACAACCTTGTTAATCATGCCGCGAATAACGGGGTTATCATCATGCAGACGGGAACGGCCAATCTTGATAAGTCCCAGAGCTGCAATAGTTCTTTTTTGATCTTCTTTTCTATTGATCGTGCTTTTAACCTGAGTAACCTTTAGTTTCATTTGGTTTCCTCCTCAGTTTTGGCACCTTCTTTTTTGCCTGTAATCTCGGCTACAGTTTTGCCACGTAAACGAGCTACTTGAGCAATAGTTCTAAGGTTTTTCAATCCGTCCATGGTTGCTTTTACAACATTGGATGGAGTGTTTGATCCCAGAGATTTAGTGAGGATATCCTGGATGCCTGCTGCTTCCAGAATGGCGCGTGCAGGACCACCAGCGATAACACCGGTACCATCAGAAGCTGGTCGGAGCATAATCTTGCTAGCGCCAAATCTTCCGATAATCTCATGAGGAATAGTACCATTGACGATTGGAACGATAAACAGGCTTTTACCTGCTCTCTCTTTGGCTTTGCGAATTGCATCTACGATTTCATTCGCTTTACCAACTCCTACGCCTACTTTTCCTGCTTTATCACCAACAACCACTGTAGCATTAAAGCTGAAGTTTCTACCACCTTTTACAACTTTGGCTACACGGTTTGTTGCTACTATTTTTTCCACTGCAAACAGTGGTTCATTATTGCGAGGATTATTTCTTTTTCTTTCCAAACTTCCTCCTAAAATTCCAAGCCGGCTTTACGAGCGCCGTCTGCTAAAGCTTTTACTCGGCCGTGATACAAAAAACCACCTCTATCGAAGCATATTTTTTTAATGCCTTTAGCCAAAGCCAATTCACCGAGTTTTTTTCCGACTTCAAAACTTTGTTCGGTTTTTTTCTTGGATCTATCAATATTTAAATCTTTGGACAAAGACGAAACAGAAACCAGGGTATGGCCTTCTTCGTCGTTAATAATCTGAGCACTGATATTAGTAATGCTTCTAAAAACTGCCAAACGCGGCATATCTGCTGAACCAAAGATTTTTTTCTGGATTGCTTTCCGTCTTCTATTACGGGCTGCATTTCTTTTATAAGTTACGCTGCTTTTATCCATTTCTGTCTCCCTTCCTTATGCTGTAGCACCGGCTTTACCAGCCTTAATGCGTACATATTCGCCTTTATAACGAATGCCTTTTCCTGTAGCATAGTTAAGTGGTGGGCGGCATCTTTTGATCTCAGCAGCAAATTTACCAACATCTTCTTTATTAATTCCGGAAACTCTTACTACAGCTTGAACACTAAGTGGTCCTTGTTCTCGACGAGGAATTATTTCTGCTTCCACTTTTAAATGTTCTGGGATCTGCATAAGAATTTCATGAGAAAAACCAACACTCAATTTGAGCCAGGGACCTAATATTTCGGCAGAATAACCTGTACCGATGATTTGCAGTTCTTTCATGAACCCTTCGGTAACTCCAATAACCATGTTGTTCAAAAGAGCTCTGGTTAAACCATGCAAAGCTTTCTGAGGTCTGGAATCATCTCTTCTGGTTACAAGTAATACTCCATTTTCTTCGGCAACAGTAATACCGCTGCACAAAGTATAATTAAGTTCACCTTTGCTTCCACTGATTGTTACGTTATTATCTTTAATACTATATTTTACACCTTCCGGTAATTTTATAGGGGTTCTTCCTACTCTAGACATATCGATTCCTCCCCTTACCAGACTTTGCAAACATACTCGCCGCCAACCTTCTGCACGCGAGCATCTCTGTCTACCATCACACCTTTGTTTGTAGATAACACAGCACAACCGGTATTATTATAAACTGAAGGGATATTCTTGGAATTAATATAAACTCGAAGGCCGGGTTTACTAATTCTTTCGATTCCTTTCAGTACCGGTTCACCTGTGTTGGTGTAACGCAGATTAATATAAATTTGTTTTCTGTAGATCTTCTTGGCAGTATTTCTATCAACAATTTCATAACTGTTTACATAGTTTTCTTCTGCCAGGATCTTAATAATTGCTTCGTTGACATTACTGTGATTCACAGTAACAGTTTTGTGATCGGCCCGATATGCGTTCCTAATCTTAGTAATTGCATCAGCGATCGGATCTGTCAAACTCATTTTTTCTCCTTTGTTCTACCAACTGGCTTTTTTTATACCAGGTATTTGGCCACTAGAGGCCAATTTTCTAAAACATATACGGCAAATACCAAAAGACCGCATATAAGCTCTGGATCGTCCACAAATTTTGCAGCGAGAATAAGCTCTCGATGAAAATTTAGGAGTTCTCTTTTGCCTTACTTCCCATGATTTCTTAGCCAAATCGACTCCTTTATCTAATTTTTCTTAAATGGCATTCCCAGACCGCGAAGTAGCTCTCTGCCTTCTTCATCGGTCTTAGCCGTAGTTACTATTGTGATATCCATACCACGAACAGCATCAATTTTATCATAATCTATTTCCGGAAAAACTGTTTGCTCTTTCAAACCAAGGGTAAAATTACCACGTCCGTCGAAAGATTTATTGGAAACTCCTCTAAAGTCTCTAACTCTGGGAATTACAATACCTATCAGTCTATCCAGGAATTCATACATAGTTTCACCGCGAAGAGTAACTTTGCAGCCGATTGGCACACCTTCTCGCAACTTAAAATTAGAAATTGATTTCTTAGCTTTAGTTACTATAGGCTTGCGTCCTGTGATCGTAGTCATATCTTTAACTGCATGATCCAAAAACGCCTTATTCTGCGTGGCAATACCTACACCCATGTTTATTGATACTTTTACCAGCTTAGGTACACGATGAACATTGTTATATTCAAAATGCTTCATCATAGCAGGAATTGTATCATTATTATATTTCTCATGTAATCTATTCATTCCCTGCTCCTTTAGATCTCATCACCGGTTTTCTTGCAGGAACGCACCCGGTTTTCTCCAACAGTTTGAAAAACGGCTTTTGTAACTTTACCGATCTTCTCATTAAACAACATTACATTGGAAACATGAATGGGAGATTCTCTTTCGATAATTCCACCCTGAGGGTTTTGCTGTGTAGGACGAGTATGTTTCTTGATGAAATTAACTCTTTCCACGATAACACGTTCGGTCTTTGGAAAAGCTTTTAAAACTTTACCTTTTATACCTTTGTATTTTCCAGAAAGCACAATAACATGATCACCTTTTTTAATCCTCATCTTGTTTCCTGTTTTTTTATCTATTTTCTTCAACATAACGACTCCTAAAGGACTTCCGGTGCCAGAGAAACGATTTTCATAAAACCGTGATCTCTAAGTTCACGAGCTACCGGCCCAAAAATACGAGTTGCTTTTGGTTCCAGTTTTTCATCGATTATGACAGCAGCATTATCCTGGAAACGGATATACGTTCCGTCTGTTCTTCTCACTTCTTTGTGAGTGCGAATGATAACTGCTCTTTCCACCGAACCTTTTTTAATCTTACTATTTGGAACTGCAGATTTTATGGCTACGACGATAACATCGCCTAGACTAGCATAACGCCTTCCAGAGCCACCCAACACCTTTATACATTGTGCTTTTTTGGCGCCTGAATTATCTGCAACTGTTAAATTTGTCTGAGCTTGGATCATTTCAGACTCCTTATTTTCTTCTTTCGATTATTTTGGTGAGAACCCAACGTTTTTCACGGCTAATCGGTCTGCTTTCGCTAATCAAAACCGTATCACCAGTGTTGCATTCATTGTTCTCATCATGTGCTTTAAATTTCTTATGTTTTCTAACTATCTTCTTATAAAGAGGATGTTTGTATTGACGCTCTACGTTAACAACTATCGTTTTATCCATTTTATCACTGAGAACGATACCTGTTTTGGTAACTTTTCTATTTGCCATTATTACCTCTTTCCAATTCGGTCAACAAGGTGTTGATCCTGGCAATATCTTTTCTTACAGCTTTGATACGCATAGGATTTTCCAAGCGGTTAGTAGCTTTTTGAACTCTCAGATTGAACATTTCTTCGGTGAAGTCGTTCAACTTTAACTGAAGTTCATCTTTAGTTAATTCTCGAAGTTCGTTGATCTTCATTATTCAACTCCCTCTCTATATATAATTTTAGTTTTGATCGGTAATTTGTGACCGGCAAGACGAACAGCTTCTTTGGCATCTTCTACATCTACACCTTCAAATTCAAACATTATCCTGCCTGGTTTTACAACAGCTACCCAATATTCAGGAGCGCCTTTACCTTTACCCATACGAGTTTCAGCAGGTTTTGCTGTAACTGGTTTATCCGGGAAGATCCTGATCCAGAGTTTTCCGGTTCTTTTCATTTGTCGAGTTATAGCCACACGAGCAGATTCGATTTGACGGCTTGAGATCCAAGCAGTTTCCAGAGCTACTAAAGCGTAATCTCCAAAATTGATTGTACTACCGCGATAAGCCAAACCTCTACGACGGCCTTTCTGCATTTTTCTAAATTTAACTTTCTTTGGTGCTAGCATTTATCTCTCCCCTAATTAAGGATATCGCCTTTGTATATCCACACTTTGATACCAATAATCCCGTAAGTAGTTGTTACTTCTGTAAGAGCATAATCGATATCGGCTCTGAGTGTGTGCAGAGGAGTTCTACCTTCCTGATATCTTTCAGTTCTTGCCATTTCTGCTCCGCCCAATCGGCCGGCACATTGAACTTTGATGCCCAGGGCACCATTTCTCATGGCATTTCTGATTGCAAATTTCATTGCTCTTCTAAAGGATGTTCTTCTTAATAATTGAGATCCGATTTCCTGACCTACTAAACTGGCATCACCCCAGGGATTTTTAATTTCCTGAACGTTTACGAAAACATTGATGTCGGAAGTACGATCATTATTTGCCAAAACCGAAAGTTCATTTCTCAGTTTTTCGATTTCAGAGCCTTTGCGACCGATAACCTGGCCGGGACGGGCTGTATGAATATCTACTGTTACTGATTTTGTTTTTCTCTGAATAGTAACTTTGGAGATCATTGCACTTTCGAGTCTGTTCTTAACGTATTTTTTGATCTTCAGGTCTTCGTGCAAGTTGTCTATATACTCGCCTTTAGAAGCAAACCAGGTAGATTCGCATTCCTTGTTTACACCAATTCTGTAACCTATTGGATTAACTTTCTGTCCCAAGGTTTACCTCCTCTACTTTGTCCAAAATTTCCAATGTTATGTGGCAAGTTCTTTTACGAATAATTGTAGCCCTTCCTTGTGCACGTGGACGATGTCTTTTCATGATTGGGCCGTCATCAGCGAAAACTTTGCTGACAAGCATATTATCGATATCTGCCTTACCTTCTTTCATTGTAGCATTTGCTATTGCAGAATTAAGGAGTTTTGCAACATCGGATGCTACTCTTTTCTTAGAGAAAAGCAATATTTTCTGAGCTTCTGGCACAGATTTACCGCGAATGAGGTCGAGGACCAATCTTGCTTTCCGTGCAGAGCCTCTTAAGTTCCGAACTTTTGCTACTGCTTCCATTACTTAAGCTCCCTTTCTTTTCCTATTTCTTTTTGTGACCACGAAATGTTCGTGTAGGAGAAAATTCTCCCAACTTATGACCTACCATATTCTCAGATACATAAACGGGTACGAACTTGCGTCCATTATGAACTGCAAAAGTATGTTCTACGAATTTTGGTAAAATTGTAGATCTTCTGGACCAGGTTTTAATAACCTGCTTCTTGCTTTCGCTATTTAGAGCGTCAACTTTCTTCTCGAGATGAGAATCTACAAAAGGTCCTTTTTTGATCGAACGAGCCATAGTTATCCCTTACCTTTTCTTCTTTTTAGATTTAATAATGTACTGATCGGAGTATTTTTTCTTCTTACGGGTTTTTCCGCCTTTAGCTAAAACGCCCCATGGTGATACTGGATGTCCACCACCAGATGTTTTGGCTTCTCCACCACCCATTGGGTGATCTACAGGATTCATGGCAACACCACGAACTGTAGGACGAATTCCCATCCATCTTTTACGACCAGCTTTACCGATAACGATTGAGTTGTGTTCGGTATTTCCTACCTGACCAATAGTTGCATGACATTCTTTACGTAAAATGTGTACATCATTGGAAGGCATGCGTACATGAACATACTCACCTTCTTTGGCGATAAGTTGAGCATAGGTTCCTGCACTACGTGCAATTTGTCCACCACGGCCCTGTTTGAATTCGATATTGTGGATAACAGTTCCCAGGGGAATTCTATCCATTGGAAGTGCATTTCCAACCTTGATCTCTGCTTTTGCACCAGACATGATCTTATCATCTACATTCAGTCCCAAAGGAGCCAAAATGTATCTTTTTTCACCATCGGCATAATGCAGAAGAGCAATACGTGCACTTCTATTCGGGTCGTATTCGATTGCTGCAACTCTAGCAGGAATATCAAACTTATTACGTTTGAAATCGATTATACGATAATGTCTTTTGTGTCCGCCGCCACGATGACGACATGTGATACGTCCTTGATTATTTCTTCCTGCTTTTTTAGGAAGAGGTTTGATCAATGATTTTTCCGGCTTATCTTTGGTGATTTCTTCAAATGTGAAACCGGTTTTGAATCTCATTGTCGGGGTGATTGGTCTATATTTTTTGATTCCCATTTAGTACTCCCTTTCCTAAGCTTCAAACTCAGCTATGGAATCACCTTCCTTGAGTTTAACAATAGCTTTTTTCCAATCGGCACGCTTGCCGCTGTATCTTCCCATTCTCTTCACTTTTCCAAATTGTCTGATTGTGTTTACATCCAGAACATGAACGTTGAAGATTTTCTCGATCGCTTTTCGGATCTCAATTTTATTGGCATTTATGCTAACTCTGAAAGTATAGCTGTTATTTTGGATTTGGATTGAAGAGGTTTTTTCTGTGATGATCGGTGCAATTACTATTTCCCTTGCTTGTCTCATTTTACAAATACCTCCTTCATTTTCTTAAGAGCCGCTTCTGTTACAATTAAACAATTGCAATTAAGAATTTCGTAAGCAAATGTACTATCGGCTCTGTTCAGTTTAATATAAGGAATGTTGGTGAATGATTTGATTACGTTGAGATCACTGCCATCAATAAGAAGAAGTTTTTTGCTTCTTTCAGGAGTGATCTTAGCCAGCAATTCAGTTGCTTGTTTTGTGTTTGGTTTTTCAAAATTGATATTTTCTATAACAACAACCTGCTTGGCATTTGCTCTTTGAGTTAAGGCAAGTTTTAGAGCTAATCTTTTCTTCTTCTTTGGAATTAATTTGTACCAGTCTTTTGGACGTGGGCCAAAGGCATTTCCACCGCCAACACGAAGAGGAGTACGAAGATTACCGGGACGGGCATTACCAGTTCCTTTTTGACGGAACAACTTCTTACCGCTACCCTGGGCTTCGGCTCTTGTCTGCACGCATGAAGTTCCCTGACGCTGGTTACCCATATACATATTAATAACTTCATAAAGCAGAGCTTTAGGGTTTTTAGATTCAACAGCAAAAAGAGATTTAGGAAGAGTTGTGGTTCCTGTTTCTACTCCCTGCATGGAATATTTATTTACTTTTAACATTTATGCGCTCCCAACTACAGCTCTTTTCTCAAGCGAACTATACTATTTCTATGACCTGGTACAGCTCCCTTAACGAGAACGAGATTTTTTTCTAAATCAATTTTTATAACTTGGCAGTTAAGCACAGATACTTGTTCCATACCCATATGTCCTGGAAGTTTTTTACCTTTTACAACACGTGCAGGAGTAGCACACTGTCCAATAGATCCGGGACCACGATAAGATTCATGAACACCATGGCTAGCTTTGAAACCATGAAATCCGTGTCTCTTCATTACACCCTGAAATCCTTTTCCTTTTGAAGTTCCAGTTATCTTAAGAATTTCATTTTCAGTGAACATGCTCACATCAAATGTTTCACCTTCTTCAATATCTTTGTACATCTTAAGACGAAATTCTTTCAGGTATTTAAAGTTTGGGCTGTTGTGCTTTTTAAAATGACCTTGACGAGGTTTGTTCGTCTTCTTTTCATCAATTTCTTCGTAGCCTAGCTGCACTGCATCATAACCATGTTTTTCTTTATTTTTACGATGAATAACCCGGCAAGGTCCTGCTTGAATAACAGTTACGGGAATTACTTCTCCGTTCGTACCAAAAACCTGGGTCATTCCTATTTTTCTTCCAATTAATCCTATCATCTCGAGCTCCTTTACGCCTTAATTTCCACATGCACACCAGCGGGTAAACTAAGTTTCTTAAGTGCTCCGGTAGTTTGCGGTGTAGGGTTTACTATGTCGATAAGACGTTTGTGAACTTTCATTTCAAATTGTTCCTGTGCTTTTTTATTCACGTGGGGTGATTTGAGCACAGTATATAGTGATCTATCTGTAGGAAGGGGAATCGGGCCAACAACTTTGGCACCTGTGTTTTTTGTATTCTTTATAATTTCTGCTACAGATTTATCTAATAATCGAAAGTCATATGCTTTCAATTTTATTCTGATTTTGCTATCGCCTTTTTTCACTATTTCCTCCGGCTATACAGCAACGTCGCCCACAACACCGGCACCGATGGTTCTACCACCTTCACGGATAGCGTAACGAAGTCCTTTTTCCATTGCGATCGGGGTGATCAGTTCTGCATTGATCGTTACATTATCACCTGGCATTACCATTTCCACTCCCTCAGGAAGTGTAAGGGT
>SWBY01004323.1_pt1 | contig 13448 bp, 11 predicted proteins | sample 4693071 | NCBI WGS metagenome assembly SWBY01 (sample SAMN10267273, study PRJNA491770) | bioreactor metagenome | isolation source: DHS bioreactor inoculated with marine methane seep sediment | place: Japan: Omine Ridge, Nankai Trough | collected 2006-05-06 | reverse complement strand
AGTCCCAGAACGATTAAGAATGCCATCTGGGCATCTTCGGATGTGAGCGTCAGGTCTGCATTCACATCACCATGGTTCAGGCAGACGGTACAGAAACTCTCATAACCCGGAGTGTCATCCCCGGTCGCTGGATCTGCGGCTCCGACAACCCATTCGCCAAAACATCGTTTCACATGAAATGGCGCCATCCCGTCATCGGGTCCCACTACCGGTGGACCGTAATGCCACTCTGTGTTTTCCGGCGGATTTTCTTCCTCAATGATGGAAACCCTGTCAAATTCCATATCCCAGGGCATGATATCCAGCACCCCGTCGTCGTTTGTATCCAGATCCATGCCGACAGAACCGGAAAAATTGGACACTACCATATGGGTCACGTTATCGCTGTTTTCGAAATTAAGCGTTCTCGTCAGATCGCGTGGACCAAGTGTGAATGTGCTTTCCGCCACCAGCAGGTACCAGTCCGGAGGTATCCAGCCGCCAATGAGGTCAATGGCAGCTTCCAACACACCGCTGCCGCCAACGGGATCATCACCGATGACCAGATACTGGACGTAATACATGTCACCGGGGTCCGGGTCGACAAATAACTCGAAATATTCATCAATATCCGTTCCCGGCTGATCGATTCGGATTTCAGTGATCAATACCTCCAATGGAATCGCGGTTCCGTAGGCGGCAAAAGCTAATTTGAGCTGGTTATCAGATGGGGGACCCGTAATCCCGATTTCTTTCAAAGGAATAACAAACTCATAAATTTTATGTTGATAGAGAGCCCGTTCCGTGTATTCAAAACCCGGCATGCCCCATTCCTGGTGCGGAACCGAAGCAATAAATTCTTTTTCACCGGTATCTGTCCCGACAATGACCTTGGCATAATCCTTATCCCCGTCCATGGTATTGTCCGGCACGAAATCAAGTGCGACATACAGGTTGGTATCATCATTTTTCACCCAGCCATACGTGTATTCCGATGGATGCCCAGAACCAGTCAGTGAATATTCTTTAAAAAAAGGTGTTCCGAGATTTTCGTGTTTAAAACTGCCGTCCACAGCCAGTTTACCGGTGCTGCTGTTCATTTTGTAGGAGTAAAATCGAGCGGCTTCTTTTATCCCGTGATATTTATGGGCAACCGGAAACAGAAACGGTTTTTCCCCGATACGTTCCGGTTCAATCCGTGCTGCCAGGACCAGGGTTTCTGAAGAGGCTGACCCTTTGTCAAACGTCACTGTCAGAGTCCGATTCCCGGCATCGATCACGTCATAATCCCGGGCTGCCAGTTTTCTGATGGCCAGCGCATGATTTTCTTCTGTACCAACGATACTTTTCGGAACATGCGTACCGAGCATTATCGTGTCAATATGTGTTCCTGTTTCACCTGAATGGGTCAGCCGCACACAGACCGACTCCATGGTGTTCAGATCGGTCAGTTTCAGATTTTTTGAGGTGATGGATTTGCCGAATTCCAATATACCTGCTTCGATCCATTTCCCCCCTTTCAGGAAAGAGACGGTGAAAACCCCATTACCAGGTGATCTGTTCACATACGATATCGCAGACGGAAGGGGAGAGTTCTCCTGTGTTCCCGTATTCGCCTCAACAACAAACACACTCCCGGCGATGAAAAGACTCAGAATTAGGATGAGTGAAACATTCACATGCAATCTCATCCCGGAATACGTTTCATGCTGAAGTTTAGTATTAAAATTCATTTATTCCTCCTTTGTTCTGATAGATACAGGATAGCTTATAATCGTAATCCACTCAATCCGAAGGTCCCGGCGCTGGACTTGTCAGGTGAAATTTTAAGTTTTTTGTGAACTCCGGGAAATTTAAGTTATAATGATGAGGAATCTTAAATAAAGAGGAATTGAATCATGAAAGATTTTATGAACAATGACCCTTCATCCCGGAACGGACAATTCAATACCGAACGTCAGTTGGCTCTCTGCCGGGAGGAAAACGAGTATCTTCGGGGGCTTCTCAAGCGCCGGAACAGTGAACTGGCGCTTTTACTTCGGTCCAGTCAGGCGTTTACGGACCGGGCAAATCTCTCGGATATGCTGAGGGTGGTTCTGGAAGAAACCGCGGATCAACTGAATGCATCGGTCTGTTCCATCTGGCTGCGGGATGATGTGTCCGGTGATCTGGTATGCAGCCAGGTGATCGGGCCGGAGAGTGAGCGTGTCAGGGGATGGCGGCTTTCACCGGAAACAGGGCTGGTAGGATGGGTGGTTTCTCATGGTGAAAGTCTCATTGTACCTGATGTCACAACGGACACCCGGCATTTTGAAGGAGTCGAAAAGACCATTGGTGTTATTTTCAAATCGGTCCTCACTGTACCGCTTCGGGTCAAACATGAGGTGACCGGATGTCTCCAGGTCCTTTCAGAGGAAGCGAACCGGTTTGATGATGGGAGTGTGGAACTGGTGGAATCCCTGGCAGGTATGGCAGGAATCGCTATGGAGAACACTCGGCTTTATGTTCAGGCAAAAGAAGATGCCGATACTAAATCCATTCTTCTTCGTGAAATTAACCATCGGGTCAAGAATAATTTATCGGCCATTATTGGATTGCTGTATGCCGAGAAGCGTAACTCCGGAATTGATGATGATTCCGTTTACCAGACCATAATGCATGATCTGATCAGCCGCGTGCAGGGTTTATCTACTGTTCATTCCATGCTGTCCGCCAGCATGTGGCAGCCCCTGAAACTCTCCGACCTTGCCCAGCAAATCGTCAGTTCCCGGATCAAAATGCTTCCTCCGGAACTCACATTTAAATTTCAGTTGGAGTCTTCTGAGGTTCGTGTGGATGCCAGTCAGGCTCATAGCCTGGCTCTGGTAATCAACGAACTGGCCACAAATACCGTGAAACATGCCATGACGGACCGGAATACCGTTTCGGTGAATATGGAAATCGCTGTGATCGACAGAGAGATATCCCTGGTTTACACAGACGATGGTCCCGGATATCCAACGGACGTCCTGAGCCTGGAAACCCATAACGTGGGATTTGATCTTATCCAGAATATCGTGAAAGGAAATCTCAGGGGCGGGTTTTTTCTGGAAAATGCCGATGGCGCAAGTTTCAGACTGACTTTTCGAGAGACCGTATAACGGGGGAAAACATCATGATGAAACGGGATAAGATCCGCGTGTTGATTGCTGAGGATGATTATCTGGTTGCCGAGATGATCAAAGGGATTCTTGAGGAGTTGGAATATGCTGTAATCGGTCATGCCGGGAACGGGGAAGAAGTGCTGGCTATGGCGCCTGAATTGAACCCCGATATCATTCTCATGGATATTGAGATGCCTGTAATGGACGGTCTGGAAGCCACCCGACAGCTCATGGAAACTAATCCTTTGCCGGTGGTCGTACTTTCCGCCTACGAATCACGTGAACTGGTGGACAAGGCCAGTGCGGCGGGTGTCGGGGCTTATCTGGTGAAACCATCCAACGCACAAGAACTGGAACGGGCCATTACCGTGGCGATAGCCCGGTTCAACGATATCGTGATGCTCAGGCGGAAAAACCGTGAATTGCAGGAGGCTCTGAAAAGCGTTAAAATACTCAGCGGTTTCCTGCCCATCTGCGCAGCATGTAAAAAAATTCGGGATGGTGACGGGGAATGGCGTCAGATCGAACATTATATCCGGGATCATTCTGAAGCGGAATTCAGTCACGGCATGTGTCCTGAATGCATAATTGACTACTATCCCGGGACAAAAAATTCTCAGGAGGAATAAATGGCGGGAACAGTGACGGGACAGGTTATGCGGGATCGGTTTTTTCAAAAAGGTCGGAAATTTCTTGGCGTGGATACTCCCATTATCTGTGGTGCCATGACATGGGTCAGTGATCCGGGGTTGGTGGCGGCGGTGAGTAATGCCGGTGGATTTGGCTGTCTGGCCGGGGGCAATGCGACCTCGGAAATCCTGGAAACTCAGATCCGGCAGACCCGTGACATGACAGACGGACCTTTTGCTGTCAATCTCATCACCATGGCCCCTGCCTATAAAGATCATCTCAAGCTGGTCTCAAAACTCAAGTTACCCTTCGTGGTTTTTGCCGGCAGTTTTCCCAGGCGGGCCGAGGTGGCTGCCGTAAAAGCCACCGGTGCGAAAGTCATCTGTTTTGCCTCCACAAAATCCATTGCAGACAGAATGCTTGGTTCCGGCGCCGATGCGCTGATTCTGGAAGGTATGGAAGCCGGCGGCCACGTTGGGCACGTTTCCTTGGCCATCCTGCTTCAACAGGTGCTTTTTCAGGTTTCAGACGCGCCGGTATTCGTTGCCGGCGGTATCGCTTCAGGCAGAATGATGGCTCACCTGCTCCTTATGGGCGCCGCCGGCGTCCAACTGGGAACGCGGTTTGTCATGGCTCGGGAGAGTTCTGTGCATCCAAATTTCAAAAAGGCTTTTATCCGGGCAAAAGCTCGGGACGCCGTATCCACACCGCAGTTCGACAGTCGACTACCTGTTGTGGCTGTCAGGGCATTGCGAAATCATAGTACCGACGATTTCGGAAAATTGCAGTTGGCCCTCCTGAAAAAATTGGAAAATAAGGAAATTTCCCGGGTTGAAGCCCAGATGGAAGTGGAAAAATTCTGGGTAGGCCGTTTGCGGGAGGCGGTTCAGGACGGTGATGTGTCCCGGGGATCCCTTATGGCTGGACAATCAGTGGGTCTGGTCAATAAAGAACAATCCGTGGCTGAGATCATTGAAGAAATTCTGATGGATATCGACGAAACACTTCTCAAAGTGAAAAAATTACTGGACTGATTTTCAATTGTTGAGGGATACAAGTGAATGGTTTATCCCGGCAAAACGATTTCCATCAAGGTGCCACCCTCGGGATTGATCCGAGCTCCAATGGTGCCGCCATGGGCTTCCACTGCGAATTTGCAGAACGCCAGGCCTAACCCTTTTGACAGGCCAAGCTCACCCTGACATTCTACTGTGACAAATTTTGAAAAGATCTTTTCCCGGTGCTCCTCCGCTATCCCCGGCCCGGTATCCATGACGTCCACAACGGTACGATGAGGATTGGATTTGTGGTGGGCAGAGATGCGGATGTAGCCTGTTTGCGTCCATTTGCACGCGTTCTGCAACAGGTTTGTGAGGACCCGGCTGAGCAGATTCTCATCCGCAACAACATTCAATCCATTTTCAGGAACATCTATCTGAAATTTCACATTTTCCGGACGGAGTGATTCCTGGGATTTGAATACGCTCTTGATGGTTTCGTTCAATTCAAATGGAACGGGATTAAGTGATAATTGCTTGTTTTCCAGGCGGTACACATCCAGGATATCGTTGAGCATACTTGAGACAGTGCCCAGACAGTCCTGTCCACGCAGGAAAAGTGCTTTGCTGGTATCCTGTACCGCAGGGTCTTCCAGGAGCGAATCCGCTACGCTGAATGCGGTCATGACCACCGTTAACGGATTTCGAAGATCATGAACAATATAATGCACCAGTTCTTCGCGGAGTTTACTTGTCTCCTTTTCAACTTCCGTTCTGGTTTTTTCCCGGTAGATCTCTTCCTGCAGCCGGAGTTTTTCCTCCATGGAATCTTTCAGATTTTCGTACAGTCGGGCATTATCAATGGCAATACTGGCATGATTGGCAAATGTGACCAGAGTCTCCAGATCCCGCCGGGAAAAAATCCCGGATTTCCACCGGTTGTCCAGATAAATTACGCCGATATTGATATCGCGGCGAACAAGAGGTACGCAGAGCACCGATCGAAGCCGATACAATGAAACGCTTTCCTTGGTGGAAAATCGTTTGTCGTCCATGGCGTTGACGGTGAGGACCGGATCACCACTCTGCATGACTTCATCAATGACGGTATGGCTGATTTCACGGCCCTCTTCAATGGATTCACGCAGGAAATTTTTTTTGACCCTGGTGACGAGATCACCGTTTTCCCGAAGCATGATAAAACCCCGTTCGGCATCCAGAAGATCCACGACCTGGTCGATGGCCAGACCGAGAACCTCGTCCAAATTCAGGGATGAATTCAGGGAACTTGATATCTGAAGAAGCGTTGAGAGATAATCGTCTTCACTATGACTTGGATGCATCGCCATTAATCTCTGCCGGTGTTTCCGGCACATCTATACCGTTGACTTCCGGTGGTACCATCAGAACTTCATCGTCAGTATCGGCATCATCCAGGATTTTCACGTCGTGCATGAAAATATCGAGTTTCCGGAAGAAATTCAGGGTGGCTTCCGGTAAAATTTCCGCGAGAATTCCCGTCATGATGTAACTTACGGCAAGAAGGAAAAGTATCGTACTGGGTTCGTGAAGAAAAACAATGAGGATAATCAGAAACAGAAAGAGCATTCCCACAGGTTTTCGCCGCCGCCATTCAAAATCCTTGAATGAACGGAATCGCAGCTTGGATACCATAAGAAATGAGATAAGATAGACACTCATCAGAATCAGGAAAGCCATGAAACTACGGCTTTCCACCCGCGGGATCAGCAACACAAGTGTCGCCAGGGAACCGGCTGCTGCAGGAATGGGCAAGCCGATGAAATACCGTTTTGAGGAGTAATCGAAAGAATCAGCGAGAACATTGAACCGGGCCAGTCGAATGGCGCCACAGGCCAGAAAAAGAAATGCCGGGATCCATCCGAATCGGTGAAATCCTTCCAGTGCCCAGCAATAAACTAAAATTCCAGGGGCCAACCCAAAAGAAACCACATCTGCGATGGAATCAAGCTGTGCACCGAAAGGGCTCGTCGTCTTGGTCATCCTGGCAATCCGGCCATCCAACGCATCAAAAACGCCTGCCAGAACAATTAAATACGCCGCTCTGACAAAGAATATCTCCGGTGCTGCATCGTGAAAATGAATGATCACCAGAATAATCGCATAAAACCCGCAGAACATATTCAACAGTGTCATCAGTGACGGAAGCAGATAAATGCCCCGAGGGATAACTTGCGGCACCGCTTCTTGCTTTGCTTTCATCAGGTGTTTTCCTTTACTCCATTTGCTTTGGTTGCGATCCGGGTGATACCGGCTTTCACCCGGTCACCCATGTTCACCTCCACACGCACTGTCCGAGGCAGATAAATATCCACCCGGGACCCAAATTTAATGATGCTGATTCGCTCACCCCGCTCCACTGTCTGCGATGCACGGATGTACGGTTTGATTCGGCGGGCCACGAGACCCGCCACCAGCCGAACCATTACACGGCCGATATCCGTCGTCATGTGAATCTCAGTCCTCTCATTCCCATGGGATGCCGCGTCTTCCCATGCCGGCCGGAATTTTCCCGGGAAATGAGTCATCTCGGTGATCTCACCAGACATAGGTGCTCGATTGACGTGAACACTGAATACATTCATAAACACCGATATCTTTTTATGATCGGGATAGACATCAGGAATATCGCTGTCAATAATGGAAATGATCTGTCCGTCAGCCGGGGCAAGAATGGCAGCGTCTGTCTCACGCGACAACCGGGATGGATCCCGGAAGAAATTGATAACGAAAGCTAGAATGACCCAGATCGGCACTGCGGCGGTTGGACTGTACTGTGCCAGCACGATTCCCACAAGCACCAGACCGATGATGAATGGCCATCCTTCTTTGGCAAGGGGGAGTTTCATTGGATCGTATCTGAAAGAATCAGCTCGTTAATTTTTCGTTCGATCCGGTCTTTCAAATGCAATTTCAATTTTTTTATTTCCCGCAGCCGCGTCTCTTCATCGGGAGTCTGCGCGGTCAGGTTGTCCAACTCCTGAGCTTCCTGATCCAGCTTACGATGCGTCTCAATATCGTTTCGGAATTCCGTATCTGTTTCCGCAAGTTTGTGGATGATTCTTTCTCTCACATTTTCCAAGTCTCTCATTTGATTCCTCCATAACTCGAGATTTACTGATTATCTACCAAAAACGATTGAGATAAACAAACTTTGACTGATGATAGTTGTTTCGTGGACAGGTGCAAATCATATGAGTCTCTGGTATTAAAAACCGGTGGTGGCAGTTATGGCCTTCGGAGATATTCATGACTCAAAAACAAAAACTGGCGATATTTGATGTGGATGGAACCCTCACTCTTGAAAGGAGTGTCTGGGAATACCTTCACCGCTCACTGGGAATTTGGGAAAGTGAAGGTCTGCCCAATTTCAACGCGTATCTGAAAGGGGAGATTGATTATAATGAGTTTGCCCGGCTGGATGCTTGGGGTTACAGAGATTTGAAATGGGATTACGTGAATGAAATGGTTCGAGCCATACCCCGACGTGATGGCATCAGTACGCTCTTTTCATTCCTCAAAGCGCATGGATACACTATCGCCCTGGTCTCCACCGGACTGGATATACTCCTGAATCAGTTCCCGGATTCGGATATTCGGATCGCAAATAAGTTGATTTTCGAGGAAGGGATCTGCACCGGCAGAGCTGAAGTTGTGATTCCCATCGATGCCAAGCGCCGGGTGGTAACTGAGTTGTGCCGGGAACAGAATGTGGATATTTCCGAATCACTTGTGTTCGGTGATAGCCGGGGAGATGTGGAAATCATGACATCTGCCCGGCTGGCAATCGCCGTGAATCCTTCCCATCCAGACGTGACCGACGCTGCCGATCTGGTGATCCATGAGAATGATCTCACTGCCGCAATTCCCCTGATTCAGGATATCTATGGTTTGAAGGAGTAATGATAGAACGGTTTCAGGCTCTGAGTTTTTTCGGGATGATACCATTTTCAACGATGATTGTTTTATTGGCAACAACTGTGGCGCCTCCGGTTGGCAACCGCCAGAACAGATCGGAAAAATTCTCACCGCCAAATATGATATTGGATCCAAGACTGACGTGAATACTCCCGAAAACCCGGACGTCAATTGGTTCGCAACCAATCGCTTCTTTTATTCCATAATTGACGCCGATACCAAATCCGGCAAACACTTTTTTGTCACCGTATGCATCTTCCAGCTGGTTCTGAAACACCTTATGATTCCGCTCAGCACTGCTGGATACCAGTTTCCCGTTACTAAATTCGAGGATCAGGTTTTTAATGGTTTTTCCCATTACACCCACGTTGTCCAGCAGAATGGATCCATTCACTGTAGATTCAATGGGGGATACAAATACCGATCCGCCGGGAAGTTCACGGGACCCGTCCTGAAGATGAACCGGCCGACCTCCCACTCGGAACCGAAGGGTATGACTGTCTCCTGTGGATACTACGATTTCCTTCCGAGTCCGGCGAATTTCATCAGCCACCAGCTTGCACTGTTTTCGCAGTTTGTTGTAATTGATGTCCAGACAACCCATAACCGTTTCAGTAAACAGGTCAATAGGCACACGAAAATGTTTGGCAAGTTCTGCTGTGGGCATGTAAATCCGTGAAATTGTCCGGGTCTGTATCTGCTCCAGTATCGGGCTGCTGGCTTCTTTGGCAAACCGTTTCCGCCGCTGGGAAATTCTGCCATCTTCCAGGTCGATCCGATCGGCAATAATGCTGATATGCCTTTGAATGTCCTGAATCCATTTCACCGTCTGAGGAGGTGTTCGCCGAAGATACTTCTCCGGGACAGTCTTCACGTACCGTAACCGGTACGACGGTGAATTCAGACGAATAGTGGGAAAGGCGCCCAGCCGGGACACTTCAAGAGTAAACTCATCCAGAAAATCAAAATACTTCTTTTCGCCAATGAGAGTAATCTCAATAATTTCATTTTCCTGGATTCGAAATGCTTCACGAACAAGGACCGTGGCTAATTCAATCAGAGTCATGGATATCTCCTCATAACGCGTGACATCCACATCATAACCAATCTGATTCCGGCAAACAACACCCGAAGATGATTATAGATCCAAAAACCGTTTGATCCGGATTTTATCCATGATGCCCACAGTGGTGCTCATGTCACCAATCACATAGGCCTGTTCACCGTTTTCGGTATCGTCACCGATCAGTACGGGACCCAGGACACCCGTCCCGGTGGTGACCCGGAGAATGACCCGGGGATTGTCAAACCCATATTTTTCCAGATCTACAGCATCCGGTGTCAGATATTCTTCTGCGACCCCTGAAATCACCATGCGGCTCATGGACCAATACAGATCATCAAGAGCCGCAGCATCCAAACCCGGAACGGATTCACCAGCAATCTCAAATGTATCGTCTGACGTTTTGAAAGTCAGTGTTTTATTCTCTTTTTCAATGGTAATGGTCCTGATCATGTCCCGGTCCAGGTTCAGAATGACCTTGTCTCGAAAATCAAATTCAGTCTTCAGGAAGCGTTCCACATCACTTCCCGGAATCTTGAACACCGTTTCATCTTCAGAAAATTGGATCCATCTCCCCACACCATCATCGGGAACTCCTCCGATAATCGCCGAATACCGGGGTGTTTCCGAATCCCCGGTGAACAGTTGGATAGTAATATACGTTTCACCGAATTCAGTGTCCGGTGGCTTTAAACCCATGGCTCGCATATATGCCAGGTCAGATAGCAGGGTGCCTGCAGCCTCGCTGTCAGTGGGAATTTTACGCGGCAGCTGTAAATGCCACTCGGATTCAAGATCACGGGTCAGATCATACACCGTATCGTTGCAGGTCAGTCGATACCGTGTGATATCCGATCGGTCAAAGTCACATACGGTCTTACTTCGAAGGTAGAAGAAATCCGCGGGATATTTTTCCACAAATTCCTCGGAAAGCGTGAAAACAGTTCCTGTCCCGGCATGCCGGGCATACCGGAATTTTCCTCCGGGATCGGAATGATCCCCTACTTGCAGCACCACAGGATTCTTGCTGTCCCTTGTCCATGCGGAAATCTCAAGGTAAGGCGACGCCAAGCCGTACTGCTCAGGTTTATCACATGCCTCATCCGCGAACGCTGTTGCTTCCTGGATTGCCAGGAAATTCACCATATCACTGATTCGGGATGTGTCCGCCGGCGCATTATCCGGTCTGGTCAGTCGCCAGTTTTCTCCGCTCAATTCCAGCGTGAACGGCGCATGATCCCGGACGGTATATTCCAATCGCCGGATTTCACTGGAATCCACATCCAGTATCCGACGATTCCGATACTGGAAAAGATCCCGGGTGAGATCGATTTTTACTGTATCCGGTACCAGGATGATTGAATGCTCTGAATCCACCCGGGCATACAAATAATCCCCGGTGGGATTTCCATCGCCCAGAAACAGGTCATGATGGGTCTCTCCGGTGGTGAAACTCACATGAAACGCAGGGTGATCAAGACCGTACAATGCAAGATCCTCCGGGGTCTCGTCGATAACACCGTGAGTTTGAATATTGACAACCCGGGAGATCAGTTCCCGTATCCGGACGGTATCCCCGGCAGTTTTCACCGGTTTCTCAAGCTGCCAGTCATCACCTTCCCCGGTGAAGCAAAATGTTTTCCGGTCAAGCTCATCACCGTCCATTGTGACAATCCGGTGGAATTCAAGGTGCTTAATTGTGTCGGGATTCACACCGGGGAAAAGGCGCCCGGCTTCGGTTTCAATCCGAGTTCGTTCCGGTTCCCCGCGGATCTCATAAAAATAATACCAGCCGCCAAGAACCGTCATTAACACGAAAAGAATGAGATTCGTCCGGAGATTCATCACCGCCTTCTCCGAAGATAAATTCGGGTGATTCCCGTGACAATGATCAGGAGTGGCAGAATGATCACCGGGATGGCGAATGCCAGGAGGCGTTCTGTCCGGGTGGGGTGAATCGGTTGTGAGATGGGATCCCGGGGCGGTATGGCGATGAGATCCGTTTCTTCGGACAGCCAGTGCAGGGCGTTCAATGCCAGGACACCGTTTGCCGGAAAGGACTGAATGAACGTGCTGGTGATGAAATCCGAATCGCCAAAAACCACCAGCCGTGCCGTCCGGGGTTTGGAAATCCCATCATCTGTTTTAATGTCTGATGACCGCGCACGTATTTCTGCGGTTACCGCCAGAGATAGCGGTCCGGCAAGATCGGCACCTTCCGTATACTCCGGGGAAAATTCATCCAGTTTTGAAATATCAGTTTCACCCCAGCAGGCTTCTGCGGTCTGTGCCAGAGTTTTCAGAATAATTTTTTCAGGTGGCGGATCCATCGGTATGATGCTGCGGGCCAGATGATAGACCGTCTGATAGGGAAACGATTCAGTAATCATGTGAGGCGGATAGTCCACTACAATGGGTTGCAGCGGATTCTGGAGACCGCCGGGATCTATGATCAGGTCATTCTGAAGTATGATTCCGTATTGTCCCAGCCATTCCACAAGCCCCGGCGCCACAAGAGGATCCGCAAATACCATAATGCTGCCGCCACTCTGGATATAAGCATCGATATATTCCAGTTCCTGACTCACAAGACCCTGCTCAGGACCGGCCACAACGAGAATACTGCAATCAACGGGCACCCGCCCCTGATCCAGCAGATTCAACGGAAACACCTCATAGTTGGCGTTCTGAAGACCGATTTTCAGAGATTCGAGACCGTCGGCTTCCGCAGAATCAATGTTTCTTTCTCCGTGGAGGGTCAGGAAATAGATTCTCTTTTTAGTTTCTCCACGGGTCAGTTTGATGAGAGCGTTTGTAAATTCCTGTTCCGTGGGACTGGTGATGATCCGACTCTGGTCCCCATAAATCAAAGCTGTTGTGGCATAGGAGTTGATCTCGTATTTCTGGGCCAGGAGTGGTGCTTTATTCAAATCGACAAATTCATATTTGAAATTCTGCGAAGCGGCATCAAACTGGATCAGTAGATCTCGCACTAATTCATAATCAAGTTGTTCCTCATTATAAAAACAGATCGCTTTCACCGGTGTTTCCATGCCGTCCAGCACTTTCTGTGTCTGTTCAGAGAGTGTAAATCGTTTGTTTGATGTCAGATCGAACTGGTGGTTATGGCGGATAATGATGAGCTGGATCAGCACAAGGATGGCAATCATCATGAGGGTTGAGAACCCGGCAATTGCACTGCCGGTAAATCGGTTGGGATGTGTGTTTTGTGATGACATTATCAACTCCTCCACTTTTTCGACTGCAGAACCCGGCTGGTCAGAAAGAGAAACAGGATAGTCAGTAAAATAAAGTAAGAGATATCCTTAATACTCAGGATTCCCCGGGTCAGAGAATCGTAGTGATCGATAATGGACAGATTTTGCAGAATTTTTGCGGTGAGACCATTGTTAGCCGGTGTCATCCAGCCGATAATCCAGAAAAACAGGTTACCGCCGAAACCGATAATGGCCGCTACAATCTGATTTTCCGTCGTGGAGGAGGCGAACACGCCAATTGCGATAAACGTTGCACCTAACAGGAAAAATCCGACATAGGACGAGATGATAGGACCGATTTCAGGTGATCCCGAGAGAAATATCAGAAGGGGATAGACCAGAGTCAGTGCCGTCATTATTCCGAAGAAGAAGAGTGTGGCAAAATATTTACCAAGAATGA
>SWBY01009956.1_pt1 | contig 13465 bp, 8 predicted proteins | sample 4693071 | NCBI WGS metagenome assembly SWBY01 (sample SAMN10267273, study PRJNA491770) | bioreactor metagenome | isolation source: DHS bioreactor inoculated with marine methane seep sediment | place: Japan: Omine Ridge, Nankai Trough | collected 2006-05-06 | reverse complement strand
AAAAAATACGCAAATCTATCTGTAGCTATAGCGTAAAGGAAGAGCAAGAGCTATCTATTGCCTTTGATAAGGTGTTTTCTAATACATCAGATTATTTCAGGGGATTTAGAGATAGTACAATCACTGAAATTCCTATTAATGATCAGCGGTTTTGTTTAGATAATATATACATCGGCTTTGGCAAATATCGGTTTGGGTGGATACAACAAATCGAAATTGATTTAGAAAATAAAGTGGCTCAAGTTGGCCATATAGCAACAGATATTAACTTCACGAGAAAAGGGTTGGGTAAAAAAATAGTTCATGCTTTTGGTGAGCGCCTAAAAAATGATTATGGAATTGAAAAGATTCATTTCTGTGAAAGGACAGAAAAAGCTGTTTACTCATATTTTTTTACTCAAAAGTTAGGTGCCGTATATGTAAAGAGCGAACACGGCGAAAAATGGATTTGGAAAATTCCAGAAGATATAAGCTAACAATGCAAAGCAACTCGGACCCTCATTTCGCCCGGATCGGGTATTTGCGTCATTAGGCCTTTCTATGCAACAGGATCAGTTTATGGAAATGAGTAATCTTCTAGCGCTTGGTAGCGCGTTTGTGGCGGGCCTTGCGGCTCTTTATGCGAGTTGGTCCGCCCGCGCTGCGCAGCGGACGAACGAAATTGCTATCCACAACGAAGCGGTTGAAGGTCTATCGATCTGTGCTCGACTTCGGTGCTCACGTATCCTCAAGAGGCCCTGGTATAGCCGAAGAAAACGTGTGGCGCTTTCATGAAGCGGTCCAGCTAAGTGAATTTTACTTCGACGGCAAGATTCACGACGTACTAGAATTCATATTCAAAGATGCACTCAGCTTGCTTTCCAAGAACGACCAATGGCAGATGAAAGCTGATCTTCCACCAGAAGAATGCAAACAGTTGAGCAAGGAGCGGCACCCTATTGCGCGGAAATTGCGCGATGACTGTTTTGCTGTCTGCTCGACCTGGGCCTGCGTGGCCATGAGGTGACTTATTTAACATTGGACTCGGTGGACTGGCGTAGCGCCACGCTGACCATTGGCAGCAACAAGAGCAAGCGCGTGCAGCAGTTGCCTCTCCCGATGTCCACCGGTCAAGCCATCGTGCAATATCTGCTTAAAGCACGTCCACAGACATCGAACCGTGCCTTGTTTGTGCGGCACCGAGCCCCCTTCGACCAGCCTTTGAGCGTACCGGCCATCCGTAATACGATGAATCGCGCCTTTGTTCGCAGCAATATGCGCGAGCTGTTTTGCAATACGCATGCCCTGCGGCATACCACGGCGACTCGCCTGCAGCGGTCGGGGGCATCCATCAAGGAAATCGCCGATTTGCTGCGGCATCAAAGTCTCGACACGGCAAGCACCTACGCCCGCGTCGATCTGGACAGTTTGCGCGCGGTGGCGTTGGCTTGGCCGGGGAGTCTGTCATGAACGCCTCTCATTTCTGGCTGTCACGGGTTGAGGCCTACTTGGCCCATCGACGCCGTTTCGGCTACACACTCGCCATAGAGGAAGCGGTACTCAAGGGATTGCCCGCTTTGCTGATGAGCGCGAACAAACCTGCTTGACGACAGCGCTTGCCATACAATGGGCCCGTGCTTCGAAAGCTGATAGCCCGTTTACCTGGGCACGTCGCCTCGATGTTTTGCGCGGCTTTTCCCGCTTCTGCCTGCGCCTTGATCCGGCCACGGAGATTCCGCCATCAGGGCTTTTCGGCCCGGCTCACCGCCGGCTTATCCCACATATCAATACCGATACAGAACTGATTGCGCTCATGAATGCCACGGATAGTCTGGTATCCCGCAATGGACTATGCCCGGTCACCTGCCGGACGCTCTTCGGATTGCTGGCCGCGAGTGGGCTGCGCATCTCTGAAGCGCTCTCGCTGACATGCGCCGATGTTGACCTTGAAGCCGGCGTGCTGAGTGTTCAGGCTGGCAAATTCCACAGCATCGGCTGGTGCCCCTACATCCCAGCGTCACGAAGTCGCTGAGCGAATATGCCCAGCTGCGCGACCAGCGCTTACTGATATGGCTACACTAAACCGGACACACAATTTAAAATAAAGTGAACAGAAAACGTGTACCCAAAATGAATCAAGAAAAACAAAAAGTCTATAGTGCGGAATTCAGAGCGTCAGCCGTTAAACTGGCTCAAAATTATTGGCCATTGACAAACGAGTCGGACCAGTCGATTGCTCAGACTGCCAAGGATCTCGGCATCAATGTCAATACGTTGCATACCTGGATCAGCAAATACAGCCGGCCCAAAACCAGCGACAAAGCCGTACGTACTGACGAGCATCTTTACGATGAATTAAAGCGGCTGAAGAAAGAGGTCGCTCGACTCACCGAGGAGCGCGGTTTGCTAAAAAAGGCGGCGGCGTATTTGCCAGAGAACAACGGTGAAGTACGCCTGGATCAAGCAACATGCGAATGACTTTTCAGTGGAAGCGATGTGTCAGTTCATGAAGGTGTCCCGTAATGCTTATTATGCCTGGTTACAGCGCGGGCAAACAGAGGCCGAGAAAGACGATGCCGCTTTGACGAGCCTCATCCGCACCGAGTTTGACAAAAGCCGGTCGACCTATGGCACTCGGCGCCTGAAGCATGTATTGCTCGGCCATCAGCGGACGGTGAGACGGCGGCGCATAGGCCGTTTGATGCGGGAAGCCAATTTGGCCTGTAAATCCAAACGCAAATTCAAGGCGACTACGAATTCCCGACATGATCTACCCATTGCACCGAACCATCTGGACCGTCAATTTACCGTCAAGCAACCCAATCAGGTTTATGTCGGCGACGTCACCTACATTCATACTCAGGAAGGCTGGCTGTATCTGGCGGTAGTGATTGATCTGTTTTCCCGACAAGTGGTCGGTTGGTCGATTACCCATAGGGCACAAGGGCCGAGCACATGCGGACCAAGCTGGTGAATGATGCGCTCTTGATGGCTATTTGGCAGCGCAAGCCCGACAAAGGCTTGTTATGGCATACCGATCGCGGCAGTCAATATGCCTCGGAAAGCCACCGGGCGCTATTAGCCCGGCATGGCATAAGGCAAAGCATGAGCCGTAAGGGCAACTGCTGGGATAACAGTGTTTCAGAAAGCTTCTTCCATACTTTGAAAACCGAGCTTGTGCATCATCAGACCTATCAAACCCGGGCTGAGGCTAGACAGGCGATATTTGAGTATATTGAAGTCTTTTACAACCGCGAGCGGCTCCTTCAGCCAATGGCTATAGGTCGCCCGTGGATTACGAATTGCTGCATAAAGCGGCTTAACCGTGTGTCCGGAAAAATGTTGACACATCATTTTTCAATGGTTCCAAAAGAGGCGATGAAATTGGTCTTAATTCAGCAAGATATTGGATAGGTGCTTCAAATATTGGCATGCTAAGAATTGATTTTACTTATGAAAATCTTTCTGATCAGCACACACAGTAAGCCAGTCGGTAAACCTACGTTGCAAATCATCAAGACGGGAAATTGTAATAAGTTTGATAGGCTGGTTGTGAGCAATGGCAGAGCGGATTGCTCTATACTCCTCCAGAGCGGTCACAAGGTATTCCTTTTTAAATGGATTACCGTCTCCGAAGAAGCCGTTATTTTTGTTGAGTAATACAGATTCAAGAGATTCAGTTGTCAAGAAGTGCATAAGGTTGTCATCTGCAAGTTCTACGCCATGATGTTCGCGTTGCCGCTTCTGCCAATCTCGGGCAGACTCTAAAACATTTGTTTGACGAGTACGAGCTGCTGGACCAGTCACAGAAGCAGGTTCAGTTTCAGTTTCACTATTTTTCTTTCCTATACCTATGGATAAAAGTTCACTTTTGACCAGATTCGTTACGAGCTTTATGATTTCTTCGTGATCCTCACGGCCTCGTGCAGGAGTTTTAATTGCTGCGAGTTTAACTGACCAATTCTCAGCATGTTCGATATATCCTCTAGACACTATCAAATTCCGAAGCATATTTTCGATTTGAGCAACTCTTCGATAAGCGGCCGTCGATATCGCCTCACGTTCAAAGCAGAGGTAATTCGGTGGAGCCAGAGATATCGACTTTTCGCTTTCTAGAACACGACGCACTATCGTATTGATCAAAGGACCAGCGATCTGGATGAACTGTTTTCCTCCTTCTAGCTTTTGGCATTGAACAAGTCCAGCAAGCCAAAGTTGTTCACAATCAATAGATTCATATTCTCTAATTAATCGCTGAAAATGAAGTAGCTTGATCAGTTCAGACTTTGGGCGTCCTTCAAGCGCCTCTATTCTTAGAGTGATCTGATCAATAACATCTGGTGCTAAAACAAGCTCGTCAAGAACTTGTTCGATATCATTAGGCCATTTTCCTTCTTGCTCCTTCAAGTGTTCAATTGCCTTACGTATCAAGAATTCGTCACCTCCAGTTTGTTCAATAAGGAAGTCGGACGCCACAATATCGATTTCTGAAGGGACTGCTGTCGTTGTAAGCCCCTGTTTGCTCAGCAATTCAAGGACATCGTTGGTGCTCCAAGACGGAACTCGCAATATGTTTTTTGACTCGGCTGGTGGAGAACTAGTGTGGCCATAAATTTCGCGATAGGCTGAACGGAAAGAATAGTACCCCCAGGAGCCCAAAAATATGAATTGACATGATAGAGATGTTTTTGACTCTTGAATACTTCTCGCAGTCTTTATCAAATTGCACTGTTCAATGACACTGGCATTATGAAAATTTTCGACAATAATGCACATAGATAGACGTCTATTTTCTGACGCTTCAACTGATACAAGCTCAACTATCTCAGAAAAACACAGTTTTAATGGCCCTTGAGAGCTGGCACTAAAATTTATACCTTCATCGTCCTTAGAGACATATAAAACTTTAATTTCACAACTGGGCGGCAATGATTTGGTTATGCATTCAACTTGAGGAAAGGTGCCTAAAGGATACTCTATGCCCCATATTCCCTTATTATTACGGCTTAATCGTTTCAGCCAATCTAGGTTCGGAGTCATAGTAGTACCCCTCGCATGCGCTCTTGAGCGTCGTACTGCCTGAGCGAATGTTCAACATCGGACTTGTGGAGCTTGTCAAGTCGCCGAAGAATATCAATATATGTAGGGTACGTCACACGATACTTATCGTGTTTTCGAGGGTTCTGTGTAAGCATGTTCGTCATAACCAGTAACTCAATGGATTGCTGGAAATGATCTGGGTTTGGGTGTTCCACTCCAATGACTTCACACCAAGCATTAAGCTCTTCCTTAATCTTCTGTATGGGGAAATAGCCACCCTCATTCTCTATTTGGTCTTTAGTACTTGGATCTAGGCAAATTGCAAGCATAATAGCTCTACCAAGATGGGACAGGTTGTAGCCTAACGTTTCATTAACATAAAGTATGAAAGGTTGCTCCCCACCTTCGCTGCTCACATCTGCAGAGTACACAGCCTCTACATCGTCTTTAGTAATTGTCAAGGTTGTGTCTGGTGAGCGTCTTTTTGATACACGTTCTAATAAACATCTGCAGAATTGTTGAACAAAGGCTGGATGGCCAGAGGCTCTCCTAAAAATAAGAGGCGGCACTTCAGGGCTAATGCGAATATCAAGCATTTCCTCAAATCCGGTTTTCACGAGCTCATTGACATCATCATGGGTTAAATCGCGTATTGGGATATCTTGTGCAATATTGATAAAAGGATGCCCGACCCGTCGCTTGTCTTTATTGAGTTTGGCTTCATAGTAAAGTTGATGATAGCCAGAATAGACGAGAATTGTATCTTTTGCTGCATCATCCATTACGAGTTGCCTGAGCGCTGTTGCAAGGGGGAAGGCGTCCGCATGTACTTTTCTGCTTTTTTTTATGTATTCATCAACTTCATCGATTAGAAATGCCAATTGTGCCCCATTGTTTCGTAACAAAGTGATTTGGCGTTCGAAATCGGTGATGCATGTAACATTCGGGAGTTTGAGTGTAGCCGCAATTTTTTGAGCGATAGACAGATCCGGATCACCATTATCTTCAAGATCTACATAAACGTAGGCAACGCTATAGTTTCGTTTGCCTAAGGTATTTTTTAAAGCGTGCAAAACAGAGGTTTTGCCTATGCGACGCCCGCCCCAAATCATAGCCTGAGGCGTATTCAGCAGTTTCTGTAAGATATCTTTGCGCCCAACATAAATGTTGTTGCTTTGGTGACAATATCCTTGGGCCACGAATGGTGAGGAACTTGCGAGGTCAGTTACGGATGCATGAAGCGCCTGACGTACAGGAACATCGTGCTTTTCCGCAAGACAAATTTGATATAAGAATGACTCATCAACAAGCAGGAAGTTTTTGAAACCTTTGCCATATCTAAAGTAACGACGTATTTTATCTACCCCTTCAGGAGCAAACACAACGTGGAGCCGAGCAGCTGAGTTGTCGCCAGAAAGTTCGGTTTCCAAGCGCTGAAGGGCCGCAATGTCAATATCACTCTGACGATAAAGATAAAGACGGAGCGGACGTTTGAGGAACTCGCTTTGTGGTTTATAGAAAGCAGTATGGTAAACCACAAACGGGTAATTTATTGAAGGAACCGTGACAAAGCGCTTCTTTTCGTCACTTTCATCATGGTAAAGGTTGCAGATTTTGGCGAATGCTTTAAGGAATTGCAGCCAAGTGCGCTTAGCTTCGTCTTCATTTAACGGGCCAGAAGATGCTAAGGTGCTCCAGTGTCTATGGAGATCTGGGCAATTCTCAATCGCCCGCTCCTGGTCGGCTGTAGTGAGTGGCTGAATACTGTGGTTTGTTTGGGAAAACTGCAGGTAGTGTTCTACCTCGTCAAATACTTGAGTTTGTTGGTTGACAACAAAGTATAGCGCGCTGATGGCATTAGTGAGCCGCATTCGCGTGGCTTCAATTACATCTCCGGTTTCATCGGTACGCCGCAAGTTTCGAAGTTGTCTTTCGATCTTTGATGCGAAGTTGCAAACGGATTCTTGCCACTCCTCCGGCATATTTGAGTCGGATGCTATATCCTTGATACTAGTAATGATCTTGAATTGTTCGGTGACGAAAGATGAAATTATTTCCTGTTCTTGCGCACGTAACTCTGCCTTATGCTGGCCACAGCTTTCTAAAATTTGATAAGCTGCATGAAAACGGCCGCCTTGAACACACGCATCGAAACTCTCGATTAGGTTATGAGTCTTGTTCGCTAAGACCTCTTCTCTTCGAGCTAAAATCTCATCTAAATCATGCTGATGTTTTTTTATCCAGTCTTGTTCCAGAGCTACATCTATTTCCCGATAAAGAACGCTCAATTGTTCCCATGCTGAATTCTCTTCTAGAATTCTGGTTGTTTCCTCAAACTGGAAATTGCATACTAAATCTTCCAAGACCAGTTGCTCGAGTTGTAAATTAGGTTCAGGGGCCTGCTGTGCATGTAACCAAGGAACAAAATGGGGGCATCGTAAGATAACCGGCTTACATTGCGCTGTAGCGCTCCAGAGCGACTTAATGTGAAAATGTTCTCTAAAAGGAAGCGCGAGGTTTTTTATAATCAAAGTGATCAGAGTACAACGTCCTTTCTGTGTACCTGCCCATTGTTGTAGTGCCTCAATTAACTCTTCTTCGGCTACCACAAATTGGTTAGCCTCCCACACTTTCTCACAATGATCCACATGTTCCTGAATACGAGTGAGAAACTCACTCATAAATCCACGAATCTTTTCTGAGAAAAGAGGGTGCTCGATGATCTGCTTATCGTATTTGTGGATGAGTTCATCATACCAATCAATTGCATCAATCTTAACAAGTCTTGCATGTGCGTCACCATAATGCCCAGCTTGAAGGTCAGAATAAATTTGAGACCATAGGTCGGCCATAGCAGGAAAAACTTGAATTGCTTCGAAGCGTGCAAAATGGATAGCATTTCCGCATTGAAGATGACGATATTTACCTCCTTCAAAGGCGATACTTTCGTTAATCTTACATTCTTGTTCGTGGCTTAATGCGAGTTCCTTAGCCGAAGCTATCTTTATTGGTCTATGAGCAACTATTGCCTGAATAATCCGACAAAGTATCTCTGGGAAACTCTGACGACTTAATTCGGTAGCGCCAATGTTGATAAGCATAATGGCGGCCTTTTCGGGGACCCCCCCAAACGCCGAACCTATTAGAGCAATTACAATACGCTCATAGAGGTCGATGGATTCTATGTCATCACGGCCAATGCTGAGCAACCAAGATTCTGTGCAAAAGTTGTTCCAGACCATACGTATTGGTAGTTCACCTAATGCTGCTTCGCTGGCTGCTTCTAACAGAATGGAAAGCGCTTGGTCCGTATGTTCGGAGATTTCCTCGAACGGATGCAAATGATGCCTCAGGTGAAGTAGCAAGAAAGCAACTTCCGATGCACCTTGCTCAATTAGCGCACGACAGAGATCCAAAAAGACAGAGAATGCATTAGTCTTCTCCTTAAGTTGTCCCGCAAGCGCATGGGGATTGTAATTACCTATGGCATGACATTTTGCCTTCAGTTGATCAAGGGTTATGCTATAAGCTTCAATGTCTTCAATAGTTTCGGCAGAGGCGATGTTGGAGCTTAATTCTGCATAAGCTATGGAATAATCCGAGAAAGCTGTGTCAGTAAGGTTATATTTCGTTTTCAGTTCATCACACTCAGAAATAAGCTCATTCTTACGTTTATTAATTTCTGTGGATAATCTCACTCTGAGGCTAGCGACAATTTCTCGTTGCTCGGAAACAGCTTTAATAAGCATACAGGGAGGAATATCTTGTTCCGGTTGAGTAAGTCTTTGATCAGTTGATCCAATAACTGTTCTCAGATCGGACTCACTGCTTCTAAGTTCTCTAAGTTCCAGCCTGGCGGATTTCGCGCTTGCAAGAAGAGTGTTGGCTTTCTTACGCATTTCTTCTGTATTGGCAATCAACTCATTGAGTGTCACTACTTGCTTATCTTGGATCTGCCGCAAGAATTGTTGCAATTCACATCCATGTGCATGAGAGTCTTTACAGGGCAAAGCAAGCGACAATTCAATATCACAGCTTTGATTTGCAATGTGTTTTCTCTTCAATTCCAAGGATGATAAAAGGGATGCGGCACTACCCGAATCCACGAAAGCGTCAAGTAGTTGAATCTTAGCCAGTTGACCAGCATCTTGGACAAACTCTTCAAATGACTCTTTGAGCATATCTACTTTTTCGACAATATTCTCAATGAGTGGAACCCGACATTCAACCGAATAAACTGGAGTAGATTGAGTAGTTTCTGCAGTAATGGGAGCTCTCTTTGAAATAAGTGGCTTAATGCATTGTGCTTGATGCTCAGATTCAGAGATTGATTCATATATTTCATGAGGTTGATTAACTGATTCGGAGATTCCGCTAAGTTTAGGAATGATTTCTGGATATCGGGTAGCGACTTCAGCTATTAGTTCAACAGCGGATTCTTTTTGCAGCATCGCGAATGCCAACGCGAGATAGATAACTGGACGATTAGTCAGCGAGTCATTATTGCCAAATTTTTCTAAAAATTGGCCAAACTCACTTGGTTTTATAAAGTACCTGTGGTTTTCATCTCGGTAACAAAAAGAAAAAGCTGCGTTGTAAATTGGTTCGTGCTCGATTCTTAACCAATGCCAAATAGCATGATGAAGCGCGATGTTTTTATCATTTTCCAGAAGCATTCGGCGAGCTTCTGGAGAGTTGCATATTGATCGGAGAAAGACCTTTAATGCTTTATCCGTCATAGATCGGGGAACTAGAGGCTTTCCAGCCCAGCTACTAGACTTACAGAAGCGCTTGATCTCTTGGCGCTTGTTGGCCTTTATGTAGAAATTGAAAAGCAGCTCTTCGTCATCTAATAGCGGACAGAGAGGACCTGACTCACATAGTGGATAGCAAGTCGATTTGGCTAGCGAGATTTTTATAGGTGTAAATTCATTATGATTTACTTCAACTTTGAACAAATCCCTGTTGATCATGTTATCTGGTTATGCGTTTGATAGTTTTATTTGAAAATACGACATGTTGGTACGGAGTTACCTAGAACCAAGGCTGATTTATTATAAAGAGCCAGGCAATTAGTTTACCCGCTCAATGCCCGGTTTGTCACATGAGTCTGCCGTCCCCAAACAACCTGCGGTCGGCCGGTTTTGGCCCAGCGTGTGTCAAAACGCAAAAATTGAGAAGGCGGTGGAATAATTATGTTAAATATTGAGCTAAATACCGGTTATTGTGGAGTTAATCTTTAAGGAATTATTCTACTTTAACTGCTTAGTGGAGCAATTTCTACTTCCTGCGGATATAGCCATGAGTTTTGACACAGTCTCGGCCGAACTGAGACCGGCAATGTCAGGTTCAATCCAAATTAATGTTTGGAACTGTCAGATCAAGTTCAAAGTTTTACACTTAAACTTAAACCGTCAAGCTTGCCCCATGTTTTCTCAGCCATTCCTTGCGCTCACGATAGTCCGGCATCACTTTATCCACTTCATTCCAGAACGCATCGGTGTGATTGCGGTGATGAAAGTGACATAGCTCATGAACCACGATGTAGTCGATGATTTTGGGCGGAGCCATCATGCACTTCCAGTGGAAATTGAGCTGGCCGTTTTTGCCATAGCTAGCCCAGCGGTAGCCCATCTCTTTCACTTTAATGCCAGTAGCGTCGATCCCCGCCTTTGGTGCGAAATAGGCAACCCGTTCACTGAAACGCTGCATGCCTTTATCGGTAAAGTAAGACTCGAATGCCTGCTTGGCAGCCTCAGCGCCGCTTTGTTCGATTACAGCACGGCTCAGGCAGAAACGGCCTTCTTTCAGTTGTAAGGCACACGCCTGACTGGATACCAATGACAGGCGATAAGCACGGCCCAGATACAGAAAGGTTTCGCCGTTGACCCATTCGCGCACTACCGCGCTGGCATTCAGGTCTTTCCATTCGGCCAAGTTGCGGTATATCCATAGGCGTTTGCTTTCCACCACCGCATCCACTTGTTCCGGGGTATAACCTGCGGGTGGGCGTACTGTCACCACGCCATCGCGTTCAATCACAATATCGGTGGTTTTGCGCGGGCTGCCGGGCAGTAACTGGTATTCAATGTCTCTGACACGGCGGACATTCATGCTTTGTTGCCTCCTGCCGTGCCTTTCAGCAGTTCATCATGACGATTCTTGGCCAGCTTCATAATTTCTATGGCAATACGCTCACGGTTTTGTTTGAGCTCGGCAATGCCGGTCAGGGTTAGGGCAGTTTTAATTTCGCTACGGATTTTCTTTTGTTTATCACTGTTGTGCCAGAAATCGATGCTGCCAATGCTGTGCGGCAGTGTTTCCACGATGGCCTCCATCAGCGCCTTTATTTTGGGCTTGGCATCAGCAGGGACTTCACCATTACCAAAGGCTTCATTGGCGATGTGTTCAAAGAAAGTGGTCGCCTCCTTGCTCATGCCTTCCTCGCCTTCTTTACGGCCTTCTATGGCCACTGTGCGCAGTTTCTCCAGTTCTTCAGCAAGTTTATCCCATTGATCCTGGTACTGGTCAATCAGGGTTTCGACCTTCTCAGATAAGCTTTTGTAAAATGCCGGATCTTCATCGTGATGCACAGTACAGTGCTTGCGGATGGCATGTTCCATCTCGCTGGCCTTGGCCTCGGCATTACCGGCGGCATGCTGGTTCAGATTGTCGATAAAGTCTTCTGATAACAGCTCTATCGGCTCAACCTTAGGGTTGATGCCCAGGCTGATCAAATGTTCGTTGATCAGATCGCGCACTTTCTGCCCGGCATCGCCCAGATTCAAACTGGTGTCTTTATAGCGCTCTTTAGTGACACGCAAAATATAGCCCAAGCGCTTGGCCGGCACCCGATACGCATGGGCGGCTCGGTTTGGCAGAATGATGTCCAGACTCATCAAAAACTTTTTCAGGTAAACATCAAAGTCGGCGCGGATTTTCTCATCCTTGAGCAATCTGACGGCCTCGTGCACCACGGCAGCATCCTCTTCAATGCCGGCAAGCTGGCCCTCGACAAATTCGCGCACCTTGGCTACTTTGTGTTCAGCAAATAGCTGTAACAGGCGCTGATAGCGCTCTTCCAGTACCGGTATTTCCGAGGCAATATTCTTGAGGCCCTGAGCCAACTCTTGTTGTTCATCAGTAGCGGCATACAGGGTCAGGGCGGCGGTAAGGTTATCGGTGAGGCCGATATAATCCACTACATAACCGCGCTGCTTGCCTTTCTTCACCCGGTTGGTACGGGCAATAGCCTGCAGCAGCGTGTGCTCGCGGATTTTCTTGTCGATATACATGACCTGCTCGATCGGCGCATCAAAACCGGTCAGCAGCATGTCACACACGACCAAAAAGGCGATGCCAGTATAAGGCTTGTCCGGATCTTCAAAATCGAAGGGTTTGCAGAAATTATTCATTGCGTTCCAGGCCTTGGCCTGCTTGCGCGCCTCAGTGATATAAGCCGCTTCGTTGGTGCCATCACTGGAGATCACCACTGCCGCTTTCAGAAAGCGCATTTTCTTGATCAGTTCGAGATCAGGTGCTGGATCGGCTTCCAGTTGTGCGACATGGTCGGCCAATGCCTGATGAATGGCTTTCTGGTAACGCACCGCTGCCAGCTTGGAGTGGCACACTACCTGAGCCTTGAAGCCATTAGGCAAGATATGTTCCAGATAATGCCTTACCATATCCTTGGCAATAGCAGCAATGCGCTGCTCGGCTTCCAGCAAGTCACCCGTAGCGCCGTATTTTTTCTTGATCGCCAGCAGCTCTTCTTCGCTGCGGTCCTTGAACAGGTTTTCAAACTTGGTTTCAAAGCCGTGCTTGTCGTTCAGTACTGCATCGGCGGTACGGCCCTCATACAGAATCTGCAAGGTGGTGCCGTCTTCTACTGCATCCATTAAACGATACGTATCGATATAGGCACCAAAGCGTTTGTACGTTTTCTTTTCGCCATGGCGCTCGGTAATCAGTGGCGTGCCGGTAAAGGCGATACGGGCCGCATTGGGAAAGGCTTCAAAGATGTTGTCGCCGAGATCCGAACTCTGGGTGCGGTGCGCCTCATCGATCATCAACACAATACGCGATGAGTTATTGACGATGCCAAAAGTCTGGCTGGTGGGGATGGCCTGATAAGTGCCCAGGGCTTCGGCGACTTTCAAAGGCAGGCTTTGGTCATGCAATTGGAACTTGTGCACCATTACCATGTTGATATCGGAGCTGTCCGTAGCCAGCTGCTCGCGCAGCATCTTGCGGCTGTCGATGGAATGTACCCGGCCACCGATCAGGGTAGCCGTTTTGGCGAGCTGCTCTTCCAGATCCACCCGATCATTAATCAGTAGAATTTTATAATCGTTCAGATCGCGGGAAGCCCGCAGCATGCGCGCGACGAACACCATAGTCAGGCTTTTACCGGAACCCTGTGTGTGCCAGACCACACCGCTTTTTT
>SWBY01004901.1_pt1 | contig 13560 bp, 3 predicted proteins | sample 4693071 | NCBI WGS metagenome assembly SWBY01 (sample SAMN10267273, study PRJNA491770) | bioreactor metagenome | isolation source: DHS bioreactor inoculated with marine methane seep sediment | place: Japan: Omine Ridge, Nankai Trough | collected 2006-05-06 | reverse complement strand
CCTGTAATTCCCTTTCTTACAAAGAAATTAACCTTCTTTTTAAATGCAGGAGCACACTGGCATGATTCTGAATTCAAAGATGAATATGGTATTGATGCCAGTGTTGAAATTCCAGGTTTATTAGATTATTGGGATGGAAGAGAATACTACGATCCATTTAAGAATAGAAAGAAAACTTTAGGCTTTATTGAAACAGATAAACTATATGATCTATACAACTATAATGTAAAACTAAAATATGAATTTTCATCAACTTCAAAATTAAAAATTGCTTTTCGAGGAATAGAAAATGATATTCAACCATACAACCACGCTTGGCGCTATGCCTTAGAGCATTACAAAGTTTCTCGTAGTCCTCAACGACAGTATTTGTTATCTTTTGAACAAGTTATCGATAGCAATAAACTGTTCAACTTCAATGCAGGAATATATCATAAAAAGTTTGAAGAAAATCCGCAAGGGTTGGATTTTAAAATTTATTTCAAAAAAGGTGAAAGTGACAATATTTATCCAGGATATGAATCAATTGGTTCTTGTGAAGATATTAACTATGTTGCTGACAATGGATATATAGGTGACGAAGATGCGCCAAACTATTGGTGGTATTATATACCTGAATTAGACCAATACAGACCTATATCTGGATTTCAATTACCCGGTACTGTTTATCCGGAAAACATTAGCAATGAAAATACGGTTTACACATTCAGAACAGACTTCGATTGGCAGATAAATAAACAGCACAATGCCAAAACAGGTGTCGAAGTGATTTCTCATAAGATTGATCGATATAAATACATTCGTCCCTGGGATCTCGATATTTATCGTTATCATTATTATTTGGATAATTACGGAACTCCGCGAGACAGCGTTCAGCATGTTGTTACCGGAGAAAATGTATACTTTTACAATTTGGAAGATATTTACAATGCTACTCTTTTGGCGTCAGGAGAGACGTTTGGTTTGAAGGCAAATCCCTGGCAATTCAATTGGTATCTTCAAGATAAATTTGAAAGAGAAGGACTTGTTATGAATGCTGGTGTGCGATTTGATACTTGGTATCTTGGAGATAAATACAAAATATTAAGTGATATGAATGAATATGAAGATGTAAAGATCGATTCCAAAGATCGACTTCACTTAATGGTTTCTCCACGTTTGGGTATATCACATGCTGTGTCAGATAAAAATGTGCTGCATTTTTCATATAATTATCAAATGCAGCTTCCACAGATGCAATATGTTTATGCCAATGCTACCTGGTTGGATGCAGTAACTGGCCAAGAAGAAATTACAAATGTATTATTAGGAAATCCTGAACTGGACCCGCAGATCACTATTTCTACAGAAGCTGGTTGGCAGCATCAGTTTAACGAAGATTATGTTGCAGATATATCTGTTTATTACAAGAAAAATTACAACTACGTAAGTATTAGCAGATATGTAGATCCTGATGAACCAATGATCTATTATTATCATTATATAACAGAAAACTATGGAAGTGCAAGAGGATTGGATTTTAACTTACAGAAAATGCTTTCGTATTATATTATTGGATCACTATCATATTCTTTAAGTTGGGCTGAAGGAACAGATGCCAGGGTGCTGGATTACAAACTTCAGGATACTCAGACTTTACGTGAATTTCCTTTGGATTGGGATATTCGGCACAGTTTCGGAGTGAATGTGGCTTTTGAAGTACAACGGGATGAATATTTCTATATTCCTTTTACAGAAATTCCAATACCAATAGATGACTACAATATTAATGTTCTTTACAATTATGCTTCGGGAGCTCCATATACAGATAGCAGAGCTGCTGATTATGAAACGAATAGTAAACGTAAACCGGCAACCGATGTGATGCATCTGAAAATTACGAAAAACTTTAATCTCTCCCAAAAAAGTAGAATTTCTGTATATTGTTCAATTCATAATTTATTTGATAAAAAGAACGTTGAATTTGCCTATCTTAAAACTGGCTCTCCTTATGTGGATGGAGCAGATCTTGCTGATCCAGAAACAGGTTTTGTTTATGAAGAGACTCAACAGATTCACAACATCTTTACCAGAGATCCGGGTAATGTGAGCTTTGGTAGAGCAGTAATTTTTGGAATGTCATTTTCCTGGTAGAGAGATTTATTTTAGTTTCGAATAAAATGTTGGAATATAAAGAAGAAGCTCATCTCATAATCAATAATAATTAATTACGAAGTTATTGCTTGTTTATTACACACTGTTGAATATACTCCGCAATAAGTTTTCCGGGGTAATTGCAGTAAAGTTTTTCATAATTAGTAGTTGTAACAACATTAGATTACCTTAAATTCGCTGGCACAACTATTGCATCTTTACTGCCAGAAGGGGAATTCGATGAAAAGAAACATTTTGGTTATCATACTGCTTTTTGTATTTCAATTAATTTTTGCTGGAACAACTGGTAAATTAGCTGGTAAGATAACAGATGAAAATAACAAAACCATTCCATTTGCCAATATTCAAATTACTGAACTGCAGCTAGGTATTCAAGCTGATAAAAATGGTAATTTTATCATGCGAAATATCCCACCTGGAGTTTATGAAATAACCTGTTCACAAATATCTTTCCAAACGCATAAAATAAAAGGTGTAAAAATCGTTTCAGATGAATCTACAATATTGAATATTTCTCTTGTTAAATCAGCTGAAGAGATTGATGGAATTCAGATATCAGAAGCTCGCAATAAAGTAGTTGATCGCTTGAAAACAAGCTCAGGGAAGGTTGTAACACAAGGAATTGTTAAATATTTGAAGATACAAAATATTGAAGACATTATTGCTTTGCAGGCTGGGACATTTGTGTTGGACGGAAAACTGCATATTAGAGGTGGAAAAGTAAACGAAGTTGTATATATGATAGATGGGATTCCCATGAACAATATTGTGGATGGAACAGCAGCTCTAGCTATCGATGTAGATGCAATTAAAGAGATGAAAGTAATGACGGGTGGGTTCCCAGCAGAATATGGAAATGCTCAATCTGGAATTATCAATATCATTACCGAAGATGGCGGGATAGATTGGCACGGTAAAATCGAATTAATCTCCGACCATATGATTGTTGGGGAAAATCAGAATTCTGACCAGTTCAAAATTTCCGCTTCAGGTCCTCTTACAAGTATTAAGGGTTGGAACGATAGATCGAATTTCTTCTTTAATATCAGTAATTTAAATCATGATTCAGAGTTTAAAAATGAATATGGAGCAAATCCTTATGATGAATTGATTTTTCTAGATCCGATCTGGCAAGATTATGATTATTATGATCCAACAGGAGATCGGGATGAATTTATTGGATTTGAAATTGATCAGAGGCAATTCAATTATTCAAATGGTAGTCTTAAACTAACCTTCAAACCATCAAAACTCCAAAAGATGTCACTCGCATTAAGAGCAGAAACAAATGTCTGGCAGCCTTATAACCACTCGTGGAGATATGCATTAGAGCACTACAAGGTTGTTGATGAATATAAAGATCAATTTGCTTTTTCTTACGAAAATGTGATCAAACCTAATATGATAGTAAAATTCTCGGCCAGCATATTCCAAAATGATCATAATGAAAAACCCAGAAAAATCTCTAAAGATTCTTTTTTCGAAACAGATAGTTTGAATTTTGATCTGCATAATGAAAATCTTGTTGGAAATACTCCAGGGATAACATATAATAATGAATATGGTTTTGCAGGGGATTTGTTGTATCCGGTAAATTGGAAGTATTTAACTCCACAGACTAATGAATACACTTATATTGAAGAATTTCTAGCTCCTGGCTCAATTTATAATGAATTTGTTGAAAATAAATACTCAAATACTATATTCGTTATGGATTTTGAATGGCAGTACAATCGCATTCATGATCTAAAAACCGGTGTTAATTTTGTTCAGTACAAATTGAAGAATTACAAATATTCAACACCTTGGGAATTAGATGCTAACAGATACAAAGAATATCTTACAAAGTTTGCAACACCGCAAGACAGTACATTCATATCATTCAATAATCAATATCATTTTCATTATGCGCTAGAAGATATATATTCTGCAACTTTAGCTGCATCAGGTGAGACTTATGGTTTTAAAGCAGAACCATGGCAGATATCGTGGTATCTGCAAGATAAAATGGAATGGGAAGGTCTAGTTATAAATGCAGGTTTGAGATTAGATATGTGGCATTTGGGAAGTGATTACGAAGTTTTGAACGAGTTTAATCAATTTGAGAAAACTGATCTACAAACAGATGAACAACTACATTATATTTTATCACCCAGAATTGGTATTTCTCACACAATTTCCTCAGAAGATGTTTTACATTTTGCTTTCAACAGGCAATCTCAGCTTCCGCAACTCCAATATGTATACCCTACCGCTTCCTGGTTTGAGCAGAATACGGGAATCAATGATCACCAGGTGCTCCTGATTTCCAATCCCGAGTTAGATCCACAAGTTACAATTACGGGTGAAATTGGTTTGCAGCACCAGTTCAATGATTATTATAGTGCAGATGTAACTATCTTCTATAAAAAAAATTACAATTATGTAAGCATCGAAAAAACTGTTGTACCTGATCAGAATGTTTTAGAATATTATCAATATATTTCCGATAACTATGGAACATCAAAAGGAGTAGATCTAAATGTGCAGAAGATGCTATCGAACTTCTTTGTGGGGTCTTTGGCGTATTCGCTTAGTTGGTCGGAAGGAACTGATGCCAGGATCTACGATTATTTAAGACAGGATCAGAAAATATTCAGGGAATTTCCGATGGATTGGGATGCACGGCATAATTTGGCTTTGAATGTAGCTTTTGAAGTTCAAAGAAATGAAGAATTAAATATCCCATTTACAGAATTTAAAATACCTGTGCATGATTTTAGTATCAATTTCTTATATAATTTTGCTTCAGGAACTCCTTACACCGATAAAAGAGATGAAAATTATGAGATCAATGAAAAGCGAAAACCATATACAGACGTTGCCCAACTTACGTTCACAAAGAATTTTGCAATAAACTCTTACAGCAGATTGCAGATGTATTGTACAATTCAAAATCTCTTCGATAAAAAAAACGTAGATTTCTCCTATATCAAAAGCGGATCACCTTATTACGATGGAGAAGATTCACCTGATCCAAATTCAAGTTTTTCGTTTGAAGAAACAAAACACATTCACGATCTTTACGCCAAAAACCCGGATAACGTCAGCTTTGGCCGTCGAATATTTATTGGATTGAACGTAAGTTTTTAATTATAATCACAAACTGATTTTCTTACTCAGATAAGTATGTTCTGGAATACTTATTGCATATTTGTATATAAATATAATATTATTGCAGGAGTATTTTATGAAGAGAATCATAATTCTTATTTTTCTTATTTTTAGCTTAAGTTCCATGTTCGCTTGGCGGGATAACGAAATGGAAGTTCGTGTGTTTTATCAGAACGATTATGAGTTAACGCAAATACAAAATCTAAATCCCAAAGGTGATATATATCCAAATGGGGAAGCTCTCATATATTTGATACCATCAGAATTTGCAACGTTACAAACCACTGGTCTTCGCTATCAGATTGAAAGAGAAGACGTGAAAACTTTTGCTGAAAATTTTTGGCAATCTGAAGACAACACCAGAGAGGCATATCATACATATGAAGAAATTGTTACTCTGGCTGATAGCTTAGTTAGTGCTTTTCCAGATATTTGTGAAAAATATCTTTTTGGAACTTCTGTTCAAGGCCGTGAACTTGGTGCTCTTAAAATTAGTGATAACGTAACATTGGATGAAAACGAAGCAGAAGTTTTTTTCGATGGTGGAATTCATGGAGATGAAGTTGGAGGTCCAGAGAATATTATTCGTTTTGCGCGAGAGATATGCGTTAATTATGGAGTTGATCCCAATATCACAAATCTTATCGATAATCGCGAGATCTGGCTGTATTACATGGTGAATCCTGATGGACGTGTTGCAGATGAACGTGAAAATGCTAATGAAGTTGACTGTAATAGAGACTCTGGTTATATGTGGGATGCCTGGGGCGGAAGCCCGGGACCATTTTCTCAGCCGGAATCCAAAGCTCTAAGAGATTGTCATTACAATCGTCAGTTTGTGGTTCACACTACTTATCACAGCGGTACAGAATATATTTCCTGCCCCTGGAGCTATCGTGCAGATCAGTGCTCAGATTTTAGCCACATCATTCAGCTAGCGGGTGAATATTCTACTTCATCCGGTTATGCAAATATGGAATATGGTCAAGGTTGTACAGGTATGTATCCAATTAATGGAAGTACAAAAGATACTAATTATGGTATGATGGGAGCTATCAGCTGGAGTATGGAAATTTCTTACAGTAAGCATCCCCCAGCTTACGAGATTATGCAGTATTATGACTATAATAAACCTGCCATGCTTAGTATAATAGAACATGCTGGATACGGTCTGGAAGGCGTAGTAACAGACGCCAATACTGGTGATCCAGTAACAGCTGCTGTATTTGTCGATGATTATTTTCCATGCTACACCGATGTAGATGGAGGGGATTATCACAAATATGTTTTACCTGGAACTTATGATGTAAAAATTGTAGCTAATGGCTATGAGACTCAAACAATCACCGGTGTAACTGTTACAGCAAATAGCGCCACAGCAACAGATTTTCAACTTCAACCATTAGATGGTCAATATGTATACAAAGTTTCATCTTCTCAGATTCCCAATAATAATACTGCTGACGAAGGTGATACACCTGGAGTTATAGGAGCACCAGACGATAGAAATTATTCGATCGGTAAAAATGGTTGGATTGTAATAGATATGCAAAATGCTATTCCAGATGGAGCTGGAAATGATTTTATAGTGTATGAAGGAGATGCCAGCCCTGAAAGTTACACTGCTTATGCTGGAGATACACTGGATGGCCCTTGGGTCTCTCTGGGTTCAGGAACTGGAACTACAGAATTTGACCTGGCTACAGGCGGTGTGGTTGAAGCACAGTTTATTAGAATTGAAGATGATGGTGATGGTACTGCTACTGCTGCTGATGCCGGTTTTGATTTAGATGCTATTGAATCTATTGCTGAGGTAGCAGGTGTTTATATTGCATTCCTTGGTTTTGAGTTGGATGAAATGGTTGGGAATGGAAATGGATATATCGACCCGAATGAAACAATTGATATGCTTATTTCGATTCGTAATAATGGAAGCCTGCCAGTCAATAATGTGGAAGGAATACTCTCTGCTTCTTCAGAATATGTAACTATGAATAATGATACCGTTAGTTTTGGAACAATGGCTCCCGGACAAGAAGCATTCGGAATATTTACATTTACAGTCGGTGAAGAAGCACCAGTAGGAGAATTAATAACATTTGAACTAAATGTTTCAGCAAATACTGGAAGCTATAATACAAATTTCTTCCTATCTTGCATGGTTGGTGTTTCTATCGAAGATTTTGAATCCAATAGTTTTAACAGTTTCGAATGGGTATCTAGCGGCAATGCATATTGGACTACTTCTACTGATGCTTATGAAGGTAATTACTGTGCTATATCCGGTAATATTAGTGATAATGAGTCAACTTCTCTTTTTCTGGAAGCAGAAGTAATTGCTGATGGATCTATTAGTTTTTATAGAAAAGTTTCCTCTGAGCAAGGTTGGGATTACTATAATTTTTATATAGATAATACACAACTTGGTTCCTGGAGTGGAAGCAGCGGTTGGGAAGAAGAAACCTATCCAGTTACTACAGGCAATCATACTTTTAAGTGGGAATATACAAAAGACACAAATACTTCCAGCGGTAGTGATTGTGGTTGGGTGGATTATATCGTATTTCCACCAATTGTGAACAATGCAATTCAAGGTTATATATCTGGAAGCGTTACATTGCAGGGAGGTAGCGGTGATGTAGAAGATGTACAAATATCAGCTGGCGGAAACGTAACAAATCCGGATGCATCAGGTTATTATACATTGTCCACTTTTCCAGGGACTTACGATGTTGAAGCTACTTTGGTCGACTATAGCATTGGTCTTGTTGAAGATGTAATTGTAGATGTTGGTGCTACTACAAGTGATATTGATTTTACTTTAGTAGGTCTAGATCCTCCCATTAACCTTACAGCGATAGTAATTAATTATAATGAAATAGAATTAACCTGGGATGCTCCAAATTCTGCTATGGATCGTACTGGTAGGAAATCGAAAGACACAAATAACGATAATTCCAGGGATCTAATTGGGTATAATGTATTTTTGGATAGCAATTACCTTGGTTTGACATCAGAATTACAATTCACTATTCTTGCTTTGAATGCAGGGGACTATGAGACATATGTAACTGCGGTTTATGATGAAGGAGAATCAGGTTCTTCCAATCCTGCTAACGTAACAATTACACTTCCGGTACCCCAAGATGTTACTGCACAATCACAGGAACCAAACGTCATTATTAGCTGGAGTATGCCGGCAAATAGAGGACTTGAATCTTTCCATATATATCGCGATACAGTACTGCTTGCAGATGATGTAATGGCATCACCATATGAGGATATGGACGTTCCAAGTGGGGAATATATCTACAATGTTACGGCGGTTTATGATGATAATTGGGAATCTGAGATGTCGGATGATGCTATAATAAATCATACATATAGCAACGAGCTGCTTAAACCTACTTTTACAGAACTTGTTGGAATTTATCCAAATCCTTTCAATCCCAAAACTACTGTTTCATTCAATTTGAACCAGGATGCAGACGTTGCAATTAATGTTTTCAATATTAAAGGTCAGAAAGTCCGTACTTTGGTAAATGAAAAGATGGAAGCCGGATATCATCAGATAGATTGGCAGGGAAATGACGATGAAGGAAAACCTGTTTCCAGTGGTGTTTACTTCGTTATCGTAGATGCTAATAACGAAGGCTTGGATTTTACGAGCATAAAAAAAGTTATATTATTGAAATAAAAAAATAAAGAGATTATTTTGCTGGAACCAAGATCGTTTTGCTATGCAAAGCCGACTTGTAAAAGCTAACTCTTAAAAGGAGAAAAAAGAATGAAAAAGTTTTTAATTTTAGCTATTGTTTTAATAGTTTTTGGTAGCCTTAGCGCAAAGGAATGGATTTCATTTGATTCCAGTACTGAGCAAGAACCTAAAGTAAATGTTGTGGAAACAGACAATAATCGTCTTATTCTTGATATTGAAGTTCCGGGTATGTATCTGGAAGATGTAACAGAAGGTGGTCAAACATATCAGAAAATTGAGATCATACAAGGTAGAACGACTCATGACGTTGGATTTCCTGAACTTCCTATGATAACCAGGATCGTTGGAATTCCTGATAATCAAAATGTGCGAGTGAGAGTTTTGAACACTTCTACTATAGAATTGAACAATTACAATATCTATCCACTTCAAACTCCCGAAAAAGATGGTGTTGAAAATAACAATCCTTTTGTATCGGACTCGAAATTTTATCAAACTGGCGGAAATTATCCGTCCACAAATGCTTTTGTAGATAATGTGGGGATCTGGCGAGATGTGAAGATTGGTGGATTTCATTTTGTACCTTTTAATTTTGATGCCGGTACCGGAACTTTGCAGGTAACTACCAGTGCTAGAATTGAAGTAGAATTTTATGGTTATGATAATGAGCATGTCCTAAATAAAGATAAGATAATAGCTCCCAGTTTCTATAATATGTACGATTCAGCTCTCATCAACTTTGAATCAATGGGATATCAGATAGATAACACCCGTGAAATTGGCGTTAAATATCTCATAGTAACTAATACAAATGCACTTGAAAGCATTCAGCCCTTGGTAGATTATAAGCATAAAGAAGGTTACTCGGTGGAAGTAAGAACACTGGAAACAGGTTTTGAAACAGCTACAGAGATAAAAGATTACATTATGCAGCTTTATGATACTGATGACCTGGAATATGTATTAATGGTTGGAGATGCTTATCCTAATGGATCAGCTGGACCTGATAACGTTCCAATGTATCTCTGGTCTGGTGGTGGAGGTAGTTCCTGGTCTGATTCCTGGTATTCATGTATGGAAGGTAATACAGATTATTATGCCGATATCGCAATAGGTCGTATCACGTATGACAACCTCTTGGAACTCGATCATCAAATCCTGAAATTAACTGATTTCTATCAAACTCCCGATCAGACTACAAATTGGGGAGAGAATAGTATTCTTGTTGCACATAATCAAGAATATCCAGGAAAATACACTCTGTGTAAACAGCAGATCAATGATTTTGACTATGCAATTCAAACACCGATATTTGAGTTGTGTTATGGTGGAGCTGGTGCTACAAATACTGATATTATCAATTGGGTAAATGATACTTCTGGTGGAATCTTCAACTATCGCGGACATGGAAGTGCTACTGCATTCACAGGTTGGGGAGCCTCTAACGATTATTTTGATGCATCAGAAGTTGCTCAGCTTACCAATGACAATAGAAATTTTGTTTTGTTTGACGTATGCTGTGATAATATGGATATTGTGGGGCATGTAGGAGACTGTCTGGCAGAATCCTTCATGAAAGCCGATGAAGCAGCAATTGCTATCAATGGAGCTATTGTTCCTTCCTACACTATTCCCAATCATGATTATGATAAGGAAATGTACAAAGCTATTTTTAACGAAGGAATTACTACAATTGGTTACATTACTAATTATGCAAATATATTTGTGATAAACCTACATGGTAACATTGGTATCCAGAATGTTCTTACATATCTGTGGTTAGGAGACAGTTCCATAGAACCTTGGACTAAGCAGATCGGTGATCTGACAGTAACACATGATGCGCAGTTGTTTCTGGGAATGAGTACATTTGATGTTTCTGTAATGGGAACAAACGGACCAATGGAAAATGCCAGGGTATGTGTAAGCAATGATGATGGAACTATTTATGCAGTTGCTTTTACCGATGCTAGTGGTATTGTTCAGGTTCAATTTGATGAACCGGTTCAATCTCCTGGAACTGCTTCAGTTTCCGCTAAAGCTTTTAATTATCTTCGTTACAATGCAGATATCCAAGTGATTCCACAAGAAGGCCCATATTGTGTTTATAATGCGAATACAATAAATGATGATTCCGGAAACAGCAATGGATTGCTGGATTATGGTGAATCCGTATTATTAACTCTCGATATTGAGAATGTAGGTGTGATGCAGGCAGGTGAAGTAATAGTTGAAATTGCTTCTGCAGATCCTTATGTAACTATTACAGATAATGAAGAGGTTTACGGGGATATTGAGGCAGGAAGTATTGTTTCAGTAACTGACGGATTTGCATTTACAGTAGCAGGTAGTATACCAGACGGCCATTACATAATGTTTGATGTTGTTGCTTCTAGTAGCGCTTTGAACTGGAGTAGTACATTCTCTTTAGAAAGTCATGCTCCAGATATCGCGTTTCTAGAATTCGTAGTTAATGATACAGCATTTGGAAATGGAGATTATATGTGGGATCCGGGTGAAGAAGTAGAAATTCTTGTTACTCTGGAAAATGCAGGTTCATCATTTGCATTCAATGTGGAAGGTGATTTGAGTACTACAGATCCATATGTAACATTAAATACAACAACAACACAGTTATTTGGTGATCTTAATATTAACGATACAGCGGACGCAGTATTCAATGCTACTTCAAACGCCAATACACCGGAAGCTCATTTAGCAGGTTTCATAATCGATTTTACAGCCGATCTCGGTATTGCTGGTTCTGGATCATTTGAAACACAGATCGGTGGTTACCTCATCGAAGAATATTTTGAAACATTCCCGCCGACAGGCTGGACAACTGCCGGCGGTACAAATTGGGGTGGTGGCAGCACCAATAATGCTGGTGGAACTTCACCGGAAGCACACTTTTATTGGAGTCCATCCACTACTGCTGCACAAAGAATGATTAGCCAGGTTATCAACACAACCGGCAATGCTTCTCTTTCACTTAGCTTCCAACATATGGTTGATGATTACGGTGGAGGTTATTCCATCAAAGTTCAAACTACTAGTGATGGAACAAACTGGAATGATGTATGGAGTATAAATCCTAACGGAAATGTTGGACCTGAGTTTCAGGAACTGGTAATTGCAACACCTGATGTTGGTTCTTCGACATTCCAAATTGCCTGGGTATTCGACGGTAACTCCTTCCAGATAAATAATTGGTATGTTGATGATATTATCCTTGGTGGTGGAACAGTTGCTGTATTTGGAATCGTAGAAGGATTTGTAACGGATTCAGCTACAGGTTTACCAATAGAAAATGCCGACATTGCTGGAATGGCTACATCCGCAGCCGATGGTTCCTATACGTTTGATATTGCCCCGGGAGTTTACCCATTCACATGCACAGCAGATGGATATTATGACCTTACAATAGAAGATGTATTAGTCGAAGAAAATTTAACGACAGATCTTAATTTTGCTTTAGTATCAGTGGATCCACCAACCAATGTAGAAGCTATAACGGAAAATTACAATGATGTCGTTATTACCTGGGAAGCACCAGCAGCTGATATTACAAATATCAACAACTCTGCAAGTAAGATAATAAAAAATAATACTCGTAGTAATGTAAGTAAGAAAAGCATAAGCAATGATGACTCACGTAATCTGATGGGATACGAAGTATATCGAGATGGTTCTTCAATAGGTGAAATCACAGATCCGGCCATTCTTACTTATACCGATGAAGGTTTGAATGCGGATGAATATGATTATTACGTGATAGCTGTTTATGATGATGGAGATTCCGAACCATCCAATACAGCAACAGTGGAAGTAATTCTTCCAGCACCAGCAAACTTAACTGCCGTAAGCCAGAATTCTAATGTATATTTAGAATGGGATGCAATATCTGCTTTAAGAGACTTTAACTCATATAGTGTTTACAGAGATGGTATGTTAGTGGGTGAGGATATTTCCAATACTTTCTATTTAGATACTGAAGTAACATCAGGAGAAACATATATTTATAACACCACAGCGGTCTATGATGGTGGATGGGAAAGTGAATATTCCAATGATGCAGAAATCATGGCAACCATAAGTGGAGGAATTTTAATTCCCTTGGTAACAGAACTTGAAGGTAACTATCCTAATCCATTTAATCCAACCACTGTGATCAAATTTGGTTTGAGTGAAGCTGCATCTGTGACCCTGGAAGTTTATAACATCAAGGGTGAGAAGGTACGTACACTTATTAATAGTGGGCTTGAAGCAAAATATCATACCGTAACCTGGAATGGAAAAGATGATAGTCGCAAGAATGTATCCAGTGGAGTTTATTTCTACAAAATGAAAGCTGGTTCATATACCTCGACTAAGAAAATGATAATGATGAAGTAACGTCGTAAAAAAAATAAGAAAAGGAGTAAGTTTATGAAAAAAATCAGTTTTAGTTTAATGCTGCTAGTTTTAGTGACATTATTGTTGGCGCTTGATCCGCCAACCAATCCATCTGCAGTGTTGCAAGATTACAATGATGT
>SWBY01008161.1_pt3 | contig 13580 bp, 11 predicted proteins | sample 4693071 | NCBI WGS metagenome assembly SWBY01 (sample SAMN10267273, study PRJNA491770) | bioreactor metagenome | isolation source: DHS bioreactor inoculated with marine methane seep sediment | place: Japan: Omine Ridge, Nankai Trough | collected 2006-05-06 | reverse complement strand
GGAAGTGTGTCACGGACATCAGCGTTCAGTTTTGTGGAGGACATCTGAATCAGCGAAAATGGCAGAAGATCAATCATAATCTTATCGAATCCACTGGATTCCAGACCGATCACTTCGGCCGCAGCATTAAAGGCAGCTTTTTCCAGAACAGCATGATGAAAAACCTGGCGTGAACTCTCCGGCAACATCGTGTATACGGACCAACTCAAACCCTCTTTCAAAATACTGTTATGATCCTTTTTGACAGCAACATTCTTACCCAGAACATGCAATACTGACCGAGCAAATTTCTGACGGTTTTCAACCGTCGTATCAGGGTTTGTTGCAACATCAGACCATACGGATTCGAACGTGGTGTAAGCAGGTTCTGGAGTTGGTTTGTTCAATACCATCAATAAAACCTGAAATCCGAATACGCCGATAAACCAAACCACCGCCAGGGTCGTTATCAGACGCTTGTTCGCCCTGGCATGGTCCGTCAACGGACGGAAAAAATTGACATTATACTCTTCACTCTTGGTCATAAATCCCCTCCCTGTATATTCTGAATATAAATTCCACGTGATAACAACCGGGGCATCATATTGAAGAAAAGTTGAGAATTCAAGGCATATCACGGCCCGGTGTCGCAGGGCTGGGACAGTACTGACTTTGCTATAGTCAAAGGTTTTTGTCGGGTTTGCAGGAGAATTTCCTCACGAAAATCGTTGTAATGTGGAATTATTTCCTCGTTGTCCATGACCACACAGCTCGATCTCACTGTGGGTGTGGCAAAGAGTGCATCACAAGTAAACAAAAATTATTTTACAAAAGCAGCCGCCTGGTTTTTAATAGTACTGTCAAAGATTCCATGTTTGCTGGGCAGCAGGTGTTTCATGAAAGGGAGTGTGAAATGTGTCATAAAAGCGAAGCAGTGTTGAGTGGACGTGTTTTGGTTCTGGCCATAGTCACCGGTATACTATTTACAGCACCTGTATTCGGCGGTCCTGTTCTTGTCATCGATGACAGTTCAAGCGGTTCCGCCGCGGTTATTGCCGGACATCTCAATACGCTGGGAATTTTTGTCATCCAGGAGGATGCTACTGTCACGGATCCGCTTTCCTGGCCGGGATATGATTTCATTGTGTGGAGTTGCGGGGATGGGTTGAGTCCGTTGAATCAGCTAATATGGAGAACGGATCTGGAGGGTTATGTCACTGCGGGAAACGCGCTTTGGATAGAAGGTGGCGAGGTGGCGTTTACTCATGAGTTTGAAACTGCATTTGCATCGAATGTCCTCTTTATGGATACCTGGCATTATCTGGAACCAGCCGGTGATATCATCTTTTTTGAAGGTGGGCACGCCATCGTTACGGTGCCCAATATGCTGAGTTCGCCTATCACTCATACATACACTTACTGGGGTGATCAGGATTCCACGGCAGCAGCGGCCAACGCCGAGGAAATCGCGTCCTGGTCATTGGAAACCGGTAATTTCGGGTCAATCATTGCCCATGATGATGATTCGGATCCGCTTAATGGCGGTCAGATTGTGTTCACGTGTTTTAACTATAACGCCATGGATGCTGTTGCCCAGGCACCTATGGCTGAGAATATTGCAGCCTACCTGACAGGCGGTGCGCCGACACCTACACCAACAGATACACCGTCCTTTCCCACAGCCACTCCCCGTCCACGGTACTGCAATACTCCCAATGCCGCCATTCCCGATTATCAGGAAACACCGGTTCCTCTCCATGATTTCATAATCATTACCGAAACCGGGACCATTTCGGACCTGGATATATCGGTTATCGTCAATCACACCTGGGTTGGCGATATCATCATGACTCTGGAACACATGGATACCGGTACGGTGGTAACATTTATCGATCGGCCCGGTGAGCCGGCTGGTACAAATGGGTGTCGTGAGGACAATATTGATGCCACACTTGATGACGATGCCTCTGATCCTGTGGAAGATGAGTGTTCTTCCGTGAACCCGGCAGCCATCTACGGGACCTTTTTTCCCAACAATTTCCTCTCCGCGTTCAACTCAGAAGATTTATATGGAATCTGGCGCTTATCCGTAACAGATAATTATTATGGAGATACGGGATCTCTTGTGGAATGGTGCATGATCGCCTCGCTGGCCGGTGATGTAACTCCCACGCCAACAGGGCCGCCACCGGCAATCCCAGCGACATCTCCAGGGGGAGTGGGGATACTTCTGATCATCCTGGGCGCACTCATGGCCGGTACCTTATTTAAACGGCGCCTTGTCCGGTAATCAGAAGTTCGTGAGATCTGGATTTCTATCATTCTTCTGTGGATTTCCGGATTAGCTGTTGCTATTGTATGGGAACTCAGGAGGAATTTGTTATGGCGGAAACTTTTGTTGTCAAAGTCACTGTTGCTGATCTGTTGGAACTGCTGGAAAAAGCCAAAAATAAAGAAGCGCTGGGACAGTGTTTAAACATCTTTGCAGATGCACCAAAGGATGCCGAAGTGGTTTTAGAGGTTAATGAACCCAAAATAAGCTGATTCCCACCGAATTAATGGTGATCAAGATACGATCCGCTGAAGAAATGAGGTTTTCCTTGTGCGTTCCCTCGTGATGGTTAGATTCATTTTGAGTGTAATGCTGATTCTGGCATCTGCCGGATCAAGTGCCATTGAAACCGGAAAGCTCATTTTGGCATCACCTGAGCAGATCACCGCTCTGGATACTGCCGTGGCCAGAACACCGGAAGAATGGCGGGACGGTTTTAAAGAGTTCGAAGCCTTTTCAGAGGAGAACGGGTTTCTTATGATATTTCCCGGTGAGCGTGTATTCGTATTTTCGACCCACGGCAATAAGCGCTCTCCGGATATCATCCTCATAAACAAATACAGCCGTGTCATCCAGATTTTTCAGGATGCAAAACCGGATCGATACTATGCATCTCCTCAACCAATCCTGGGAGCTGTGAATGTCACAAGCGGGTTTTGTGAGCGTCACGGCATCCGGATCGGTACCGGTGTTCAGTTGAATGCTGCTTCGCTGAAACCCCGTGAATCCCGAGATGATTTTTCCGAAGAAATTGTTTTTGCTTCCGCTAAGCTGAGGGATAATATCGAATCTCACCCTGATGATCCCGATCAGTACGAAGCGCTGGCGGAATTTTATCTGGCCGGTGAAATGAGTGAAGATGCCGAGGAGATATTCCGTGATTTGCTCACTCGGAAGGAAACACCGTACCGTCTCAACAGCTTGGGACGGATACTGGCCGGACAAAGAAAATATGACGAAGCAGTTCAATGTTTCCGTCGCGCGTTTAAGCTGGATTCCGGTTATGAGATCAGTTACCGGAACGCCGTTCAGGTCCTGAGTATTCAAGGGAATATTGATGGTGCGATTGAGTTTTTGCGTGCTGCCATTGAGATGCATCCAGAGAACATGAATCTTCAACTGGATCTGGCAAGAATTTATATCGGTCAGAACGATTTTAAGCGGGCAGGGGAGATGTCGATAAATCTGAATAAGAGTCATGGAAGTGATCCTGAGGTCTTGAAACTCCAGGGGGATCTATATGTTCGGGACGGTCAATTCCGGCTTGCCGCGCAATCGTACCTGGGCTATTTGAAACTCAGACCCTATGATCCCCGTGCTGCGGAATACCGTGCGTTTGTTACGGTGCATATGATCCGGAAACTTCAGTTGGATGGTGAGGGTGAAGATGGTGTTCACGAGTAGTCGTTTCAGCAAAAAGTTCGGGTTTCCGAGCATGGCATTCCCGGGTATTCTGTTGGTGAGTATTTGCGTGGCTGCGCTGGTGGGTTGCAATGGAAAACCGGAGCCCGGGGCAAGCGCGCCGAATATCCTGATAATCTCCATGGATACCACGCGGGCGGATCATGTAGGCTGTTATGGATATCAAGAGATTAAAACACCCAATATCGACGGTCTTGCCCGGGATGGCGTGTTGTTTGAACAGGCATACAGTGTTCAGCCCGTGACCCTGCCGGCTCATACCAGCATCATGACAGGTAAATACCCATTTCATCACGGTGTCCGGGACAACAATATCTACCGCCTGGCGGATTCGCACACAACTCTGGCTGAAATTCTCACCCGGCAAGGGTATCTCACCACGGCTTTTATTGCTTCCTATATCCTGAATCATAAATTCGGACTGGACCAGGGATTCCGTTACTATAACGACCGGTTTGTCATCCCTAAACAAAAAGGTAAGCTTCCTGTGGACCGCCGGGCATCGGAAATCAGTTTTCTGGCTCAGGACTGGCTGAATGCTGTTGAAGATGAGCGGGGTGAGCACCCGTTTTTTCTCTGGCTTCATTATTACGATCCTCACGCGGATTACGACCCGCCACAACCGTATCGATCCGCTTATTCAAATAAGTATGATGGCGAGATTGCTTACACTGATGACTGGATCGGGTTCTTCTTTGATTCGCTCAAGGAGAAAAACCTCTGGGATAATACCCTTATCATCCTTGTGGGGGATCATGGGGAAAGTTTCGGGGAATACGGTGAACAGACCCATGGTATTTTCATCTATAAACCCACCATTCATGTGCCGCTTATCATTCGGTATCCCGGCGTATTGCCGGCAGGTCAACGGATCCCACAACGGGTATCCGTAGTGGACATCATGCCAACCATTCTGGATCTGCTCCAGATTCATGAAACTTCCCTGGATATCGATGGTGACAGTCTGCTACCGCTGATTCAGAAAACCGGGAAAACGTCCGGTCGCGTCCTTTACTCCGAAGCGTTTATTCCTCGCAGTTTCAATTGGAGTGAGGTCAAGGGAATCCGTCAGGATGATTACCTTTTCATTGAGGCGCCTCGGCCGGAACTCTACCGGATCGGGTTGGAGGGACAGGCGGAAGAAAATATCATTGACAGTGAACCGGAGCGAGGGAAGGTCATGCGGGAGACGCTCCTGAACATGCTCACCGGGGAAAATCGGACCGTAGAGGAACATGTACCCATTGATGACAGCATGGTGGCGCAGCTTCAAGCCCTGGGATATTTTGTCGGCGGCGGCGCTTCGGGTGAAGAGAGTGATTCAGGATCTGATCTTCCGGATCCCAAGGACAGAGTGCATTTGTTTAATCGATATCAGAAAGCCAGCAGTCTGATTGCCAACGGAATTTTTGAAGCTGGAGCAAAGATTCTCGAGGGTATCATCAAGGATGATCCTGACAATCCCAGGTATCTGATGGAATTGGCGGATGTGCATCTCAAACTGGAAGATTTTCCCCGGGCGGAAAAACACCTGAAACACTGCCTTGAAATTCAACCCGATGACTCGCGAACCCACTATCTTATGGGCGTATGTTACGAAAAATGGAACCGGGAGGATGATGCTCTGAACAGCTTTTCCCGTACCATCGAATTAAATCACGGTCATTATCTTGCCTATTTCCACACCGGATTGATTGCCATTAATCGGGAAGATTGGCAGACAGCGGAAAAAGCGTTCAAATCGGCGCTTCGTCTGCATAAGAACGATTCAACCTCCCTGAACAACCTGGGTTATATCGCCATTCGGGGGCTCGGAAACTATGATCGTGGTATTCGCTGGATTGAACAGGCTCTGGAACTCGATCCGGAAAACCCGTCCCTTCTATTCAGCCTGGGTACGGCATCTCAGCATGTGGGGGATCTCGTTAAAGCAGAACTGTATCTGAAACAGGCTCTGGATATCATTCCTGATAATCCTGATTATATCAGGGAATTGAAATCCGTTTATCGGGAAATGGGCAATGATGCGGCATGGCAGGTACTGAACGAACGTCAAATAATCTTAACACCGTAAAGAACCGATTTCCGATTGGAAAAATCCGATATTCTGTTGGGATTCTCCGGTGAAAATGTGTCATCCTCCGGCCTGTCGCAAGTTCCTTGCAATACTGATTCTGCTGTGGCAAGGCAGGACCGGGGGATCTCATCAACGATCACGAGTAACCTGAAAGCATCAATTGTTCCAGAATCTCCGTTTCCAGTGTTTTTCCCCGATCGACGGCATACCATTTATGGAGTTTTTCGATGATGATCTCTTTCGGGGTTCCCGCCGTTTTTTCCCCGCTGAAAAGAGCCACTGCCGGTTCAGGCCGGGGACCCCACTGAAAAATCTCCTGTCCCGATGCATTGAATACCACCAGTTTGGGAATACTGCGGCTGCCGTTGGTGAGATACCCGTCCATAATCTGAGGATTTTCATCGCGAATTACAATTTTCAAGTTGATTTTATCACTGGTATCCGCCATGACAGCGAGATATGGCAGGTTTTGCGCGGAATCACCGCACCATGGCTCGGTGATGATCATCCAGGTCAGGTCCGTGATTGATTGCAGTGCTTTTAAAAATTTATCGGAAGGGCGGTAGGTTTTGCCGATCCGTTTTGTCCGCTGCCAGTTCAGCCGATAGTATGCGTCGTGATCGTCCTCAGGATTCGGATTTGCTGCCCGGAATTCTATTATTTCGAGATATTTCGTGTAGGAAATTGCTTTATCCTGCCATTCTGTACTGTTCATTTTGTTTTGCACGGCGCCGTCCTCCAAAATGCGTTGGAACCCATCAATATCAGTACCGTCCGGAAAAGCAAACGTCCAGGATTGGATCCGTTTTTATCCGCAGCAATTTTGCCAAATTTGATTTAGTTTGTTAAATTTATTTCTGTGGAAAGTTTAGAAGATCAGGTTCGGGTTAAAGTGAATGAATTGGTACATGCCAATCGTGCGCGTTGTTTATGGTTCCTACGTCCTGATTATTACCCCGGGAACCGAGATGAAATCCTGCGTACGCTTGATTACATCAGGCGTTACGGCAACCGTGAAGCATTTTGCAAAGCAGGGGAACTTTATCAATGGCTCTTACGAAATTCCAGCAAACCGTCTGCCGACTCATAGCCAAAAATCGTCTTCAGCAAGGTGAGAGTTATGTTGCCGGTGGAATTGCGCTGAATCTTCTGTCCGATGCATCCCGGATCTCAAGGGATATAGACCTGTTTCATGATACCTCCGAGGCGCTTGAAGCATCATGGGCAGCGGACCGGCACCTTCTGGAAGAGAATAACTATGAAATGGATATACTTATTGAGCGACCGGGGTATATTGAAGCAGTAATCAAGAGAGATGAGGATGCCGTCCTTATGCAATGGACACGGGACAGCGCCTTTCGATTTTTCCCCTTGGTTGAGCATGATTTACTGGGACTCGTTTTGCACCCGTTTGATTTAGCAACAAACAAAACACTTGCACTTGTAGGATGACTCGAAGTACGTGACTGGATCGATTTGATCACCTGTCATGATACTATCCAACCGTTGGGTTATCTGGCGTGGGCGGCATGTGGCAAAGATCCTGGTTTCAGCCCACTAACGATTCTGGAACAGGCGGCCCAATCCAGTCGGTATACGCAGATTGAACTGGAAGAATTGTCATTTGATGGACCGTCACCTGATCTCAGCAATTTATCCCGAAAATGGCGTAAAATGTTGAAGGCGGCACATGTTTTAATTGATCACTTACCGTCAGAAGAGGCAGGCAATTGTGTGCTTGACTGTTCCGGGAAACTGTATTCGGGGGATCAAAACCAACTGAAAAGGGATCGGGATGCGGAGCAACTGTTGTTTCATTCCGGTAGCATTCGCGGGGCATATCCACAGATCCTGGACATCCAATAAGAATTTTATGAAACCTAGATCAGTCCGAACCCTCCCATAATCAGGTGCAGAATACCCAGTATAATGGCAGCGAGACCCAGGGTGGATTCCAAACTGTCAAGAAATGCGAATTTACTTAAAATTTCTGCGGCTTTGGAACCTTTCGGTGCGGGTGCCGTATCATCGGCAGCTTCAGTAGGAGCAGGCATTTCCGGCATCTTGAACATCGGGGATTTTCGCAAAAATACGATACCCAGACCCAGAGCCACGAGTTGGGGCAGGATGGATGCCAGGGGCGCCAACCGGATCAGGTTACAGAGAAAGCCGCCCAGACCGAGAAATGCCAGAACGAAACCGATGGGAAGTGCGAGACCGTTCAGGATGGATATAACCCCTTTGATCTGGGGGAGTTTCCCCGTGACAAATGCGCCTGCACCGATAAGACCGCCGGCGATAAGGAAGAGACTCATGAGAATTCGCCAGAGCCCGAATCCGCCGCCGCTACTGCCGCTGCTGCTGCCTTTGGGTACATTGTCCAGGAGCATTTGATACTTGGCATATTGCCGGGAATTGGCATACCGCAAGGGGAGACCTTTTTCCACGCCGCCTTCTTCTGCGGTGTAAAATACCATGTGATACACATAGGCGACGTCCGGATCTTTTTCACCGGTAAAAGCCACCATAATATCAAGACTGTACTGGGTTGGTTCGTGTGTCAGAGGTGCTTTTTTGTAAACAACCCAGTCTTCTCCAGTAATGCATGCAGCATAGGGTATGTGCACATCATCATACTCCGGTTTCGTCCACTTTGGATTTCCCTTAAGAAACTCCAGGGCGGCTGCGGCAATATCATTGGGATCACCGGGACCGGCGTATTTTGCGTTGTGACCCGGCCAGACCTGACTCTCAAGGGCTTTCTTGACCATTGGCTCCGTCTCTTTCACCGCTTTTTTGGCTTTCTTGATAAAATCTCCGTAATCACCATCAGGATCAAGCATGTCCGCCGCCTCGAAACATTTCAGCGCGTTCCGGGCCCGTTTCAGTTTTAGTTCAAATTTTTCAGGAGCCGGATCCTTCATGCTTTCCCAGCCCTTATAGTTCTGCCGACCGGCACTGTCCGCCCATTTCAGAATGGCTTCGGTGCGCTTCTTCACATCGAAATCAGTCGCCTCATTGATCAACTGGTAATGATCCCGCTTGGCATCCAGCGGTTTGGTGACACCTTCGAACACCTCATTGAGAACCTGCCGCTCACTACCGTACTTTTTGGTAAACGATTCATATTCACGTGTATACCGTCCGGAAAAATCCAACCAGTTCTTAACAAAGGTCTCCGGTGATTTCTCGAACTCACTCTGATACAGAAAAGTTCCTTTTTCATCCAGAAGTTTTTCCATGGCCATCCAGTCTTTGGCTGCTTCCTTCTTGTCAACTTCCGCATAGACATTTAAACATAGAACAAATACTGCCAGGCCGACACACAGTACCCAAAGTCGTTTCATAAGATCCTCCTTGATTTCAAATAACCGATTCATCGAATGATCTCCCAGACTGTCTGGAAAGTCAAGAGTTCTCGAATATGAGGAATTAATGGCGGAATATTTTTCTGAAAACAGTAATAGAAAATGGCGTGACAAGGATTCGCTCAGCGAAACGATGGCGACTTGTAAACACGCGTTGTTTTCAATATAATTCATGAGGGTCTGATTTTCAGTTCAATCATGGGGGCTTTCTCAATGAAGATAAGATTATTTATTCTGGTTTGCGCCACGGTAATCGGTTCAATTACTGTGTTGGGGGGAATGGTTCACGCCACGGAATGGCAGGAACATTCAACCGGTGTCACGGATATTCTGTACGACATTTGTTTTGTGGATGAAATGCTGGGATTCGCTACCGGTTGGGGATCCAGTTCCGGCGGGGTTATTCTACGAACCATTGACGGTGGTCTCACATGGGACAGTACCATCCCTCAGAACGGTACATATTTTTTCTCAGTAACATTCACGGATGTACTTACCGGGTATGTCGGCGGATGTGTCAATGGGGGAGCGGCGGCGGCGATTTTTACCACCCGGGATGGTGGTGACACCTGGACAAAAGAGACGTTTGAGGGATGCTGGGGATTTTATACCGTAGATTTCCCGTCTGCGGATACCGGGTATGCCAGTGGCTGGAACGGCCGGATTTACAAGACTGTCAATGGCGGCGGTGACTGGACACTCCTTTCTTCAGGAACAGCCAACCCATTCAGGTGGATGCATTTTCCCACGGTCAGTACCGGTTATGCCGTATGTGGCAGTAATTACAACAATCCCACTAAAATCTTCAAAACCGTTGATGGCGGTGTTGTCTGGGAGAAAATCCAGGATTACGGAACCGGTATTACAATTGGCGGTATTCATTTCCTGGATGCAGAAACCGGAGTCATGGTTGGTTCTACAGACACCGAAGTCATTTTAAAGACCGTTGACGGAGGTATTACCTGGCAGGAAACCTACCGCAGTTCTGAGACAAAAGTGATTCAGGGATTGTTTATGGAATGTGCAGGAGGTTGGGCGGTGGCCAATGGCGGCAGAGTTTTCCGCACAACGGATTTCGGTGATACCTGGATTCTGGATACCATCACCAGCCCTGTTAAAAATCTTCTGGCGGTCTGCCAGGCCGGGAACACGGCTTTTCTGGCGACTCAGGGCGGTACGGTGTTCAGTTCGAATCCTCTGAACGGCATCGTCAACCTGGGTATGCCGGCGAACACATTCAGCGCCGGGGATCCTTTCGGTGTGGATATCACGGTATGCAATCCTGGTGACGCTCTGGACAGTGTCCTGGTTTTCGCCATTCTTGATGTTGCGGGTGAGTATTTTTTCGCACCGTCATGGCGTCATCCGCCGGATGGAGCTATTGATGCGTATCTCTATGAGCCGCTTCCATCGGGTGAGACGGAAATTACAGTTATTCCTGAATTCCCGTTTCCCGACGGTGTTCCGGCTATGTCCGGACTGAAACTCTATTCGGCCCTGACAGACGTCTCTGTATCGGAAATCATCTGGAACCTGGAAATCCGGGAGTTCAGTTTCATCGATTGAACAAAAAAAGGGAGCAACCGGAAAAGGTTGCTCCCCGAATGATCAGATATAAGGTGACGCTTATCCCAGAAGTTTATCCGGTGTGACGATGGGTCCGAATTTGTTTTTCAGAGCCGTCAGCTCTTTTTCCCATTCGGCGTACACTTTGAACAGTTGTTCAGGCAGATTTTTTTCTTTTCCGAAAGCATTCCGCTGGAGTTCGATCCGGGAGAGGATTTTATCAATATAGATGGAGAACTGTCTGTCGTAGAGGGCTTTGGGATATTCTTTTTTGATGCAGGTCGTGAACAGATTTTTTAAATCCTGGTATTTCGGAATGAATCCGATGGGTGTTTTAATGGCGTCCACTTCACCGTTTGCCCGTTTACCCAGCCATCCCAGCCAGACTCGCACATCCCGTTTTTCACCCAGGAGTTTTTTGGTGGTGCCGCCCCGGGATTCATCGGTGAGAAAGTAGTTCAAACCGGCGAGGATGGGTCGACCGCTTTCTGAAAGTGCTTTGTTATTGAAAAATTCGAACTGGGACCGCATGTAGTCGGACAGTGCTCCGGGGATAAACGGTGCATTTGCCCAGGGCTGCCGTTTGACACCTGAAGCGCCCACTTCGGTGGCTGTTGCCGCCGATACGACGGATGCGCCGATAACGACACCATGATCGGGGTTGTTTCCCACCCACACAGGGGGCATGGTATCGGCATCACGACCGCTGTAGGTGATGACTTTGATAGTGGCGCCTTCCGGAGATTCACCCACTTCCGGGTTATAATTATCAATGGCGGTACAACGGAGTGTACACCGGGCATTGGGATGGGAGATGGGAATTTCTTTCCCGTTGGCATCGGTTTTCCCTTTATGCCAGTCACCCTGGAAGTTGAATCCCTTATCCGGGTGTGACTCACCATTACCCATCCAGTGGGGTACGTTTTTGTCATCAATGAGTACATTCGTCCAGATCACCTCGGTATTTTCTTCCCGCAGGCATTTCATCAGGAAGGGGTCGCCTTCACGGTTGACATCGGCAACAATCCCGAAAATTCCCTGTTCCGGGTTGATGCCCCGCACGGTACCGTCTTCGGCGATCCACATCTGAGCCAGATCATCACCGATAAAATCCGTACCGGCCATGGCGGTGGTTGTTTTCCCGCAACCGCTGGGGGCGGCGCCGGCAAACCATGTGATCTCACCGGAGTCTTCTTTGATACCGGTGATGAACATATGTTCTGAAAGTTCTTTTCCATTGCCGTAATATGTGGCCAGATCCACGGCAAACCGGTGATTACCTTTTTTCAGGAGCAGTGTATTGCCGGCATAGATGCAGTACATGCCGAACGTTGTGAGCCAACTCCGGTCCATGAACACCCGGGCGTTGGGCAGGTCTTCCGGGCGGTTGGGACCTTCGCTGTGGACGTTTGTCAGGAATGTACCGGATATTTTCACTTGTTCATCAAACCTGTCATACACATGCCGGTATAACATGTCGCCGCTGTGAAGCACGTATGTTGATGATGAAATTTCCAAAGCGGGAAGCGATAATTTTGCTCCGGCGGGTCCCCGGGCAAAGAAACCGACGATCATGGTTTTACCTTTCATGATCCCGGTAAAATTCTGTTTGATATATGCGTAAGCTTCGTTCCGGAGCATTTTCTTGGCCAGGCTGCTCAAATTTTCATCTTCGTTGACGATATAGTAAGTGCGATCAACGATCCGCCCCTGCTCTTCAGAGAGGTCGTAATGGATGGTGTGATCTTTCATGGCCAGTCTTTTTTCTTCGCCCTTGTCAAGACTCATCTGCAGGACCGTGGCCATATCTTCGGGGGAACCCGTGTGAATGAATACTTCATCCGGCTGAGCCAGAGCGATGGCGTTGGCAATTTTCAGCAGCGCATCTTCAGTCTTGATCCTGACCAGTTTTTCCTGTCCGGATTTGTCCAATTTTGCCTGAAAAAGTGATCTTGCTTCTTCGATGGTTTTAATGCCACCCAGATCAGTAAGAATATCAACACCCTCTTTTAACTTCAGCATGCGAACCTCCTATCGGTTTTATTCGCCCTGATGGGACGGAAATTAACAAAAATTCTGAATTATCAGAAAAACCAGCAGGTGATTTCTGATAACCGGTCATCAGACCGCCGTTTCCATGTAGCCCCATTCGAGCTAGCATAAAATGTGAAGAAACGCAACAGAAAGACATCGCTGATCTTATGAATTAATGGGTTCCCCCCACCAATTCCCGGACGCGCCACAACTCAAGCTTCTGATCAAGATTGGTCTTCAGGGGAAACCTTGAGCCGGGTTCCAGTTCAAATCCGAACTGTTTGAGAACCGGCGGAACAATCTCCTGATAATCGGATCTCATCAACACATAAAACTCCCCGGCATGGGTGTCCATGGCATGCCGGACAACTGCTGCTGTCGCATTTGCGCTGTTGGGATTGTAGAACGTGCCCTCGATACGGATAAACCGGATCGGTTCAGGAAACGCGGGGATGACATATGCCAGGGGATCGTATGACGGTATCAGTACCAGAGCTTTTTCGAGATCGGGGATATCCGGTATTTCAACACCAAAATAATCATCAGCCCAGGGTCGTCAGCCCCAGGTTGGAACCTGGAGGGTCAGAATAATTGTCAGAGCGATCATGAAAGTGGCGACAACCGGTATCCACCGTCGATGAGATATCGTGCTGATCAGGATAAAAATGCTGATGATTGTGTCCTGCATCGTCGTGCCGATTTCCGAGATGGCAATCATGCCCCAAAAGCCTGGAACAGCTAGAGTGATCGATAATATCCATCGCCAGGGATCCCGATATTTCGGAAGTACAAGATAAGCGAT
>SWBY01009692.1_pt4 | contig 13715 bp, 10 predicted proteins | sample 4693071 | NCBI WGS metagenome assembly SWBY01 (sample SAMN10267273, study PRJNA491770) | bioreactor metagenome | isolation source: DHS bioreactor inoculated with marine methane seep sediment | place: Japan: Omine Ridge, Nankai Trough | collected 2006-05-06 | reverse complement strand
AGAACAGAGTCAGAGAAATGATAATGAGAGTTAAAGTAAAAAAGTGGTGTCTGCTTACCGACCGCAACTGTCAGCCCTGGTTCTTCCCCGGGACCCGGAATTTTCCTGCCTTCCGGTATCTTTGCTGCTCTGGCTTTTATTCGGCATGTTTGAAGTCATATTTCCACGGCTGGGTACACTTCTGCGAGAACTATTCCTGCGACTTGCCGCTTCTTTTTGTTTTTCTTTATCTTTATCACTGGTACGGGCGCGGGCGTTTTTTTGGGTATTTTTAGTACCGGTACGTGAATTATTCCGGGAAGCTCGAGAGCGGGATTTAGCTTTCCCCTCGGCTGCTTTCAATTTCAGGAGAGCCAGTTCATCACCTTTTTTAAATGCGACATGATCGGCATTGATCCCGGTGATTCTGTAGTCACCAATCCAGTCACCGAGTTTGAATTTCTGAATTTTATTTTTGAGTTTCCGATCTTTGGTATCAATAATAAAAGCATAGGATTCACTGGCACTCATACTGATGGTTCCAACCAGCTTTAAATTCGGTAAATCCACTTTTCGGGCAGGTTTATCGTCACTCGGTTTATCCGGCTCGGTTTCCTCATTATCGGCGGGAACATAGTTCCGGTCTTTATGAAAAAGGTTTTTTTCGCTGATTACATCGTACCGATCAGCATTCCCCGGATGGGATTTCAGTGAGATGCTTCCTGATTGATCAAGACCCTTGTCAAGAACAAAGTCCGTCCCAGCCAGAGTCTCATTCGGAGCAGTGTCCGAACCCTCAAAACATCCAGTAAAACACAGAAGCATCCCCACCATTATGATGAATATTTGCCAACGATTAAACGAAACAGACATAGGCTCAAAAGTCCTTTTACCGGGATGATCTACTCCAGGTGGATCCCCCATCCGTTGACAGGTGAACACCTGAAGTTGTGGTAAATATGATATTATCCGGAGAAGAGGGATGAACATCAACGGAAAAAGTCAGAAAAATCCGCTGATTCAGGTAATCGATTTTGTAATTACTTTTATCAAATCTCACTCGAAGTAAGGATTTCCCAATTCCGGCTATGAAAAAAACATTGGATTCAACCGGGTGTCTGACCATGTCCACCCCCCGCAGAGCCAGGTAATTGAAATTGAGAACTCGAGCATGTTTACCGATCAGTACAAATGATTCACCGGTTCTGTCAACTTCAAACCCGTGCACAACAGCCACTTCCGGGAGTTCGGAAAACTCCCTGGTTTTCCAATTCATTCGATAACGTTGGTTTTCAATACCGCTGATCAGAAGTGTTTCCGGAACATTCGGATCCGGGCAAACCATAACAATCGGGGATGGTATGGACCAGGGTATTTCAATAGGATGAGATGTATCCCAGGTTTCTCCGGAGTCCTCACTCAAAACCATTACCTTGGATGTGCCCGCCAGCACAATATTTTGGTTCACGGGGTGAAACGCGAGATTTCGAATCACATCGCGGTCGTTCCCTGCCCAAAAAGAGATTTCGGTAACCTTCAAATTTTCGTCTTGAAAATTAACCCGGTAAAGATTCCCGTCCTGAGTGGCTGCCAAAGCGCTGTAATCTGCAATCGGATTTACCCTGAGAGCTGTAATAGCTACACCCGGGAGTGCTTCACTCAAAATATCTCCCGTAGACAATTTTAATATTTTCAAACCTTCCAGATTCCCCCAGAGCACCAGATCGGGGTCATCACTCACAAACCGTGCGAATTGCGGTTCAAAATGAAAATTCAACACCTGATTAAGTTTGAGACCGGGTATCGCAGATCTGGAACCGGCGGTCATCCCCTGTGCTGAGACAGAAATACCGGTGAGCAGGATGATGGCAGTGACAAATACAGCTACAATCGTTTTACTTTTTGAACCAGTCCGAGGCATAACTCTCATATTCAGATCCTCCAATCCCTGTGAAGTTTAATTGGAACTGCGTTCCGTGTCAATGCAGGACTTCGTTTCAGGCCATTGGAAAATCAATGGTTCAATCCAGCCCGAATCCCCTGAGTCTGTGCTTTCGGAACGCAAGACCAGATGACCAGTCATGGTCTGATCCTGAGTGATATAAATCAGGATCTCATCATAAGGGTGATCCGTTGACTTAAGTTGTGTCCGGTTCAATTCATGTTCCGTCCCTGATTCATCGACCAAGAGGATGGTGAAGACGCCTTCAATAAAACGGTCTGATGGCTCCTGCCGAAGAAGTACTCCAGTTTTCAGGACATCACCAGGATGATAAACATTCCGTGAAAACGTGACTTCCCCAAACCCTTTCTGCCATAAAACAGACCACTCATCTAGCCCCAGATGCAGTTTATCCACTCGATTTTGACCCCGGGCAAGGGAAATTTCATTCCATGAATCCACATCCAGCATTTTGATCGCCTCTGATGGGAGATGTTTGAAAATTTCGAATTCATTGATAACCATCCATCGGTAGTATTCACGTCTGAGCCAACCAAAAAGTTCCGGATACTGCCGTGAAAACGCCCGTTGGGAGATATTATCGAACCCTGTATCATTTAAAAGTATGACATCCGGAGACCTTGACTGAAACTCATGAAACATCTCTTCTCTACGTCGGGGATCAGTAAACATTCCAGGCAAAAGCCATTCATAAGCAGTGGGATTTATCTCACCGGTCGTGAAATTCCAAATGGTATGAAAGGGCAGACATACCAGTCCGCCACCCGGCTTGATAATTGATTGGAGGGATGTATTCACCGTGCTCAGCACATCAGCATTTCTTCGATCACAATTAACCTGCAGATGTGGTATTTTCAGTTGGTTGTCATAAATCCGTTTCATACCGATGGAATGGTAAACCTCTGAATTCACAATGAGAGAATCCACGCATATAAAGAGGAAAAACAGTAGATAAAACGAGCGGGCAATAACCGCACTCAGTATGCCTGCTCGTCGTTTTATTCCCACTTTTTTTTCCCAGACGAGAACTGTTGCCATCACAATAACAGGGGGAATAATTCGCTGCAGGTTTCCATAGCCGGTCCGCCAGACCACCAGACAGTATCCCAGAGATGCCACACCGCAAAGAATCCACCACTCCCGTCTATCCCTGAATCGCATAAACCCAGCAACCACACCCGATAAAACGATAAACCCCGCAACCCAGATCAATAGATCTTCCATTCCATAGAAAAATCCTGAATCTCTCCAGAAACCAATTGAAAAAACATTGGGCCACGGCAGCTGCATCCCCGAATGACCTTCAGTGGCAACATTCAGGGAATATCGATACAGATCCAGAAACCGTCGTATTCCACCAATGTATATGATTCGTGATATCCAGGCCAGACCCATGACAAAGGGTGTAAACCAATCCTGCCAGGTCAATTTCTGATGTCGCCGAAATACTGCTTTATAAATCAGTAATCCAAACGCAAAAGTCGTTAGAGCAATCCCCAAAAATTCCCGGAACCAGATAACGAGAATTCCTCCAGCACCCACAAGAACAGCCTCAAGAGGAGATATTCTATGTTTAGTCAGTGTGATCAGCATGAGTATAGACATCAGAAGAAAAAAAGTCAGGAACCGATAATAGTACATAAAGGGCATGAGCAGATAAAAGCCCACTGGAAACCAGCAGAACCGATATGGCAGAAAATATGCGGAAATGCGAAACAGGAACAGACAGATCAGCCCGGATAAACAGGCCAGAACCACACGTGGTCCTGTAACTGAACCTCCTGAAATATACAGGGCTGCCTGATACAGGAAGTATCTGCCCGGTGGATAAGCCGTGAAATCCCTGGCAGGCCGCTGTCCCGCATCCATTCTCAGAGCGCCGCTGAGAGGTACACCCTCATCCCACAAATTGACGCCGTAGTCGTAATAAGAAAGAAAATACAAAGCACCAATCAGGGTCACCAGAATCAATAAATATCGGCTTGGCGGTTTATTTGGCAATGTCATAATTTCCATATTTCACTGTCCGGTTTGAAACCATCTATTGTCAGGGATATCCCAAAAATCATAGTCATATCTGCCCGGATTGCATCCCGTTTCCCATCACCACCCTGAACCATTCTTGACGAAAGACATATAAACCAGTTAGGTTACCAAACGCAAATGTCGGACATGTGAGAGACGTCCCGAAAACGAAATGCAATTGAAATTGATTGCCATTCACGATTGTGAAAATCTATTTTTATGAAGCTATCAATTATCATCGTCAATTATAAAGTATCGCATCTTCTGGAAAAATGCCTGGAAAAAATCCAGGAAACTGAATTTTCAGAAAATTACGAGATTGTAGTCGTCGATAATGATTCCGATGATGGATCACAGGAAATGGTTTCCGAGAAGTTTCCCGAGGTAGTTTTCATCCAGAACAGCAAGAATGTGGGATTTGCCCGAGCGGTGAACAAAGGCGTGACTCAATCTCGAGGTGAGTATATTTTATTATTGAACCCTGACACTGAACTCCATGACGGAGCGCTGTCTGCATTAATTTCTTTTTACCAGGATCACCCTGACGCCGGAGTCGTTGGCGGAAAGATCATTAACACTGATGGTTCATTTCAAAAGCAGTGCAGACGAAATATTCCACGCCCGATGCCGGCACTTTTCCGATTGTCCGGTTTGAATCGGTTGTTCCCGGAAACTGCGCTGGCAACTGCTTATGAACTACCGGTAGATGGTATCAATTCACCCCATGCCGTGGAAGCCGTATCCGGTGCCTTGTTATGCAGTCCCCGGAAAATATGGGATGAGATCGGCGCTATGGATGAAGGCTATTTCCTGTATGGAGAGGATCTTGATTACTGCTATCGAGTAATGAAAGCGGGTTATACAAATTATTACTGCCCCGGAGCTGTCGCCCATCATCATCATGGCGCAAGCAGAAAGAAAAGACCGGTCCGAACCCTGTGGCACACCCACTATGCCATGCACCGGTTTTATAAGATTCATCTGGCTGGGGATGGAAGTATTCTCCTGAAATGTTGTATTATCTCATCCATATGGGTCCGATGGCTCATTCTTGTTACCCGGGCAGTTATCATTCAGGCATTTAATCGGAGTTGATTTTGACGAATATCCAACGTTTCAGACAGATCACACGAATTCTCCTGATTTTCGGAGATCTTTTATATATTCCGCTCATCTATTTCGGCAGTTACTGGATTCGATCCATTTCTTCATTTTATTTATTTGAAGAGACCATGCCTCTGGATCGCATTCACTGGGTAAATCACCGATTATGGCTCCTCATGGGAATGCACCTGACTTTCCTGTACTTCCATGGGTTGTATGACCGGACACATTACCGCAGTAAAAACCAGATCATCGGCAGAATTTTTCAGGCCGTCACACTGGAAATTCTGATTCTTGTGGCGGTGTATTTTTTCAGCCAGGACATAGTTTTTCCCCGATCCATTTTCATACTCCTCTGGGTTTTTAACTTTGTCACCACTACGGCATGGCATCTATTGTGGTACACCGTTTCCAGAAAACAAGTGCCCATACGCAATCTTCTAATCGTAGGTCTCAACGATTCCACACGGAATCTGCTTAAGGAAATCGAACGTCTGCCTTCCTATGGGTTAAAGGTAACCGGTGTTCTATCTGATGATGATTGTATTGAGGGAATGACCGAATTCAATGGCTATCCTATTCTGGGATCCCGTGATCAACTTCTGCCTATTGTCAAGGAGCACGGGATTGACGAGGTGGTAATCTCAACTGCGGGATCTTGGCAGGAATCCCTCATTGATCGTATCTCCCGATCAGAGCAGACTCAGGCAAGAATCTGTATTATTCCCACATGTTATGAAATTCTGATCGGGAAAATTAACCATCTCAGATTATACGATATTCCTCTCATTGAAGTCATTAAGCAACCGATGCCACCCACAGGAAAACGTTTCGGTGACTTCGTGTTGGCCCTGGCGCTGTTTCTGTCAAGTCTGCCGATAATCCTGCTTACTTTTTTTGCAATAAAAATCACCTCAGACGGTCCCGCTCTATTCAAACAAAAACGTGTCGGTAGAAATCGAAAACCATTCACTATCCTCAAATTCCGCACCATGGTGCATGATGCCGAGGATCATTCAGGGCCGATCCTTTCTGAAGGCAGTGATGAACGAATCATACCTATCGGTCGATTTCTGAGACGGTACCGAATCGATGAGCTACCCCAGTTGATCAATATCATCAAGGGTGAAATGAGCTTTGTGGGTCCCCGGCCGGAAAGACCGTTTTTTGTTGCAAAATATATCGATTCCATACCCGGTTATGGAGAACGATTCAAATCAATGCCCGGACTAACCGGTCTTGCACAAGTCAATGGCGGTTACGCCACCACTCCCGAAAACAAACTGAAATATGATCTGGCATATATTTACAATCAGACATTCTGGCTGGATGCTCGCATCATTCTGGAAACGGTGAAAGTTATTTTAACAGGCCGGGTGAATCCTTAACCTGCATTTTTTACATGAATTACTGATCTTATTTTGAATTCAGATTTCAAAACTGAAGAAGTACATCAATCAGAAAAGGTCAATCCCACAGGAACCATCAGGGTTTTCCCAGCATAGATCAATGTCTGAGAATAGTGGTTCACTTCCATAATCTGCTGCACAGTGGAATTGTATCTGGAGGCGATACTGCCCAGTGTCTCCCCCTTCACAATTTTATGAAATGCCCAACTCAGACATTTATCCCGGGGAATTTTCTGAAAATTCTCGGTAAACGTGTCCTGGCAGTGCTGAGGAATTCTCAACGGATACCCGGGATAATCCGGTGGCGTCCATCCCCATTTCAGTGCGGGATTAATTTTTCGTAATGCATCAACAGAAATTCCGGCACAATCGGCAAGGATTTTCAAATCCGCCTGATGATCCAGATTGATAACCGAAAACTGTGAATTCCATTCGTTGTATGCACCGTTAAGCGGTTCTTCATACTGTTGGTGATAGATCACTTCAAAGGCAAGTACTGCTGCGACATAGAATCGTGTCTGAGCCGGTAATCGTTTATGGGAAGCGATTACCCAGTAATCCCGGGTTTCAAGATCCCTCATGGCACGAAACACGCGGCCCTCACCAGTATTATACGCTGCCAGTGAAAGGAGCCAGCACCCGGTTTTTTCATACAGGTATTCCAGAGCATTCATGGCGGCTTCCGTAGATCGTTCGGGATCCAGGCGTTCATCCACCCAATCATCGATTCTCAACCCAAATTTTCTGGCAGTGGCAGGCATCAATTGCCACATACCCACAGCATAAGAGGTTGATCGCGCATCACATTTGAAACCGCTTTCAATGATGGGTATCCACATGAGTTCCCGGGGTATACCCCGTTTATCCAGTTCCCGCTGAATCGCTGGCAGGTATTTTCTACCCCGGATCAGACTCTCATCAAAATCCCGCCGGCGTCGGTGAGTATAGAGTTTAACTTTATTACTGATGGCAGCATTCATGGGGACAGATAAACGAATCGGTTCCCGGATCACCGCACTACCCGATTCATCACCAATTTCATCGGGATCTGTCAATACCACAGTTTCACCGGCATCAGTAATGGTATCTTCGGTTTCCATAGATTGCCCGGGAATATCACTCTGAGAATCCAAAGGCGGGTCGTCTGTCATTTCATGGGGTTCCCCGGAACTCAGTACATCACGATTACCCTCTTGGCCCTGGATTTCGATTGGATCCTCAAAACTCAGCTGATCATTGGGCACAGTACCGTAATGGCAGCCATGTTGCAGCAGGATGAACAGCATGCCTGCTGCTATAATTATTCTGGTGAGTATCCGGTCCATAATTCAGGGCATTACGCCAGAAACATTCCTTTGAGCAGATTTACCTGATTTCTAAGCTGCGAGTTTGAATCGCAATCTTTTTCTATTTTCCGGCATGCATGGATCACCGTAGTATGATTCCTGCCACCAAATTTTTTCCCGATTTCAGAGAGGGATTGTTCTGTAAGTTCCCGGCAGAGGAACATGGCAATCTGGCGGGGTACCGCAATATCCTGTGAGCGGCCTTTAGCCCGGAGAGCAGATGTTTTGATATCGTAAAATTGGGCCACTTGTTTCTGAACCATTTCTATGGTGATGACTTTTTCGCTTTCAGAAACATATTGTTTTAATGCTTCCCAGGCGGCTTCCTTATCAATTTTGCTCCCGGTTAACGAAACCCGGGCAGCCAGGTTCAGCAGAGATCCTTCCAGTTCCCGCACATTGGACTTCACTTTGCTCGCCATAAATAACGCTATTTCTGTTGGGAGATCCACATCGAGTTCTTCTGCTTTTTTTTGAAGAATCGCAACTTTGGTTTCCAGGTTTGGAGGTTGAATATCCGCAATGAGTCCCCATTCGAACCGGGACCGGATCCGTTCTTCCAGATCGGAAATCATCCGAGGTGGTTGATCCGATGAGATAATAATCTGCTTCTGCGCGTTGTGAAGCGTGTTGAATGTATGGAAAAACTCAGTGATTGTGGCATCTTTGCCGGCAATGAATTGGATATCATCAATGAGAAGCACATCCACATTCCGGTATTTGTTTCTGAATTCCGGCATCTTATCAAACCGGATATGGTGAATCACATCATTAGTGAACTGCTCCGACGCGACATACAGGATTTTCATTTCCGGTTGGGTACTAAGAATAGCGTTGCCGATGGCATGCATCAGGTGTGTCTTGCCCAACCCAACGCCGCCATGAAGGTACAGAGGATTATAGGATCGGGATGGATTGCGTGCCACTGCCTGGGAGGCTGCATGGGCGAATTGATTGGAGGAACCCACAACAAAACGATCAAATATGTAATGAGCCTGAAGCCCGGTGGTCTCAAATGAGTTTTGGATAATCTTTTTCTTTTTGCCGGTTTTTTTAGGGGGATCAGCAACGGAAACCGGCTGTTTCGACACATTCTGAAACAACGGACCGACATCCTCGGCACTGAGCGGATTCACATGATATGTAATTTCCATACGGCATTGCGCCAATTCCTCAGTAATTTCCTGAATTTTTTCTGCATATTTTTCCTCAAACAGCTGACGATACAGGTTCGTTGGCACTGTAACCGACAGATAATTCGGACCCTGTGAATGCTGGGAAGTATCCTTAAACCAGGTACCAAAAACCTGCCGGCTGACCTCTTTCTTTATACGCTTTAAAACCTGATTCCACAGGTCCTCATTACTCTTTTTCACTATAACACCTGCCAGATAATCGGGAATCAAAATCACCAACACGGTGATCAGCCGAGCTGAGAGAAGATATCATCATTGAAATTTTCAAGTCAATTCAAGCCATCAAATAAATGTTTCTGTCGGGAAACAGCAGGAGGTTTTCCCTTAACTATCTCAGAAAATTCGGATTCACTCAGAATTTTCAAACCCAATTGTTCAGCCCGGACAAGTTTGGATCCCGGATCCTTTCCTGCAACGACATAATCCGTCTTTTTACTGACCGATGAACTCACACGCCCCCCCCTGGAAATGACATGCTCTTTCGCATCGTTCCGGGAAAAATTATCCAATGATCCGGTAAATACAAAAATTCGATCACTCAAGTCTCCCTGTATTGCCTGGGAAGCACTTTCTTCCAGCATCACACCCCGATCAAAAAACCGGATGAGGGATGTCTGGTTTTCGGGATCATCAAAAAACGCTCGGACAGATCCCGCCACTTCCGGACCGATCCCATCGATCTGTTCCATTAATTCCATAGATGCCATCTGAAGTGCATTAAAATCCTTGAAATAATCAGCCAGGAGCATCGCGATATGCTCACCAACATGTCGAATCCCCAGCGCAAAAATGAACCGTTTCAAACTCACATGCCGCGATTGATCCAACTGCGCCAGAAGATTCCCGGCGGACTTTTCCCCCATCCGATCCATAGATGCCAGGACTTCCAGATCCAATTCAAAGAGATCCGGCAAATCATTCACCCGTTCACTGGAAACAAGCTGCTCAATAAGTTTTATGCCCAGGCCTTCGATATCCATGGCTGATTTTGAGGCAAAATGGCGAATGCGTTCCACTAATTGTGCCGGACAGCGTGGATTGACACACCGTAACGCCACTTCCCCCGGTTTCCGATATGCACACTCCCCACAAACAGGACAGTGGGATGGCATCTGAAATTCACGGGTATCTTCTCCGCGTTTTTCCACAATGGCTGTGACAATCTCAGGAATGACATCCCCTGCCCGCTGCACAAGAACGGTATCACCAATCCGCACATTCTTTTTTCGAATTTCATCCGCGTTGTGAAGGGTTGCCCGGCTGACCTCCACACCACTGATTTTTACAGGTTCCAGAATGGCTACCGGTGTCAGGGTACCGGTTCTGCCCACCTGCACCTGAATATCCAATAGACGTGTTGTTGCCTGCCGGGGTGCAAACTTACACGCAATGGCGTATCGGGGGCTTCGTTGCGTTTTCCCCAGTTTATCCCATAATCGGAAGGAATCGACTTTCACAACCATGCCATCCACTTCATATTCCAGCGAATCACGCCGGTTTTCCAGGTCCCGGAAAACCTCAATGGCCTTATCAATATTGCTGCATGTCTGTGACAGCGGATTGACAGGGAGACCCCACCCACGCATGACATCCAATGCAGTGCTCTGGGTATCAGCACGAAGATCCGGACCGGGTACCAGTCCATAACAGAAAATGGATAGCGGACGTCGGGCGGTTTCACGGGAATCCAGCTGGCGTAGAGAGCCTGCCGCAGCATTCCGGGGATTTGCAAACAACTTTTCTCCCGCTTCACCACGGCGCTCATTCATTACTTTAAAATCATCGGATCGAATAATCACTTCACCACGGATTTCAAGTAAATCCGGGACCGGCACTTCCGTGGGTTGCAGCCGCAACGGTATATTTTTTACGGTCCGCAGATTCAGCGTGATATCTTCACCGGTAAGACCGTCTCCCCGGGTGGAACCCATCGAAAACATCCCGCCCTCATAGATTAATTCAACCGCAACACCATCCATTTTGGGTTCAGAGACGTATTCAATCTCGGTATCAACAGCCAGTATTTTTTTCACGCGACGATCAAAATCTCTAAGTTCATCACCATTCATGGCATTATCAAGACTCAGCATGGGAACCCTGTGCGGAGTGGTTTTCAGGCCCTCCAAAGGAGAAGCCCCTACTTTTTGCGTGGGGGAATATGGTGTAATCAGGTCCGGAAACTCTGATTCCAGCGTGATCAACCGTTGAAATAACCGGTCATACTCCGCATCGGAAACGACCGGAGAATCCAACGTGTAGTATTGATAGTTGTGGGATTCTAGAGTTTTCCGCAACGATTGAATCTCAGTTTCCGCCTGATTCCTATCCATTTTATCATTCCCCCGGATTTGATCCCGTGAATTAACATGGTTATTATCATCATTCATGAAGTTGTTCGTCAATCTAATCATCATCGTAATCGCAATTATTTTTCTTCACAGTGCGCATGCGGCATCCCCCTGGGCTGTTCAGGTCTTTACCTTGGACACTCCTACAGAAACCGATCTTCAACAGGAATTTAACGCCCTGGCAGCCCGGGGAGTTGAAACTGTAATTTTCCGGTCATTCAAGTTACCAGGAGATCCATCCTATCCGTTGTTGACGGAGAATGCCGCCAGCGGTCTGTATTTCAAAACACGCGCGGAACCCCTGGTGTCTGATCTCCTGCCGATTGTAATCCGGTGTGCGCACCGGGCGGACATGCAATGTTTTGCGTGGGTCACCACTCGAAAAGCGGCTTGGATTCTCAAAGCACATCCCACGTTGGAAAGCCGACGTATTGATGTAAAAACCGGACTTACACAACCAAGTCATCACCTGGATATTTTTCGACCGGATGTATCGGATCGGCTTCAACAGATCCTGCTGGATCTGGCAGCCACCGGTGTGGATGGCATATTGGTTCAGGATGATCTGGTTTCGCGGCAGGGCGATGATCTGTATACAAATCTCTGGAATGACTTTTCCGGTGAAACGTTCAATGAAGCGGGGCGATTGTCACTTTTTCAGACCACTGAAAATCGCACTGTATATACGCCCAGATATCTTCGCTGGGCACATTTCAAATCCCGGGCAATCGCCGGATTTCTCACAGAAACACTCCACAGAGTGAAATCAGAATATCCAGATATTAAAATTGCGGTAAACCTGTATTATGAAGCAGTGACCATGCCCCAGCACGGGCGAAACTGGCTTGCTCAGGATCTGGACGAGTTAATGAAAGCGCCGGTGGACTACTGGGCGGTCATGGCCTATCAACGTCAGATGATAAAAGAACTTGAAAAAAAAGCCGTCGGGGTCGGTCAACTTCTTGCCCGGGCATCAGATATTCTCACCAGCGGCTATCTGATCCCGGAAGAATATGTTCTATGGAAACTGCAGGTTCAGGATTGGGAAACACGCGAGCAGGTGTCGCAGCATGAATTGGGGATCGTCTTGAATCTTCTGTCTCCGGAACGGTTTGTAGTTGTGCCTTATCGCGGCCTCCGCTCTCTTAATAATCTCGGAAACTGATCTCAACTGAGATAAACCGTCAGGATCTGGAAGCTGTCTGTTTCAGATATCTGGCAGATACAGCAGGGACAAGCCCGGACACATCGCCCCCCAGAATTGCAATCTCCCGAATCAGACCGGAACTGAGATATGTATATTCTGCTGCCGACATAAGATAAATCGTATCAATTTCCGGGCAGAGCCGTCGGTTCATAAGAGAGATCTGAAACTCAAATTCAAAATCCGATACCGCGCGAAGTCCTCTTACGATTACGCTGGCATCGATCTGACCGGTGTAGTCCACCAGAAGTCCATGAAATGCATCCACCTGAATGTCGGCATGAAATGGTTTCACAGCCTCACGGATCATGTCCATTCGATCTTCTGTGGAAAACATGGGATTTTTTTGAGGGTTAGTCAGAACGGCGATGGTCAGACGATCGAATATCCGAATCGCCCGTTCCACTATATCCAGGTGTCCATTTGTCACGGGATCAAAACTTCCGGGATAAACTGCATGTTTCATTTCAGCATCTCCTTTCAGGACATGTTCTTAGACTGATTCCAGAAATACAAGACGGTATCACCGTATTTTTCCCTGCGAACCCATTCCAGATTTTTAATTCTTTCCGGGATCGGAGTTTTGTGAAACATTTCTGTAATCACCGTACAGGCATCCATAGCAGGCATATCCGCCAGACAGTCCAAAACAGGTAAAACCAGATCTGATGCATAGGGTGGATCCATATAAATCCATCGAAATTCCGTACCAGCCAGGATGGATGGGAGTTTAATCAGCACATCTCCCTGGACAACCTGGATATGACTGCCTGTTTCGGTGAGCCGGATATTTGTGCGAATAATATCTGATACCCGTCTGTTTGACTCAACACAGACCGCTCCGGGGGCGCCTCTGAGAACCGCTTCAATGGCCATAATTCCCGACCCGGAAAACAGATCCAGAAATGGACCTGACGCTATCTCATCTCCGATGATATCAAAAAAACTTTTTCTTACCCGTACCGGAGTGGGTCTGACATGATTTGAAGGTGGTGACCGAAGAGCAAGACCGCTTCGGGATCCCCCTGATATTTTCAGGCTAGTTTTCACCGAACAGTTGATCGAGATCTTCCAGAAGTAGATCCCGTTTTTCCCCAGACGATATTGCAGGTGCACGATCTCCAGTATCCACCAGATAACC
>SWBY01001966.1_pt1 | contig 13770 bp, 13 predicted proteins | sample 4693071 | NCBI WGS metagenome assembly SWBY01 (sample SAMN10267273, study PRJNA491770) | bioreactor metagenome | isolation source: DHS bioreactor inoculated with marine methane seep sediment | place: Japan: Omine Ridge, Nankai Trough | collected 2006-05-06 | reverse complement strand
CCGGCACTTGTTTTATAATGACCGCTATCTTCATGAGATATTCTTCCTTATCTGGTAACCGCGATCAGTCCGCCAGGATAAACCGGGAGATGACAAACCGCTGAATTTCTGATGTGCCTTCATAAATTTCCGTGATCCGCTGATCCCGGTACAATCGTTCCACCTTGTAATCTTTCATGTACCCGTACCCGCCATGAATCTGAACCGCTTTGTCGCAAACACGGTTGGCCATTTCCGCTGCATAGAGTTTCAGCATGGCCGACTCCTTCGTGAACCGTTTGATACCGGAATCCTTCATCCATGCAACTTTATAAAGAAATGTCTTGGCTATCTCCACTTCCGTGGCCATATCCGCCAGCATGAACTGGAGATGCTGCAATTCACACAGAGGTTTCCCGAACTGGACCCTTTCTTTGGAATACCGAAGTGATTCTTCCAGAGCCGCTTCAGCAATACCAATGGCCTGAGCGGCAATACCGATCCGGCCGCCGTCCAGTGTTGCCAAGGCAATTTTCAATCCCTTGTTCACGTCACCCAAAAGCGTATCTGCCGGCACCCGGCAGTCCGTGAAAACCATCTCTGTTGTGCTGGAAGATCGAATTCCCATTTTATTTTCGTGTTTTCCCACTTCAAAACCCGGTATATCGGTTTTCAACAGAAACGCCGAAATACCCCGGGATCCTTTATCCTTGTCAGTAACAAAAAATACGATCATCGCTTCTGCAAATGCACCGTTAGTCGTGAAATTTTTCGTTCCGTTAAGAATATAGTGGTCACCATCTTTTACCGCTGCTGCCCGAAGTGCTCCAGGATCACTGCCGGCACCGGCTTCCGTCAATGAGAAACAACCGATCCATTCACCCGTGGCCAGTTTGGGCAGATATTCGTTCTTCTGCTCATCTGTTCCAAATTTCATAACGGCGTCATTCACCAGGGAGTTCTGGACCGATACCGCGACAGATGTTCCGGCATCCGCTTTACTGAACTCGATCATAGCACCAGCATACGCCACGGAACCCAGTTCCGACCCGTCATACTCTTCCGGAACCGTCATACCAAGATATCCCAGTTCCCCGAGCTGTCTCAGGGCTTTGATATTTGGTTCCTGTTTTTCGTCCAACTCTTCTGCCAGAGGCGCCAGTTGAGCTTCCGCAAATTTCCGGGCTTCATCAATAATCATCTGTTGATCTTCGTCAAATAAAAAATCCATATCTAACCTCCATTGGTGACGGGTTTAAAAAGACTCTGATAAAGTCTGATACCACTGTTTAATATAGTCAACGATCTCTTGTATTTCATCGCCGGGACCGAACACTTTACCCACGCCCAGATCATCCAGTTTCCGACGATCTTTGGTGGGGATAATCCCGCCGCCGGTGAGCAAGCGATCGCCCAGTCCATTTTCAATCATTAATTCTCTGACCCGAGTAAAATGGGTCAGATGGGCACCGGACAGAATGGACAGTCCGATGATATGCGCATCTTCTTCCACGGCAGCATTGACAATGGATTCCGGTGTCTGGCGCAGTCCGAGATACACAACTTCCATCCCGGCATCGACCAGGCCCCGGGCCACTACCTTGGCGCCCCTGTCATGACCATCCAATCCCGGTTTTGCGATAATTACTTTGATTTTTTCACCTGCCATAACAACTCTCCTTCTATTAAAAGAACGGCGGTTCCTGATAATCACCGAACACATTCATCAATGCTTCAGAAATTTCCCCGACTGTCGTGTATGTTCGGGCACAATCCAGAAGATACGGCATCAGATTCTCCCGGGTTCGAGCAGCCGCCTCCAGCTTTTTCAAACCCAGGGAAACTGCCATATTGTCCCGGTTCTCACGGGTCTCCTTCAACCGCCGGAGCTGATCAATTCCCACCGTTTCATCGATCTCCAGAACAGGTATCTCAACCTCTTCATCCTTATTGACGAAATGCGTCACTCCCACAGTGGCTTTATCTTTTCTGGAAAGCGCTTTCTGATATGCGTACGCAGACCGGGTAATCTCCTTCTGAAGATATCCCTTCTCAATGGCGGCTACCACGCCGCCAATTTTTTCAATCCGTTCAAAATAGGCTTCTGCTTCCTCTTCCAGTTCACGGGTAAGTTTTTCCATGTAATACGAACCACCCAACGGATCAATCACATTGGCAGCACCACTCTCAAAAGCAATCACCTGCTGCGTTCTCAGAGCAATTTCAACAGCTTTCTCCGAAGGAAGCGCCAGGGCTTCGTCCATGGAATTTGTATGGAGACTTTGACAACCACCCAAAACACCGGCCAACGCTTCCATGGCTGTTCGGACAATGTTGATCTCCGGCTGCTGTGCCGTAAGACTGCATCCCGCTGTCTGGACATGGAACCGGCAAAGCCAGGATTTTTCGTTCTTCGCGCCGTACCGATCCTTGAGATGACGGGCCCAGATGCGTCTGGCCGCCCGGAGCTTGGCAATCTCCTCGAAAAAATCCAGATGGGCATTGAAAAAGAACGAAAGCCGGGGAGCAAAATCGTCCACATCCATCCCGGCGGCAATTGCCTTTTCGACATAAGTGAATCCATCAGCCAGAGTGAACGCCAGTTCCTGAGCTGCCGTGGAACCGGCTTCCCGAATATGATATCCGCTGACGGAAATGGTATTCCATTGAGGGACATGGTCGGCACAGAACGCCATAAGATCCGTGATCAGACGAAGATGGGGTTCCGGAGGGAAAATCCATTCTTTCTGCGCAATATACTCTTTCAGAATATCATTCTGGAGGGTACCTCGGAGCCTTTCAAAGGGGATATTCTCTTTTTCTGCGTTTGCCAGGAAAAAAGCAAATATCCAGGCTGCCGGCGCATTTATGGTCATGGAAGTGGAAACTTTATCCAGGGGAATCCCGGAAAACAGGATCTCCATTTCCTTCATTGTGTCTACGGCCACTCCGGTTTTCCCGATTTCACCTTCCGCCAGAGCATGATCCGAATCGTATCCATAGAGTGTCGGGTTATCGAAAGCGACAGATAATCCTGTCTGCCCTTTTTCCAGCAAAAAGCGGAACCGTTCATTGGTCTGTTCCGCCGTCCCCATCCCGGCAAACTGGCGCATAGTCCATAACTTTCCATGATACATGGAGCTATGCACACCGCGGGTGTAAGGGTACTGCCCCGGGTATGAGATATCCCCGGCGTCAATGTCATTCAAATCACTTTCGGTGTAGAGCGGTTTAAGCTCACGACCGGACAGTGAAGTAAAGTCGGCATCCCGGCGACGGCTGCCGGTAAACTGTTCCTGCCATTTTTTTTCGTTTCCCTGACTCATGAAATAACTCCCCCACCGGAATTGGTCATATTTATTCTTGAAAAAAGATCCTGAATGAACGGATACGGCGAACAGCCCTCATCCGCAAGCATTGATGCAGTCGTCTGAACCTCGGATTCCACACCCGTAAGATCCATAAATTGTTTCCAGAGCAAATCCAGGACACCGGTTCGAATATCCCGGGCCATGAGTTCCTGCCGTTTTTTCTGCAACCGGCCGGATTTGCGTAAAACCTGGATCTGTTCCTGAAGCGATTCAAACACTCGGTCAATGCCTGTACCACGGTTTGCGGAACACGGTAGTATCGGCGGTGCGGTTCCGTCACTGTCCCGGGGGCTGAGATCGAAAATAAACCGGAGACTTTCCTCCAGCATATCCGCCCCGTCCAGATCCGCCTTATTGATCAGAATAATATCACCGGCTTCGAGAATACCGGCTTTCATTGCCTGAATAGCATCACCGGTTCCCGGCTGCATCACCAGGATAATGAGATCGGTGCAATTTAAAATATCCAGTTCCGCCTGGCCCACACCCACGGTTTCGATAAAGATCAGGTCCATGCCCCAGGCATCCAGAACCTCAGCAACATATGGTGTTGCCGGGGATACACCACCCTGACCGTCCCGGGATGCCAGAGACCGTATAAACACATCCGGTTCGTTCACCAGATCCTGCATCCGGACACGATCACCCAGAAAAGCCCCACCGGTAAAGGGGCTGGATGGATCCACTGCGATGATCCCAACTTTTTTCCCGGCATTGCGCGCCTGGTGCGTCAGAGCAGCCGTGACGGTGCTTTTCCCCACTCCCGGCGGACCGGTTATCCCCACGCGAATAGCACCGGACTGCATGGGAATCAGACGATCCCGTATCTCAGGCACCCGGGCAGGGTAATTTTCAACTTTACTGATTATTTGAGAGCAGGCCAATCTGTTTCCCCGGATAAAGGCATCCCATAACTCCGGTTTTATGACCTCTTGCATACAAACAATTCCTTTCCCGATACCTGTTACCTTACTCGGATATCAACGGACGGACCGGATATGATTCTCCATTCAGAGTTTTACAATAATGAATAAGATGACTTTAAAATCTCAAGCTGGCGTTTGGCTTCACGGTTTAACGGATCCACTTCCAGGATTTTATTGTACATCTGAATCGATTTTCCGGTCTGACGGGTTGTTGAATAAAGATATCCAAGATGTAGCAGAGCATCAAGATCACAGGGATTTTTCTCAACAACAATCTCAAAATGCTCGATAGCTTTCTCATAATTATACAGGCGCCAGTAAATCACCCCAAGATGATAATGGGCGATATGGACCCTGGGATTGATGTTCAGAACCTTTTCAAACACATCTTTTGCATCAGTCCATTTACTGGAATGCAGATAACAGACGCCGAGCCTGTACCAGGCCATGATAAACACATCACTTAATTCCAGCGTTTTCTTGAAATAGGTGATGGCTTCACTGATTCTGCCCTGCATAAAATAGGCGACACCACAGTCGTAATAGGTCGTGGGAAACTCCGGCAGCAACTCAATGGATTTATGATACGCATCAACGGCTTTATCCAGACATCCAAGACGATACAGTACATTACCCAGATGTTTATGTGTCTCACCGGAGATATCACCGCGTTCCAGCACTTTTTCATAAGTCTGAATCGCTTTGCTGAATTCACCGCATTTCTCAAACCGAAACGCCTGTAAAATATCCGGCGCATAATCATTTCCCTGAAACCCAAAACCGCAGGAATGGCAATAACCATGGGAATCTTCAACCTGAGTTTGGCAAAATGTGCACTCTTTCATCACCGATATCCTCTCTATCTCACATCCGTCAAATTGCTTTCCAACGCACTATATCACATCAATAGCCCGCCTGTGAATAAACGTTCCGGGAAATGATAAATTTCATAATTTCCCGGGTACCGCCGCCGATAGCCATAAGCCGGGCATCCCGGTACACCTGTTCCACAGTGGAGTCACATGTATATCCCTCACCACCAAGGATCTGGAGGCAATCATCACATACACGGATTGCTTCATCACATACAAACAGTTTTGCCATGGCGGCTTCCGTAGTACAGTGGATTCCCTGATCACTCTTGGCAGCAGCACTGTAAACCAATAACCGGCTCGCCTCCAGTTTTGTCGCCATTTCCGCAATTTTAAACGAAATAGCCTCAAACTGTCGAATGGGGCGACCGAACTGAATGCGCTCATTGGAAAATTTCAGAGCGGCGTCAATGCAATGCCGCATCCAGCCCAGAGCCTCAGCAGCCAGCGCGATGCGCTCCCGGTCAAGTTCCATCATCAACTGCTTGAATCCACGGTTCAGTTCCCCCAGCAGACGATGGCCGGGAATCCGGCAATCATTGAGTTTCAGATACGCAACCCGGCAGCCGTGCATACCCATCATCTCATAATTTTTCACCATTTCGAATCCCGGCGTGGACGTCTCAAAAAGGAATGTACTCATCCCCTTGTGCGCCTTTACTGAAGGATCGGTTATAGCGAACAGACTGATGAGATCAGCTACGCCACCATTGGTGATATATCTTTTTTCGCCACTGATAACCCAGTCACCACCGTCTCGGACCGCCTGAGTCACCATGCGGGCTGTATCAGACCCGACCAGCGGTTCCGTAATGCCGATGGCGCCAATGTAATCGCCTTTGATCACGCCGGGAAGAAATTCACCCACCTGATCTTCGGAACCAAAGAGGAACAGCGGCAACCCAAAGAGGGCACATGAAACCAAGCGTGACAGTTCCGCTGCCGGGCTGACCCGGGCAAACTCTTCAGCAACGATACATTCTGAAACAAGACCCAGATCCGATCCACCGAACTTTTCAGGGTAGAGAGAACCCATAAACCCTTCAGCGCCCATCTTCCGAATCAGATCCCGCGGGAAATTACCCAGATTGCCTGGTTCATCCCGGCCTTCAATCCATGAAGCCAGAGGTTTGATCTCCTGTTCAGCAAACTCCCTGCATTTTTCGCGGAACCCTATCTGTTCCTTACTCCAACTGAAATCCATATCAAACCTCCTGGTTTTAGGGTAAACTCATTATTCTTCAGGATCCTCCAGAGGTTCCAGCAGAACAATCACCGTACCGGCGTCCACCTGCTGACCCTCACTGGCATTAATCTCAACAACTCTTCCGTCAAACGGTGCTTCCTGTGTACTTTCCATTTTCATGGATTCCAGGATCAGAACCGGATCTTCCCGACTGACTTCCTGGTTCAACTCAACCAGGATTTTTATAACCTTTCCCGGCATGGCGGCCATAAGCCGGCCGTCACTGGAGCCGCCGGCATCCCCGGCGCCATCAAAATCATCCTCCACCGGATCCAGACACCATGTCTGTCCCCGGCTATGGATAAATCGCTTTCCTTCGCGATCCGCTGCGGCAAACACGCGGAACTGTTCTGATCCATTGGACAGGATCCATTCCGTATCTGATATTCGGTTTACCTGATACGTCACCACACGGTCTTCCCGGGTGATTTCAACAGTATCAGAATTGATACCGGCATCGAATCGAACCTCATATCCTCGGTTTTGAAATACGTTTTCCATGGTTACCTCCACGGTTTCCAGGAACCCAGTTCCGTCCAGGGTGTTGTTCCGGCATGATCCGCGGTTTCAACAAATCCGGTGGTTTTCTGTGAACAGAGCACAGCCGCGGCCAGTACCTCATCAGGAATATCTGTTTCCTCCGGATCCGACTCTGTCAGAAATCCATGTTCCATCAAAAATCCCGTATGGGTGTTTCCGTTCCGGAATTCCGGATGATCCAGGACATCAACCAGGAATTCAATGGGGGTCCGCACGCCAAGAATGACTGTTTCCCCGAGTGCTTTAATCATCCGGACAATAGCAGAATCCCGATCCTCACCCCAGGTAATGACCTTCGCCAGAATAGGATCGTAATATACTGTGACTTCCGTACCCGTTTCGATGCCGGAATCCACCCGGACACCGGGTCCCTGCGGATGCCTGACAAGATGCAGCATTCCCGGGGACGGCAAAAAATTCGTGGCCGGATCTTCCGCATAAATTCGACACTCGATGGAATGACCGCGCCGGGTGATATCCGCCTGTGTCAGATCCAGTGTTTCGCCGGAAGCCACTCGGAACTGCATACGCACCAGATCAATCCCGGTAATCATCTCGGTGACGGGATGTTCCACCTGAATCCGGGTGTTCATCTCCAGAAAATAATAACTGCCGTCACTGTCCAACATAAATTCCACGGTTCCGGCACTGCGGTAGTTCACGGCCCGGGCCGCACGCACAGCGGTCTCACCCATCTTCATCCTGAGTGTCTCGGTCAGTGCCGTGGACGGCGTTTCCTCAATCACTTTCTGATGCCGCCGCTGAATGGAACATTCCCTTTCAAACAGGTGAATGGTATTGCCGTGATTATCCGCCATGACCTGAATCTCGATATGTCTCGGTCTTTCCAGATATTTTTCGATATAGACCCGGCTGTCACCGAACGCCGCTCCCGCTTCACGGGCTGCGCCGGCCAGTGCATCATTGAGATCATCCGGATGGTCCACCCGGCGCATCCCTTTACCACCGCCGCCACCGGCTGCTTTGACCAGAACCGGATAACCCAGCGCTTCGGCTTCTTTCAAAGCCTGATCGCTTGAACCCGCTTCAGTCAGTATACCCGGTACCACCGGTACGCCGGCCTCAGTCATTATTTTTCGAGCCTGGAGTTTATCTCCCATAGACGAAACGGCATCAGGACCCGGTCCGACAATGATCAATCCGGCAGTTTCAACCTTCCGGGCAAAATCGGCATTCTCTGCCAGAAACCCATACCCGGGATGAACAGCATCACATCCGGCTTCCTTTGCAACGGACACAATCCGGTCGGCATCGAGATAACTTTCCGGAGCCGGCGCCGGACCGATACACACGGACCGGTGAGCTGCACGGACATGCACCGCATTACTATCGGCTTCAGAATAGACCGCAACGGTTTCAATGCCCTCTTCCCGGGCGGCCTGAATGATACGAACAGCAATTTCTCCCCGATTGGCGATCAGTACGGATTTAATCATGATCCACCACCCATCGGGGTTTCCGTCGGTTAAGGAACGCGTCCATACCTTCCTGTCCTTCGTCGCTGATCCGAAGACCGGCAATGATTTCAGCCGTATATTTCTTGGTCACGGACATGGGCATACCCGGTATATGACGGGCAAGTTTTTTCGCCCACGCAATGGCGTCGGGTCCGTTCTTGAGAATCTGGCGGATACGCGCTTCCACTCGATCATCCAGATTTTCCGGTGTCGTCACCTCTGTTGCCAGACCGATTTTCACGGCCGCGGCAGCCGGGATGCGTTCACCGGTTATGAAACATTCCCGGGCACGGGCAATCCCCACCCGGGCAATGACATAGGGCGAAATACATGCCGGAACCAGACCAATCCGAACTTCAGATAAACTGAAGAATGCCGGTTCCGAGGTAATTATCAGATCGTTGGTGGCGGCCAGTCCCGTCCCGCCGCCCAGAGTCGCACCGTGAACCCGGGCAATCGTGGCTTTGGGGCAGAGATCAATAGCTTCCATAAGATCAGAGATCAGGTTGGATTCACGCAGGTTGTCATCGTAACTGTATTGAACGATTTCCCGCATCCAGTTGAGATCCGCTCCGGCACAGAATGATTTTCCGGTACCGGACAGGACAACCACACGAAGATCTTCCCGGTGACCCGCCTGAGTATATACTTCGACCAACTCATCAACCATTTTGCCATTGAACGCATTATGAACTTCCGGCCGGTTCAAAGTGATCCGGGCAACCGGTCCCGTTTCGCAGTATTGAATGGTTTCGTAACTCATAATTACATCCTGAAGATACCGACCCGGTAATCCGGAATCGGTGCGTTGAGTGCTGTTGCGATACCAAGACCCAGATGGTTCCGGGTATCTTTCAGATGGATGATACCATCGTCCCAGATCCGCGCAGAGGAGTAATAACATGAAGACTGCTGTTCATATGTTTCCAGAATAGGCGCTTTGATTTCCGCCATGAGTTCCGGAGTAATTTCCTTGCCCTGACGTTTGAGTTGCCCCGCTTTCACAGATGCCAGAACACCGGCAGCCTGCTCACCCCCCATGACGCAGATCTTCGCATTGGGCCACATCCACAGCATCCGGGGATTGTAAGCCCGGCCGCACATTCCGTAGTTGCCGGCGCCGTAGGATCCCCCTACAACCAATGTAAATTTCGGAACATCGGCATTGGCCACGGCATGCACCATTTTTGCACCGTCCCGAGCAATACCACGATGCTCATATTCCCGGCCCACAATGAATCCGGTAATGTTCTGAAGGAACAGTAACGGAATTTTCCGCATGGAACACAGGGAGATAAAATGGGCGGCTTTGAGGGATGATTCCGAGAACAGAACGCCGTTGTTACCCAGTATTCCCACGGGATATCCCATGATACGGGCAAACCCGGTTACCAGCGTGGTGCCGTAGAGCGCTTTAAATTCCTGAAACCGGCTGCCGTCAACGATACGGGCAATGATTTCCCGGACGTCGAAAGGTTTTTTTACATCCTGGGGAATAATGCCATACAGCTCCTCAGGATCGTAATACGGATCTTCCGGCGTAACTCTGCCGATATCCACCCGTTTCGGCGCCTCAAACGCCTCCACGATATCCCGGACAATTTTCAGGGCGTGAGCGTCATTCTCGGCATAATGATCTGAAACACCGGAAATCCGGCAGTGCACATCGGCCCCGCCAAGTTCCTCATCCGTAACAATTTCCCCGGTGGCGGCTTTAACCAGGGGCGGACCACCGATAAAAATCGTTGCCTGGTCCCTGACCATAACACTTTCATCACTCATGGCCGGCACATAAGCACCACCGGCAGTACAGGAACCCAGGACAACGGATATCTGGGGAAGTCCCATAGCTGACATCCGGGCCTGGTTATAGAAAATGCGGCCGAAATGCTCCTTGTCAGGAAAGGTATCGCTCTGGTGGGGCAGAAAAATCCCGCCGGAATCCACCAGATAGATACAGGGCAGCCGGTTTTCCATGGCCACTTCCTGGGCACGGAGATGCTTTTTGATGGTCATGGGAAAATAGGTTCCGCCTTTGACGGTGGCATCATTGGCCACCACAAGCACTTCCCTGCCGTGAACGACTCCGACACCGGTAACCATACCGGCCGCCGGCGCCGCACCATCATACATCTCCCAGGCTGCCAGGGGTGACAGCTCCTGGAATGGCGTACCCGGATCAAACAATTTTTCAATCCGGTCTCTGACCAGGAGTTTCCCCCGGTCGGTATGCTTTTTCCGGGCCCGTTCCGAGCCCCCGTCTGCTATCCGATTGAGATTTTCATTGAGTTCCCGGGCAAGTTCGCGGTGATACCGATCGCTCTCACGGAATTCATCACTGCCTGTCCGGACCTTAGACTGGATGCGTCGCATAAGTTCTCCTTTGTCAGAGCCCTGCGGGCGGATAAATCAGTTAGAGACCGAGATCCGGGACAAACTTGTATCCATACATGATGATACCCGTCTTGCCTTCCTCCTTGATCCACCGGAATTGCATGGTGACAGGGTCGCCGATCTTCAGCGTTTCCGGATCACAATCAGTGATCTGTGCCATGACACGAATGCCTTCTTCCAGGGCGACAATCCCTACTGCATAGGGGGCTTGATCGCCATATCCGTCCGGGGCAATCTGTGTGACTGTAAATGTATCGATCTTGCCTTTACCTGCCAGTCGGATCGTTTCAAAATCCCGGGCGCCGCAATCCGGACAGACCAGCCTTCCAGGGAAATTGATGGTTCCGCATTTCACGCATTTTCCGGCTTCCATCCGGTACCGGCGCGGTATTTCTCTCCAATGTCTTGGAACCTGCATTATTTCACCTCCAGCACGTGGACGATACTGCTTCCGCCGGATCCGCCCATATTTTGGGTCAGTGCAACCCGGGCATCTTTAATCTGCCGTTCAGCGGCATCACCCCGAAGTTGCGTCACTGCTTCACATATCTGTGCAACGCCGGTGGCGCCCACAGGATGACCTTTGGATTTGAGACCGCCTGACGGATTTACGGGGCATTTACCACCCATGGCCGTCAAGCCGTTCTCTGTTGCCGGTCCGCTCTGGCCCTGCTCAACAATACCCAATGCCTCAATCACCATGAGTTCTGCAATGGTGAAACAGTCGTGAACTTCAACAAAATCAACATCTTTAATGGTTTTACCCGCCATGCGAAGCGCGGATTCCCCCGACAGTTTCACCGCAGGAAGTTCATATAGATTCGGCCGCTGAGCCAATGCGATGGTATCGGTGGCATGACCGATCCCGGAAATGACGATGGCTGGTTTACCCAGTTTCTTCGCTTCTTCCACTGTGGTCAGCAGAACAGCCGCCGCACCGTCGGTAATGGGTGAACAATCCAGAAGACGGACAGGGTCTGAGACCATCACGGAAGTCATTACCCGTTCCCGAGTTACGGGAAAGGGGAATTGTGCGTGAGGGTTCTTGGCGCCGTTACGGTGATTCTTCACGGCGACATCCGCCAGTTGTTCCCGGGTGGTCCCGAACTTTTCCATGTGTTTCAGGGCCATCATGGCGTAAAGACCGGGAAAGGTCACACCATGAAACGCTTCGTATTCCTGATCCGCTGCCGTGGCCAGAGCATATGTCGCGCCGCCACCATCGATATCCGTCATTTTTTCCGCACCGATGGCCAGCGCATAATCGCTCATACCCGATGCGACTTCCAGGAACGCCGTCCGGACAGCCTGACCGCCGGAGGCACATGCGGATTCAACGCGAACCGCAGGCACATGGCGCATGCCAAGATAATCCGGCACCATGCTGGCCAGATGTTCCTGCCCTGTAAAAATTCCGCTGGTCATGGTGCCGATGGTGATCATATCCACACGATCAGTCCCGGCATCATCCAGGCAGTTTAGAGCGGCTTCCACGCAGATATCCCTGAGGGATTTCAGCCAGAGCTCGCCCCATTTCATCATTCCAATGCCAATTACAGCTACATCTCTCATGATATTTCTCTCCTATTCCGGCCGAATGATTTTGCGCCGATGTTTGGCATACGAACCATATTCAAGATACATCTTATGCTCATCAAGCTGTTTCCGAACAAGGGGAGCCATATCCCGGACTTCCGGGAGACGATCTGTTGTGCGGAAAATAAATGTATCACTACCGGCTCCGGATCCATAGGACACCAGAAGAATCAAATTACCGGGTTTTGCGACATCCAGTGTAGCGGCAAACCCCATGGGGGATGATCCCGAATAGGTGTTACCCAGAGTGGGCGCCAGCAAACCGTCTTTGAACTGAGGTTCTGTAAAACCGAGTGCTTTCGCAGCATTCGCAGGGAATTTTCCGTTTGGCTGATGGAAAATAACGTAATCAAAATCTTCCGGTTTCATCCCTGATTTCTTCAAAATTGCACTGGTGGATCCCTTGACATGCTTGAAATAAGCGGGCTCACCGGTGAACCGGCCGCCATGCTCAGGATAATACGCATGTTCACGGCGCCAGAAATCCGGCGTATCCGTCATATAACTGTGGGTTTCCAACAACTCAGCAAGAAGATTTTCGGATCCCACCACAAAAGCGGCGGCACCGGCGGCAGCGGAATATTCCAGCGCATCACCCGGTGCACCCTGGGAGGTATCCGCTCCGATAGCCAGGGCATAGGGAACAGAACCCGATTCAACGAGCTGAAGGGCGATAAACAAGCCCTCCGTTCCTGCCTTGCACGCAAATTCCAGATCCGCAGTATGCACATCCGGACATGCACCGAGAGCATCGGAAACAATCGTTCCCGTCGGTTTTACGGCATAGGGATGTGATTCACTCCCTACATAGACCGCGCCAAGATCCTGGGGATCTATTCCCGCCCGTCGAAGCGCGTTCCGGGCTGCATTGACGGATAAGGTGGCGCAATCCTCATCCGGTGCAGGCACCGATTTTTCATTGAGATTCAACCCACGGCGATACGCCGGCGCATCCGCACCCCAGACCTTGGCAATCTCTTCCACCTTGATCCGGTAACGGGGGATATGGGTCCCATAACCTATAATTCCGGTCATATATTCCTCCTTTGAGAATATAGTAAGAGGGTCTACCCTTTCGTCTTTCAAAAGCGTTCACGCTCCCCGATATATCGGAAAAATACTAAATCAATACTATCAGGAAACGTCCTGAGCAACGGATTATATTTTCATATCGGCTTTTATGTCAAATCCTTTTTATGCACCTTATATTATATGTCTTCCTTTTGATTGGTATTAAACTGATGACCGGGCAGAGACGCCCGGTCCCACCCCATGAATTTGTTTGTTCTTTCTACCGCCGGCATGGACTTTGCGGGATTTTATGCATAAGTCCATGCCGGCGGGCTACATGATTACTATTGATCTGGG
>SWBY01001541.1_pt1 | contig 13853 bp, 4 predicted proteins | sample 4693071 | NCBI WGS metagenome assembly SWBY01 (sample SAMN10267273, study PRJNA491770) | bioreactor metagenome | isolation source: DHS bioreactor inoculated with marine methane seep sediment | place: Japan: Omine Ridge, Nankai Trough | collected 2006-05-06 | reverse complement strand
AAAAAAATAGATCATGAGTATCCAGGAGAAATGGTTAATACTTTTGAACCCCAAGTGATATTAGACAGAAAACTGAAAGGTGAATTTCGCGATATAATTTCTGCCTTCATTTCTTTTGAAGAAAATGAAAATCTACTTTCAGCAGTTTTAGAAATCATTGCCTTAACAAATCAATATGGTGGATATTTCAATAAAGTTGACTTTGGAGACAAAGGTGCTGTTGCTCTGGTATTATTTGGAGCGCCGATTGGACGTGAAAATTTAGACGAAAGAGCTGCGGACTTTGCATTAAAAGTGAAAGAAAGTGGACTAAAGAATGGTGTGAATTTACGAATAGGTCTTACTTTTGGAAAAGTGTTTGCCGGTTTTGTAGGAAGTGATCGAAGAAGCGAATATACAGCGTTGGGAATGACAGTAAACCTTTCTGCCAGGTTTATGATGAAGGCAGAATGGGGAGAGATCTATCTGGATCGAAGAATATATACAAATATCGAAAATAAATTCCAAATGCAGTTTGTACGCGATGAAGATTTCAAAGGTTTCACAGGCAAGATTCCTTTCTACTCATTGATCAGTAAAAAAGAGCAATTCGATGACAAAGGATTTAGCGGTGAACTTGTCGGTAGAGCTGCAGAACTTGAAGAGCTATATGATTTCACAAAACCTTTAACAGAAAAACGATTTGGTGGTGTAATATATATTGATGGTGTTGCTGGTATTGGAAAAAGTCGTCTTGTGAATGAGTTAAAGCATAAAGTCTCAGAATACAATTGGCTATTCCTTCCTTGTGATGAAATCTTAAAGAAAAGCTTCAACCCATTTATATATTATTTTAATAATTTCTTTGATCAATCAGAAGAGAATACTATAGAAATAAATATGCAGAAATTTGAATCTGCATTTTCTAATTTGATCTCAGATTGCGAAGAGAATATTTCATCAGAACTTGAATATGGGAAACCATTCCTGGGAGCTTTACTAAATCTTTTCTGGGAAGACTCGATCTATGAACAGATTGATGCAAAAACCCGTTATGATAATACTTTGTACGCTATTAAGTCATTTTTCAAAGTACTAAGCCAGACAAAATCATTTGTCTTAGAACTGGATGATGGTCATTGGATCGACAATGATTCGCTGAATGCTTTGGCTACTCTTACCAGGAACGTAGATGAGTATCCATTTATCATAATATCTGCCTGCCGTTATAACGATGATGAAACCATTTTTGAATTTGGCTTGAAAGGTGTTTTAGAAAACCGGCTTGAATTGAATTACCTTGATAAAGAACTTTCTCGTTACCTGATCGATGCAAAAATTGCTGAAATATATGGAACCCAAAACTTAAATATTCCAGAAGATGTTTTTGAATTCATCTGGGAAAAAAGTGCTGGGAATCCATTTTATATAGAACAGATCATCATGTATCTGCACGATCACAAAGTGCTGGATTCTGAAATGAAGCTGAAGCGTACAAGCATCGAGATTCCATCCAACATAAATGCTATTATTGTAGCTAGAATCGATAGATTGACAGAGGATGTGAAAGAAGTTATTAAAACAGCTTCAGTAATTGGCAAAGAATTTGTAGTGAAGATCTTGTCGTCAATGCTGAATTCACTTTCTATTGAATTCCAGTCAGATAAATTACAAAACGTTATTAATACTGGTAAAACAGAAAATATCTGGAATTCGATCCAGGAGATCAAATACATTTTTAAACATGCCCTTATCCGTGAATCAGTTTACGAAATCCAACTTAAAGAACGTCTACGAGAGCTTCATAAATTAGCTGCCGAAACTATTGAAGATCTTTATATGATAAATCTGGATGATTATCTGGAAGAACTTGCCTTCCATTATGAAAAAGCAGAGATAACCGATAAGGCTATTGATTATCTCGATAAAGCTGGATACAAAGCGAAATATAATTTCCAGAATGAAAAAGCTCTGGATTTATATTCGAGAAAAAAGAATCAACTGCAATTTAAATTAAAGGCTGAAGATTTGACCAAACTCAAGATAACTGAACAAAACATGGATGTCTTAAACAATTTTGTAGATACTGTTTTCGAATTGAGCCATTTATTCCAGTTAACAGGCAAATATGAACAAGCAAAAAATATTCTAGATTTGACATTACAAGTAGCTAAAAATATGAACGATATAGAAAGACAAGGCAAAGTGCTAATTGATCTAGCAAATTATTCTACCGTAAAAGGCAATATCCAACAAACTATTGAACTTTTGAAAGAAGCCGAGAAAATATTTGCTAACAATAAAGATGAAACAATATTGGGAAAAATATACCGTAGCTTTGGAACCACTTGCATGCGAAAAGGAGATGCGGAAAAAGCATTCGAGTATTTTGCTAAAGAACTAGAAATTTTTAAAAATAGTAATAACACAATGAGTTATGTGGACGCTCTTGGTAATTATGGTGTAATGAATCAATACTTAGGTAAGCCTGATGAAGCTTTTCATTATTTAAAACTTCAACTAGAATTAGCAGAAGATAAAGATTACAAAATTCAAATAGCAAGAGCTCTTAGTAATATTGGCTGGGTGTACCGTGGGAAAAATAACATCGTAAAAGCTATAGATTATTATAACAAATCTATAGTTATGTTTCAAGAAATGGGTATAAAGAATGAGGTAGTAAGAATTCAGGATAATACAGGCTTTGCTTATCAGCAGATAGGAAAATTTACAGAAGCTGCAAAATTTCACAGAAATGCTTTAGATCTTGCCTTGGAGATTGGTGATCAGGAATCTGTGGCTTATTGTACAGTAAATCTGGCACATGCGTATGCCGGCTTAGAAAATTTCATTAAGAGCCGTGAACAGTATATTGATGGAATTGCTTTTGCAGATGAATCTGGTTATAAGGAATTGAAAGCAGAGGCTTTGATCCATTTTGCAGAATTGCTTTATACAAACGGTATGATAGAAGAAGCAAATAGTTATGTTAATAAAGGTTTGAAGATTGCCAAAGAGATAAAACATGATGAGCTTATTTTAAAGGCAGAAACACTTCAGAAGAGTATAAAAAAAATAATTTAGGGGATATATTGGAAAAGATTTTTTTAGTTGTTTTCGTAATTCTAATTTGTGGACTTAGCTTTGCGCAAGATGATCCGCTTTTTGAAGTTAAAGATGGTGAAGTTACTATATTTTCTGTAACGCCTTCTGGCATTACAATTAATGGCATGAAATTTAAAACGGTTGCTGAAGATAATAAACTGGAACTTTATGATGCGGATGGTAAAAAACTGTTTTATGCCAGTCCCGAAAATGCTCGTTTTATCTTTCACCCTCCGGCAGATCCTGCCGATGTAGACAGAGGTGGGTTTGCTATTTCTACTATTGCCAGTGATGACCCAACTGATGAGGATGGTATTAACTATTTTGACATAACGCCTGAAAATACCTTTATCGGCCACGAAGCCGGAATAGCCAATACAACCGCCTGGAACAATATCATTATTGGAAACCAGGCTGGAGTTTCAAATCAAACTGCGACAAATCAATTTTTTATTGGAAACCAAGCTGGTAATGCACTTACCGCTGGATATGGAAATACTTTTGTAGGACATTCTACTGGAGAAGCAAGTACAGATTGTGAGAACAATACTTTTGTAGGATATTTCTCGGGGAATGATAATCTTATCGGAGACAATAATGTTTATTTAGGTTATGCTGCCGGTTCCAAAGGATTAGGTGAAAAAAATATACTTATTGGATCTTATGTAAGCTATGATAAAACCAGTGGTGATGAAAATGTGATGATAGGCTATGGTAGCGGTTATAACAATGTTTCAGGTACAGGAAACGTGTTTATAGGAACGAAAGCTGGCTATTCAGAAGATGGTTCAAATAAACTATATATAGAAAACACAAACTCTTCATCTCCTCTCATTTATGGTGAATTTGACAATGATATTCTTGCTTTTAATGCTAATGTGGGAATTGGTACATCATCACCAGACGAGCTCCTTCATATCAGTGGTGGAAAACTCAAGATCGGTGATGAAGAAACTTTTGAAGATGGCGGATCTAATACTATAGCCGTGAATTCTCATATCAGAACAACAAGAAATGGGATTTACGATCTGGGAACATCATTATATCGCTGGCGAACAGTATATGCAACTAATGGAGTTTCAACTACATCAGACAGGAGAGATAAAGAAAATATTCTTCCAGTACAATCAGGACTAGAAAAAATTCTACAGCTTAATCCTGTTACATTCAATTGGAAAGGAAAGAGTTCTGAAGATAAAAAATTCGGTCTTATCGCACAGGAATTAATGAAAGTTGTGCCGGAAGTTGTAAAAACCCACGATAAGAAAATTGTAAACGAAGAAACAGGTGAGACAGAGAATGTGGAATTAGACCGTTATGGTGTTTATTATTCCGATTTGATTCCACTCCTTATAAAAGGAATGCAGGAACAGCAAAAATTGATCGAAGAATTAAATGGAATTTCGCAGGATCAGCAGAAGACAATAGATAATTTGAACTATAAAATTGGAAAGCTTGAAAAAACTATAAATAATTAAATAATTTGGGGGATATAATGAAAAAGATTTTTTTAGTTGTTTTCGTAATTCTGTTTTGTGGACTTAGCTTTGCGCAAGATGAGCCGCTTTTTGAAGTTAAAGATGGTGAAGTTACTATCTTTTCTGTAACGCCATCTGGCATTACAATTAATGGCATGAAATTTAAAACGGTTGCGGAAGATAATAAACTGGAACTTTATGATGCGAACGATAAAAAGCTATTTTATGCCAGTCCTGAAAATGCTCGTTTTATATTTCATCCAACAACAGATGCCGATAGAGGTGGTTTTGCTATTTCTACTATTGCCAGTGATGACCCAACTGATGAGGATGGTGTTAACTATATTGATTTAACTCCTGATAATACCTTTATTGGTGAAAATGCTGGATTTAACAATACAGAAGGTACTAATAACGTATTTATAGGATATGCAAGTGGATTTGAAAATATTGGCGTTGGTGGTTATACTGGTGACTACAACGTGTTTATTGGTTATGAAAGTGGCATGAACAACAATATTACTGGTGAGAGTGGTCAAAGCAATGTGTTTATTGGGGACGCGTGTGGAAAATATAACACTTCTGGTAGATATAATGTCTTCTTGGGTAAAGAAACAGGTATGTGGAGTCAAACAGGTAATTTTAATACGTATATTGGGTCACAAGCTGGTCGTGGTAATTTAACAGGTGATGGAGAGAATAATACTTGTGTAGGTTATATGAGCGGATATAAGGAAACCGCCAGTAATAATACATATTTAGGCTGGTGGTCGGCTCATGAACACACGACAGGAGAAGGCAATACCATTCTAGGTTGTAAAACAGGGTATTCGAGTGTATCTGGTGAACAAAATACGTTACTTGGACACAGAGCAGGTTATTGGAATGTTTCTGGAGCAGGAAATGTTTTTTTGGGATACCAGGCCGGGCATGCAGAACTAGGATCTAATAAATTATATATTGAAAACTCTTTATCTACAACGCCTCTGATCTATGGAGAATTCGATAATGATGAACTTGTTTTTAATGCTGATGTGGAAATTACAGGGACTACTACTCTTAACTCAGACTTAAGTGTTGCTGGATCGGTAAATAATGGCCTTTCTCTCAGTGGTACGGGATCTGCAAATGGAATTAAAATAGGCGATGATCAAACCTCTAGTGTCACAATCTATCATAATTCAACAGGTTTAGATCTAAATGCACCGGGCGGTAGAGTTTATTACGGAAGTTTTGAATATTTTGAAGATGGTGGATCAAATGAATGTGCTTTCAACTCGGATTTACGACCTACACAGACTGATACTTACGATCTGGGAACTCTATCTTACAAGTGGCAGAATGTTTGGGCTACAGATGGTACGATCAATACATCCGACATAAGAGATAAAGAAAATGTTACCCCAGTTACATATGGGATAAACGAAATAATGCAGCTCAACCCTGTATCTTTTAACTGGAAGGGAAGAAATGAGAATAAGAAGAAGCTTGGCTTAATTGCTCAGGAATTATTGGAAGTTGTACCGGAAGTTGTAAAAACTCATGATGAAGAAATTATAAATGAAGCAACTGGTGAAACTCAAATTATAGAACTCGAGAGAATGGGGGTTTACTATTCCGATTTGATCCCTGTACTTATAAAAGGAATGCAGGATCAGCAAAAAATGATTGATGAATTGAATGCAAAAATTATCAAATTAGAAGAGAAATTGAATAATTGATTTTATTGGGGGATATAATGAGAAAGGTTTTTTTTGTTGTTTTTGTAATTCTAATCTGTGGACTTTGCTTTGCGCAAGATGACCCACTATTTGAAGTTAAGGATGGTGATACTACCATATTTTCGGTAAATCCAACTGGGATATCAATATTGGGCATGAAGTTTAAAACTGTTGTGGAAGAGAATAAACTGGAACTTTATGATGCAAATGATAATCAATTGTTTTATGCCAGTCCCGAAAACGCACGTTTTATCTTCCATCCATCATCAGATGTCGATAGAGGTGGTTTTGCTATTTCTACTATAGCCAGTGATGATCCTTCTGATGAAGTTGGAGATAACTTATTCGAGCTAACTGAAAAAAATTACTTTATTGGTCATCAAGCAGGATCTGCAATAGAATCCGGTGGGTTGTATAATCAGTTTTTCGGTTACTATGCTGGACAGCTTACTTCCACGGGTGATCGCAATATGTTTATGGGTTATGAAGCAGGATTTAACAATACTACTGCTAGCGATAATCTCTTCATAGGAAATCTAGCAGGTCATACAAACACAGTAGGTTTTGATAACCTATTCCTGGGGAATAGTGCAGGATTCGATAATTTATATGGTGATAATAATATATTCATCGGAAAAAGCAGTGGCGCTGATAATACAGGCAATACTACATCTGGTGGTGGTAATAACAATATATTCATCGGCGAAGAAAGTGGTAGATTAAATACTTTAGGATTTAACAATATCTATATTGGTCAGAAAGCAGGTTATACAAGTGGAATGAACCCTGGAAATGGGCATCATAATTATTGGAATGTCTACATAGGTGATCAAGCTGGGTACAGTGCTAGTGGATCATCCAGTCATGTATTTGTTGGTTATGCTTCGGGACGCAACACAACTACTGGTTATCGTAATACATTTGTTGGATTTAAGTCTGGTTTCGAGAATATAGATGCTAGCGACTGTAGTTTCTATGGGAGCAGTGCTGGATTAAATTCAACTGCGGGTCATGGTAATTCATTCTTTGGTAGTAGTGCTGGTAGAAATAATGGTTCTGGTTTTCGGAATTGTTATTTTGGTAGTAATACCGGTTATTCGCTTGCAGGTGGATTCCGGAATAGTTTTTTTGGAACTTGGAGTGGAAAAGACAAAACATCCGGCAGCTATAACACAATGCTTGGCTTTAGTAGTGGACAAGGTAACGGAACTGGTGGGAACAATGTTTTTATAGGATATGAAAGTGGAAAGGGTAACTTGAATGGCAGTTCTAATGTGTTTATAGGTTACCAGGCAGGAACAAGTGCGTCTGGTTCAAACCAGTTATATATTGATAATTCAAGCGATTCCAACCCTCTCATTCACGGCGATTTCGCTGCAGATGTTGTAACTATAAACGATGTAATGAAATTGGCTCCTCGCAGTTCAGCTCCATCACCAGCAGCAGAAGGTATGATGTACTATAATTCTTCTACACATAAATTAATGGTTTATAATGGTTCTAGCTGGCAAGCTTGTTGGTAAAACTTTCCTAAAACAGGAGATAATATGAAATTAAAAATATTAATAATTATTTTATTAGCGGTGAGTTTGCTCTGGTCAGATATACTCATAAATACTGGTGCAACTGTAACATTAGACAATAATGCTCGATTAGTGATTGACGGCAGTTGGGATAATTCTGGAACGTTCAACTCTCCAACTGGATTGGTTACTATGAGGGGTAGCGCAGCAGCAACTTTTTCTGCCAGCGGAGATAATAACTTTTATCAGCTTCTCATTAATAAACCTCCTACTGGAACATTTACTCTCAACTCTTCCATGGATGTGAATAATTTGCTTACAGTTACAGCGGGAAGTATTATTACAGGAGCGAATACAATTATCATGGGAGCAAGTGGATATGTTGTTGCTTCTCCATTAATGATAAATGGCAATGTTTCAGGATATCCTGTATCTGTTGGAACTTCTGCTTATTCAAATCCGATTCTTGGTGTAGATCTTACAGCAGGAAACGATATCGGAGACCTGGAAGTTCTACTTTTCATTACGCCTACTGGTCTTACCGAATTTCCAACTATATTGAACAAATGGTCTTTAACTTCCACCAGTCCCCCTGCTGGTAGTAGAGACCTAACTCTCAGTTGGAATTTATCGGAAGATAATGGAATAGATCTAAACAATATCCAGGCTTGGCGAACACCGGATGAAGGAACAACCTGGTTCCAGGTAGGAGCTCCAACTACAACTAGCGGTAACCCTCGATCGATTACTGTTGCTGATGTTACTTCTTTGTCTGATTGGACAGTTGGTGAACCCATATTTACTTCGACTGAAGAAGAAATTGATTTTGGCGTTTGCAGTCAAAGTTCATCACAATCTCAGCAGATAACTATTACCAATGAATCTTTATCGACAATTTCTGGAACTGCAGAAATATCATTGCCATATTCTGTTGCTATTGTTTCAGATAACGGAGATTATTTATTGCCTGATAGCAGAGGATTGAATGCTAATGACAATAGAACAAGTAAACAGCTAATAGATGATAGTAGAAATACTTTAGTTATTCCAAGTATTTCTGCTAGTGGAAGTGTTACTTTACAAATTACTTATAACCCAACCTTAACCGGAATCCATGATGATGTTTTGCTTCTTACTTTTTCTGGTACTGGAAGTCCATCAAAAGAAATTATCGTTACCGGCACAACGGTTGCCACACCCGAAATTCAGGTTACACCGTCATCAATGGCCTTTGGTGATGTGTATGTTGGAGGATCTTCCACTGATCAATTTACAATAGAAAATCCGGGATCTGGAGTTCTTACCGGTAATATTATAACTCCCACCGGTTATTCCGTAGTAGAAGCAACTGATGATGTAAGTGAAAATGGTAAAAAAGATTTTAGGCAGAAACAAATTATACGTAACAATAGTTCTATCTCTGAAGTACAAGGAAATATTGACTCACGCAATACTCTTCCTTTTTCCATAGATCCAGGAATTACCGCTACTTATGATCTCACAATTTCTCCTTCTGGAACTGGAGATCTAAATGGTACGGTTACAATTAGCAATAATGCTGGTGCAAATGAAACAATAGCAGTAACTGGTAGAGGTGTTACCGTAGTAGTGGGCACGGATCCTGCCAGCTTCACTAAAACGATCCAACGAGAAAATTCAACCAGTGACATACTAGAGATCAGTAATTCCAGTAATGGCACTTTAACTTATACCGCTTCTATTTCTTATCTAGATGATACCCGTTCAATAAATACAGTCAATCCTTCTTCAGTGGATTATTGGACAGGAACCTGTGCCAGTGGTACTAAAACTAATACAAGTGAAGCTCGCTGTGGAGGTAATTTGGTAGTTGCCGACCGAGAAACCGGTTGGATGAAATTTGATATTAGTGCTTTGCCTGATGATGCTATAGTTTATTCAATCGAATTCCACGGCTATGTAAACGATACGAACTGGCCATATTGGAGTATAACGCCATGCCTGGATGACCCTGTCGCAACAGATGCAACTACATTATCAACAAATATTAATGGCAGTGCAGAATCAGCTCTATGCTATAATTTCCTGGACGAATCGAATACTTATTCTGTAGGATGGAAGACCTATTCTTTAGGAGGAACTGCTCTCAATGATTTCGAGAATGGCCTGGAGGACAACTGGTTTGCTGTAGGTTTAGCCGAACGTGATGATTATGCTAATTATTATGTGAATTTTGATGGTTGGAATGAAACAAATCCTCCCTATCTGGAAATCGAATATACAACTCCAGATAAAAATTGGTTTACAATTAATGATGCAATGCGCCTTCAAGGTTCAATATCAGGTTCAGCTTTAGATGAAATTACTGTGGATTTCAATAGTGTCGGTATTAGTGATGGATCTTACAGTGCAAATATAAATGTAGCCAGTAATGATCCGGTTACACCATCAATAGATATTGCTGTTTCACTAACTGTAGAAACACCAGAGATTACAGTAAGTCCACTAACATTCGATTATGGTTACATAGAAGTAGGTACAACCAGTTCCCAGCAGTTTACAATTCAAAATACTGGTAATGCACTATTAGATGGTTATATAACAACTCCAAGTGGTTTTTCAGCGACTCTGGCCACAGATAAAGACACAATAATTGCAGGCATAAGTAAAGATAAGAATATACAATTTAATGAAAATGACAGTAGTTTAAATGAACTAAATTCTAGGGTAGAGAAGGATAATGATAATTTATTCTCAAATTCTGAAAGAAAATCTGAATTTGAAGAGAGTAGTAGGGCTACTCTCTATTATTCTGTTGTTGCTGGTGTCACGAATACTTACAATCTTATCTTTTCTCCTGTTGCTATTGCAGATTATTCTGCTACTGTTACTATTTCCGATAACTGTCCAGAGAATGATTATAGCTTGTCTGTTACAGCACACGGTGATGAACCGAATTTGGATATCACACCAGCATCATTCGATGTAACATTAACTAATTTTGCTACTTCGTCAGAAGAACTAACGCTTTCTAACACATCAAACATTGAAGTAAATTATACTGCCTTCATCTATACTGAAACTGTAGTCCCGACAAATTCTGCATTATGGACAGGAACTGTGAATTGGTCTACATTCCCAGATCCAAGTGAAGTTCGTGGACATTTGGATGAAGATGGCTGGATGATGTTCGATATTAGCTCAATTCCTGATAATGCAACTATTTTAGGAGCAATCTTTCATGGTTATGTGAATAGTTCCTATGCTCCAGCTTTATCTATTACTCCGGTTACTTCATACCCGCTGGGAACAGCACCGATAACTTTACACAATGATATTAATGCCGAATGTAACTACCTGCCTTACTGCTACATTTATGAACCTCAGCAACTGATTCCTACTGGTTGGTATGAGAATGAACTTACAGGATCTGCAGTTGTTGATATTCAAGCAGCCTTAGCACAGGATTGGTTTACAATAGGTATAAGTGAAAGAACTAATAACCCAACTTACTTCATAAATTTTGATGGTTGGGATGAAGCTAATCCACCCTATATTAATATTGTTTATACACTGCCAACTGAACTTGATCCATGGTTGACTATTGATAGTGGAACTGGTGTAAGCGGATCTATTCCAGCATTGGATAATACTGTTCATACCATGGGATTTGATCCTTCGTTAGTTGGAGACGGAACTTATACAACTAATATTTTAGTAGTATCAAACGACACTGATAATCGTGAACAACTTATCCCAGTTACTTTGACAGTAGAAACACCAGTTATTGTAATTGATCCTGCGAGTATTGATTATGGAGATATTCTGGTTGGCGAAATATTTACAGATCAGTTCTCGATAGAGAATACCGGAACCGCAACATTGAGCGGCTCCATAACAACACCTGCGGGTTATTCTGTTGTTCTTGCTGGGTCTGATAATTCTAGTTTGAGTAAAAAGTTTGAACCGAAAGCCAAAGATAATCGCAACGTCTTATCGTTTGATATCGCTGTAGGAGTAACCTTAACCTATGATCTTACATTCGCTCCTGTTGCAGTTGCAGATTATAATGGAAATGTTGCAATTGCACATAATGCTCTGGGAGGAAGTGATAATATTGCAGTAACCGGGGCTGGGATTACAATAGAACTTGTTCTTAATCCAACCAGCTTCAATGAATCAGCTTATGAAGGTAATACGGTTGCTACTGCCTTAACAATATCTAATAATGGAACTGCCAGTCTTAATTACAATGGTCAAATTAATTATGATGGCAGCGAAGATCCCTGGTTAACTTTAGATGGGCAGCAAACACTTGGAGGTACAATATCAGCAAGTGGGTTTTATGAGTATAATGTTCTTTTCAATGCAGATGGTTTAACTCCAGATATTTACACTGCTTCAATAAACGGAACCAGCAACGATCCCGATAATCCAACCTTCTCGATACCGGTATCCTTTACGGTAATACAAGTGTTGGATGCACCTGATAATTTAACGGTTGAGGTTAGCGGTAACTTCACTGTAATAATAAGCTGGGATAATGTTCCCGGCTCTACGATTTATCATGTTTACAGTTCGAGTTCGCCAGATGGCACTTTCACTGAAGAAACAGGTGGAGTATTCACAGCGGGAAGCAGAGAAAGCTGGAGTAAAACTTACTATCCAAGTCCGGTTCCTGAAAAATTGTTCTTTAAAGTTACGGCAGATGACATAGTTACGGATAACATAAATAAAAAACGAAAATAGATGTAAGTTTTGTTATAGGAGATTTGTTAAAAATATAGTAATTTTATATTAAAGATAAGGATATCTCTTAATTTTGATTATTGAGATTAATGATCATTATTAGATATTATTAAGTTGTTAATGGATTTGAATAAAAAAGATTAGCCAATTTACAGGGAGGGTGTATGAAGGCAAAATTGTTTTTTCTGTTTTTCTGTTTAGCAATTTCATTATTAATTGCTTCCGAACAAGTTACAACAATAACGAGTGATGAAATTATTTCCAAAGAATTTAATAACGTTGCATCCGGATCGATAGCTGATCCAATTAAAACAACAAATGGTTCCATTACGGATGAACCAAATCCAAACACTGCGCCAACAATAACATTACCGGATAACTTCACTTTTGCAGAAGATGGTAGCCTGGTAGTAGATTTTACCCCTTACGTATATGATGCAGACGGAGATATGCTCTATCTAAATTACTATATTGGTGGTATGGGAGACAGTGGAACTGGAACTGTATTTGTAGATATCGATGGTCTGGAAGTAACTTTTACTTCTGAACTGGATTGGAATGGAACTGAATACATTGCATTTGAAGTATATGACGATGTTGCTCAGCCGCTTGATCTTTCCGCTTTTGATGAAGTAGAGGTAATTGTAGATCCTGTTAATGATGCACCAACAATCGATCTTCCAGCAGATTTTACTTTTGATGAAGATGAAGGCTTAACAGTAGATTTTGCTCCATATATCGGTGATATTGATGAAGATAATTTAACTCTAAGCTATAGTGGCAATACTGAAGTTACAGTGGCGATTGAAGGGACTCTGGTTGATTTTGGAGCAGCTGCAGATTGGAATGGAACAGAGAACCTGATGTTCACAGTGGATGATGCAGCAACTGATGCCACAGCATCAGCTAATGTTGATATAATTGTATATCCTGTAGGTGATGCACCGACTATTGATATTCCTGAGAGTTTCACCTTTGCTGAAGACGATGGAATAGTAGTTGATTTTTCACCCTATGTAAATGATCCCGATGGAGATGAGCTGTACCTGGAATACTCTATGGGTGGATATGATGATAGTGGTACTGGAATGGTATATGTAAGTATCAACGGCCTGGAAGTAACCTTTTCATCTGAACAAGACTGGAATGGAAATGAGGAGATTACGTTCGAAGTTTACGATAACGGAGGTTTTACTACGGATTATTCTGCATTCGATGATGTAGAAGTGATCGTAACCGCGGTAAATGATGCACCTACAATCGATCTTCCAGCAGATTTTACTTTTGATGAAGATGAAGGCTTAACAGTAGATTTTGCT
>SWBY01001416.1_pt1 | contig 13907 bp, 9 predicted proteins | sample 4693071 | NCBI WGS metagenome assembly SWBY01 (sample SAMN10267273, study PRJNA491770) | bioreactor metagenome | isolation source: DHS bioreactor inoculated with marine methane seep sediment | place: Japan: Omine Ridge, Nankai Trough | collected 2006-05-06 | reverse complement strand
TGGGGGCGAGACAGACATCCGCTCTCGCGAATCAATCTAAATATCAATGCCGTCAGCGATGAAGATCTGGTACTGATCGAGAAAAAACTGGGAGAGCTCGGGTATAAATAAAAATGGTTTATTTAAAAATGGAAAACCTGGTCCTCAGGGCCAGGTCAGAGATAGGAGGCTTTTCCGGAAAGCTGATGCAATGGAATGCAGGAATACTGGAACAGTGGAAGAATGGAAGGTATTTTCGGTATTTGAAACAATATTCCAATTTTCCATGCTTCCAATATTCCAATCGGGAAACTTCATTCCCATGCCTGTGGCATGAATTCAAAGCCGGGTTCTTTGAGCCCGGATCTTTACTGGGGTGACTCAGAGGAGATCAAGATGAAAAAAATACTGTGTTTGGCCGTTGTGATGGTGCTGGTTGCTCCCAGTACATTTGCAGCCGGATTTTTGTGGGATTTTACCCGGGCGGAAAGTGCTGCCAATTCCGAATGGGCGATTCTGCTTGTGAAAGCCGGTCATTATGTGGAAACACTGCCCCGAACAGCACAGGTTACATATGGGAACAGCTCCAATTCACAGGATCTGTCACGTTATGATGTGTATGTGATCTGTGAACCCCAGGATCCTTTCAATACCGCTGAAAAAGCAGCAATTTACGCATTTATTGAAGCCGGTGGCGGTGTATTGATGGTCACGGATCACTGCGGGTCGGATCGCAACCACAGCGGCTGGGATTCCGCCATGATTTTTAACGATATGGATATTCTAACGCATCTCGGGATGGATCTTCCCAACGGTCAGTTTGATGACTGTGAGTTTACTCAGAATGTTACCAACGTTTTTGACGATCCGGACGATCCGGTGATAAACGGCCCTTTCGGTTCCGTTGGTTTGATTGAGTGTCATGGGGCCATCGAGATAGAAATTCACCCGGAATACAATTCAACGGTGAAAGGGCATGCCTGGCGAAACCCATATACGGAATTTCCCAATGATCATATCATCGTTGCGACATGTCAGTACGGCGCCGGTCGGGTGGGTATGGTCAATGACAGTTCACTTACCGACGATGGTACCGGTGATTCCGGTGACGATCTGCATGATAATTTCTCGATTCCTGAAAATGAAGACGATTTTCTGATGCTGAATCTCAGTATTTGGCTGAGTGAAGATTCCGGACCGGTACCTACTCCCTCCCCAACGCCGCAGGGCGGATTGATTCTGGGAGTTGATCTGGATCTCAATCAGAGCATATTCTGGGCGGGTGATGATTTTGATCTTGACGCCATCTGCAAGAATCCCGGCGCCGGCAAACTCGTCAATCTCTATGTTGTCCTGGATGTGTATGGTTATTACTGGTTCCATCCCGGTTGGACGGAAACTATAGATTCTGCGAATGTTCTTTTACCGGAATCCGATTTTATAGAAGTGAATATTCTTGATTTTACATGGCCGTTTGTGGGTTCCCAAGCCGGGGGATTGAAATTCTGGGGTGCCATGCTGGATGCTGAAAATCAACTGATGGGATCATATGATTGGATTGAATGGGGGTATGAGTAAATCTCGCGTGCGCATCGTTCCGTTCCCGTTTATTCTGGGGATCTGGCTGGCGATCATTGTTCCGGTAATTCTTGTTGCCGGGTACCAGATTCACCAGATACGGGAAACAGCTACCCAAAAGGGATTTAAAGATCTGCGGAAATCCGCGCTGCATTATCGTGACCTTGCCCGGCAGCGATATGATCTGATCCAGTTATACCGGTTTCAGGAAGAGATGTGTTTCCAGGAACGGCTTCGCCAGATGACGGAGCTGATTGTGGCAGTCAGCCGCCAGGCGGAACTGGAATCCGTCCGAAAAAAAGTGCGCCGGGATGTGGCGAAAGAATTGGTGCTTCAAACCATCGCCAATCTGAAATTTGGTGGTCTTGGATATGGGTTTGTACTCACTGGTTCCGGAGTTGTTAAGACCCATCCATACCTCCCGGACGGTCTGAATATTTCCAGCTATCCGTATGTTGCGGAGATGTTGGAGCAGAAAGAAGGCAGTACCCGATACTGGTGGAAACATCCCGGTGAATCACAGGAAATGGAACGTCTGGTTACGTTTCAAACCATCCATGCGTGGGATTGGGTCCTGTGTATTGCCGTTCCCATCTCCGAATTGAAAGATGGTGCGTTTGAGGTTCAACAGTGGGATGGGTTTTTTGACTATGTGAAATCAGCCCGGTTGAATATTCGAAGCGATGCTATGATTGTTTCCCGTGAGGGCCGGATTGTTGCCCATCCGGAATGCAGTCCCGAATTTGATGGTGATGAACCGGCAGGTATCAAAGAGATTCTCAATACCCGGACTCGAACATGCACATTTCGGGATGAACTGGATCGAATCTGGTATGCCGGGGTTACGGAGTTTGTCCCGAAACGGTGGGTGATCGCCGTGGCAGCTCGGGAAAGTGAAATCCTGAAAGAGGTTTACATCCAATCTTCCATTATTCTGAGTATTGCCGGTACGGTAATATTGTGCGGGTGTCTGCTGGTGCTGATGATTCTTAAGAAACTGGGTCTGAAAATACACTCCCAGGCCCGCCGTAATGTCAGTTAATCAATTTCAGTATCTCTTGTACACTTTCTTCAAGAGAAACGGAGATCTGCTCACCTGTTGAAAGAAACTTGATATTGACCATGCCCCGGTTTTTTTCATCAGGTCCCTGAAGAATAACCACAGGAATCCTTCTTCGGTCTGCCAGTTTGAACTGTTTTCCAAGCTTGGCGGGTTCGAGATGACAACATGTTCTAAAACCGGCATTACGGTAAAACCGCGCGATGTTCAGCGTGTCAGCTAAACCGGATTCGTCGAAAAGCGTTACAAATACTTCCACAGGCGGTGGTGGTTCAGGCATGAGATTGTGAGTGGTCAGGAAATCAATAATGGTCACATCACCCATTCCGAATCCCACACCCGGCAACCGGTTGTTGCTGAACAGACCGACGAGATCGTCATAGCGACCGCCGCCGAAGAGGGCGCGTTTGTTTTCAGGCGCCATGTCGTACATCTCAAATACAGTACCGGTATAATAGTCCAGCCCTCTGACAATGGAGAGATCGAGCCGGCAGAACTCCGAGAGTCCGGCATGATCCAATCCCTGGAACAGGGTATCCAGTTCACGACCGCCATCGCAGTCAAACGCAACATGTTTCCGTAATGAATCTAAATCCAGGGACATATACGCGTTCAGACCATCGATTTGTGTGCGGGTCAATGATGCATCTTCAAGCATCCCCTCAAATACATCTACAGGTATTTTTGCCCGTTTATCGATCGCCTTGCACGCAGCACCCCAAGCGTTATCTTCCAGTTTGAGAATTTCAGCTAAAAAATGGGTCAGCAATCGCCGATTGGCGATGTGGATTTGAAAATCATCGGCGGTTCCGCCCAGGGATTTCAATATACCGATGGCCACTTCTATAATTTCCTGGTCGGCAGAAACGGAATCCACACCCAGGATATCCACATTGAACTGCCAATGCTCCCGGAGCCGTCCCCGCTGCGGTTTTTCATACCGCCACAAATTGGGCAGGCTGAACCAACGGATCGGCCGTGGCAAATCCTGCATCCGGGACGCCACCATGCGCGCCGCTGTCGGTGTCATCTCCGGACGGATCGCAATATGCCGGCCCCCACGGTCAACAAAATGATACAGTTGATCTTTCACCAGTTCTTCACCGCTCTTGGCAGCATATAAATCGAATTTCTCCAGCATCGGACCGTCATATTCTTCATATCCGAAAGAAGTAGCCACCGATTTCATCTTTCCAAAAATAATATTCCGCTGACTCATTTCGTCCGGGAAAAAGTCTCGAGTGCCACGATATGGTTTCATCGATAATTTATCTTCGTTTTTTGCCATGGTGTCTCCAGTTGAAGGATGGGGTTTAGAGTAATTCTGTCTGAAGCGTCAGTTGAGTTAACACGTTGATCAATCGGATGTCCTCAAGGGAATCAGGATGAAGTCCGAACCGGACAAACCATGCCGCGCATGAGGATTTCAAAGCGTCCTTTGTTGGAAATTGAGATTCATGAATTGAGTCGCCGTATGCGATGAAATCCTTCTCCGTGACAATCGGCAGGAGTCTGGTCCGTCCGGAAACATCCCGGTACGTTTTTATCATCATGGACCGAAGTGTCTCCTGAGCATTCCCCCGAAGATCACTGTAATGACTTTCAATGTGTTCTTCAATAGCCCGGTGAAAAGCAGCAGCTCGAACCGCAAACTCGCCTTCCCAGCGATGCCTGAATGTATTGGGAAGGAACGGACCGGCAGGCGTATCCAAAATATACGACCGGGATTTCAAACTGTGAATCCGGCTTATCTCCCGGTGAAACAGGCGATACAGAGTTGCCGGGATCCGTTTCCAGCTGAATTTGTGATCCTGTGCACTCTCCACGTTAAACTGCCGGAACGGATGCAGTGTCATCTGCCGGAAATTCCGGAATAAATTGACATGGATGTCTATGAATGCACCGCGGTGATTGATGAGATTCACCAACCGGTCACTCCCGATACCCCCATTTTTGATCTGTTCAAGAAAGCGGGTTTGAGATTGCCGGAAACGGCGGGGTGTCATTCGCTGGGAATCACGGAATACCGACTCCCAGTGTTCAATGATATGTTGTGAATCACTGGGCACCAGAAGCACGCCATAAGCGAGTTCATCATCAGATAATCCCGAGATGACCAGGCAGGTATCATCCACAATATAAATCCGCGATGTCAGGCTGCGCTTCACCCGAAGATCAGTGCCGGCCCGGGTCAGTTTTTCATACAGTTCGGTGTTCAGCAGGTTGCCGGATTGACGACCCGCATCGAGACTGTTCCCGGGGCGCGTGAGAATTCGTACAGTGATGGTGTGATCGGTAAAAGCGGTCAGGGATTCAAGAACATCAGCCGGGGGTGCGGGATCAACAATTAATATCGATCGCCGGGCTGATGGCAAAAGTTCCGCCATCACCTGCTCGTGTGGTGTTGTGGTTCCCTGACGCTGTATGGGGAATAAATAACCACTCATTAGAATGGGCTGCCGGAACGCATGAGAATTCCGGAAATTTCCATTGCAAACAAACTGTGGCGGATCGACTCGGTCTCCTGAGCCACGCGGCGAATCACTTCACCCACCGGTAATGGATCCTGAAGCACATTCAGAATTCTGAGTTCCAGAGGTGACAGATTCAATCCCGTATAGTTTTTGCCCTCTTCGGCCAGTTGAACACGATCACCGTCAATGGGAAGCCGGCTTTTCAGATGCTTCCAGTCCTGGAGTTCTCGCAGAGCTGACATCACAACAGCTGCCGGTGAGATATTCATGGGGACGATATCCTGAGGTGCTTTGGTATTTTCTGTGAAAAGGTAAGTGCCATCCGTCCATAAAAATAACTCCTGAACGATCGCTTCAACCTGTTCTTTCACTTCAACGAAAATCTGTTCAATGGTGAGGAATTTCCGGCGGAGAAGTTCATTGGGTGATCCGGCCTTGTTTTCCGGAAGACCGTCCAGTTCTTCTTTCTGCTCTGGTGTGATTAACGATTTTTTGAAAACAAAGTTATCAAACCGCTCTGTACTCTTATTACTGGTGGCGGATATGATCTTTCCACGCCGCCAGAAAACGGTCTTAAGCACATCCTCAAATTTGAATTCAATTGATCCCGTGAACTGGCAGGCAATGGCATGTTGGAAAATATCCGGAACCATTTTTTCAATCAGATTGCCGGTGGTCAAGTCCAGTTTTGGAATTTCGCGTTTCATGGAAGGTCGGTATACACGGACCCTCGCTGTGACCTGCCGGGGCGGCAGAGCATGCTCTTCTTCAGGTACCTGTGGCACCTCAATAGTAGGAATTTCGGGGAGTTCCTTGGTTGTCAGCTCCCGGGTGACAGGAATTTCCAAATCCGGTTCACGCTTACGGGGGATCACCGGTACATCGAAAACAGGTTCTTCCTCCGATTCATCTGTCTCTGAAATCTCATCATAGATATTCAGAGACCGCTCGAACTCGACCTGCTCGTCACGTTCAAAATGCATCAACTGCAGTTGATGACAGGTGAACAGAAAATTGTCGATCATGGGCATGCTCTGATGACAGACTTCACGAATCTCAAGCAGCGTCCGTTTACTGTTTACCACGCCCATGGCCGCAGCCTCCGCAGCAGTCATCCCGGATTCCCGGGCACGATCGATAAAATCCGGGACCAGCACAGGCACACTTTTTTCCTCCGGAAGCAGATCCCGGCAAACCCACCATTTTTTCATCCGTCGTACCCCTTCCCAGATCAATCGGGAGGTGCTGAACGGTGGTATCTTAATGGCCGTGACATACCCCGGCATGGGCAGGGTCTGCCACTGAAACGATCCCAGTGGAAATGTGAAAAGATTGGCAATGAGTTCGATCACGTGCATTCTCAGCCACCAATCGAATATGCCGGGCTCCATGAGATGGGTTTCCTTGAGAATCAACCGGAACGCGTTGGGATCGCTGCCGGCGCCTCCCGCCTGGTTCCGAGCGGCGATAATCTCACGACCGGATCCTTTACCTGCACGGTTCCGGGACATATAATCCGCCAGATCATCTTTTCGGGAGAGCGATTCCGCAAATGCAATTTCACCAGACCTGAAAAAAATTGTCCGGGCTTCTTTTTTGATCATAATTGTCAGAACACCGGATTCACGATACAGGAATAACCGGGACAGGATGCCCGGCAGGGGTGTCATCTCCAAGGGACCTTTACCGTCCAAAGGCGGCACCTTCTTCCGAAACTTTTCACTGACGTCCGATTGCTCAAGAGCGGATAACGCACGGCTGGATGAAGTCAATTTCTCCAGAGGTCGCAACCGAACCTCCACCAGAGTTACCAGGTCCGCCGGAGTGAACGGCATGGGGACGAAATCATCTGCACCCTGACCCAGGAAATCACTCCGGGTTGCCGTACTGACTTTCCCATACAGTATAATCAGCGGATAACGGGAAAATTGGGGGTCACTCCGAACCATACTGCACAGCGATTCATCGCCTGCACCCTGAAACCGTACGTTGATCAGAGCGACATCCACCGGTGTTTTTTCCAGAAACATTAAGATTTCTTCAGGATTCTCAAGAATGTGGGGTGTATAACCGGATTTTCTTACCGTCGCTTTAATCGTGGCCGCAATTTTCTTGTTCTTCTCAACAATTAAGATACTACTCTGTTTCATTTGTAATGCGGCTCCCTCTGGAAATATACCTGATCTCTGTACAACCTCATATTTTATATATATCTATTGAACAGTTCAAGTATATACGGTATTTTATTTGGTAAATGTGGGTGAGAGCAGACGAAACATTGGGATAAACGCCCTCTCACAGATACCGATTTTAATCTTGACTCGTCTTGTATAGTATGTTCTGGTTGGGTGGGTTACTCGAGAGGATTCTGAGAGAATTTTCGGGGATTAAAGACAAGGGACTGTGCAGTCAGGAGAAAACACATTATGTCATATTGGGACCGTATATCTGTGACGCCACCGGCGCCGGAAGTGTTGAAAACTTTAATGGATTTGTTGTCGCAACCGTTGGGGAATGCCCAGAGTCCGTACCGGCTGGGATCACGATCGATGACAATTGTTGCCGAAGCCCGGGAAAAAGTCGCTTCACTTATTCACTGTGATGCCCGCGAGATCATATTCACGGCCACCGGAACGGAAGCCAACAATCTGGTGCTTCAGGGAATGGCGATATCGGCATCGAAGAAGAAGCCGGGCCGTCGAATACTGGTATCTGCAATCGAGCATCTTTCGGTAATCCATGGGGTAAAGAAGCTAGAGGACCGGGGATTTATTGTTGAGTTGCTGCCGGTGGACAGTCAAGGCCGCGTGGACGGTGATGCCTACCGGAACGCGTTGGGTGATGATGTTATTCTGGTGTCCATCCAACTGGCGAGCCCTGAGGTGGGGACCATACAGGATCTGGCCTCACTGGTTCCGGCCGCTCGCGAAAAAGGTATTCTTTTCCACACGGATGCGGTGGATGCCCTGGGCTGGATCCCGGTGGATGTGAAGGCGCTTGATGTGGATGCTCTAACCTTTTCCGGGACTGTTTTTCACGGGCCGCCGGGAGCCGCCGGTTTTTATATTCGGAAGGGTGTGCGCATGGCATCGCCTCTGGGTGGCGGCAATCAGGAACGGGGAATACGACCGGGTCTGGAAAATGTTGCGGCGATTGGCGCACTGGGTACGGCGGCAGAATTGGCTGTCGGGGAACTTCAGGTCAGGTATGATCATGCCCGGGCCATGGAGAAGCGGCTTCGAGCCGGTCTGTCCGGAATGGAATCCGTGGAGTTCACAGGTGATCCCGTTAACAGGCTTCCGGGACATGTCTCGATGATCGTTGATTATATCGAAGGAGAGGCACTCCTTTTGATGCTTGATATGAATGGTATCAATGCGGCCAGTGGATCATCCTGTACGGCCAAGGATCTGAAAATATCACCGGTGATCATGGCGATGGGTTACGCCCATGCCCGTGCCCAGGGATCCCTGGTTTTTTCATCGGTGCGCGATACGTCCGAGACCGACGTGGATCATGTGGTGGAACATCTGCCCAAAATCGTTAGCCGGCTTCGGGAAATGTCGCCGTTGTGGAACAAAAAGAAATAATAAATGACCGGTATCACGAAAATAAACACGTGATCATATGAGGAGATAGACAATGTATTCAGAAAAAGTCATGGAACATTTTGCAAACCCGCGGAACGTTGGTGAGATTGAGGATGCCGATGGTATCGGCCAGGTAGGGAATCCCACGTGTGGGGATATGATGGTTTTCAACATCAAGGTGGATCCCGAAACGGATACTATCACCGATATTAAATACAAGACTTTCGGCTGCGGCGCCGCCATTGCCGTATCCAGTATGGTAAGTGAGATGGCTGTTGGAAAAACCGTGGATGAAGCATTGGCGATTACCAATGCTCTGGTGGCGGAGGAACTGGGTGGACTGCCTCCCCAGAAAATGCACTGTTCAAATCTGGGTGCAGACGCGCTCCACGATGCTATCGAAAATTACCGGAAAAATAAGTCTGCCTGAACAGTAACACTTCGATTACAGATCATTAGAATTGTCCTGCTCCGGAGGTTTTTCCGTCCGGGTGGGTTTTCGTTGGTTCTGGGAAACACCACAATATGTCTTGACAATGCCGGTCAAACATTTATCTTTCTTGGTGTTTGTCATCAACGGTGAGGAGGTTGAAATCATGGCGTCAGTTCGAGTTCGTATCGCACCCAGTCCCACGGGTAGCCCCCATGTGGGTACGGGATACATGGGATTATTCAACGCTGCTTTCGCACGATCCCAGGGTGGGCAGTTCATTCTTAGAATCGAAGATACCGATCAGACCCGGTCCCGACCGGAATATGAAACCGGTATTTTTCAGGCTTTGAAATGGCTGGGTGTTCAGTGGGACGAAGGACCGGATATCGGTGGTCCATGTGGTCCTTACCGCCAGAGTGAGCGAACGGAAATATACCGGGAACATACGGAAATTCTCCTGAAAAAAGGCGCTGCATACCACTGTTTCTGTACACCCGCAGATCTGGAAAAACTCCGAGAACAGCACCGGGTGGACAAAATCGGTACTGCCTTCAAAGATCCGTGCCGGTCGCTGGATCCCGATGAAACAGCCACCCGACTGGCAGATGATGTACCGTCGGTTGTTCGTCTGAAGGTTCCGGCACAGGGTGAGTGTGTGATTCATGACCGGTTTCGCGGTGAAATTGTCTACGATTACGGGACTATCGATGATCAGATTCTCATGAAAAGCGACAATTTCCCCACCTATCACCTGGCCAATGTTGTGGATGACCATCTCATGGGAATCACCCATGTGATCCGGGGTGAAGAATGGGTGCCCTCTACACCGAAACACATTCTTTTATATGAGGCGTTCGGGTGGGAACTTCCGGAGTTTATTCATCTGCCGCTGCTTCTGAATCCCGACGGATCAAAACTCTCCAAACGGAAAAATCCCACGTCTATTACGTATTACCGGGATGCCGGGTATCTGCCGGAAGCACTCCTTAACTATCTGGGACTCATGAGTTACAGCCGGCCGGGGCAGGAAGAAAAATTCACTCTGGATGAATTTATATCCGATTTTGATATTACCCGAATGAGTCTTGGCGGCTCCGTCTTTGACCTGAAAAAACTGACCTGGCTCAATGGCCGCTATCTGAGAGAAAATTTTTCTCCGGAAACGTTGTGGGAAAAATTTGCCGGTTGGCGGTTGAATCCCGAGTTTCTATCAACGTTGGTGCCTATGATGCATAATCGCCTGGAAACCCTGGGGGATCTGATCCCGGCAGTGGATTTTCTCCTGGCCACAAATGTGGAATATGAACCGGAACTCCTTGTCCCGAAAAAACGGGTGATGGAGGATATTGCGCCGGTGATTCAGACGGTTTTGATGGCGATTGAGGATCTGGCGGACTGGACACCGAAATCGGTTGAAACCGCTATACGCGATGTGGCGGATTTCTGGGAATGGCCCATTCGTGACGTTACGGCTATTCTTTTTACAGCCCTTATGGGCCGCAAAGTGGGTCCGCCTCTCTTTGAATCCGCTGCATTGCTGGGAATCGATATTACCCGACGTCGATTGATTAATGCACTGGATTTCGCCGGGGGACTGGGTAAGAAAAAACTGAAAAAACTCGAAAAACGATGGATGGCCCGGTCGGGTCAGTAAGCAGATCTGTTATTTCTGCCTATAAACAGTACCGGGAGCAGACGCTATTTAGAGGAGAATGAGTTATGGCATCAGAACCGGCGGCGACGCCGTTACATTTTATTAATCACATCATTAATGAAGATAACCGGACCGGTAAGCATAAAAGTCGCGTCCATACCCGGTTTCCACCGGAACCCAATGGGTACCTTCATATTGGGCATGCAAAATCCATCTGTCTGAATTTTGGTTTGGCTCTGGAATATAAAGGGCTGGCCAATCTGCGGTTTGACGATACAAACCCGGTCAAGGAAGATGTGGAATATGTGGATTCCATCAAAGAAGATATTCGCTGGCTCGGATTCGATTGGGCTGATCGGGAATTCTATGCATCGGATTATTTCAAGAAATTGTATGAATATGCCGAGCAACTGATTAATCTTGGAAAAGCGTACGTATGTGATCTCAATCCTGAGGAGATCCGGGAGTATCGTGGCACGCTGACTGAGCCGGGAAAAAACAGCCCGTACCGTGAACGTTCCATAGAAGAAAATCTGGATCTGTTCCGGCGTATGCGTGATGGTGAGTTTGACGACGGGTCCCGGGTGCTCCGGGCAAAAATCGATATGGCATCATCCAATCTTAATATGCGGGATCCCATTATTTACCGGGTGTTAAGATCGACGCATCATCGGACCGGAGATACATGGTGCATCTATCCCATGTATGACTGGGCTCATGGATTGTCTGATTCCATAGAGGGCATCACCCACTCCATCTGCACACTGGAATTTGAAGATCACCGCCCGCTTTATGACTGGATCCTGGAGATGCTGGGTGCGTATCGACCGCAGCAGATTGAGTTTGCCCGGCTGCATCTCAATTATACCGTCATGAGTAAACGCAAACTGCTGAAACTGGTGAAAGACGACTATGTGGACGGGTGGAGTGATCCCCGGATGCCTACGTTATCAGGGTTCAGACGCCGGGGCTACACACCGGAAGCCATTCGTAACTTCTGCGAGCGCATCGGCGTCTCCAAAGCTAATAGTGTCGTGGATATTGCCATGCTGGAGCACTGCATCCGTGAAGATTTGAACTATCGCGCCAGGCGGGTGATGGCTGTGCTGCATCCCCTGAAAGTCGTGATTGAAAATTATCCTGAAGGTAAAGAGGAAGAATTGGAAGCCGTCAATAATCCCGAAGATGAAACTATGGGTACAAGAATGGTGCCGTTCAGCCGGGAAATCTATATTGAACGGGCCGATTTTCTTGAAGATCCGCCCCGGAAATTTTTCCGGCTGGGACCAGGAAGAGAAGTCCGGCTGAAACACGCGTACTATATTACCTGCACCGATGTGGTGCGGGATTCAAACGGTGAGATTACCGAACTCAGGTGCACCTATGACCCGGAATCGCGGGGTGGGGGCACCCCGGACGGACGCCGGGTCAAAGGCACCCTGCAATGGGTCTCGGCACGTCATGCCGTGCCCGCAACCGTGCGCCTCTATGACCGGCTGTTCAAAGACGCCAACCCCGAAGATGCCGTCGGAGACGGATCCTTCCTGGATAACCTCAATCCGGATTCCCTCACGGTCCTGGACAAAGTGCTGGTGGAACCGTCCCTGGTGGACGCGGATCCCGCGACCCGGTATCAGTTTATGCGGATCGGCTATTTCTGTGCGGATTCCAAGGATTCAGTGCCGGGAAAACCGATTTTTAACCGGACGGTGGCTCTTAGAGATTCCTGGGCGAAGATACAGAAGAAGATGAAATAATTATCCTGCGCGCGCAGTGCTGCTGGACATCTGAAACCTGAGTGATTATCCTTTAAGTGTAAGTGATTAATGATCCAAGGAGATCGCTATGATCAGGTTAACATCTTTCAGTGCGATTCTGGTTTTGTGCTCCGGTGTGTGTATCGGTTCTATTATTCATGTTCCCGATGATCGGCCGACCATTCAAGCCGGCATTCACGCCGCGTATGAAGGTGACACGGTTCTTCTGGCCGACGGTACCTACACCGGACCCGGGAATGTGGATCTCAGTTTCCGGGGCCGGGATATTACGGTCATCTCGGAAAATGGTCCGGAGACCTGTGTCATTGATTGTCAGGGTGATGAAGATAATCAGTGCCGCGGATTTTGTTTTAGCAATTGTGAATCACCGGCGGCGGTTCTTGAAGGTATTGCCATCACCAATGGATACAATAGGTTTGGTGGAGCTATCTACTGTGTGGATGCCGCGGCGCCCACTATTCGAAATTGCGTAATCAAAAACAATTATTCCCCGATGCATTATTGCGGAGGTATTTATTGTAACTCCGCGTCACCGACAATTATCGATTGCCTGATCGTTGATAATATTTCAGAAGAACTGGGTGGTGGAATTTGCTGTCGTGATAACGCCTCTCCCATGATTATTGGGTGTACAATATTAAGCAATCGAGCGGAGTCGGGTGGTGGTGTGGCATCGGAGTATTCTGATCCAATCATTGAGGATTGTATCATTTCCGGTAATCGTGCTGACGTGGGCGGCGGTATCTATCTGGAGGGGTCCTCACCGATCATTCGCAATTGTGAATTTTTCGGAAATGTTGCAGTGAACGGTGGCGGTATCGGAATAACCGATGAATCTCATCCCATTATCGGGGGTGACCCGGATTCCGGGAATGATTTCCATGATAACATCAGTGCCAATGGGGCGGATCTATGGCTAGATTTCTCCCTGCACTCCATCGATGCCCGGTATAATCGGTTTTATGACTACTACTCCTCAGGTTATGCGATCATGCCTCTTAACCGGTTTGATTTGGAAGGATGTGAATATACGCGGGAACCGATTCGTCAGGATGTCTATGTGTCACCCTCCGGGGATGATACCAATGACGGCCTGGATTCTGAACAACCGTTTCGCACCATTCAAAATGCTATGCGCAGAGTTGTGGGGGATATACTTAATCCCGTGACCGTGCATCTTGCCGCTGGTGAATATTCAGGATCTTCCACAGGTGAAATGTATCCGCTGCCTCTGCTCAACGGCGTCGATGTTCGGGGCGACCCCGCCGGGGAAACGATTCTGAATGCGGAAAACACCAATCACGTTTTTTTTAGCCCGGTAATTTCACGAGTGCCGTGCAACAGGCTAATAAGCGAGCAAT
>SWBY01008366.1_pt1 | contig 13908 bp, 13 predicted proteins | sample 4693071 | NCBI WGS metagenome assembly SWBY01 (sample SAMN10267273, study PRJNA491770) | bioreactor metagenome | isolation source: DHS bioreactor inoculated with marine methane seep sediment | place: Japan: Omine Ridge, Nankai Trough | collected 2006-05-06 | reverse complement strand
GGGAAGATAGCCAAAATATTATTAAGGACTTTCCTCTGACCGGCTCAGGTTTCGGGACTTTCCTCAACATCTACCCATCCTATAATACCATTACGGGTGATTCTGTTTATGATCATGCCCATAATGATTATCTGGAACTGCTTACCGACGGTGGCTTGATCGGTTTTGCTCTGGCCGCCTGCTTTGTTCTGTCCGTGCTCATCCATGGTCTGAAAAAACTCTTTCTCCGCAGAGATAAATACTCAATTCTGCTCTCAACCGCTGCCTGTACCGGTATTGTTGCCATCCTTATTCATTCCCTTTTTGACTTCAATATGCATAACGGCGCCAACGGCCTCTACTTTTTTTTCCTCTGCGGACTGTTGGTCTCTGCGGGAAATACCAGAATCATCTACCGTAGCAGGCCAACCTTACTTACAACCCATTCGGGAATAGTGAAAATGTTTTTTCCCCTGGCCGGATTGCTCCTTTTTCTCGCCACTCTAACCATCCAAGGGGGATCAATACTTGCCGAAAATAACAGCAAACAGGTTGCGGATATTTACCTGAGCCATCACCTTTCAAAAGAAAAACTGGAATTAATCAAGAACAACAGCGACAGATCAGCCCGTTTAGATCCCTTGGAAGGGGAGTATCCCTTTATTCGCGGTAACGTAAACAACTATCTGCAACATCTTGATATAAGCCTCAAAGATTATCTGCAGGCCGCCAGAAAAGATCCGCTGGAGGGGGTCTACCTGCACAGAATCGGACTGATGCTTTCTGCTCTAGCCCCTGATCAGGCCAATGAGATGATGGAAGAAGGGTACAACCGATCTTTGAATAAAAATGAAATCATTCTCTCCTGGGCAGATTGGTTACTCAGAACCGGCAAGCATGAACAGGCGGTGGCTCTTATTCAATCTGGAATTACAAAACATCCGACACTTGCGGCTCAGGTTTCACAACTCATAGTAGTCTATGACTTTAACCGGAAAGATACGGAAAAAATACTCCCAAAGACAACCCACTACTGGCTCAAGCACGCAGCGTTTCTTGAAAAAAGAGAAAATCCAGAAGAGGCGGAGTATTATCGCAGCCATGCCCTGGACTATTTAGAAAATGACAATAATGTTCAACCCTGGTATTTCAGATCACTTTACTCTCATTACAAACGACAAAAAGAGCCGGAAAAAGCATTGGCCATTCTTCGCCTCGGCATCGAATGGCTGCCGAACAATGCCTCCTTTCATATCTATCTCGGTGATTACTACAGACAAGAGGGAATTAACTACCGGGCAAAAGAGGAATACGAGCAGGCTATCCTGCTTGAACCTGCGAACGAATCCTATCGCAAAAGACTTGCACGATTGAATGAAACAAAATAATAAAAATTAGTGGCTCTACAGGAAATTCAGCTAAGAACCTTACTTCCCCACTACAACGTTTATGGGAACTGGATTCCCGCCTACGCGGGAATGACGTTAGGTGGATGTGTTGTCATTCACGCACAGGCGGGAATCCAGGAATTTACCAGCTGAATTTCGTATAAAATCACATAAAAATTTTAAATTCAATCAGATATATGTTTCTCAGTAAACTGGGCCATGAGTTCATGCATGTTATAAGGTGGTCGGACCTTAAAATAATGATCGACCACTGCATGGCCAACTTCGTGGGCTAAAACCCGGAGACGCGCATTGCGGACAGATATGTAGATGGTATCCTGGGAAAGTGAATAGTAAGCGATGTGACTGACATTCTTACCGTAATTCTGCTTGTAAACCCTTGCAACAGCACTCTTGTTGGGCAGCAGCACAACCGTTATCTTCATATTATCGGGAAACATATTTAGAACGACTTCGGCCTTTTCAATAATCAGATCAATCTTGGCAATGACCTCATCTTCAACTGTCACAATATTCTTTTTACGAATCATCCTTCGGAGCTTGCTTCCTAAGTAAATCTTGTCATTAAAATCGCGTAATAACTCCTTATCATTATAAAGCAGCCTGGCGTACTTGGAATGACGTTCTGCCGCCACAACCGGTTGTTCTAAAATTGCCAGACAGAATACTGCCCACAGACATACAAAAACAAGTCGTCGACAAAATGTAATGTCTGGAGTCAGCAGTTTGATCACGTACAACTTTTCCTTATAATTTCAGACTAGAAATCTTGTCTGGATAGCACCATGTAATGATTAAAAATCAATCATTGTCCTTAAGAATAAAAGAATTGCTGATTTGAATAATCTCCTCATTTTTCCCCTTAACTACTTTGTAGATATTATTACAATCCTCGAAAGTCATATTTTCAGGATCCAACAACTCGTATTGAACCATTAAATCATCAATGGACTTTGCATTTCTTTGGATGTCCCCCATCTGTTCCGACAACTTTTTATTAAAAGTATTGATTTTTTTAGCCAGTTCTTTTCCTTCATCTTTTTTCCGGAGATAAATGGTGTCATCCAAACAACCGTCAATCATATTATCAAGCGCCTTTTCAAAACGAAACATAGGCCCGGCCAAGCGGTGAGTAATCAACATGGCGGCAAACACCAGTAAACTTCCACCGGTAAGCAAAAAGACCCAATGGGCGGCAATCACCTTTTTCAAAAGCATTATAGGTGTCTGACCAAACTGCAAATTATTATTCTGGTAAACAATGGTCATGGTATCTGCTGAAAAAACGGCAATAATCAAGGCAAAGAGTACGCAGCCAATGGTCACAAACAAAAAATAGCCTAGGATCAGCTTCCCCTGGAAATCCTTTTTGATAAAATAATTTCTTCGTTTATATCCGTTTTTCATTTCTTCACTTCCTCTTTATACATGAGCCTGTTGATTAATGAATATTTTCGTTCGAGATCAAGGCATACGAAAAATTTTACCACAGGCATATATGTGATATTCCGAGGATAAAATTTTTCTTATAACGCAGAGATCGGGCGAAAAGACCATTAATCAACGGGCTCATACATGACTATTGACGCATTATTCCTTAAATCACGCATCCATTTCGCGATCAACATTTCCTTCTTCTGCTCAAGCAGTAACTGACGTACAACTTTCTTTGAGGGCTTAAATGAAGATAACTCTTCAACAACTTCAACTTTATCAAGCTGAATGCGTTCAAGATTACCGTCCACGTCGTTCCGCTCCACGGTTTTTCCTGTCTCCAGGTCATACAACAAAAAAGCCAAGGGAGCGGCAAGCTCTTCAAACATCACACTGCGTGTTTCTCCATTTATATTCTTTTGTTCTTTGTCAGTTGAATAGACGGTAAAGGTAAAACGCTTGCCAAAACTGTTTAAATATTGCTCTATTTCCTGTTCGATAACCTCGGCCTTGCTGGATTTATATATTCTGTCGGTCAAAACCTTAATGAGAGACTGTTCATAATAATTTTTCAGTGCAATGCGAAACTTTTCTTCTTTGTCAATAGCAAGACGTTGAGCTTCCTGGATAAGAATTTCCCGAGTAATCACAGCCTCCAACTCACCTTCACCGTCTGCTCCATGATGATAGCCGGAGTATAGGTATTCTCTTGTCATATCATGACCATTGATACTCAAGACTACGTCCTCCTCTCCCTCGTCATCCCCAGACATATAGATGGAAAAGGTGAAAACCGTTGAGACCAGAATTAATAGAATTATAGTAAGCAGGTATTTCATAGTATCGGCTTAATGCTCCTTTATTTTGCTCAATAGATATTTTTAGTACCTTAGAAATCATTTTCTTATTTTTTACTGCTCAAGGAGCACTGAAAAGAGTATTCCTTAAAATAATTTCATACCCTGTTACAGGGCTGGTTCAAGAGACACCAGATGCAACCGGGAAATTACTTTTATTTTTCTTTAGTTGTTCAAGAAACGCCGTAAGGATAGCCCTTTGCTCATCACTCCTGAATGAAAACTTGAAACCGTGCATGTACCCTGAATTATACCTGGCTAACCAGATATGTTCTCCTGATACCTTCAGGCACTGTTGCCCTGAGATATCAGGCGGCAGATAAATTTCGAGTTCAACTTTATTCCCCAGCATTGTTATTTCAGGAATATCAGCCATGAAGCCATTCTTGGAAATATTCAGCACCACGCCATCAAAACTTTGTTTATGACGTTTATCATAACCATGGAGCAGCAGTTCGACATTATACCGTTCTGATTTTCGAAAAATTCGCATCCAGTCAAAAGACACAAAAAATATCCGAATCGCCCTGCAGGGCTTACCACACCAATCCCGCTTCCTTTTAAACTTCAGTCTGTAGCGGATAAAGTCAAGAATAAAAAACGAGGAGATGATGTAACCCACGAAATAGATGGAAAAAAGGCCAAAAAGAAAATAATCCGGAAGTTTGTAAATCGGCCCCAGCAAACTAATACAGCCAAGAATTGTACTGACTCCGATGATAACCTTTACCGCAACCTCACGACTCAAGCCAAAGCGCATAATTATATGGTGCAAATGATGCCTGTCTGCCTCAAAGGGACTCTTTCCCCTCAGAGCACGTTTACTCATGATGGTAAGGGTGTCCACTATGGGAACAGTCAGAATCAAAAGGGCTGTTATTGGCCGGATGATTGCATTTTCTCCCTGGCTCATGGCAATAGCCATAAAAGCAAGGGTAAAGCCAAGACAAAGGCTACCGGCATCTCCCATGAATAAAGACGATGGATGCCAGTTAAATCGTAAAAAGCCAAGCACTGCCCCGGCAAAGGCAAGATTCAGGAAGAGATACACACCATTTCCGGCAAAGGAGGCATGGGCAGCAAACATCATAAAGGCCACAAAGCAAATGCCCCCGGCCAGTCCATCCAGCCCATCAATCAAATTAATGGCGTTTATCACTCCAACAACACAAAAAACTGTTCCAAGCCAGGCAAGCCAGGTGTAAGGGAGCACCAGATCTCCCAGGCCGATGAGGTCACCAAAGGAAAACAAAACCGTTTTACTAAAATAGATAAGCAGACTGCAGGCTAAAATCTGGGCCAAAAACTTCTGCCTATGGCCAATCTCCCTGAAATCATCTAGAAAACCAATCAGAAGAAGCGTGGCCAGCCCCGCAAAAAAACCTCGTAAGCCAGGAAGTGGAACAAGAAGAAGGGCTGCAAAAGTTGCCGAAATCATCATGCCGATGCCACCAACAAGCGGCCTGGGGGTGGAATGGACCTTTCTTTGATTTGGCTGATCAACCAATCCTATTTTTTCAGCAATATTGGCGAGTTTTGGCAGCACAAAAACTGCTGCAAAAAACGCGACCAAAAAGACAAGAATGGATCTAAACTCTGCACTTAACATACCTGCTCCCGGAAGGAATGGTTTTCTACTTAGAGGTAGTATAGAGATGATATCAGCTTTCAAGCTAATAATATAGGTTAACAAGAAAAAAATTCGTTTTTTGACTATTATAAAAATTCGTTTTTTCTATTAGTTCCCATACGCTACCGTGAAAACAATATACCATTTACTTTCCTGCATTACTTCCTTATACTTCATCATTTATTGGTACATAAGCTAAAATCCAAACATGGCAAGAAAACAGGTCAACAATAATGTCTACCCCATACGAAACATTACAAACAAAACTCAAATCCACACCTCGCTGCTGGCTCATTACCGGCATTGCCGGATTTATCGGCTCAAATCTACTTGAAACCCTACTCAAACTAGATCAAAAAGTTGTTGGACTGGATAATTTTTCCACCGGCTTCCAACATAACCTTGATGAAGTTCAGTCACTGGTGAGCAAAGAACAATGGCAGAAATTCACCTTTATTAAAGGTGACATCAGAGAGATCGAGACATGCAATAGAGCCTGCAAAAATGTTGATTATGTTCTTCACCAGGCTGCTCTTGGTTCGGTGCCCCGCTCCATTGAAGATCCGATTACGACAAATGAAAACAACATCAGCGGTTTCCTCAACATGTTGGTTGCTGCAAGAGATGCGAAGGTCCAACGATTTATCTATGCAGCCTCCAGTTCCACATACGGCGACCACCCAGGTCTCCCAAAAGTTGAGGATAAAATCGGTAAACCATTGTCTCCTTACGCAGTAACCAAACTTGTTAACGAACTTTACACCGATGTTTTTGCCAAAACATATGATTTCAAAATAATTGGTCTCAGATATTTTAACATCTTTGGTCAGCGGCAGGACCCAAACGGTGCCTATGCAGCTGTCATCCCAAAATGGTTTGCCGGGCTCATTAAAAACGAAACCGTTTATATCAATGGCGATGGTGAAACCAGCAGAGATTTCTGCTTCATTGACAATGCTGTCCAGGCAAATCTGTTAGCAGCTTCAGTCAGGAATGAAGCTGCAACAAATCAGGTTTATAATGTAGCCTTTGGAGAACGAACAACTCTGAATGCACTGTATGATTTAATTAAAAAGCGAGTTGTTTCTTTGAACCCGGCAGCACAAAATGCCAAACCAGTGCACCGGGATTTTAGAACAGGAGATGTGCGCCACTCTCTCGCTGATATCTCAAAAGCAAAAGAACTTATTGGTTATGAACCTCAATTTTCAGTGGCAAAAGGCCTGGATATGGCTGCTAAATGGTATTTAGGGTTCACTCAAAAATAAGTTGGTATTATGAGTTGACAATATGACATAATAACTATTCAGGACTTGTTGAATGGTCAGAAGAAGATCAGTGCTCTATTGGCTCAATTCCAGGATAGATTGTCCAATGTTGCCGCCTACCTGCAATCCACATATCTCCTTGACTTACGATACAGCGGGCAAGTAAACTATATTGAAATAATTTAAGGGTACCTTGAAAAATTAGTATTTTCGTTCAAAATCAAGGCATGAGAACAATTTTACCACAGGCATATATGTGATATTCCGAGGATAAAATTTTTCTTATAACGCAGAGTTTGGGCGAAAAGGCAATTTTTCAAGGTAGCCAGCTATCACTCTTGCCGGAAAAAACTTGCCATTTCTCTCTACCAATAATTCCAATATAAAAAATCAACCCAACCGACCAAACTAATGAACACACTTGAAGCATTAAAATTAAAAATAGAAGAAAAGTCCTTCACACTTGGGGTCATCGGCCTGGGATATGTCGGCCTGCCCATGAGCCTTACCTTTTTACGTAAAGGGATAAAAGTCATAGGATTTGACCTTGACCCCGATAAAATTGAAAAAATAAAAAAGGGTGAGAGTTATATTAAGCATATATCGTCGGATGACTTATCTAAACATGTCAAAAATAACTTGTTCACTGCCACCTCTCATTTCTCACGACTTAATGAACCTGATGCTTTGTTGATCTGTGTTCCAACACCGTTAACCAAAAATAGAGAACCAGACCTTCAATACATCAAAGCGACAGCCAAGTCCATTGCCAAGGTTATACGACCAGGCCAGGTTATTGCCCTTGAAAGTACTACCTATCCAGGAACTACCGTCGAAGTATTGCAACCAATCCTGGAAGAGAGTGGTCTAAAAGCAGGCAAGGATTTCGCCTTGGTTTTCTCCCCTGAACGAGAAGATCCAGGCAACAAAAAATTTGGCACAGCAAATATCCCAAAAGTAGTGGGTGGGATAGAGCCCCATTCAACAGCAATTGGTAAGGCGCTCTATGCTACGGCACTCCAGGAGATTGTGGCCGTTTCATCCACCCAGGTGGCAGAGATGACCAAACTTTTAGAAAACATCTTCCGCAGCGTAAACATTGCCCTGGTTAATGAATTAAAACCATTATGCCTGCAAATGGAGATCAATATCTGGGAAGTAATCCAGGCTGCCTCCACAAAGCCTTTTGGCTATATGCCTTTCTTCCCAGGTCCTGGTCTGGGTGGGCATTGCATACCCATTGACCCATTTTACCTGACCTCAAAAGCCAGAGAGTATGATATCCCCACCAAGTTTATCGAATTAGCGGGTGAGGTGAATACTTCTATGCCATATTTTGTTGTCCAAAGGACAATGGACGCCTTGAACGAACAAGGCAAGGCATTAAAGAATGCAAAAATTCTTTTACTCGGCATTGCATACAAAAAAGACATTGATGACTACCGCGAATCCCCTTCATTTAAACTAATGGATTTACTGACAAAAAAAGGCGCCGCGGTTGTGTACAATGACCCTCACGTACCCCAATTAGCACCAGTAAGGCGTTATAATTATCAACTGCTTAGTATTGAACTTACCGCGGAAAACATTGCAGCAGCAGATTGTGTATTGGTTGCAACAGACCACACTGCCTATGATTATGACTTTATCTTGCAGCATGCCAAACTGATAGTTGATACAAGAAATGTTTTTGCGGGTAAGGAAGGGGCGGAAGAAAAAGTAACTATGGCTTAAAAACAAAATCTACAATTCGATATTTTTCTATGTGCTTCTATACGAAACTCAGCTGGTATATTCCTGGATTCCCGCCTGCGCGGGAATGACAACACATCCACCTAACGTCATTCCCGCGTAGGCGGGAATCCAGTTCCCATAAACGTTGTAGCGGCGAAGTAAGATTTTTAGCTGAATTTCCTATAGAGCCACTTTTTTCTATAATGTCCAATTGCAAAATTTTATAAAGGAATTAACCATGATAGCAGTAATAGGTACTGGTTATTGGGGAAAAAATTTAGTCCGCAACTTTCACAACCTTAAAGCCCTTCATTCTATCTGTGATACAAACCCCGAGACATTGAAAGATTTCACAGCGCAATACCCAGGTGTTAAAGGTGCATCCTCTTATTCTGATATTCTAAAGAATCCGGAAATAAAAGGAATTGCCATTTCCACACCGGCGGAAACCCATGCGAACCTCGCAAGAGAGGCAATTCTTGCGGGTAAAGATGTCTACGTGGAAAAACCGCTTTGTCTCTCTGAAAAAGAGGGTGCGGCACTCAATAGATTGGCCAGCGAAAAGGGGCGTATTTTGATGGTTGGCCACCTGCTCTGGTACCATCCAGTAGTCCTTAAATTAAAAGAACTTGTCGATGCCGGAAAATTAGGACGCTTACAATATATTTACTCAAATCGTCTCAACCTTGGAAAACTGCGACGCGAGGAGAATGTACTCTGGTCATTTGCCCCTCACGATATATCGGTTATTCTTGGTCTAACCGATGAAATGCCGGAATCAATCCGAGCCCAGGGAGGTAACTATCTGCATCAGCAAATTGCAGACACCACAGTTACTTTACTTAATTTCCCCAGCGGTATCCGGGCTCATATCTTTGTCTCCTGGCTCCATCCATTTAAAGAACAAAAACTTGTCGTGGTCGGTGAAAAACAGATGGCGGTTTTTGATGATACTGCCCCATGGGAAGAGAAACTGCAACTTTACCCCCACTCCATTGAATGGACAGATAATGTTCCGGTTGCCCACAAGGCCGAAGCACAACTGGTAACAGTTGCACAAGACGAACCTTTACGCGCTGAATGCCAACATTTTATTGATTGTATCCATTCAAGACAAACTCCCCGCACAGATGGAGAAGAAGGACTACGAGTCCTGCATGTTCTTAATTGCTGCCAGGCCTCCCTGGAACAAGAAAAAATGGTGCTGATTTCAGAAAAACCTCCCAAAACAACCGCATCCTTTTTTGCCCACGATACCGCTATTGTAGAGGAAAATACTGAAATTGGCAAAGGCACAAAAATCTGGCATTTTTCGCACATACTTCCGGGATCCAAGATTGGTGTAAACTCAAACATTGGTCAAAATGTCGTTGTTGGCCCAAATGTTACTATCGGCAACGGTTGTAAAATCCAGAATAATGTTTCTGTTTACGAAGGTGTCACTCTGGATGATGACGTGTTTTGCGGCCCCAGCATGGTTTTCACCAATGTCTATAACCCCCGTTGTGAGATACCCCGTAAAAATGAGTACAGAAAAACACATGTTAAAAAGGGTGCCACCCTGGGAGCTAACAGTACAATCGTTGGCGGGATAACAATCGGCAGCTATGCTTTTGTCGGTGCCGGCGCGGTTGTCAACAGAGACGTGCCAGACTATGCTCTGGTTGTCGGCAATCCAGCTAAACAGATGGGATGGATGAGTAAACACGGCGAACAAATGGCTTTGCCCCTTGACGGAACCGGCAACTATGAATGTCCCCATACCGGAGAACAATATAAACTCACTAATGGTAAGGTAACAATATGCAAGTAGAAGCTCTTTAAAAAACAAGAAAATGATTTGCAAGGTACTAAATTATAAACGTCACTCCTGTTAAAAGGAAAAAATGATGAAAACGAATAAATGCAATCCTGAGCCAGGCGAAGAAACATTGGCTATTTTGATCAAAGAAGCAGGCAACAAAATTACATGATGCCATTCACGGAAAAATACCCGTTGTCATGCACACAGAGTCAACATGAGACCAAACCTCATTATAGTTGCAGGCCCTAACGGCTCCGCTAAGACAACATTACAGAAAAGCTGTTACGTCATGAATGGATGGACAACTGTGTGTATATCAATCCTGACATCATTGCCCAAGAGATGTTTGGAGGATGGAACTCCAGAGATGCTGTTATCAAAGCAGCGCAATATTCCACCAATTTGCGTGAACAATGTCTTGCGGACATGAAAAGTCTGGCTTTTGAAACAGTCTTTTCAATTCAGGAAAAGCTGGATTTTATCCATAAAGCTCAGCAGGCCGGATTCTTTATTCGATTCTTTTTTTATCTGCACAGATAATCCATCAATTAATGGAGTTATAACCGAAAGTGGTGTTTGAGGGAGCCATGAAAAAATAAAAAAAATGTCCCAAAATTACTTACAGCTTTTTAACAATGGTGAATAATATGCCTTCCTTTGAGTTAATAAAAAAAAATAAAGATGAAATAAAGAGAATATCGTTTAAGCATGGTGCTCATCATGTACGTATATTTGGCTCTGTTGCAAAACAGGTTGCGAAGCCGGATAGCGATGTTGATTTCTTGGTTGATCTCGAAGAAGGTAGGACAATCCTCGACTTAGGTGGATTGTTGATGGATCTGCAGAGCTTGTTAGGATGCAAAGTTGATGTAGTAACAGAGAAAGGACTCCATTGGTACCTGAAAGACAAGATTCTTAAAGAGGCCAAACCTCTATGAAGGATGACAAGCTTTATCACTATCATATTCTTGAAAGTATAGATAAAATTTCCAACTATACTTTGGGAGTTCATCGTAATGATTTTTTAAAATCTACTTTGATTCAAGATGCGGTATTGCGTAATTTACAAGTTCTTTCTGAATCAACTCAGCGTTTGTCTCAGAAATTCAAGGATAAACATCCTGAAATAGAATGGTATAAAATTGCAGGATTACGAAATATTTTAGTGCACGACTATCTGGGGATTGATCTTGAGGCAGTTTGGAATATTATCGAATCTTATCTACCCCAATTGAGAGAAACAGTAGCCTTGTGAGCATGAAGTAAAATCAAAACTGCTTCATGAAAAAGGAGTTAAGAATCACCGGAACTCCCCAAATAATTTTACTACGACCCCTATTATTCGCGACCCCTATTATTCGAACAGTTAACGGTGAAATAGAAAAAATATATAATGATCTTAATCCATGGGCAGCCGATATTGCAAAACTGCTTTGTGAAAAATCGAACGAAAACGGAAGTTAAGTATCATAGATGTCCCCAGAATTAGCCTGGTTTTCATTGTTTTGATCCGACCAGGGTCAAGAGATCAGGAGTCATTATCCCCTGATTTACAGGTGACTATTCCATGAGGAGTGAAAATGAATAACAAGCTGCAACGCGCGGAAGTATTGCAAATTCTAGGTTTACATAAAGAACTATTTAAAAGCCGTTACGGTGTAATCAAGCTGGGAATTTTTGGGTCCGTAGCCAGGAATGAAGCTGTCGAGGCAAGCGATGTAGACGTAGTTGTGGAAATGCAGGCCCCCGACCTCTTTTTCATGGTACATATCAAAGAGGAGCTTGAGAAAGCTTTGCACTGTCCGGTTGATATCGTCCATTATCGTAAACGGATGAATGATTTTTTAAAAAAACGGATTAACAGAGATGCAGTCTATGTCTGTTTCTGAACTTTTATACGAAATCCTCTCCCAGATTCTTGAAGCAGGCAGTCGGATCGAGCGTCGCTTCGTTTCGATAAGTTCTCCAGATGACTTTCTCGCAAATGAAGACGGGATTGATAAACTTGACGGCATTTGCATGATGCTGATAACCATCGGAGAAAATTTGAAGAACCTGGACAAAGTATCCAGCGGAATGCTGCTTTCCGGCCACCCAGAGGTTGACTGGAGAGGCGCTAAGGGCATTCGGGACATTATCAGCCATCATTATTTTGACCTCAATGCGGATATAGTTTTCTCTGTCTGCAAAAAAAGGTTGCCCGGCTTGTTACATGCTGTAAAAAATATGCTCGATGAAATTATATGACGCCATTCGGGTCTGTCCCTGGTTTAAGGTACTGGTACCCCGACTTATTCCCCATTTATCGGGCTTAGATTAATACAACTCGACAATCTGATTTTATTAATATGAAAATCGTAACCATTGTTGGGGCTCGCCCCCAATTTATCAAAGCTGCCGCCGTGAGCCGTGCCATTGCCGTTCATAATACAACGCACCCTTCTTCTTTCATGGAAGAGATCATTGTCCACACCGGCCAACATTACGATGAAAACATGTCCGCTATATTTTTTAATCAGCTGGATATTCCGAAACCGGCCATAAATCTCTCCATTACCGCCCCAACCCATGGTGCTATGACCGGACGAATGCTTGAAAAAATCGAAGAGGTCCTTTTAGAAAAAAAGCCGGATATGGTTCTAATCTATGGTGATACCAACTCGACCCTGGCAGGCGCTCTGGCAGCTGTAAAGCTGCACATTCCTGTAGCCCATGTTGAGGCCGGACTCCGTTCGTTTAATATGAGGATGCCTGAGGAAACAAATCGTATCCTGGCTGATCGTGTATCGTCTTTATTACTCTGCCCCACAACTACTGCTATTGAAAATCTCAAGAATGAAGGAATAACAAAAGGCGTCCATAATGTTGGTGATGTTATGTATGACATTGCCCTGTACTATAAAAAAAAGGCCTTGGAACAGTTTTCACTCGATTACTGGGAACTAGCTGAAAAAGACTACGTTCTCTGCACTGTCCATCGTGCTGAAAACACAAATGACCCTCAAAGACTGTCAAACATATTTACAGCCCTCAAGCATATTGCCGATGAGACTCAGGTCATTATCCCTCTACACCCTAGAACCCGAAACCTTCTTAAAAAACAAGATAACGAAATTTTACTACAAGGCTTAAAAGTAATTGAGCCGGTCTCGTTTCTGGAGATGATTCGACTTGAAATCTCTGCCAAGACAATACTAACTGATTCTGGCGGGGTTCAAAAAGAGGCTTTTTTCCATAAAGTTCCCTGTTTGACTTTAAGGGAAGAAACTGAATGGCTTGAAACTGTGAAACTTGGCTGGAATCAGATATGTGGAGCAGACCCAGATAAAATATTGAAAGCATGGAAGAGCTTGGATAAACAAGAATTGGACCCATTGCTACACCCATTCGGTAACGGTAAGGCGGCTCATAAAATCCTGGAACTTTTTTGTCACTTTTTCACCCTTGAGTATTGAGGGTAATAATAATGAATGCGTATACAAGCGGTATTGCCAAATTAATTGCTGGACGCGGTGTTTCAGTATTTTTGGGTCTTCTATTAGCTCCAATAATATCAAGATTATTTACACCTTCGCATTTTGGTATTGCCGGTGTTCTTGAATCAATGGCAAGTTGGATTGGTGCATTTGCCTGTCTGGGTTATGCGCAAGCTATCCCTATCTCAAAAGATAGAACTGAAACCACTAGACTTGTCTGGTTATGCTTATTTATCACATTTTTTCTAACTTTGATTATTGTTTCAGGTACTTTTACATACAGTTTCTTTTTTAAAGATATCCTTCTTGAAAAAAAA
>SWBY01002222.1_pt1 | contig 13938 bp, 13 predicted proteins | sample 4693071 | NCBI WGS metagenome assembly SWBY01 (sample SAMN10267273, study PRJNA491770) | bioreactor metagenome | isolation source: DHS bioreactor inoculated with marine methane seep sediment | place: Japan: Omine Ridge, Nankai Trough | collected 2006-05-06 | reverse complement strand
CCCAGCTTGGCATGTTGGCCGGTACAGCCGTTTTTGTCAATGCCGGTAAGGAGCTTGCCAAAATTGACTCTCTCTCCGGGATCCTCTCGCCCGGCTTGATCGGCTCCTTTGTTATCCTCGGGATCTTTCCCGTCACGGTCAAAAAACTAATGAGCTTCGTTCAGGGAAAAAACAATGAATCAAGAGAAAAAACGTCTTGAAGCCCAACGGCTTGGAACTGAAGACTGGCGTCTATGGGGACCCTATTTAAGTGAGCGGGCCTGGGGAACGGTACGGGAAGACTATAGCCCCCTTGGCGAGGCGTGGGAATATTTCGACCACGATCAGGCCAGGTCGCGCGCCTATCGCTGGAATGAAGACGGCCTGGGAGGCATATGCGATGCCCAGCAACGTTTATGCCTGGCCATGGCACTCTGGAACGGACGCGATCCCATACTCAAGGAACGAATGTTCGGATTATCCGGCAATCAAGGCAATCGAGGTGAAGATGTCAAAGAGTGTTTTTTTTATCTCGATGCCACACCGACGCACAGTTATTTACAATACCTGTACAAGTATCCACAGAGAGAATTCCCCTATACCAAGCTCATTGAGGAAAACCAAAGACGTTCAAGAACGGATCCACCCCTGGATATTCTCGATACGGACGCCTTTGCGAAAAACCATTACTGGGATGTGGAGATCAGCTATGCCAAAGAATCCTCCGAGTCTATCTTTGTCCGCATAAAAGTTACCAACCGGGGGCCTGATAAAGCCACCTTGCACCTGCTTCCCACCCTCTGGTTTCGCAACACCTGGTCCTGGGGTGAGGAGGATGAGGCAAGGCCGCTGCTACAGGTAGCCAAACCTGGTAAAGCTAGCTGGGCTGTAGAGGCCGGGCATCCCTCACTGGGTACCTATTATCTTTATGGTAAACAGAAAGCTGAATGCCTGTTTACAGAAAATGAAAGTAATATGGAGCGACTTTTCAGCACTGCCAACTCCACACCGTACGTCAAAGACGCCTTTCACCGGCTGCTTATCCAAAAAGAGGACGATGCTGTAAACCCGGATAAAGAAGGCAGCAAGTTTGCGGCCTGGCATGTACTCACCTGCGAGGCCGGTGCCGAGGCCACAGTGGAACTTGTTCTGACGAGCCATGTTAAGAAAAACCCCTTTACCCGCAGTAAAACAATTTTTTTCTCCCGCAAGCAGGAAGCCGACCACTTCTTTGCTGAACTTGTGCCAAAGGCAAGTGAGGAGGACACCTTGATTTTCCGGCAGGCCATGGCCGGTATGATCTGGTGTAAACAATTTTTCAACTATGATGTGGCACGATGGCTAAACGGTGACCAACTTTCCCCACCTGAAAAACGACAATACGGACGGAACCGAAACTGGCGTCATGTGCAGGCAATGGACATTATTTCAATGCCGGACAGCTGGGAGTATCCCTGGTTTGCAGCCTGGGATCTGGCCTATCATTGCATGGTCTTTGCCCACCTCGATGTTGATTTTGCCAAAGAACAGATCGAACTGTTGCTGAACCATCGCTATCTGCACCCCAAAGGCCAAATTCCAGCCTATGAGTGGGCCTTTGATGATGTCAATCCCCCCGTGCATGCGGTTGCGGCCCTGAAGGTTTTTCGTGCCGACCGGAAACAGAGAGGCAAGGGAGACCTTCACTATCTACGCCGGGTCTTCAATAAACTGATTATGAATTATGGTTGGTGGCTGAACCAAAAGGACAGCGATGGTCTGAACGTGTTCGAGGGCGGCTTCATGGGCCTGGACAATATTTCTGTTTATGACCGCTCCGAACCATTGCCCGATGGCTATAGTCTGAAACAGGCTGATGCCACCGGCTGGATGGCCATGTTTGCCCTGAATATGACGGCCATGGCCTTGGAATTGGCCCAGGAAGATATTGAATATGAGGATATGGCCATTCAATGTTACCAGCAGTTTCTTGCCATTGCCAACTCCATAGCGGGGCACACGGCAAGCAATCTGTCGCTCTGGGATCCGATCGAAGGTTTTTTCAAAGATCTGCTCATCACCCCGGATGGCAAATCCCGGCATATCGATGTTTACTCGTACGTGGGACTGATTCCTCTCTTTGCCTGTGAACTGGTAACCCCGCAAATCCTTGAAAACGTGCCACGCTTTAAAGCCTTATTGGATGAACATAAAGGAGGCCTGTTCGATGGACATAGCATCTGTGCCTGTCCGTTTCATACCAACGAGCACGGTGAACGGCTCCTGTCCCTGGTAGACCACACCATGATACCGTCTATTCTCAAACGTCTCTTAAATGAGAATGAGTTTCTTTCAAATCACGGTATCCGGAGTGTAAGCAGGATTCATGCTGAGAAACGTGCCTTAGGAACACTTCCCGGGGTGGGCGAGGCGCTCATCGAATATGAACCGGGCGAATCAAAATCCCCTCTTTTCGGCGGTAATTCCAACTGGCGTGGCCCGGTTTGGATGCCGATCAATTACTCAATTTTACAGGCCCTGACCAAATTTTACCGCTTCCTGGGCCCCAACTACAAGGTGCATACGACAAAAAGAGCTGACAGGGAAATCAATTTAAGAGAAGTGGCCGATCTTATTGCCGAACGTCTAATCAACAACTTCCGCCGGGGCAAAGACGGCCAGGTATCATCACTGCCCAAGGGGAGTCCTTTTCAGCATGATCCCCATTGGCAGCACCTGCGCCTGTTTCACGAATATTTTCATGGAGAGACAGGGCTGGGGCTGGGTGCTTCCCATCAGACCGGCTGGACAGGCTTAGTGGCGAACCTCATCAAACGTTACTACGATTTACAGCTTGAGAGCAAAACCAAACAGTCAAAAGGGTAGGGGAAGAAAGAGCAGTAAGAGAAACAATGTGCCCATAGTGAACAGGGCGTGTGCAAACTCTTTAGAGGCCCATACAATGGAAATAAAAATGAGTTCCTCAACTAGCACTGAGCCGTGCGAAATTGTGACTGGCGAGGCATGCGGTTATGTAATTTTCGGTGCCTCAGGAGACCTTAGCAACCGAAAGTTGATCCCGGCTGTTTTTTCTCTGTTCAGGGCAAAAAAGATCCCGGATAATTTTTTTGTCCTTGGTTTTGCCCGTACCGTTATGGACGACCATGCTTTCAGATTAAAAGTAAAGGATTCGATCCAGCAGGCGTATGGAGATATTGTGGAACCCGAAATCGATACCTTTGCCTCGAAATGCTTTTATGTTGCCGGGAGCTATGACCATAATGATGTTTTTTTCCATCTGAACGAAAAAATAAAATATCTCGGCAAAATGTTTGCTACCGGCGGCAACCTTGTCTTTCACATTGCCACTCCACCAACGCTGTATGCCACCATTGTTTCTCTCCTGGGAAAAAACGATCTGGTGAAAAGAAAACAGAATAAATCTCCTTTCCAACGGGTGATCGTTGAAAAACCCTTTGGCCGAGACCTTGAAAGTGCGGTGCAATTGAACAAAGACCTGCTGGAATATCTCACAGATCAACAGATTTACCGGATTGACCATTACCTTGGCAAAGAGACTGTGCAGAATATTCTGATGTTCAGGTTTGCAAATCAGCTCTTTGAAGCAGGCTGGAACTGCCAACATATCGACCACGTACAGATCACCGTTGCCGAGCAGCTCGGGGTAGAACATCGAGCCGGCTATTTTGAACAGGCAGGCCTGTTGCGGGACATGTTTCAGAACCATATTCTGCAGCTGGCAGCCTTGGTGGGCATGGAGCCGCCGGTAGAGTTTTCCGCTGACAGCGTGCGGGATGAGAAAATCAAATTCATGAAATCAATCCGCCCCTTTGATCTGAATAATCTACAAAAACAGCTTGTTATGGGCCAATATGGAAGCAGTAATCCCGCCAATACTCAAACCCTGAAGGCCTATAGAGAAGAAGAAGGGGTGGCCACGACATCATGCACCGAGACATATTTTTCCATGAAATTTTTTGTGGATAATTGGCGATGGAAAGATGTGCCGTTTTATCTCCAGGCCGGCAAACGGCTTGAAAAAAAGCTGACCCGCATTGCCGTGGTTTTCAAAAAAGTCCCCCATGGCCTGTTTGCCGGAAACTGGCAAGGAACAATACCTTCCCCGGATGTGCTCATCTTGGACATACAACCGCAGCAGGGAATCTCTTTTCTCTTTCAGGCAAAGGTACCCGGTTCGAAAATGTGCCTGGAAGAGCTTAGAATGGAACTGGATTACCGGGAGTTTTTCGGCGCAAAAATGGATGAGGATTATTCCACTCTTATCCTGGACTGCATGCTTGGAGACCAGACACTGTACTGGAGAAAAGACGGCGTGGAAACGTCCTGGAAATTGCTAACCCCTGTTTTAAAAAAATGGGCGGCAAAAAGCCAAAAAGAGCAAGATAGTCTGCTGGAAAGGTATGCTGCTGGAGGATGGGGGCCGGCAGCAGGTAAGCGGTTAATTGAACAGGATGAGAGGAAATGGATCGTAACATGACCAGACTTACCAACAATAGAAAATTACTCAGATAATTATACCATCTGAACAAAGGAGAAAAAATGTCACAAGCAGATATTGGTTTGATTGGTTTGGCAGTCATGGGGCAGAATTTGGTACTGAACATCAACGATCATGGTTACACCGCCGCCGTATTTAATCGAACAAAATCTAAAGTGGACGCCTTTATAAAAGGCCAAGCCAAAGGAAGCAATATCATCGCTACGTATTCTCTTTCGGAACTGGTCAGTAAGCTGAAAAAACCGCGTCGGGTAATGATGATGGTCAAGGCCGGTGCGGTGGTTGATTTATTTATTGAGCAGTTGGTCCCACATCTTGAGAGTGGCGACATCATCATTGACGGCGGCAACTCCCTCTATACCGATACCAACCGCCGTACCAGTTTCCTGGCTGAAAAAGGTATCCTCTACATTGGCACCGGTATTTCAGGCGGTGAGGAGGGAGCACGTAAGGGGCCATCCATTATGCCGGGTGGAAATCCAGCGGCCTGGCCATATGTGAAAGATATTTTCCAGTCCATTGCGGCCAAAGTCGATGGCAAACCGTGTTGTGACTGGGTCGGTGAGGGAGGTGCCGGTCATTTTGTGAAAATGGTTCATAACGGCATCGAATATGGTGACATGCAGCTCATCTGCGAGGCCTATGATTTTATGGGCCGGGGTCTTGGCATGAATGAGAATGATATGCAGGAGGTGTTTAGCCGGTGGAACAAAGGTTTGCTGGATTCCTATCTAATCGAGATCACCTCTCATATCCTGGGAGTCAAAGACCGAGATGGCACCCCTTTAACGGAAAAAATACTTGATACTGCCGGCCAGAAAGGTACCGGCAAATGGACAGGGATCAATGCTCTTGAGCTGGGTATTCCATTGACACTGATCAGTGAAGCCGTGTTTGCCCGCTGCCTCTCTTCAATGAAGAAAGAACGCCTCAAGGCTGCTGCCATTCTTGAGGGACCGACTCCTGGTTTTGCCGGCGATAAAAATGAATTGATAAATGACGTCCATGATGCACTGTATGCGGCAAAGATTATTTCCTATGCCCAAGGCTACATGCTGATGAGAGAAGCCGCAAAAGAATATGGCTGGAATTTAAACTATGGCAGTATCGCCCTCATGTGGAGAGGAGGCTGTATTATCCGCAGTGCCTTTCTTGATAATATTAAGCAGGCCTTTGCTATGAATCCGGCACTGGAAAATCTCTTGCTTGATGACTTTTTTAGTTCCGCTATCCATTCTGCTCAGGCTGGCTGGCGCAGGGTTGCGATCAAAGCTATCGAGCTCGGCATTCCAACACCGGCCATCTCTGCCGGGCTGGCCTATTATGATGGCTATCGCAGTGCACGTCTGCCTGCCAACCTGCTACAGGCGCAGCGGGACTATTTTGGAGCCCATAGCTATGAGCGTGTTGACAGACCACGGGGTGAATTTTTCCATACCGACTGGATAGGCAGTGGCGGTGGTGTATCATCAACTACCTATACTGTGTGATTGCCAAAGCTTCCTCAACCTTTTTAACAGCTTGACAAGCTCGTAAAAACTTATGTTTTCCGATGGCTAAGTAAAAAACTTCATATGCGAGGCGCGTAAATTTTCTATCATTTCGGCGTACTAGAGTACGTCGTAATGATAGAAAATTTACAGCAACGAAGCAGATGAAGAGTTTTTACGACGCCATCAACAGCTTAAACAGCACTGTCCTTCAAAGGCCCTCACTTCACATTCATCATTCCTTGTTCGATATTCGATATTCAAAAAAAATCAGTAGTGCCCGGTTTGAATTGTGCAAGAGGCATCATGGTCTGTTTTCAATACAACCCAGTTAAAATATATTATAGCATCTTTTCAAAGGGTTAAGTAATAATAAAATCGATAATTGATTTGATTTTTAAAATAAAGGAAATAATACATGAGAACTGATCACTCAACGGGTTTGGAAATAATTATGGCGGATCCTGTATCAAGAGGAAATATGTCATTTGAAGACTATCATGAAATTCTTTCCTCAAAGTCTCGAACAATCTCTGTCTTATATCAAGGCCGGAACCTTTTAGAAATTACCATTCCACATTCGGTTTTTAATCCAGTATCATCCCGTTCAGCAAAAACTTTAACAGATATTATTCTAAATGGAGAGATTCCTGTAGAAGGGCGCCGGTTTATAGATCTCGGGTGTGGCAGCGGTATTATCGGATTGGCTGCAGCAGAGAAATTATCAAAATCGGTTTTGTATACTGATATTAATCCTAATATCGATTTTTTAAATTCACACCCAACATTCAGACCCAATGTCGATCGTGTGGTGATTCAATCTTTTTGCGAGAAAGAGCAAGAAAGTTCGGCTGACATTATCGCCTTTTCTATACCATCCAGAATCAGGCATAAAAAGCCAAGTGATGAAAGTATCAAAGCAGCCTATTTAAGAGATCTTGATTTTATCCCAACCATGATTAAAAAAATTTCCAATGTACTGGTTACAGGAGGACTCTTTATTTTTTGGTACGGTATTCATCCCAATCAAATGCATTTCTTTTCTCAATTTATAATTCTGTTGAGTGAATTTTTTGATCATAACTCGTTGGAGTGTCTACTAGAGTATCAATATAAAGACGGATATACTTCAACAATATATTCCATCAAAAAAGGATGATATGATGATAAGCAATCGCTTTTCCAGCAATCAGACGGAGAGAAAAAAACAAAGCCAATACGGGCAGGAAAAAAACGGATATGGCCTCAATTATATCCGTGCCAAGACATTAAAAACCTTAGAAGCATGGATCAACTGCATCTTCCTGGAGATGAACCTGATGGTTCTCTACAGGATTTGCTGTGTCCGGTTCATAAAGATCCTCGCATATGAAGTTTTTTACTTAGCCATCGGAAAATATAAGTTTTTACGAACTTGTCACGATTGACTCTTTTAACAAAATTATTGTCCAGATTTACAAACTGGTTCATGCCAGTAAGATTCATTCAGTTGGTGGCTGGCTGACTTATTGAGTAAGCCCTTATTAAGACCACCCTCCAGGAAGATGGCCTTAACGTAACGAAAATCACATATTCTGTGTCAGCTAAGCTTTTTCTGAAGATTCACATCAAGGGCCTCAAGGAAACCCTCTGTTGTTAAATAGTGTGATTCATTCATATCCTTCCCGTGGATACAGAGGGCCAGATCTTTAGTCATCTGACCGCTCTCAACTGTTTCCACACAGACCTCTTCAAGGGCGGTGGCAAAGTCGATCAGCTTCTGGTTGTTGTCGAACTGTCCTCGAAAACCAAGGCCCCTGGTCCAGGCAAAGATGGAGGCAATGGGGTTGGTAGAAGTCTTATTGCCCTTCTGGTGTTCCCGATAATGGCGGGTCACTGTCCCGTGGGCCGCCTCTGCTTCCACGGTTTTACCGTCCGGAGTCATGAGAACCGAGGTCATAAGGCCCAATGAACCAAAACCCTGGGCCACGATGTCTGATTGGACATCACCGTCATAATTCTTACACGCCCAGACAAAGCCACCTTCCCACTTAAGGGCAGCGGCAACCATATCATCAATCAGGCGATGCTCATAGCTAATGCCCGCCGCTTCAAACTGCTCTTTGAATTCGGTCTCATAGACTTCCTGAAAGAGATCTTTGAAGTTACCATCATAGGCCTTGAGGATAGTATTCTTGGTGGAATGATAGACGGGCCAGCCTTTTTGCAGTCCCACATTCAAACAGCTTCTGGCAAAACCCTTGATGGATTCATTGGTATTGTACATGGCCATGGCACAGCCATCACCTTCAAAATTATAGACGGTAAAACTCTGCTCTTCCCCCTCATCCGGGGTAAAGGTCAGGGTGAGGGTTCCCTTCCCTTTGGTCTTCAGATCAGTAGCCCGGTACTGGTCACCAAAGGCATGACGACCAATACAAATCGGCTTTGTCCAACCCGGAACAAGACGCGGAACATTTTTACAGATGATCGGCTCCCTGAAGACAGTTCCTCCTAAGATATTTCGGATGGTTCCGTTAGGGGATTTCCACATCTCTTTGAGATCAAATTCTTCAACCCTGGCTTCATCCGGGGTAATGGTGGCACATTTGATACCCACACCATATTTTTTGATGGCCTCGGCGGCGTCAATGGTAATCTGGTCATCTGTTTCATCACGTTTTTCTATGCCAAGATCATAATATTTAATATCAATATCGAGGTAGGGAAGAATCAATTTATCTTTAATAAACGTCCAGATGATGCGAGTCATCTCGTCGCCGTCAAGCTCAACAACAGGATTTTTAACCTTAATTTTTTCCATAACTTCTCTCATTAAAAGTTTCTATTTCACGGGGAAAGTACCCCTTAAAAAGTGCCTTAAAAAGACGATAACCCGACCAGCCGGAAAACTTTTTAGTTACGCTGGCTCTTTTCAGTGCCACCTTGAGGGGTAATAAGTGCCTTGGTAGCAGGTGCAAGCACTTAATTTCAGTTATATTCTTCAGCTTATTGTTTTTTATGACAGCTTTTATGGAGTAAGGCACTAAAGCGCTTATTAATACTCAAAAATTGCTTATCACGTCAAGTCTTTCTACTCCTAAACGACTGAGAAAGCCGGGAACACACAATCCAAACTCAGCTACGAGGTTTCCAAAGAAGGGCTATCCCATGTTCGTTTCATGGGTATCTGCAGCCCGGACGGCTGCAGCCAAGCCCTTAAGCGATGGGTTCATGGCGTCCCATGAAACGAACATGGGATAGCCCTGGGTCGCTAAAGCTGAGCTTCGATGGTAACCACATTTTTTTCCGAATAAACCATAAAAATCAAATCTCACTCTATTGACTCTTTTATATCCAGCATTATTTGCTATAAAGATAACTATTCAACAAAGTAATCAGGGTAACGATTCCGGCATTTATTTTTAAAGTAACGAGTAAAGATAGGCTGTAGGCATTTAGACTACAGCCTAAACAACCTGCGTTGTTTCTAAGGGTTCACTCAAAGCAAGCATAACAAAAACTCATCAAGGGCTGAAAATGAACAAGAACAAAAATCATGAAAAGCTCCGACAGCTCATAGTAGATCGAGCTTATAAAAAAGACAGCCATTTCAGGACGCCGACTAAAATCGTTGATTGCTATTTCGATTTCTTACAAATCTCGCTTAAGCATCAAGGTATCAAGCTTGCAGGAGATATAATTTTTGAGGAGATTAAAGCTCTGGATATCTGTGCCCTTGGAGGACCTGGCCATGCTATTGCCTCTATCATTTGTCGAGCGGCATTTCTCAAGGAAATCGGGGTCTTTTATATTCGAGATTCCATGCGAAAAGAGGGAGGACTGGGCGAACCCAGATATCTGGAGTCTCGAATCAAGACGGGTGACCGGATAGCCTTGGTAGCCGATGTTGTTTCAAGTGGAAGCCAGCTGCTCCGTGCCATTGAAGAAGTGCTGCAATTCGGGGCGGAAATCGTCAGAGTTATCATCATCATAGATAGTCTGGATGGGGAGGGAATAGAGAAAATAAACGCCTTTCTTAAAACCAACAACATGGCTTGCACTATACGGGTACTTTATACTGCCGAGGAGATTCTGCAATAATGGGAAAAAAAGTAAGCCTCTTTTCTTTTGGTTTCAAATATGGCGCACCCACGGATGCCAACCTGCTCCTTGATGTCCGCTTTCTCAAGAATCCCTATTACGATGACAAGCTCCGCCCCTATACTGGCCAAAACCCGGCAGTCGCAGAGTTTGTTCTGGCAGATAAGGAGGCCAAAAAATTCATGGCAAGCCTTGAACCACTGCTTGATTTTCTCTGTGGGAATAGTCAGGGTGACGAACTACGGCTGGCCATAGGCTGTACCGGCGGCCACCATCGCTCAGTGGCTGTAGTCGAGTCTCTTGGCAGATTCTTGCAGAAAAGACAGCTCAATGTTGAAATTTTTCACCGGGATATTGAAAAAGACAGCCACTCCTGATGGCTCATGGGTACTTTACTTGTAACTATTCAGCATGTTAGCAGTTTAGGCTGTAGGCTTAAGGCTATTAGGTTTCAATAACAGGCGATTTGGATCTCAGGGCAAAGAGTGCTGTACCTAACAGTCTTCAGCCTAAATGCCTACAGCCCAACTAACCTGAATAGTTAGCTTTACTTTTCAGTAAACCGGGCACCCATAGCGAGTTTGTGACCGCAGAGAAAGGCCTCCACCGACATCCTCTTTTTCCCCTCCGGCTGAATCTCCCGAACAAGCAGAGACTGGTCGCCGGTGGCAATAAGCAACCCCTCACGATCTGCCCGCACAAGACTTCCGGGAGGAGCGTCGCTCTTCCTATACACCACTTCCGGGAAAAAAAACCGAAAACGGCGGCCATCAAGAAAACTGTAGGCGGTTGGCCAGGGATCAAGACCACGAATTAAACAGTGAAGCCTTTTCGCGCTATTGCTCCAATCAATTAAGCCATCTTCTTTTTTCAAAGGAGGAGCGGCTGTGGCAAGTGTTTCATCCTGCTTTTCAGGCAACAACTCTCCCCTTCGTAATTGATCAAGGGCCTGCGTCAGGGCCTCTCCTCCGAGATCGGAAAGTTTCACAAAAAGGCTACCGGCGGTCTCATCTTCCGCCACATCGATTGCGGCAGGTAGCAGCATATAACCGGTGTCCATGCCTTCATCCATCTGCATGATGGTCACCCCGGCCTTTTGGTCGCCCTCTATGATTGCCCACTGAATGGGTGCCGCCCCCCGATGTCTTGGCAGAAGAGAACCATGAATATTGATACAGCCAAGGGGAGGAAGGTTGAGAATGCTTGCGGGAAGAATTCGACCGTAAGCAGCTACAATGATCAGGTCAGGATTAAAGTCCCGAAGGCTTTGGGCAAATTCCGGAGTACGTATTTTATCCGGCTGCAACAGCGGAATATTCGCCCCTTCAGCTAACACCTTAACCGGCGGTGGAGTCAGCTTCTTTCCCCGCCCTTTAGGTCTGTCGGGCTGGGTCACCACCGCGACAAGCTTATCCGGTCCGGATATGAGTGCCTTTAGAGCAGGTACGGAAAAATCAGGCGTCCCCATAAATATGATACGAAATACTTTTTCAGCCATAACCTCACCCCTGATCCTTTTGTGCGTCCAGCATTTTTTTAATCTTTTTCTTGTAAAGCGTACGCTTTAAAGTGGAGAGGTAATCAAGAAAGAGTATGCCGTTGAGATGATCAATTTCATGCTGCAGGACAACAGCAAAACGATCTTCAGCTTCAAGCTCCATTGCCTCTCCAGCCAGATCCTGATACTTGACCTTCACTTTTTGAAAACGTTGAACATCTGCCGTCAGATCAAGCAAGCTCAAGCAACCCTCTTCATCGACCTGGGCACCTTCCTTTTCAACAATCTCAGGATTGATCATGGCCAGATATTCTTTTTTTTCCTCCTCATCATCCTCATCCTCATTTTTAGAGATGTCCACCACAATCAGTCGTAACGATTTGCCAATCTGGGGAGCTGCCAGACCTATCCCCGGTGCATCATACATGGTTTCTGCCATATCGGCAGCCAGGGTTGCAAGCTTCTCATCAAAGGAACTTACCTGTAGACCTTTTACTCTTAAAATCGGCTTGGGGAATGTAAAAATTTTACGTATTGTCATTGCTCTTTATTCTACAAATATGGGTATGAATGAAAATCACTCGTATTTACTTAACGACACTCTACCACAGGAATATAATCCTTCCAATACCAGGATGGTTTCTTTCACTTTCTTCTTGTTACTTTGTTGAAAAATAAGGTAGGGTGAAAAACGATTTCCCCACTGTTTAATAGCTCTTAAAGAAAAACTTCAAATGACATTTTTACTTCCTCTCCTCAGTTACCTGATTGGTGCTATTCCCTTTGGTCTGCTTATCGGCAGGTTGGCTGGAATCGATGTTCGCCATCAGGGTAGCCGAAATATTGGCGCCACAAACGTCAATCGGATTCTTGGTAAGAAGCTCGGACTTCTCACCCTCCTTTTAGATATCGGCAAAGGTTTCCTGCCGATCTTTGCCGCCTCTATCTTTCTGCCGGATGGTGATATATACATTGCCCTCTGCGGACTGGCAGCTATTCTTGGACACATGTTTCCTCTCTATCTTGGTTTTAAAGGAGGTAAGGGAGTAGCCACCACTCTAGGCGTTTTTCTTTTTCTGGAACCCTGGTCCATCCTTATCAGCCTGGTTGTTTTTATTGCAGCGGTTGCAGTATCCGGTTTCGTCTCGGTCGGCTCCCTTGCTGCTTCGGCTTTGATCCCCTTCTGGTTATACCTTTTCGGAGCCAGCCAGCCGGTGCTTATCGTTGCCGCCCTTGCTGCCATTCTTATCTGCTTTCAACACAGAGCAAATATTAGCAGGCTTGTTAAAGGTGAAGAAAAAAGCTGGAAAAAGAAAAAACTGCCATGACCAAAAACGAATGGCAGGCCATCTTTGAGGCAAAAGAACTACTGGGACTCGGCGACAAGGCAACAGCAGGGGAGATGAAACGAGCCTACCGTAAACTCTGTAAACATCACCACCCGGATCTCAACAATCATAAAGATGAACAGAACAACGAGGTCATGCACAAATTGACCAAGGCCTATGATCTCCTCATGCGTTACTGTGAGCAGTATCGTATTCCACTGCTGCCCGGTGAGGCGGAAAGTATGGATCCGGAAGATTGGTGGATGGATCGTTTTGGTCGTGATCCGTTGTGGGGGAAAAGTGAAGGAAAAAACGAAGTTGAGGACTGATTATTCTTTATTTTTGACGCCCGGGCTATCCTGATGCCTCTCGACTTTGTCAAAAAGCTCACAATATTCCATAATCAATTTCTTTCTATTCTGTGGCGTAAGTTTGAAATAAAATGGGCTCAACATCAATATTCGAATAGCTTCCTGCCGTCTCATAGCACCCTCCCTGACAAAGTCTTCTTATCTTTCTTATCGGTTGTCAGCTCAACTCTCTTTATGATAATCGTAACTATTCAGCTAAGGGTTCACTCAAAAATAAATTAAGAAATATGAAGTGCCAGATGGATGTTTAGGGAAACGATCTTTAATTATTTAACCGCAGGCGTAGCAGAGCTACGTTGAGGATTAAATAATTGGAGATCGTTTTTCTAAATGTCCACATGTCGCCTCAGAATCTTAATTTATTTTTGCGTGAGCCCTAAGGCTCCAAATTACCCTAAACTCTGAACAGTTACTGATAATCAACACTCCACCTCCAGGCTGATCATTTTTAGATATCAGTGCCTTACTCCAAAAAAGCTGTCACAAAAAACAAGAAATTAAAAAATATGTTTTGAAATGAGATGGTTGCATCTATCACCAGATAGCGAACACAGTGAGACCTTCGAGGCACTTATTACCCATCAAGGTGGCACTGAAAAGAGCCGGCATAACTTATCTTTTTTCGACTGGTCGGGTTAGCCATAATTCAGACTAAAAGAAATCTGACAGG
>SWBY01002754.1_pt1 | contig 13958 bp, 9 predicted proteins | sample 4693071 | NCBI WGS metagenome assembly SWBY01 (sample SAMN10267273, study PRJNA491770) | bioreactor metagenome | isolation source: DHS bioreactor inoculated with marine methane seep sediment | place: Japan: Omine Ridge, Nankai Trough | collected 2006-05-06 | reverse complement strand
TTTTCCAACTCAAAGAGTCTTACCGGTGCCGGCGGTGTTCCGGCAACCCAGAAATAGGAAGTGATGAGGTTATGAGGTTTTAAGCGTAAGGTCTCCCCCGCTTCCTGTTGCAGGAGAATCGGTTCGTACCCGGTGATCAGAACGGAGGGGTCGTTTATCGGTCCGTCCAGACCGCGGTACGTGGTGACCGGAACACCGGGCGATGCCAGCACGGTCCAATCCGTCATCTGCCTCACCGGTGCATTCACCCGGGGAATGTGACAGGCCTGGCAGCTCAATTTTTCATAATGAAGGGATTTGTAGGGCAGAAATATATGGGTGACTTCCGCGCGATGGCAGTCCCGGCACTCCCGCATGGTGCCGTTTCTGTGACGGCTCACCGTGCTCTGGGAACTGAACCCTTTGGCCAGATCATGATCCGGCTGGTCCAGGTAATCACCCAGAGCATTTTTTCGGGCATCGAATTGAAGATGTCCGGTATCGGCCGCCTGAGTTTCTTTACGATTGTACGCTGGATTGTTGGGTGAAAAATGGCAGTTGGTACATTTGAGCAGCCGTTGAGCGTGGAGATCCCAGGGGAGAAACAGCTGAGTTTTTCCTTGTAAATTCATGCCGGATCGGGAAAGCAGCTCCGGTGAAAACACTTCACCGGTGGTTTCAGTGCTCCAGTTGTCCAGTGAATTTTCGAAAATAACGGGATCGGCACATCGGCAGGCCCGGCCGTGACAGAGTCTGCAGTTGCCGCTATCGGGATCACCCACCCGGAAACTTTCAACATTTACATTCCCGTCCTCATCAAAAGCTTCGGGATTGTATTGAAACGTATCTCCCAGGCGAGTGACGATGCCCGTGCCTTCCAGCGTGGCGGTTGACGCCCATTTGAACCGACCGGCCTGTATTTCACGGATCCGGGCGGCATTGTTGGGGGCGGGGATATGGCAGAGCAGACAGTTCAATTCCACAGTGCCGGAAGCCTCCCAGTCCCACGGCACCGACTCACCCGTCTGCGGGTCCATCACATGAGTGTCCGGGTGGACAGTACCGTCACCCACCACTTTATCCAGCGCTTCATCGGCAAACCGGCTGATTTCCGCAGGACCGCCTCCGGGATGTCGCGGAGCCATGAACCGGATCCAGTCAGCCGTTCCCATATCCAATAGATCCGCGCCTTCCCGGGACAGTACCCGATACGTCAGTGGATCCCATTTCCCGAACAATCCGGGGCTCACATCCCAGGGTCTGCCCGGTCCATCTGATGCGTAGACGTCCATTTCATCCATTCCCGCCCGGGAATGATACTGGTGGGAATCAATGTAACTACTGTCGTGACATCCGCCGCAGGTTTCCATGAACGAAACCGGTGCGCCGGTATCAATGACTGATTCGGATTCTTTATCCAGCAACATGACAGGGGGATGAATTGCGGGAGACACAGGCGGGTGTTCCGGACGAAGGTTTTTTATGGTCACAGGCGGGATTAAATCTGAACAGCCGGTTCCCTCCGGGTTTCCATCGGATGCGAAAACAGGCATCACACCGGCGGAGATCAGTATTAACGCAATCGCTGCTATCCGGATCATCGGTCTGTTTCCTTCTCTGTCGTAACCAACCGCTGATGGCGGCGGCCACCCACGCCGGCAGGATCACCGTCATATCCCAGCGCCTGCCAGTGCATTCTTCCGTTGGGACTGTGACAGTCAATACATTGGAGGGCCCGTTCCCGGGTCGCGATCATGTGGGTCAGTTCCCAGTACATGTCCGTCTCGGTGAATCCCACCTCCCCGCTGAATGGCAAACCGGCTGCTTTCGAGCCGGTTTCCGCGGCTTTTATCCAGTCAAATTCCTCCCAGAATCCCCCTTTACCGTAAGTGTGAATCACCAGGAGATGTTTTAAAACCGGGTCATAGGGCTGTTTGCCCCGATGAACCTTGAATGGCCAGATCCTGGATGTTGGATCTGCGATATCTCCCTGTGGAAAGGTGATGTGAGTGACGGTTTCCGGATCAATTTTGTCCCCTTTGATATATCGGACTGAACTCCCATTGTACCAACGGTATTCCGGACGAAGGTTCTGATCGTAAACAAAACTGCCCTTTATTTGCATATATTTATGAGGGTCCGCATCGGGAATATCCTGTCCGGCAGTGGACCAGTCCCACGCCACTTTTGTCAGTTGCTTTAAGGCAATTTCCGGAACATGACAGGTCTGGCACGCCACGGTGGCGGTATGATCGTTTAACCGGGCAACCCGGTGGGGTTCCCGGGCATGGCAGTCGGTACATTGAACCTCAGTGATATCCCGGGTATTTACAGACATCATGCGACCTTGAAGATCATGCTTTTCAGTCCGATGACATGTGGTACACTTAAAATTCAACCGACCCATATGTACGTCAATATGTGCGCCGGGATGACTCAGCGAACTGTCCAGATCACCATGTTTGACGGCGTTGCCGCCACCACCGTTAAAATGACAGATCCCGCAATTGTCCCGGGAAGGCAGACCCACACTCCGGGCGGATGCCAGCAAATCAACGTCCGCCGCCGGATAACCACTGTCTATTTTGAGATATCCCCCTGACTGATCATGGCTGATCAGGCAGTCAACATTCGATTCGATGGAAATAGCAAAATCAGCATCCTCCCAGCCATACCCCACATGACACGTTGTGCACCGGGGCCAGTTGCTCTCAATACTGATACAGAAATTGTTGAGAGAATTCTTTTTTCCGATTCTTACGGGTTCGGAACGGCCGGCCATGGGCTGAGGTTCACTGAGCCAGGTCCAGTGGGTTGTACCCATCACCTCTTTCGCGGCGCCGGGATGACATTTCAAGCATGCCCGGGTCACTGAAGGCCCATCTGAAAATGAAACGTCCGGAAACAGATTAGTATGACTTACCGGTGCAGCCTTTGATTCCACGTGTTTCCAGGGATCAGCACTGCCGGCATGGGAACAATCCGGAACCACCGGAATGGTTATAAAAAACACCAGGAACAACAGCCACCCTCGATAACGCATACCGGGCAATAAGACATTCAAAACCATACCTCCTGAAGAAAAAGAATCGAACTAATTGGACGCTTCTGATGATGTTTGGTTACAAAAAGCCGCGACGGAAATGCATTCCCTGTAAAAGCCCCAAGTGTTTCACTCAGAACAGTACACCTCAACCACTCCCGGATTCAAGCCAAAATAACATCTCACACAAACCGCATACTTGACAAATGTTATCGTGATTAATATAATCTTAACGTATTGGTTCAAGAGGTGTTATCAAAAGAGGAGGAAAACACGATGAAAGGGATACAAAAACAACTGGTTTTAAGTTCCGATGTGGGATCATATATTCTTGCAGCAGCCTTTCTGGGCGTGCTGATCACAATGTCTGCGCTGAGTCCCGGAGCGGGTGCCGCAACATATTTTTACACAACCGAATCCGCGTATCTGGCTGATTTATCCACATATGGTTTAACGCCATTAGTTGAGAGTTTTGAAGATGATGTGGCCTGGGGCGGTGTACGAAGCAGTATTCCCGGTGGTTCCCAGACGGCTCCGGAGATCACGAGTCAGGGTATCACATGGTCGGCCAACAATGAGATCGGCCAGGTAACAACCGGTGAGGGACCTGTGCGGACCGGTTTATGGGGATTTTTCACGCTGCCTCACGGTGATTTCCCCAACGGCATCACGGACGGGTTTATCTCTACGGGAATCGAGACGCTCTATGCTGCCGGGGGGTGGTTTGAAACCAACACCCCTTATGCCGCCATCGTATTCATATTGGAAGGTGATGAAATGAATCCGGTGGATTTTGATGGGGACAATGTCCTGACCACGGCCCATAAGTTCTTCGGTGTGATTGACACCAACGGATTTAGTTTCATTGAATACCGGGAAACAGAAGGTGAAATCGGTGACCAGAAATACATGTATGCCGATGATTTCACGTTTGGTCTTCCCGGTGCCGGGACACCCACGCCTTCAGCGAGCCCAACACCGGTGCCGGCCTGTCTGCACCACGGTGACGTGGATTTCAATGGCAGCAACACCGCCGAGGATGCCCAGACCACCTTCTTTTTTGCGCTGGAAATTCTGGAGCCGACCTATTCCGAATTTTGTGCAGCGGACTGTAATGATGACACCGTGGTCACCGCCGGTGATGCCCAGCAGATATTCAATGCCGCTCTGGGACTGGTGGAATGCTCGGAAGGGCTGAATTGATCAGATCGCGTTCTATTCGCTTCTCATCCATCGTCTGCCCAGGCCCAGCAGTGCACCCAGTATCACCAGCAGGATGCCTGCTCCGGCAGGGGAAGTGGACGGGATGGGCGCCGGTGTCGGTGTTGAGGCGGGGGTTGGAGTTGATGCGGGTGTTGGAGTTACCGTCGGTACCGGCGTGAAATACTCCTGCCCCCGGAACATGTTCTCACCGGTCCACCAGTACGGTTCTAAGACAGGTATCGATCCATCATCGTTTACATCAGTGATGTGATAAGAATATTGATTCCAGATTGTCCGGCCGGCCGACCACGGAAGGCTGTCAGATGAAAACACCCGGATCCCATTGTTTGTACCCAAGGCAAAATCATTGGCACAGACGACGATTTCCACGGCACCGTCACCGTCGATATCGGATATTACCGGATATTCGATGAGTGTGGCGGAACTGTTGCTGATCTGATCCAGAAGTGCTCCTGTTGCACCGTTGTAAATGCTGAGATTATTCTCATCCTGCGCGACAAGCTCATAACTGCCGTTCCCGTCAAAATCGAAAGCGGAACACCCGTTACGATAAGAAGATGAATCCTGTATCGACTGGAGCCAGAGAGTCATTCCATTCCCTTCGAATACGCCGATAAACAAACCGCCCGATACGGCAATCTCCGCTTGCCCGTCCCCATCGAAATCTGCCAGGTAGGGAGCACCTGACCCGCTACCCGACGGAAACAAAGCCACTGGCGCCCCCAACTGAATACCGGCGGCATCATACAGAGTCATGATATTGTTCTGGACAAAAACGACTTCGGGATCGCTTGATCCCATGATATCACCCACTGCGGCTGTACCGTTGGCGACGGCGCCCGCCTGCCATAACATGACACCACTATTATTATAAACCGCGTTTCCCGTGATGACCTCCATCACGCCATCCATGTTCAGATCTGCTGTGATGGGTTGGTCATAACCGGCCGGTGCCGTTCCAATCCAGAGAGGCGCTCCAGTATTATTCATAACGGTTTTCCCGCTGATGATTTCCGGGGTGCCGTCACCGTCCAGATCCGAGATTGAAATCGTACGATAAAACAAGCTGCCAGAAGGATAGGGACTGTGCCATTTGACTGTGCCGTCATGTTCGAACGCGATGGTTCCGCCCCCGATGGATGCCGCTGCAGGCGCAACAATTTCCACGTACCCATCTCCATCGATATCAGCAGCAGCGATCCCACCGGCGGGTGATGTGAAACTTGCTCCCGCTGTCACCGTCCATAACTCGGCGCCGGTGGCAGCATTCACGGCTCGAAGAACACCATTGTCCTGATATAGGTTTAAAGCAAATGTGCTGAAGATCACCGCCGGATCAGCACCGTTCAAACCCAGAGGGACCACAATGGGATTTGCCATAACCTGATCATAAGCGGGATTGATGGTACTGCCGGTCCACTCCCACTCAAGGGTTGCACCCCATGTTACGCTGGTGCAAACGATCATTATCGTAATAACTATGTACAAGTGTTTGTGTAAATTCACATATCTCTCCTTATAACAGACCTCCACAAAACCCATCCTCAATAGAATCTATAGTAAATTATTCGGGATTAAATTGCAACCGATTTCTTTTTACCCGGCATAACGGGATGAATCCCAAAACCGGACAGATTCCATCCCCGGATCGGACATGTTCTCAAACAAATATCGTCTGGAAGCCCGAGATACCGGTCGATCGGTGTGATTTGAACATGGCATTGATTTTGCTAATCTTGATTATGGGATCCGGGTCATCCCTGGGATGAACATTAAAGGGGGGAACACCATGAAGAGATCATTGAACCTTTTCTTTGCGGTACTGTTGATAGCAGGTGTTGCGATTCCACTCCAGGCCTCACCCCGGGATTACAGTGTCGAGATAAGCGTCAGTATTCAGGAAACACCCCCTCAGATTGATTTCACCTGGCCGGGAGATCCGGATGCGGCGCAGTACCGGGTATTCCGGAAAGGGATTGGAGACGTCACATGGGGTGATGCCATTGCCATCATCGACGGCGACGCAACGACGTATAGTGACAGCAATGTTTCAGTGGGTGAAGCGTATGAGTATTCATTCCGGAAAACAGAGGGAATTATTTCCAGCACTTTTCAATTCATCCCGGGATCCGACATCACTTTCACGATATATGACAGTTGGTCCGACGGGATATGCTGCCAGCACGGTCTTGGAGCCTATACGGTAGAGACCGACGGCAGTGCAGTGGCAGAAGGGGGACATTTCGGAGCGTCGGAATCCACTTCGTTCACTGTTGGAACCGGTGGTGAGGTTATCGTTTCACTCATCCTTGATGCATTTCCTCCCGAAACAACCTGGACCATCAGTGATAATATAACAGCAGCAATTCTGGCTGAAGGTGGTCCTTATGCGTCGGCTGAGTTTGGACACATATTCGCGGGGATACGTTACCCGGCCATTGAAGATCGGGGGCGTGTCCTGCTCCTGGTCACCGAAAATGTACTTACAAATTCGGCATCCCATGTGGAACGGTTGGAACACGATATGATCGCCGATGGTTACAGGATCCGGCGGCAGGTAGTTTCAAGCGGGGACAGTGTTCCGGATGTCAAGAACCTGATTGTCAGCGCCTGCGGGGCGGATTCAGATATTGAGACGCTGCTGATTCTTGGGAGTGTCCCGGTGCCTTACTCCGGTAATCTCCTGGGCGTCCACTCAAACCATCAGGGTGCCTGGCCTGCTGATCTGTATTACGGCGATCTGGATGGTATCTGGACGGATGATACTGTAACCAACACCAGTTCACTCTGGCCGGAGAATCACAATGTTCCCGGGGACGGGAAGTTCGATCAGACTTTTCTGCCATCTGATGTGGAGTTGCAGGTCGGACGGATTGATTTGAGTGAGATGCCGGCATTTTCCGTAAGTGAAACTGAGTTGATACGCCGGTATCTGGATAAAAACCATGGGTACCGATGGGCAGAAATCTCGCCGGAGCGTCGGGGACTCATTGATGACAACGTAGGCGATGCTGACGGGCTGGCATTTGCGGCGTTTGGCTGGCGGAACTTCACGCCAATGTTCGGACAGGGAACCGTACATGAGTATGACTATTTCGGAACCCTCGAGACAGAAAGCTATCTCTGGTCTTATGGTTGTGGTGGCGGCAGCAACACCTCCTGTGCCGGAGTTGGCACCACAGCCGATTTCGTTAATCGTAACGTAAAGACAGTCTTCACATCGTTGTATGGCAGTTATTTCGGTGACTGGGACAAACCGGATAATCTCCTTCGAGCACCTCTGGCATCCCCTGGCTGGCCCCTGGTTTGTTTCTGGGCCGGTCGGCCGACCTGGCATATGCACCACATGGCATTAGGACACACAACGGGGTATAGCACGCGCCTGTCTCAGAACAACGATAATGCATACACTGTGAGTGATGGTCAGCGGCAGATCTCTATCGCCCTGATGGGAGATCCGACCCTGCGGCTGCATATTACCAGACCGGTATCGAACCTGGAGCTGACACCTTCCGGCAATGGTGTTCAGATGACATGGTATCCGTCTCCCGATGCCGGGGAAGGGTATCACATCTATCGTGCATCGGGGTTGTATGAACGGTTCCAGCGCATAAATCCCATGCCGGTCACGGAAACTGCGTTTACTGATCCCTCGCCTCTGTCCGGCACAAATGTATATATGGTACGAGCCATAAACCTTGAAATCTCCGGCAGCGGCAGTTACTTCAATCTCAGTCCGGGTGTCAGTAACTCAATCTTTTGGGAACCATACCCGACACCCACCGCCGTGCATCCACCGGGTGTTCGAATCATTCTGGCTCAAAACCCCATCCTTCCCGCTGACCTGTTTCAGATGACGGGGTACCTGGATAATCCCGGGGAAGACCGGTACCGGATTCCCGTATTTTTTCTTCTTGATGTGTACCGGAATTACTATTTCTGGCCTTCATGGACGCTGTATGATCCACCGGATCATCCGGATGTCGATTACCGGTTTATGGATGTTGTCACCGGTACTACCGTCTTGAATGTTATTCCGGAATTCCCCTGGCCTGACACGGGAGAGAGTGGTGCAACCGGTCTATTTTTTCATGGCGCCATGCTAAATGAGGAAATGAGTTTTATTTGGGGGGAAATGGCTTCCGTGGAATGGGGGTATGGGTTTTGATACACTGGTGATCTATTTCATGAGTGGATTTGTGTGAAATGTGATTAAACAAAACTAAATCGTGCGAAATCCACCCATTCCCCTTGCCGGAGTATTACCACATAATGCCCCGGTCCGACCGATTTGCCATGAAAGGTGGTTCCATCCCATGCCAGTTCATGAACACCTGGATGGATGGGTCCATTAACCAGGGTCATGATTTTCCGGCCGGAGGTGTCCAGAACGGTCAGGTTCAGCCGTTCCGTACCCGTTGCGCTGAACCGGATCATCGTCCTGGTTCCCCGTTTATCCGGCAGCGCGGAATGAATGCCGAATCCCGGTGCCGGATCGTGGTGATAGATATCCGGAATGATCTCCCCCAGGGCGGCAATGAACCCTTTCATCTCGTCCGGCAGGCCGGTGGACACGCGGATGTATTGGGGCATACCCCAGCCGAACCGTATCTGGAACCCCCGGGCCAGCAGTGCTGACGCCACCGCACCGGCACTCATTCCTGTATCCACCATCATGAAATTAGTTTCCGATGGGATGGTTTCCAGACCCAGGGAAGTGAAACCTTCCCGTAGGATCCGCTTTGAGATCGTATTTGTCGCCAGTGTGTTTTTCAGGTGCTCCTTATCGTCCAACGCCGCCAGAGCCGCTGCCTGACTGACATTACTCACGGTGCCGAACAATTGTGATGATGCGATCTGGGACAGATACTGGGGTGGCGCCGCCGCATATCCGATCCGGGCGCCGGCCAGGCCGTACACCTTTGAAAAGGTTCGGACAACAATCACTGGTAATCCTTCCAATACATAGGGGATACAACTTTCATATGTGCGGGTCTGGACGTAGTGATGATAGGCTTCATCCACCACGACAATGATTCCTTCGGGAAGAGAAGTGATGAAATCCAGCATATCGGACCGATGCACCGGTGTGGCCAGGGGGTTGTTGGGATTGACCAGTGAGATCAATTTTGTTTCCGGTGTGATGGCATCGTAAATGGCATTGAGATCAATTGTGTATGTAATGTCCAGAGGGACATTCACGACGGCAGCACCGTTCTGGACAGCTTCAGACGCCATCTGGAAGTATGTGGGTGTCGCCGTGATCATCTCGTCGCCGGGACCCAGGAAAGCGTCGGCGATGAGCCGGATAATTTCCGTGGCTCCGTTCCCGACACAGATGGCATTTTTCGGAAGATCATGACTCAACCCGATCTTTGTTTCCAGGGCATCATTATACCAGTCGGGATACCGGTTGGCGTCTGCTGCCGCCGCCGTCATGGCTTCCAGGGCCAGAGGTGACGGTCCCAGGGGATTTTCATTGTAACATATCCGGCCTTCATAACTGCCGCGGTGAAACTCATTGGCGGGTTTCGCCCTGACGCGTCCGATCCCGGGAATCGCCAGGAAACTCAATCCGGCAGTCCCTGCCTGAAGGAATCGTCTTCGTTTGAACCTGATATTCGCCATCTGGCACCTCCGGGATCATGACATCGTCTATGTTATCACGCCTTTACATATGAATATACGGGTGCCGATGGGAAATTCCAAAATTAAACTTAAACAAACAGGTCTCAACGGAAACCCATTTCATATTTCCTTACCGGACAATATTTCTAGAAACGATCTTTTTAACCATTAATTCTGTTCAGTAAAATTTAGTTTGACTTTTATTTAAAAGACTTTATACTTGATTAGTAGAGATACTATTATTTCTAGAAACAACTTGTAGTCATTTGATTTGTTTCGAGAATGTCAGGGAGGAACGGACATGAAATCGCGTATACCGCCAAAGAATCTGCCTGAATCGTATTATCCCATCTGGAAAGCGTTATTCCGGGCGGAGCAGAAAGCCGGCTCTCGGCAGGCAATGGCAAAGTCAGCCCGAATTTCGACAGGCACGATCCAGCGAATCCTGACCCGTGGGGAAGTTCCCGATTTCACAACAAACAGGTCTGTGCGTACGCGGCATGCCTGGGTAAAGACTCTGGTCAGGATTGGGTATGCCACCGGAAACGATCCGCGTGAGTGGATATCAGGCATCCACATCCCCTGGACCGGCAGGGTTCAGGATATTTTCGATGGGGCTCTGAAGGAGATTAAATCTGAACGGGCGTATCCGCAGCCGGGCCCCAACGACGGACGACCTTCTCCACCGGAAAGCGGACCCCTTCGCATCGCCATCGCTGATCTGCCGCCGTTGTCGACGAGACTTCCCGATTACCCGGGATCTTTTCTGGAAGAGTTGGCAAACCTGTTGTTTTGTTCTCTCTTTCCCGGCCGGCCTCTGCGATTTCAGTATGCCGATACCGGTGAAATATACCGGGAGCTTGCAAAACCGAAACCGCAGTACCATATTGGCATGGGATTGCAATGGACTGAGGTTGCCGCTGCACATCATCATCTCAGAGTCCCGATTTATGGTCTTCAAATGCCCATGGGAAAGATGATTCTCAGTTCTGCACACTCCCAACCCAAGGATCCGGAATACTGGGAAAACCTGGAAACAAGTGATCACGACAGCACGTATTTTATGGTATGCCGGGAAACGTTTGCCTATTATTATCTGACTGTTCTTTCCAGAATTCCTCCTGAAAAACTGATGATTCGTGATGATGATGATCTGAGTGTTCTGGCAGAGGATTTTATTGATGAAACCTGTAATCGGTCGGATTGCGACATTGTTTTGGTTCACGACGAAATAATCTGCCGAAGGCTGAAGAAGATCCTTGCGCTCAACAAAAAAGTGACTCAGGCGTATAACGTTGAAATGATGCCGACCGGGAAGAAGTACTTTGGCGGCGTTTCGATTGGGATCGGGTTCAATTCAGGTGCTAAACATTGGTTTAACCAGACAGAGCGAGCGATGGAATCAGAAGTCAGCGGACCCAGTAAACCTTTTTTTAAAAAGCTTTTTACAAGCCTCCGGAATCTTTCGGATGACGCTTCTCTCCTTGTTCACGACAGGGCTGGAGATCAGGTTACCGCTGGACTTCAGGTCATCGATCAGGTCTTTGTCATCACACAGGATACGAGATTCTGCCGGTCCTGTATGATGCCTCTCAACAAGGTTCGCCAGAAAGGGGATTCAGATACGGTTTGCCGATTGTGTCATGATGATGGAGAACTTCTTCCCAGACTTGACGTGCAGATCATGATTGGTGAGAGGTTGAAAGATATGCACGGGAATATTTCAAAGAGAGACGCCATCAAAAAAGCGGGGTTGTTCATGAAGTTGATGCCTGCCTGGCAGGAGTGAACGGGGATTATAGGACTGATAGGGCAATAGGACGGATAGGTCTTATAGGACTGATAGGGCGATAGGACGGATAGGACTGATAGGACATTGATCCGGTGGAGACATGGATTGTGTAGTGGTTGTGTCCGGCAGGTGCGGGGGCGGTACAGAGATGCGTGGGCTGTTTTTTTGCATCCATATGCACGGGTCGTTGTATGGGACGGAACCGGAAGAGGCAGACAGAAAAAAAGAGTTAGAGGAGAAAACGGATGAAATCGATGACGCTTGCTGAAAAACAGGTTTTGATCACGCTGAGCAGATTGTCCGATTACGACAAGGGTGCAGACGCTGTTACCATGGATGCGTTCTGCCGGTATTTCTGGGATCGTGAGAAATGCGACTGGACCGGTGCGTATGAATCACTGGCTGAAAGGGGGTTGATCAAAATCAAGGAGAGCATCCCCTATATCACCAAACCGGGAAGCGATATTGCCTTGAAACTGACCACAATCCGGAACTGGGACCACTTTTGGAAAACCGGGATGGACAGTCCCGCAATCCGGGAGTACTGCAAGATTGTAAACGGCATGGATCTGATTCAGGACAACAATAGTGATGATGCGCAGCGCCGGGCGTTGATTGAGGGGTTGAACCTTGGACCTGAAATGAACGTGCTTGATCCGGGTTGCGGTATCGGCACGCTCACGGAACATATTTCTGATCTGACGGGTGCACGGATCACCGGTGTGGATTTTTCACCCTTTGCCATTGATATGGCCCGGCAGCGCACGGACAGTAAAAAGGACGGGTTGACATTTTTGGTCGGGGATATGGATGAACTTGAACTCCCGGACAACACTTTCGATGCGATTATGGATTTCGACAGTATTGAACTGGCTCAAGGGATGACAAAAGCGCTGGATCAACTCAGGAAAACACTGAAACCCGGTGGCCGGATCGCTCTGTTTTATCAGGTAGCCACGGCATCCGGTGCTGCCAAAAATGCGTTGGAACCGGACAATAATCGCCTGTCAGAGTATCTTCACAAAAGTAATCTGACGTATCGTACTCAGGATTTCACTCAGAATGATATCGCTTTCCAGCACCGGGCAAAGGAAGCGGCTGAGAAACTGGAAGCGGCGTTCCTCCAGGAAGGGAATATCAGAAAAAGCAACAATATGCTGGCAAACTGTGAGCATTATATCAAACTATACGAATCCGGCCGCATGCGCCGTTATCTGTATATTATCGAGGGGTAAGCCAATGAAACTGACAGCTGTGGAAAAAGATGTTCTTACCGCCGCGTACATAATCTCCTATGATGGGAAAAATCCTGATCCGGAGACCTATGCGCGGTTCAGATCGTATTATTTCCGACGTGAAAACCCTGACTGGAACGATGCCGTGACGGCTCTGGTGGGGAAAAATCTTCTGGTCCCGGTGAATGACAGTGTGTATCTGACCCGGAAGGGCAGCGAACGTACCGGTCCGATCATGCGGGATATCGGGTTCAGCAATATGCTCAGGAAATGTGAAAAGAGCGGGGCATACGGCCGGTTTTGCCAGGAAGTGTATGGCAGGGATCTCTGTCAGTTCGACATGATGGATATGGGACAACTGGACTGCTTGGTACAGACCCTCAAGTTGAGTGACCAAAACCAGGTGCTGGAGCTGGGCTGCGGTATCGGAACAATCGCGGAATATATCTCCGATGTTACGGGCGTGCACATCACGGGTCTGGATCTGGCTTCCGGGGCGATTGAACGGGCTCGGGAGCGTACGCTTTCCAAATCTGATCGTCTGGTGTTTATGGAAGGCAATATGGATGGACTGGATTTCCCGGTGGGAAGTTTTGATACCCTCATCGCCATTGATACCCTCTATTTTGTGAAAGACCTTAAAGCCACCGTGGCGAAAATGAAGGCGATTTTAAAACCCGGTGGTCAGATGGGGCTGTTCTATTCGTCCATGGCCCAGTCGGAGGGTTCGAGAGATGAGCTGCATCCCGATAAAAGTCGCCTGGCTCATGCACTGAATGACCAGGAATTAAATTATCAGACCATTGATTTCACACAGAGTGAAACTGAGATCTGGCGAAAAACCATGACATGCATGGAAACGTTAAAACCGGAATTCGAGGAAGAAAACAATTTTGATATGTACACCCGGCGGATCAGTGAAGGGGAAATCGTAATGAAATATGTGGATTCCGGCCGAATGAGCCGGTTTCTGTATCATGTTCAGATGTGAGTTCCGGGCCCATTCGTGCTCGTGCTCGATCGCAGTAGGAACGCCGGTTGCCCGGCGCCCCCTGCA
>SWBY01002375.1_pt1 | contig 14071 bp, 16 predicted proteins | sample 4693071 | NCBI WGS metagenome assembly SWBY01 (sample SAMN10267273, study PRJNA491770) | bioreactor metagenome | isolation source: DHS bioreactor inoculated with marine methane seep sediment | place: Japan: Omine Ridge, Nankai Trough | collected 2006-05-06 | reverse complement strand
TAGCGCTAATTGCATTTGGTCCATGGATGCTTGGTGAGTTATTGGATTTTGCGACAGGTGTTATCCGCAATATACCAATGTACACATAAAAGATTGTGTTATGCAGATTGATGCAAATATCTCTGCTCTAATTATGATCCTACTGGTAACCATTCGGTTTTCGGCGGTGTTTCTTCTTTCACCTCTATTTTCTTTTGGTAAAGTCCCTGTAAGATTCCGGTTGTTTTTTTTGTTAGTACTTTCGCTTGTTTTAGTTGGTGTAAATGGTTATGGCGGCGTTATTCAGATAACCGATATAGGGACGTTGATTGAAGCGGCTGCACATGAACTGCTTTTAGGTGGATTGCTTGCTTTCGGAGTTTTCACTTCTTTTGCAGCATTTCAATTTGGTGGGAGAATCGTTGACTTACAGATGGGATTTGGTGTTGCTGGATTGATTGATCCCTCAACTAATAACCAGAGTCCGTTAATCGGAACAGTACTAAACATAATGGCAGTTATGACGTTTTTTTTGCTGGACGGACATCATCTGATAATAAGGGGCTTAGCTTTTTCACTAGAAAAAATACCACCTAGCACTGGATTGTTATCGATAAATCCTCATATTTTAGTTGCACAGTTTGGCGTTATGTTTGTTCTTGGTTTTGCGTTAGTGGCGCCTGTAATCGTCACAATAGTTCTCTTGGATATTGCGATGGCCGTTGCAGCCAGAACCATGCCGCAGGTTAATATTTTTATCATGAGCTTCCCGCTTAAAATATTTGTGGGTCTTTTAGTATTAGCTATTTCTCTCAACTACATGAGCCCTATGTTGGAAAAGATATATTCTGGCATATTTGATTATTGGAACCAAATACTTAGCTAAATATCATGGCTGAAGAACAACAAGAACAAGATAAGACTGAGAAAGCGACTCCGTATAAGCTGCGTGAAGCAAAGAAACGCGGTCAGGTTGCAAAGAGCCAAGAGACAAACTCATTTATATTGCTTGCTCTAGCTCTGGGCGTGACATATTTGGTTGCAGAAGAGACTATCATGCGGCTGTTAAATTTATGTCGATTGTTATTTTCAAAGCTTTTTCAAATGCAGATAGAAATTACTAATCTTTCACGGATGACTGAAGGCCTTATTGCCGAGGCGATTGGAATAGTAGCTCTTCCAATAATTGTAATTATGGTAGGTGGTATTCTTAGCAATGTAATTCAGACAGGACCAATATTCAGCTTTTTCCCACTCAAGCCTGATTTTAAAAGGATAAATCCTGTTTCCGGTTTTAAACGGCTTTTTTCACTTAAACTACTCTTTGAGGCAGCAAAAAGCGTGTTTAAAATAGCCGCGCTTTCAATGGTCACTTTTATCACTATATCTGCCTTTATGCCACGGATCTTGGGGCTACTGGATAATGCGCCAGAAAGATCGGCGGTTTTTATACTTGCGACTGGTAAGGAGCTAGTCTTCAGATTACTGCTTGTGCTATTTCTCATTGCGTTATTCGATTTACTCTACACACGATGGGATTATGCAAAAAAAATGCGCATGAGTAAGAGAGATCAAAAAGATGAAATTAAACGTCGCGAAGGTGACCCAAAGATACGGGCCAAAATAAGAGAACTACAACAAGAGGCCGCAAAAAGAGCTGGATCGCTCAATCGAGTACCAGAAGCTGATGTGCTTATAACTAATCCAACACATTTTTCAGTCGCTATCAAATATGACCGCAGTATCATGTTGGCACCTGAAGTTACAGCGAAAGGTGCTGGTGAATTGGCATTGAAAATGCGGGAAATAGCACAAAAGAATGATATACCAATAATTCAAAATAAAATGTTAGCAAGGAAACTGTTTAAGAGCTGTGATATCGAGAAACAAATTCCAGAATCGCTTTACCCGATAATTGCAAAAATACTAGTACGAATTTTTGCACAGAGAGATATGAAAATATTGGCTCAATAACTTAGTTAACAATAAGAATAAATATATACATACATATGGACTGGGTAACAAAAACATTAAAGAATCAATCTGATTTAGTGCTTGTAATTTGTATGATCGGGATACTTCTTATCCTGTTCACGCCAATTCCATATCAGCTACTCGATGTTTTGTTGATTATTAACTTCAGCTTTGCCTTACTTATTTTATTATTGACATTCTATGTTGATAAGCCGATAAAGTTTTCAACATTCCCTTCATTACTCCTGATTGCAACACTGTTTCGACTATCTCTTAACATAGCTGCAACACGACTAATTTTAGGTGATGCTTATGCCGGCCATGTTATCGATGCGATAGGTAACTATGTTGTTGGCGGAAACTATGTAATTGGTTTGATCGTTTTTCTGGTTCTGATTGTTGTCCAGTATGTGGTTGTAACAAATGGTGCCCAGCGTGTTGCGGAGGTCGCAGCACGTTTTACACTTGATGCTATGCCTGGCAAACAGATGAGTATCGATGCTGATATGAATATGGGCCTAATAGATGAACATCAGGCTCAGGAAAGGCGTAAAGAAATAGAAAAAGAGGCGCACTTTTATGGTGCTATGGATGGCGCTAGTAAATTTGTGAAGGGAGATGCAATTGCCGGGATAATTATTATTCTGATTGACATTATAGGTGGTTTGGCAATAGGAGTTGCACAACAAGGCATGAGTTGGCCTGATGCGTTGCAAAGATTTACATTATTGACTATTGGAGACGGCATTGTTACACAAATACCAGCGCTTATCATTTCTACCGGTACAGGAATAATCGTTACAAGAGCAGCATCTGACGAGACCCTAAGCAGTACCATTAGTAATCAAATTACTTCATTTCCAAAGGTGTTGGTTCTGGTCGCTGTTATGCTGTGTATCTTCATGCTACTTCCTGGTATGCCGATATGGCCAGTGTTGTTGGTTCTGATATTAATAGTTGCACTTACTATATATGCGTGGCGTATAAAAACTAAACGTGAAATTGGAGCGGGTCTTGAACAAGATGATACGGTGACTCCAACTGGTGATGATATTTACAACTCGATGGCAATAGATCCAGTTGAGATTGAAGTAGGGCAAAATCTAATTCCTATGGCTGGGGGTGAAGGGAGTAGCTTTATGGATAGAATCATTGAATTTAGAAAAAACTATGCATTGGATATGGGGTTTGTAATTCCAAAGGTTCGTGTACGTGACAATAAACGTCTCGCACCACACAAATATATTGTTTCAATCTTTGGAGCTAAGTTAGGGGAAGGAGAGATTATCCCAGATCGCTTGCTAGCAATTGACCCAGGTGCTGTGAAAGAAAAACTAGAAGGAATTGAGACAAAAGATCCATCTTATGGATTACCGGCGGTATGGGTTTTACAAACCCAACGAGAAGAGGCTAAGAGGAAAGGCTATACCATTGTTGAGCCATCCACTGTGTTAATTACTCATTTAATTGAGGTCTTAAAGCAGCAATCAGCAAACCTGCTAACACGAGCTGAAACAGATAGATTACTAGAACGTATCCGTATGACAGATACTGGATTGATTGACGAACTTGTACCAAGTGTGATGTCTCTAACAGATATACAGAGAGTCTTGCAGAATTTACTAAGAGAGAAAGTGTCGATTAGAAATCTGGAAATGATACTCGAATCATTAGTTGATCATGGCAAACATAGCAAAGATGCTGATTATCTTACTGAGGTGGTCAGGCAAAAACTAGGATCTAGTATTTGTCAGTCTTTAGCGAGCGATAGTGGTGAATTACATGTTTTGGTACTCGACCCAGAGATAGAGAAGGCGATTATTTCTGGTGTGAATAACTCACAAGATAGTAATAGATTAATAATAGAGCCACAATTTGCAGAACGGGTTCTAGTTCGGATTGCATCACAGGTTGAGAAGATGATGCGAGCTAATTATATGCCAGTTCTACTCTGCGCCCCAGAATTAAGAAAGCACATGCGCTCATTTACAGAGCGGGTTATTCCGCATCTTTCAATTCTCTCAATGAGTGAAGTACCCAATTCCATAAGTATCAAGTCATATGGAATGGTGGCGTTATGAGTATTGATCAAATACTACAAACAGTTAATGGGTCGACCATAGGTGCTGATCGATTACTTCAAGTCGATAGTGATGCGCAATTTAGAAACACATTGACTATTGGTCAAATAATAAAAGGAAAAGTTTTAAGGCATTATGAAGGCAGTAAATACCTAGTTGATTTTAATGGACAAGAAAAGGTAGTAGATAGCAGGATGACCTTGATAGAAGGGAGTACGATTCGTGGTCGCGTAACTGCAATTGCAGACAAAGTTATGTTGCAGCGAGTTGTTGATGCAGAAGTAATGCCTTCATTGCAAAGGGGTAATCAGGTAAGTGTTAAAGAAGATTCTGATTTGCTTCAACTTAAACAACTACTAGCTTCTGTTAATGTGGAGCTAAGTTCTACCCAACTAACAGATTTATTAAAGTTAATTCGTGTATCTGGGGATCGCCAATTGTCATTGATGGCATCAATGCTTCTCCTGAAGAATGGGTTAGGCATGACAAAGAATGGGCTCGCGATCGCGCAGGAAGCTTTAAAGGAAGGGAAGTTAAAGTTACCCAATGAACTTTTAGAATATGGGGCAAGAATAGTACTTAACAACGAACGTCAATACACCACGCCAGATAACGCCATTCAAGTGTTAGCAGAATATTTACGCAATGTATTGGTTTCAAAATGGCATGCAAACATAAATAAAATAGCAAAAGCTAAAAATAATGAAAGTGACGCAGACAAGGATTACACGACAGAAGCAGATAGTGAATTGCTAATATCTGAACATGTTTCAAATCATCAATACTTCCCAACTACTACTTGGCTAATGAATGCACAAGTCGACGGTTCTGTGGCGCATAAAACTGCCACGCTACCATTATGGGTCGGAGGGAAAATAATCGAGTTTGATGTCGCTGTCTTTTCGCAGAATGAACATAATAGTGTAGCCATGACAGACACTAAATATCAGAAAGTGGTTTTATCACTCGAAACCATAAACATGGGAAGAGTAAATATTATTGCTCAGCTGATTAATACGCATTTGAAGCTGAGTGTTACGGGGGAAGATAAGGGCAAAGTTATTGCGCTCTCTGAATATAGTAGCGATCTACATGAACGACTCAGCGAGTCTAATTGGATAGTGGACGAAATTAAATATAAAGAAAATATTGATAACAATAATTATGCGCCTGCAATGGTGGTGGCAGACCATATCATAAAACAAGATAGCCTAAGTCGCCTGATGTAAAACGAATTTATGAAAAAAGAAGATAATGAGCCAAAGCGAGTTGTTGGCATCAAATATAAAAAAGAAAAAGGTGAGATACCTAGGGTAATCGTAAAGGGTAGTGGGGCTCAGGCAGATAAAATTATAGAAAAGGGACGCAAATTAAGCCCTAAAAAAGTAATTCAAGATGAGCAATTACTTAGACAAGTATACAAGTTACCAGTAGATGCTGAAATTGGACGAGAACTATTTGAATTGGTAGCAATATTACTGATACATATTTACTCGATAGATGAGAAAAACGGAGAATAATAATGAATCAAGCACTTGCCGCAGCAGAATTGAGCATGATCAATGGCATTGAGCGCCTGAATACGATTAGCCATAACATCGCAAACAGTAGTACCAATGGGTATAAAAAGGATATTTCATTTAATCGGTCTTTTGATCAGCAGATTACAAGTCACTTGAGTGATATTAATGGGCGTTTAAAAACAAATGGTGCATCCATGCAACATCTGCCGATAGTACAGAAAGCATTGGATCTTCAGCCAGGAATGCTCCGTCAAACTGGCAATCGTTTAGATGTTGCGATCAAAGGTAATGGGTTTCTGCAGGTTAATACACCACAGGGAGAGAGATTCACTCGCTCGGGATCGCTTTCATTAGATGCTTCAGGGCGATTAGTGACCAGTAGTGGTTTTGCAGTTAATGGAGTGTCAGGAGATATTCGATTAACTACTGAAACCCCGCGAATTGATAAGAGCGGAATTCTCTGGGATGGAGATAATTACCTGGGGCAAATCAAAATAGTTCAGTTTAAAGATACTTCATCTTTAGTAAAACAAGGGGATGGTTTATTTATTTCAAAATCACCCTTGACCATATCTACTGAATTTGAAGACTACGTGATTTATCAAGGATACGTTGAAGTATCAAATGTAAATATGATGCATGAAATGGTCAATTTAATTGAAACTATGCGTCAGATTGAGTCAGCGCAAAAAGTTATTAGTGCCTATAACGAAATGATGTCTACCTCTTTAAGCACCATAGCGGAAGTATAAGGAGAATAATATGAGTGAATCACTATATATTGCGGCTACAGGAATGCACGCGCAGCAAATACAGCTGGATGTTATCGCAAACAATTTGGCAAATACCAACACTACGGCGTTCAAAAAAAGTCGGGTAGATTTCGGCGACTTGATGTACCACTCGGCATCTGCGTCGTCTGGTTCACCACTTACCTCAGATTTAAATAATCCAATTGGGGTTGGAACAAGTCCGGCACAGGTGGGCAAAATATACACCACTGGTGAAGCGAAGAAGACAGAACGATCTCTAGATTTAGCTATTCTAGGTGAAGGTTTCTTTGAAGTACTGATGCCAGACGGCAGCTATGGATATACCCGTAGTGGTGCCTTGCAACAAAACTCTGACGGTGTTTTGACTACACTAGATGGTTATCCGCTAAGCACCCAAGTCCAGTTGCCGGATGATACCCAAGAAATTGTTATCAATTCAGATGGTACCGTTATGGTAAAACTAGCTGGTGAAGATTCACTTTCTGAAATTGGCGATATTGAATTAGCAAGATTTCTTAACCCACGTGGGTTAAATCCAATGGGAGATAATATTTATGTGCCTTCAGAGAAATCTGGACGCGCCATATATGGCGTTCCGGGAGAGGATGGAAATGGTGCTCTTGCTCAGGGTTATCTTGAATCATCCAATGTGCAGTTAATTGAAGAACTGACAAATATGATACTTGCACAACGCACATATGAAATTAATTCAAAGGTTGTTCAAGCATCAGATGAAGTTATGGGTATAGTCAATAACTTGCGAAGGTAAAATGTTCTATAAACACGTACTGCTTGGTGTGACGCTTACACTCATAAGTGCTATTACATCGGCAGAAGGGGTAGTCCGTATCCATCTACATGAGTGGGTGGAAGTGAACACCCAGGAATTAAAGCTTGGTGATGTCGCTCTTATTGAGTGTATTGATATGCAGTTAAAGGAAAAGCTATCGAAAGCAAAAATTGGCCGGTCACCACATGTAGGTTACCAAGGTAGATTCAGCATGGCTTCAATTGAATCCAGGGTTAATAATTTATTCCCTTATATGGGAAGTAAAATTCAGTGGCAGGGCGCGAGCCTGGTGACTGTTAAGGCGCTTGGTGCCAGCTTGAATAAAGATCGATACCTTGAGGGTGCAAAACAACATCTTGTACAACTACTAATTAGTAATTATGACAATGTTCAAGTGCAAATATATGGATTGTACAAGGACCTTGTTATACCAGAAGGGGATTTAAAACTGAATTACCATGTTAAACATCTGCGCAATCTACACAAACGTATTCCGGTATGGGTGGATGTTCTGGTAAATGAAAATAAAATTCAATCGTTACCTGTATGGTTCAAAGTAAAAGCATATGGTCAGGTGTTGAGCTTAAAACATGATTTGACTGTAGGAAGTATGATAAGCGAGGACATGTTTATCAAGAAGCAAGCAGATATAGCAACGGTCAGAGGAACAGTATTGAGTCGCTTTCCAAAAAGTTACGCTATGCGTACCAAAAAGCGATTGGTTAGTGGTGATGTTTTAGCGCAAGAAAATATAGAAATTGTACCTGCAGTAGTGAAGGGTGGGCGTGTGAAGGTAATCGCAACTACGAAAAATGTCACCATATCAACAGAAGCTACATCGCTGCAAGACGGAAATATTGGAGATAGAGTGAGAATTCAGCAGGGACAAGAAACAATTAAATACAGCGCTACGGTTATTGGAATAAATACCTTGTCAGTAGATGGAGTGAGGAAATGAAATTGCTATCTTTAGTAGTACTGATAACTACTAGTATGCACATCGGCTTAGCATCGTCTGAAACATTATTTAACGAATCTTCCTATGAATCGCTAGTTTCAGACAATCATGCAAGAAGTGTTGGAGATATAATCACCATTCTTATATATGAATCAGCTTCGGCCACTGCGAACGCAGATACCGATGCTGACAAGACAATCGGGCTTGGGTTATCCACCAAACGTGATTCACACCAACATCGGTACGGTATTGATGTCAACAACGATTATTCAAGTGCGGGCGAGATTAACCGTGGTGGCCGCCTAGTTGCAAATGTTTCAGTGACAGTTAAGGAAATCATGAGCAATGGTGATATGCACGTTGCTGGTATGCAGGAGCTTGAATTTAACGATGAAAAACAGCTAATCAAAATTCAAGGTCGAATTAGACCTGAGGATATTAGTTCTGATAACACCATCCTTTCAACTAGAGTGGCTGATGCAAAGATTGAATACATTGGTGATGGCGTTCTAGGATCAAGCTCAGGACCTGGCATCTTTACACGCATTTTCAACATATTATTTTGATGTGAGTATGAAAACACCAACTAAAATTATCTTGATTTTGATTGCAATCTTTTTTGCTGGAATAGTAAATGCCACTGTCCGCATAAAGGACCTTAGCCGTATCGCAAATGCAACCGACAACTCTCTAGTGGGATATGGATTGGTTACGGGTCTCGCAGGCACAGGCGATTCGCATCGAAGTGTTGCGACAAATCAATCAATCACTAACATGCTTCAGCGCTTTGGGTTGAAATTGGGTGAGCGCCAAATGCGAAGTAGAAATGCGGCTGCAGTTATGATCGTAGCTTCGCTTCCTCCTTATGCACAACCTGGCGATAAGTTAGATATCAACGTTACTTCCATCGGCGATGCCCGTAGCCTATTAGGTGGCACTCTGTTAAGAACAGATATGCGAGGGGTTGATGGACGTGTTTATGCACTTGCGCAAGGGCCGCTTTCGATAGGTGGGTTCAAATATGACTTGAATGGTAATTTAATACAAAAGAACCATCCAACAGCTGGTACTGTTTCTGGTGGTGCAACAATACAACGATCGGTTGATACCCAACTTATTAGTGATTCTGGCGTGATTTACTACGTGTTAAATGATGCGGATTTAACGACGGCTAGTCGAATTGCAGATGCAATAAATACGAAGTTTGGCCCGAATGTAGCCAAAGCTGTCAACGCAGCTAAAGTCCGGGTGCGTGTACCAAATACTGAACGCGAATTTGGTGTCAGTTTCCTTAGTAAATTAGAAAGGATCTCTGTTGAACCAGACGCAAGAGCAAGAGTGGTTGTAAATGAGCGAACGGGAACTGTTGTATCCGGTGGCAACGTTCAGATTGCACCTGTGAGTTTGACGCATGGGGATTTGATGCTGAGTGTTACCACGGAATACCAAGTGTACCAACCAACCCTTGTTGCACGAACAGGGGGTAATGTCCGTACTGCTGTTGTCCCAAAAACTAAAATTCAAGCGACTGAAGAGACACCGATTAGTTTGACATTAGGTGAAAATGCAACGATTTCACAATTGATTACAGCGTTAAATAAAATTAATGCAACTCCACGAGATATTATCACCATTCTACAGGCGATAAAACGGGCTGGTGCCTTACACGCACAACTGATTATTCAATAAAACAGGAAAAGAATAGTGGAAATTGGTGTTCTTGATCGATATGACATAACAACGGCAAATGTAGGGCTTAATCATATACAGCGGAATAAAATAGATTCCGAGAGCCCTGAAAAGTTATTTGAATCCATTATCTTACAGTTACTGACAGAAAATATATTGTCAGCTAACTCTGAGAGTGGGGGAGTGTTAGGTCTGGATGGGCCATGGAAGAACCTTATTTTTACAGCTTTATGTGAGAGTTTAACTAATGTTCAAACGACAGCTTATGGACGCTTAGTTACGGAATCAACATATCATCAAGAAGTAGGAGAACTTAAATAATGGATATCATTGGGGGCATAACGTCTTTTCTGGTGCATTCCGCACTCGATGCACTATCTCAACGACACAATGTAATTTCCAATAACATTGCAAATGCAAATACTCCAGGATTTTCGCCGCAAAAATTGGAGTTTGAACATCACTTGCAACGTTTTTTATCTATCTCCAAGCACGCGGATGCAGAAGGAAAAATGATCAAATATTTTAATCAATTCGAAAGTGATTTATTGAATGGTCGGATGATAAAGATGACAAAAGAAGATGTAGTAGAACTAGATATTGAGATGGCACGACTAACAGATAATCTTTTGCGCTATCAGGCCTTGCTCGAAGGTATGAGTAAACGGACTGCAGTGCTAAAGATGGCAATCAATGACGGAAGGGGTTAGCTATGGACTATATAGGTGCATTTGAGATTAGTGCTTCAGGTATGGTTGCGGAAAAAACAAGATTGGAAACGATTGCTCTGAATCTGGCAAACGCAAAAACAACCCAAACTAAAACAGGTGGCCCATATAAGCCGCTTAAAGTAATAACAGCTGAACGAACAGGCAGAAGTTTTGATTCACATATTTCAGCTGGCGATTACAAAACAAAATTGATGGGCGTAGATGTGGTGTCAGTTCAGCCTGTAAGCAGCACTCCAAGAATGATGTATGAACCTGGACATCCAAATGCGGATAAAAACGGTTTTGTTGCCTACCCAAATATTGATTCTGTTAGTGAAATGGTTTCACTTATAGATGCAGTTAGGGGGTATGAAGCGAATGTCAGAGCGTTAAACATTGCTAAATCAATGGCATTAAAGGCACTAGAAATAGGTAGATAAATTATGAATGTTGAAAATATTGGATTTATATCACCATCAATAAACTTCGAGCAGTTATTGAATCACGGTACGAGTGCTAGCCAGCAGACCAACTTTATGGATTTATTGGATCAACAAATATCAGTTCTGAATAATGATTTAGAGGTATCGGATACTAAACTGCGCCAACTGGCAACCGGTGAGTCAACTAATTTACACGACATAATGCTTTCACTTGAAAAAGCAAAGCTTTCAATGGAACTGGTGCTTCAGGTACGTAATAAAGCACTCGAGGCATACCAAGAACTGATGCGGACGCAACTCTAGGAATAAACAGATGGCATTACAGTTTAAAGATTCTTGGGATGAAAAGAGCACGGAAATGCGTGTTTCAATCATATCTGTTCTATTTCTATTGGTTGTATTTACCATAGTGGCAATCTATTGGGCTCTCAGTACGCCAAAAGGAGTGCTGTTTAGTGATTTAGAGCCACAAAGTGCAGCAGGTATCGTAGCTGGTCTTGATCGTTTAAAAGTAGGTTACGAGTTGAGAGACGGTGGAACCACTGTACTGGTTGATCAAGACATAATTCATGAAACTCGCCTTAAATTGATGAGTGGTGGAGTACAGCTGAGTGGTGGTGTGGGGTTTGAGATATTTGATGAGACAGAATTCGGCATGACCGAATTTACCCAACGTATTAATTTCCAACGTGCATTACAAGGCGAATTATCCAGAACTATAAGCGCCCTTGATGAGGTCAAGCATGCAAGAGTACACCTGGTTTTACCGGAACGAGGATTATTTAGAAAAAGACAAGAGCCACCTACGGCATCTGTAATCTTGTTCCTGAAAGGAGACTCTGCTGGCCTAAGAGCAGAGCAGATCATTGGTATTCAAAGATTAGTTGCCTCATCAGTTCCCGAGCTTGAAGAGTCAATGGTTACGGTATTAAGCGAAAAAGGAGTTACCTTAAGTCGTTCAGTGGTAAAGAACGAAAATATTCAAATGGCAGATTTACGTCTTCTAAGAAAGAAAGAGATTGAGGGCTATCTAGTTGAAAAAGTGTCCAATATTTTAAAACGAAGTGTAGGGCAAAATGATACGGCAGTGAGCCTAGACGTTGTGCTGAATTTTGACAAGATTAAAACTACTAATGAAACTGTTGTTCCAAATAATGATGGTAGCCAGAATATTCTGCGACGACAAGAATCCAGGTCTGAAGGTGAGGGACAACAGAGCTCAAAGACAAGACTGATAAATTCAGAAGTAGAATATAAATACGGTAGGATTGTTGAGCAAGTTGTCAAAACGCCTGGTAGTATCAAGCGGTTATCAATAGGTGTCCTGATTACAAAAGAAATTAGCCCATTAAAGGTAAAGAAGATTCGAGACCTTATCGCAGTCGCAATAGGAATAGATGCAGCACGGGGAGATAAGATAAGCGTTGAATCAATTCAACAAGAATCATACACATCTAAAGATATAATCTCTGGCCACAAAAATGAAGAAATATACGTAGATAATATATCCACTGTAGACAAACATGAGGAAAAATCAACCGTTCCCCATATGTCTACTAATAAAGTTACTTCTGATGATCCGCGGCCTAGCAATTCCTTATATGACCAACTCAAAGGCAAGCTAGGTAGTAAGAATATGTCCTACTTGATAATTATCGTAGTAGCGGCTATCGCTATCATTATGCTAATAATTATATCTAAACGACGGGCAACTCTCAGGAATACATCCTTATCACAACAGCTATCAGATCAAGAGAGAGAACGTGTTCTAAAGCTACTACAAGAGTGGCTCACATCAGAACGCGTGGATAAAGATAAGGAGACGCAGTCGATATGATCGCTTATAAACGTACAGCAATCTATCTCCATGGACTTGGTGAAAAAGATAGGAGTTGGTTGCTAAGCAGATTGTCAGACGTACATAGTGTCAAATTGAAGACACTATTAGATGACTTAAATCATCTGGATATTCCTGGGGATCGTTCACTTCTATCTCAAATTGAAACAATGGAACTTGGCGGCCTAGTCGATTACAACGATTCTGATTATGTCGATAGTGCTATACAAGAGATAGATATGGCAAGTACATCAGAGATCACGCTACTATTAGAAAGTGAATCATTACAATTCGTTTGTATTTTACTTGCTGTTAGAAATTGGCGATGGAGTGCCGCATTCTCAAACCTTTTAACTGCTCAACGATATCGCAGGCTAGTTGAACTACAAAATAGTTTGGATGGAGGAGTGAACGAAAGAATAATCAACTTAGCTGTGACAAAACTAGCGCGGAGGATTCGGGAGCAGGCAAAATTACTAAGTCGTGAAAAAATTCCAATAAAATCTCCAACGTCATTTGAATCTGAATTATGTAAACAGAATGGTAATAAAAGGCCCTGGCTATCATGGCGTCTGTAATTCGATCTACAAAAATGTCCGATGCTCCCTTTGTTATTTCAACATCAGAGATTGACAGTGTGGATTTATTAAAAGATAAAGTAGATGAAGGCTACCAAAAACAGAAATCAGAGCAAGAAGCACGTATTGATGATTTAACTTTAATTGCCGATGAAAAAGAACGCAAAATATTAGAATATGCATGTACCCTTGATGAGTCAAAAAAACAGATAACGGATTTAGAGGAGTGCTGTCAGTCATTAAATGATGAAATCGACAAGACTAAGGAGGATGCATATGAAGAAGGATTTCAACAGGGTCTGGAAGATGGTTTAAAAGAGGGGCGAAGTAACGCAAAAATCGAAATGGCCGGTCAGGTTCAAATTATTGATGGCTTAACTCATAGCTATAAAGAGGAGATGGACAAGATTATAAGCTTGTCTGAAGATGTGCTGGTGGAAACCATATTCGTTGCAGTAGGAAAAATTATTAGCTACCAGGTAAAGGCATCAAGTGGCTGGCGTGATCTGATCACCGAAGCGATAAAAAAAATGGATCATACAGAACATCTACAGGTGCGAGTTTCACCTGATGATTATGATTACCTGAATGAGTTATCTAGTTTAAATATTAATGTGAAAGATTATCAGGTTACTAAAATTGTTGCAGATGAACATGTTAACGTTGGTGGATGCATACTCGAACATGACGGCGGCACGTTGGATGCAAGATTGGAGATACAATTGCAGCGACTAAA
>SWBY01001807.1_pt1 | contig 14096 bp, 9 predicted proteins | sample 4693071 | NCBI WGS metagenome assembly SWBY01 (sample SAMN10267273, study PRJNA491770) | bioreactor metagenome | isolation source: DHS bioreactor inoculated with marine methane seep sediment | place: Japan: Omine Ridge, Nankai Trough | collected 2006-05-06 | reverse complement strand
ATCCGGTCACTCTAAGGCAGCTTCTCCAGGTACTTCAGACAGCATGATCTCCTTTGGCTCAAATACTAAGGTCTATCTGGCTGCGGGTGCCACGGATATGAGAAAAGCGATGAATGGCCTGATGGTCCTGGTACAGGATGCCCTGGAAGCCGATCCCTTCTCCAGTCATCTGTTCGTTTTCTGTAACCGGCTACGGGATAAGATCAAGATCCTCTACTGGCACAACAATGGATTCTGGCTCTTCTACCGGCGGCTTGAGAAGCAGCGATTCTGGTGGCCAGCCAAGGATAATATAAGTGCTATAGAGATATCGACGCGTGAACTTGGCTGGTTGCTTGAGGGGTTGGATATCACCCGGATTGAAGCCCATAAGGCAGTCAAATATCCGTTGTTTTAATGCCATATTTTGCTGCTTGATAAGTGCTTATTTGTTATAATTCAACGCATGAATTCGGCAACACTTTCACTCCAAAATAACCACGATAAGCTCAAGTCTGAGTTGGTTCAATTGCGAGGTGTTGTCAAAGAAAAAGAGCGTGTATTAAACGAAAAAGACCGGCGTATCGGGCAGCTTCTAGATTACGTTTTGTTACTGCGTAAACGCCAGTTTGGTTCCAGTGCCGATCGCCCCAACAAGGATCAGTTCAACCTGTTTGATGAAGCCGAACTGGAACAGCTGCTAGCTGAGCTGGAACTGCCTTCAGACCAGGATGAGTCGGAACCCCCCATCCAAAAGAAAGCGGATAGCGAAAAGAAAAAACCTGTTCGTCGTCCGTTACCCGCTCATTTCAACCGGGTAGAGAAAATCATTGATCTCTCTGATGAAGAGAAGGCCGCCATGGGGGATGACTGGACTTTCATTGGCTACGATACCTCAGAGCAGCTGGCGATCATTCCCCGGCAGCACTACGTAATTAAATACATGCGCGCCAAGTATGTGCCGGTCAATGATGAGGTAGCCGGTGCCGAGCAAGGTGTCAGAATCGCACCCCGCCCAGATCAGATCATTCCCAAGTCCATCGCCCACAGCTCCGTAATTGCCGACGTGGTTACCCGCAAGTTCGTGGATGGTCTGCCTCTCTACCGGCAGGAGGCAATCCATGCCAGAGAAGGCATTGAGCTGAGTCGTCAGACCATGAGTGGCTGGATGATTCAGCTCAATGAACGGCTTTCGCCCTTGATGGCCGCAATGAAACGACTCTTATACCAAGGTCGGGTGATCCATATCGATGAAACCCGATTGCAGGTACTGAAAGAACCCAATCGGGAGAATACCCAACTATCGTACATGTGGGTCTATGGAGGTGGTCCGCCAGACAAACCGGTGATCTGGTATCAATATGCGAATAGCCGTAGTGGCGAAGTGCCTGAAGCATTTCTTTTTCCCGAAAAAAACGATTCGCCGGACAACGCGATGTATCTGGTGACCGATGGGTATAGCGGTTATAACGCCCTTTCCCAATCCATCGGCATTCAGGGACATGCGGCCTGCTGGGCGCATGTGAGAAGGCGGTTCGTGGATGCAACCCATGGACGCAAGAACACGGCAGCGGCACATCAGATGGTGGCATTGATCCGCAAACTCTATCAGATTGAACGTACCGCAAAGGACGAGGAGCCGGAAGAACGAAAGACCATCCGCCAGAAACAGGCCAAACCGATTCTTGACAAGATCAAGGAGTGGCTTGATCAGAAAATCACCAAGGTGCTGCCAAAGAGTCCGTTGGGTACGGCGATAGCCTATACCTTGACACTATGGCCCCAGTTGATCACCTATCTTGAAGATGGCCACATCGAGATCGACAACAACAGGGCGGAGAATGCGATACGGCCCTTTGTGATTGGACGCAAGGCCTGGCTCTTCAGTGGCAGTCCACGAGGTGCTCAAGCCAGCGCCACCCTCTATACGCTGGTAGAGACCGCCAAGGCGAATGATCTGGAGCCCTGGGTCTATCTGAATTACCTTTTCGAGAAACTTCCAGCAGCTAAATCAGAGAAAGCTCTTCTGGAACTGCTACCGCAGAATTTAAAAATGGAAGATCTAAAAAGGTAGGGGAGGCCCTGTTGTTGCCCGGACGCTTACGACCAACGGTTGAATGGGCAATAAACTTGATGAAGCCACTACTTGGCAATAAGCCATCTGATCGGTTTATCCATCACATAACCGGAGCTCGTCGCTTTGATTAGACACCCCATGGTCATGCATTCATGTGATAAACAAAGTCGTTTACACCCTGGCTGAGCCGGCAACTAACTGGAGATACAGAGATGCATCAACCCGCCGCCTTGAATCGTGCCAGCACAGGGTTATGCCGATGAATGTCTAGTGGCCCGGTTGCGCTCAATGGATTGAGAAAATAACCGGCAGCGGTGAGACCGTGATAAGGGACCCTCTATATGTGTTTGTTGTAAGCGACTGCTTAATAACAACCATGACAGACGAAGTTAATTGGCTTTGTTCATCGCTTATTCTTTTGTCACGCTGCGCGTGACGGAAAAGATCAGTATTGCCTATTGACGGGGCGGGGGCTCATATGTGTTAAGTGATTACTATTCAACCAAATCATTCTCCCTCCTACATGCAAATAGCTCCCTCTGATATTCGATTCCAGTAATAACCGAATTCAACAATAATTTGAGCCTTGTTTCTAAAACGCTGTTCTCTGTGTAATCTGCGGGGGCCATAAAATGGACTCTTCTAGCTTTAAGCAATTCCCGACAAACTTTAACTCCTGTTTTTGATTTCTTTTTATGAACTGCGATTGTGTGGCCACCGTTAATTTTTGTAACCGTCATACTTGGAACATCTGTAAGACCATCACCGATGTATATGATATTAGAAAATGGGATCGGTCTTTTTTCCTCAGGCATATGCTTGTTGATTGTGTCTGTAAGCTTTTCCTTACCTTTGTTAATTCGAAAAAGAAACTGTGTTTTACTGGTGCCAGTAACAAGTATTTTTGGGAAAGTTGCTACCCCATGGTGATTGAAATGATATTCTGAGGCATAGATTCGTTTAAAATATTTCTTTAGCGTCATGCCTTCAAGTATTTCCTTCATTCCAGCAGAAATAACATAGTGCTGTATTTTTACTTTGCCCTTTCCTTCATCCTTTACAAATGCATTAATTCTTTCAAACCAAGTTTCAACGCCTGGAAAATATTCAATTCCTTTTGCTAGCTTTGCCAAGTCTTTTTTTCCAATATGAATTTTCTTTTGCTCTGCTTTCTCAAGAAGCAACCGCATGTAAACCAACATTCCTTCCGATTCTGTAGCCCGAGTTTCCTTGTCTACTTCTTTCCAAAACTCTTTTGAATTCTCTCCAATTTCAGGCAATACAGTATATTCCTGCATTGGCTGAGGAGATAAAGTTCCATCGAAGTCGTAGACTACTGCAATGGTATTCTGGTTAAAGAGCCTCATTTCTACCATTTTCTTCCTTTTCCACTTAACAGTTAAATCAATAGCACACGGCCGTGTTACAAACGCGGCCATGTGCCTTTGATGTCCGGAAATTATTATTCATTTGAGAAATTAGCAATCTGCTCCATTTGTTTATTATTTCCATTGAATCAATAGACTACCAAACTTACTCTCACTAGGAAACCATTTTTCCGACGGCTATTTTAAACGGTAAAATACGGCAGCTTGCCGTATATGTCCGCAGCCCATCTAAAAGTAGAATTGCAATTACAATCACTGCTGTCCCGTTAACTAAAAACCGTCATGCCGGGCTTGACCCGGTATCCAGTAAGTCGTTTATAAACCTGGATTCCGGATCAGCAAAAACCGCTGTCCGGAATGACGGGGCTCTTTGTTGATTTTCATGTCTCCCAGGCTTCTATACATCCTTCTGGCTTTTATCAACACGGCTTCTAACCGAATTCACTGAAAATTAACGGGACAACAGTGAATTACAATATAAATGCACTAAATTCTCCACAGGAAGAACGTAAGGAGAGCTATGGATGAGCCAAGAAAAATATCAATCCACTTTTTTTAATGTTGTGTGTAACAAAATCTGGCGATGAACTACAGTATCAAGTGATGGCTGTCCTTGTATTTTGTGTGATATTAGTCGCAGGTGATGGAGTAAATATTTGTTCGGCTTTCAAGTGGTGGATGTCCTATCTTTCCCGATCATGATTGATATGTTGCAGCTTGCCCGTCCTTGGCCTTATTGCCAAGGAATGCTAGAAATTCATCCATACCCTATTTAGAATGCGCTGTTAACTTTGCTCCCTATGTATACGCAAACCCAAAAGGCCTATTCCACCAGCACCAATAAGAAATAGTATTGATGGTTCTGGAACAGTAGCTGCGAAGTAAACTTCATCAATTAGATGCCATCCATCGTCAGTAGTAGTTGTAAATGTTGCCGATGTGAATGGGGTATCGCTAATCACACCAATAAAAAATGAGTTCCAGTCTGGAAGAGATGGTGGACTTACAGCCACTATCTGACTCTCACCGTTATCATTGCTGAATGTCAGAGTTCCTTCTGCTCCAGCTGAAGCCCAATCGGTCATATACAATCCAAGAGCGTTGATCTGTCCTGAGAACCCACCGAAATTGTTTAGAGTGAAAGATTTTTCAGTACTATCGGGAGGTAGTGTGGTGTTTCTTGCAAGCCAGAATAACGATTGGCTGCCGTGTGTTGCATAAGTAGTATTCCAGATCTGGAAGCTGCTAGAAGCTCCTGTGACATCGAAGTGGTTACTAAGGTCAGATGCTGGAATACTGTTTAACAGAATTGCGCCTGGTGTCGCTGCAATACTCTCAAAACTCTCCATGGTGGTTGTACCAGCGCTGGCTAGAAAGTTGGCCTTATCGGAAGTGAGTATAAGTCCTGCATTCGTTATTCCTGGAACAAGCAGAGCACTTATTGCTATTGCAGTAATCGCGTAGTTCATAGTATTTCCTCCTTGTTATAACCATAAAAAACTGACCATGACAATATGGAGTATATATCTTCTCAGTAAAAATGGTATTAATCTGTAATTAACTCAATAAAAACAAACAGATATGCAGCTATTTTATGCGTGATATGGACTGGCTTAGTATCAAAATATCTCTGCAATAGTGCAGCACTTAGATCAATGTGATTACAGTATCAAGTGATGGCTGTCCTTGTATTATGGCCCATGATACTCACTTCTAATCACGTACTGGGTTATTTACCTGCGTCGAGCTTTACCCACAGATTATCCTGAGGAGGCATATTAAGTTAGGTTGTCCGAATGGCGGTTAACTGCAGTTTCCAGGTTCAAGTTAATAATCACCCTTCGGGTTAGTAATAGCTGTTGGATATCTTATACTCCAGGTGTCTAACCGACGACTTTAAGGAGTGCTTGCATGAAAATATCGTACAGAATCATTTTCGGTTTCATATCATTGATTGCTGCTCTTTCGGTAACTCAGCTTCAGGCAGAAACCACAGCTTCGGGCAAGGCCTTAGGCAAGCTCTTTTCAGAGACGGAAAGAACTTGGGTAAAGGATTACTACCGGAACAGATCCGCATCCGGTTTCACTCCCGGTTCTGCCAAGGGCAAGGCTAAACGGGCCAAGAAGTCCAAAAAATCAAAATATAAAAAAGGTAAGGGTTTGCCGCCCGGTCTGGCCAAGCGTGACACCCTGCCTCCAGGACTGGCAAAACAGCTGCAACGTGGCGGAACCCTGCCGCCGGGACTGGCTAAACGGGATCTTCCTGCAGACTTAGAGTCCATGTTTTCGCCCACGCTGCCAGGTCAAAAGAGGATGCTTGTGGGTGATGACGTGCTGTTGATCGATGAAGCAACGAATCGAATATTGGATATTATCCGGGGTGGCATGTAGGATTCAGACATTCAAGACCTTGCTGCGGCAGGGTCTTTTTTTGTCTGCCTTATTTGATTCTGGCGCTGGTTGTCTGCCATAGGGAGACAGATGCAAACTGCGCTATGGCGGCAATAGCCGGGAGCCAGGACCAGGGCGCATTCATCACCAGCAGAACGCCACTTAGCAGGAACAACAGGCCGCGAATCAGAGCAAAGCGTCCCAGGGTGTTGCGGGATTTAGTCTGTTGTTCAGCCTGCGCCCCGGGCCATAGCCACAGAGGCAGCAGGTGGGTGGCGGCGCCCGTTACCAGAGGCATGAGGAACATCAGTATGAACAGCTCGGACATGTGGGTGGTTGCGAGCCAACCCATCCCATGAACCGCTCCCAGGACCAGTGTGAAGATCAAACCAACTATGGCAAGGCCAAGGGAGGGGGCGGCTCCATGGGTCGACCAGAGCGCCCTGCGCTGAACCCAGAGCATGCCGTAGGCCAGCCTGCCCAGAGGAACAAGCCAGAGGATTAGACCCGCCAGGCCGATCAGCGGAAACCAGGCCGCAGCAACTGCAATCAGAATGGTTCCTGCAACCAGAGGCCGCCATTCGCGCATTAGCCAGGGGCCTGCGTCAGGGTCTTGAAAACCGCCCACTGTGGGCAGCAGGACCCTCAGGGTTCCCATGGCGGTGAGACCCACGAACCCGAGAATATTCAGATGCAGATGCAACTTGCGCAGGGCCAGCCATTGCTCTGTCCAGATAGAGCCAAGGATGATTGCAATCAGGGCTGACCCCAGCAACAGCAATGCAAGGCGATACCAGAGCAGGCCTGGATGGGGCGATCCAAAGGCCTGTTGGGCGCGTTTGCGCATCCAGTTGGAGAGTCCGATGACGGCCAGCAGGGCAATCACGGCTGCCAGCAAGTAGAGCTTGAAGATAAGGAGCAGGCTGATTACCAGGATGCCACCTGCAACCAGCGCCCCCACGATATTCAGCAGCGCACCGGGCTCGGGCGGGCCACTGCGGCTTAGCACCGGTACGAAATAGATCATGGCAGCGAAGATCAGTGGCATGATCCCGCCGGCGAGTATCAGGTGCAGAGGCGCAGATGGAGGGAGTGGGGTCAGACGCGGCAGAAGTATGCCGACCACAAAGCAGAGCAGAGTGGTCAGCAACAACAGCGGCATTAATCTTGGCAGCCGGTTACCCTGGTCAGATGGCATTTATTGAGACGCCTCCGGTTCAGGCCGTTACCTGTTCCGACTGGTCACGCGCCTCAAAAAATTCCGGGTCCATCATCTCGATGAAGCGTTTGGCTTGGGGCGAGAGAAATTTGCCGCGCCGCATAACTATGCCGTAACCGCGGTCCGGGAAGTACTCGTCCAGTGGAATACGGGCCAGTTTTTCATCGCCGTTCAGACACACATCAGAGACAATGGAGATACCCATCCCCTGTTCCACATACTTTTTGATGACTTCCCAGCCACCGGCCTCCAGATTAATCCGGTAATTCAGGCTGTGCTGTTTAAACACCAGATCGACCATGCGCCAGGTGCTCAGATGGCGTGGTGGCAGGATCAGACCGTAGGGGCTGATTTCCTGGAGGCTGACCTTCTCTTTATTGGCCAGGGGGTGGTCTAGCGGGGTTATCAATACAGTCTTGTAGGAGACTACCGGGTGGTAGAAGATATCGTCCATCAGTTCAGACATGGAACCCACAGCGAAATCCACCTGATCTGCCCGTATCATGGCCATGCCATCACGTCCCGGTACGTTTTGCAGTTTGATTCTGATCTTGGGATAGCTGGCTGAGAATTCCTGCATGGCCTTTGGCAGTACATACAGGATGGTCGACTCACCGGCGGCGATATTCAGTTCGCCAGAGTCGAGTGAACCGCATTTTGCGATGAAGGTTTCATGCAGTCCATCGATTCCATGTATCAGTGGCTGGGCCAGCTTATACAGGGTCTTGCCTTCTGGGGTTAGACGAATCTTGGGTCCGCGTCGCTCAAACAGCATGGTCTCAAATTCACGCTCAAGTGCTTGAATCTGAAGGGATACTGTGGGTTGACTCAGGAACAGACGCTCTGCCGCGAGACTAACGCTCTCGGTCTGAGCCGCATTACAAAATGCCCTCAGCTGTTTGAGGCGATTCTGTTTGTAATACGGTGGTGAAGGTGAGGCAGCCATAATTTTTCCAACTAAACATTTACCGGATTAATGATATCTATTAGAAGGATTAAAATGAAGCATTTAATAACGCAATATTGAGAATATTTAAAAATTAATGGCTTGGCCGCACGGTTTTTCTGATATAGATCAGCGGTTGTCCGGTATATGACCAGTATATGTTGGGGTATTGTGCGTGTTTTGTGCTACTAGGAGAGCTGGTTCCAGGTTTTAAAAATCTTGGTTAATCATGTAGCATGCTTGGACTTTTTAGATCCCAATTCATCTGTGAAACAACTACTTCCCCAAGATAATGAGATAGAGCTCTGCATGCTGACCGATCGGCATGGTCTGCGCAGTCGCCTGCGTGCGCTTCACAAGCGCGCCGGAGGCAATAAGCCGATTCAACACGATATTGTCAGGTTGGCACGGCAGATTGAGGAATCCAGGCAGAGGGCAGAGCGCAGAGCCAGTCTGCTACCCAAGCCGGAATTTCCGCAAGAACTACCCATATCTGAATGTTGGGAGGAGATAGCCGCGTTACTAAACGCCCATCAGGTGGTAATCATCTGCGGCGAGACCGGTTCCGGTAAATCCACCCAGCTACCCAAGATCTGCTTGACCCTGGGCCGTGGTGTCTACGGGCGCATTGGTCACACCCAGCCCCGGCGTATCGCCGCTCGTACCCTGGCCGACCGCATCTCCAGTGAGTTGGGGCGGGAGCTGGGTAGCAGCGTCGGCTACAAGGTGCGTTTCCATGATCATGTGAGTGCAGACAGCCATATCAAGCTGGTGACCGATGGCATGCTGTTGGCGGAGATCCAGAGGGACCCTTTTCTAAATGAGTACGACACCCTGATCATAGATGAGGCCCACGAACGCAGTTTGAATATTGATTTTCTGCTGGGTTACCTGCAACAGCTACTGCCGAAACGGCCTGATCTGAAGCTGATCATCACCTCGGCCACTATCGACCCGGAGCGCTTTTCACGGCATTTTGGCGATGCACCTATCATCAATGTATCCGGTCGCACCTATCCGGTTGAGCTGCGTTATCGTTCTGCGCAAGAAGAGGGTGGCAGTGAGCGTGATGAATCCACTCAGCAGGCGATTCTGGATGCGGTGGACGAACTCAGCCGTAGGGATCGGGGCGATGTCCTGGTCTTTCTCAGCGGTGAGCGCGAGATCCGTGAGACCGCCGAATCCCTGCGCAAACACAAGATGCATCTGACCGAGATCCTGCCGCTGTATGCCCGCCTGGGTCCGGCGGAGCAGGGCCGCATCTTCAAGCCTGGAGGTCAGCGCCGTATCATCCTGGCTACCAACGTGGCCGAGACCTCTCTGACGGTGCCGGGCATCCGTTATGTGGTCGATGCGGGTTACGCCCGCATCAGCCGCTACAGCCATCGCAGCAAGGTGCAGCGGCTGCCGATAGAGCCCATCTCCCAGGCCAGCGCCAACCAACGCAAGGGGCGCTGCGGGCGGGTGGCCGCGGGTATCTGTATCCGGCTCTACTCTGAGGAGAACTTCGAAGCACGGGCCGAGTTTACCGAACCCGAGATCCAACGCACCAATCTGGCATCGGTCATCCTGCAGATGAAGATCCTGAAATTTGGTGACATAGATTCATTCCCCTTTCTCGATCCGCCGGACACGCGTCTGATCAAGGATGGCTATCGTATCCTGGATGAGATTGGAGCGGTGGATGGTGAACGCCGGGTCACCGGGATCGGACGCCAGATCGCACGCCTGCCGGTGGACCCGCGGATCGGGCGGATGCTGCTCAGCGCCGCCCATGGCCACTGTCTGGAAGAGGTATTGGTGATCGGCGCCGCCCTGGGGGTGCAGGATCCCAGAGACCGTCCGATGGAAAAGCAGCAGGCGGCGGATCAGGCCCATCAGCAGTTCAAACATGAAGAGTCTGATTTCCTCACCTTTCTGAATCTGTGGCGGCATCTGCAGGAGCAACGCCACCACCTTAGCAAGCGCAAGTTTCGTCAATACTGCCGGGATAACTTCATCTCCTGGAACCGTGCCCAGGAGTGGCGTGATATCCACCATCAACTGCGAGGCCAGCTGCATGAGATGGGGTATAAGGAGAACCGGACGGAGGCGGGCTATGATGAGATCCACAAGGCCCTGCTAAGCGGGCTGCTGAGTAATATCGGATTCAAGCAGAGCGGCAAGGAGCATGAGTACCTGGGTGGCCGCAACAGCCGCTTTCAGATCTTTCCCGGCTCCGGCCTGTTTAAGAAGCAACCCAAATGGGTGATGGCGGCGGAGCTGGTTGAGACCACCAAACTCTATGCCCGCAACGTGGCGTTGATCCGCCCGGAATGGGTGGAAGCGGTGGCGGCACATCTGGTGAAACGCAGCTGGTCCGAACCACATTGGCAGAAGAAGCGGGGACAGGTGGGGGCCTATGAACGGGTCACCCTGTTTGGCATCAACCTGGTTGCCAGGCGCAAGGTGAACTACGGACCGATCAACCCGATCGAGGCGCGGGAGATATTCATCCGCTTTGCGCTGGTCGAGGGAGATTTCCATACCCGGGCCAAGTTCTGGCGCCACAACCGGGAGCTGCTGGAGTATATCGAGTCCCTGGAGCACAAGACCAGGCGGCGGGATCTGCTGGTGGATGAGCAGGTGATCTATGAGTATTACGACCGCCACATCCCAGAAGGGATCTATAGCGCCCCGGACTTTGAACGCTGGCTGCGCCAGGAGAGCGCCGGCACACCTAAGATGCTGCATATGCGTGAGGCGGATCTATGCCAACGTGAGGGGTATGGTCTGAGTGATGCGGACTTTCCGGATAGCCTGGATCTCAACGGTATGCAGCTACCCCTGGTCTACCACTTTGAGCCGGGACAACAGACCGATGGGGTGGCCCTGAAGATACCCCAGGCGGTGCTGAATCAGGTCTCGGAAGAGCGGTGTGAATGGCTGGTTCCGGGCCTGCTGCGGGAGCGGGTGATAGCCCTGATGCGCAGCCTGCCCAAACAACTGCGCAAATCCTTCGTGCCGGTGCCTGAATATGCCGACGCCTGTCTCCAGCGCATGCAGCCATCTGACAAACCCCTGATCCGGGAGCTGGGAGAACAGCTCAAGGCCATGACCGGAGTGCATGTACCGGAAGATGCCTGGGACGAAGAAGCGATGCCGGAACATCTGCGGATGCGATTCCAGGTGGTGAACGACAAAGGCGTGACCATCGCCACCGGGCGCAATCTGCCACAACTGCGGAAGCAGTATGCCGCAGGTGATGCCACCTCGGTGCAACCACTTGCCAGCGCTGGTCTGGAACGGCAGGGTCTGACCGACTGGGACTTTGGCGAGCTAAAAGAGTCGGTGCAGCTGGATCGCGGTGGGATCAAACTCACCGGCTTTCCCGCCCTGATGGATGAGGGCGATAGCGTTGCTCTAAGAATAATGGATTCAAGACCGAATGCAGAACGCGCCATGCGCGCCGGACTGCGGCGTCTGTTTATGCTGCGTCTGGCCAAGGATATGCGCTACCTGAAACGTAACCTGTCCGGTCTGGAGGTGATGCGTCTGCAATATACCAAGGCCGCCAAGGCACCGCAGGGGTATGCATCCAAGGCCATACCTGATCTCCGGGCCGAACTGGTGGCGCTGGTGGTAGACCTGACCTTTATCGAGGAGATGCCACCGATCCATACCGCAGCCGAGTTCCAGGTAAGAATAGACGAATGTAAGTCACGTCTGATGTCTGTGGCTGATGATGTGGTTGCACTGGTTGGGGAGATTTTGGATAGCTATCAGGATGTCAGAAAGCGGTTGGCAAACTCCAATAAGATGAATTGGATGGCATCGGTGACAGATGTAAACCAGCAGCTGGATCGGCTGATATTTAGAGGTTTTCTGCAAGTGACCCCCTATCCTAATCTGAAGCATCTGCCGCGTTATCTAAAGGCCATAGTCCGGCGGCTGGATAAACTGGTCCATGCCGCCGCCCGGGACCAGCAACAGCTGCGCGAGATGCAGGGGCTGTATCAGCAATGGCAGGGCTGGGATGAAAAGTGCCGCAGCAATAACAAGGTGGATCTGCGCATAGAAGAGCTGCGCTGGGCCTTTGAAGAGTTGCGTGTATCACTGTTTGCCCAGGAGCTGAAGACGGATTATCCGATCTCGTTGAAACGCATGGAGCGACGTTGGAAAGAGCTGGGGCTTTAGCTCGGGACCGGTTGGAGCACTAGGTAATATCCGTAATATCCGTAATATCCCTAATATCTGTGGTATCTAAATGTTGGTAGTATCGGGCAACAAGCTGTTGCGATATTGATATCGTCAGAGTTGCGTTGTAGATAAACACCACACCTTGCTAATAAACTAACAGAGAGGATAAGTGCTAATGTTTAAATACAGGTTTTCCAGGAAACTGGTTATGGCAGCGATCTGTGCGGTCGCTCTGATCAATCCGGCATTTTCGGCAGATAAGGTGTATCGCCTGAAACTGGCTGAGACTTGGCCTTCAAACTTCCCCATCTTTGGTGACGCTACCAAGAATCTCGCCAAGATGGTGCAAACCATGTCCAACGGACGTTTGAAGATTACTATTGATTCCAAGAATAAACACAAAGCACCATTTGGCGTGTTTGATATGGTGCGCGGTGGTCAGTATGACATGGGCCACTCTGCCTCTTACTACTGGAAGGGTAAGGATCCCAACACCCTGTTCTTTACCACCATGCCCTTTGGCATGACCGCACCAGAGCAGTATGGCTGGTTCTATTTTGGCGGCGGTATGGAGCTGATGAAGAAGACATATGACAAGCACGGCGTGCTGTCATTTCCGGGTGGCAATACCGGCAACCAGATGGGTGGTTGGTTCCAGAAAGAGATTAACTCCGTAGCTGACCTTAAAGGTCTGAAGATGCGCATTCCGGGTTTTGCCGGTGAAGTGTTGGCCAAGCTTGGTGCCAAGCCTACCAATATCCCTGCCGGTGAACTGTATACCGCATTGGAACGCCGCACCATCGACGCCCTGGAGTGGGTCGGGCCTTCTCTGGACCTGCGCATGGGCTTCCACAAGATTGCTCCCTACTATTACACCGGTTGGCATGAACCTGCCACTGAGTTGCAGTTCATGATCAACAAAAAATCATGGGACAAGCTGCCAGCCGATCTGCAGGAGATTCTGCGTGTTGCCATGCGTACCGCTGCATATGATATGTATATCCAGTCCTATCATGCCAGTGGCGAGAACTGGGCCAAGATGAAGAGCGAGTTTCCTGACATCAAGGTGAAAACGTTCCCGAAAGAGGTTATCGCTGCAATGGAGAAGGCAAATGCCGAATTGCTGGCCGAGATGGCAGCAAAGGATCCGCAGGCCAAAGAGATCATTGAATCCCAGGCCGCATATATGAAAAAGGCGCGTGTCTGGAGTGAGATCTCGGATAACGCATATCTGAATAGTCAAAAGTAATATGCTATACATAACCGGCAGCTTGGTACTCCGTTAATACCATCTTAGTGGAGTACTATTGGCTGCCGGTTTTCATTGGGGATAAGAGATGTTTCTTCTAAAGCTTGAGCAGTTGATCAACAGATTATCCGAGCTGTTAGGCAGGATCGCCGGTGTGTTGTTGATAGCCCTTCTGTTCAATGTTTTTTATGACGTAGTTATGCGTTATGTGTTCAATGATGTCTCCATCGGTATGCAGGAGATGGAGTGGCATCTGTACGCAACCATATTTCTGCTGGGTGTCTCCTACACCATTCGTCACGACGGACATGTGCGGGTTGATTTGATCTATGAACGTTTTGGCGTCAAAGGTCAGGGCTGGGTGGATCTGATTGGCTGCATAGTTTTTCTGTTGCCATTTACCCTGCTGGTGTCCTACTACGGCATGAATTTTGTCGCAGAGTCCTGGGATATGTCAGAGCGCTCGGGTGACCCCGGTGGTCTGTATTTTCGCTGGGCCATCAAGTCGATGATACCCATAGCGTTCATGTCCATGGCTATCAGCGGTGTTGGGATGATATTGAACTCCATAAACAAGATTCGTGGGCTACACGAGCATGCGCGTCACGTAGAGATACAATTCTAGATGTCCGGGTAACAATTTTATGATTGGCATAATAATGTTTTTT